>Ga0308159_1004920_pt1 | contig 11705 bp, 9 predicted proteins | sample PhyCR1_FD_201040 | JGI IMG/M metagenome (GOLD analysis project Ga0308159, IMG submission 201040) | Phyllosphere microbial communities from UC Gill Tract Community Farm, Albany, California, United States - DLSLC.R1 | ecosystem: Host-associated > Plants > Phyllosphere > Unclassified | place: USA...
TGACTAGCTTCATGAAACTCTCTCCCGAATTGGTGGACTTGCCCCAGGAAAACAAACCCGACTCAAGTCTAAGCGCAGTGCCTGGCTTTGTAACGCATCGTCGGCCTTGCCTGCCCGACTGACGCCAGCTAACCGCATCCAGACGAAACTCCCCGCTCCGTCTGCCGCACTGCATTCGTCACAGCGACTGCATCAGTGCATGGGTCGAGGGTGACTAAGCAGAAACCTTGCCATCTCGCCAAAATCCCCTGATTTCAACCCCTTGACCGCTACCGCAGGCGTTATTGCGCAAAGCGCCGTACCGTTACGCACAACAACGGTGCGCGGCCGTCCGTCTGCCTGCGCGAAAAGCGTGCATCCCTGACCACGGGATCAACTATAGACACTGCGTGATACACTGCCGGCCATTGTTTCCAGGACCTCCACCATGCTCGCGCCCAAAGACTTCCTCGACGCCCTGAGCGGCACCGCCTCCCGCCTGTTCAGCGGCGACGCTCCGTTGCCGAAAGCCGAAATCGAAAGCCAGTTCAAAATGCTGCTGCAAAGTGCCTTCAGCAAGCTCGATCTGGTCAGCCGTGAAGAATTTGATAGTCAGATGGTCGTGTTGGCCCGAACGCGTGCACGGCTTGAGAGCCTTGAAGCGAAGGTTGCCGAGATGGAAGCAAAGCTGACGCCGCCAGCGGAATAAGACCGCAATCCACTGTGGGAGTTAGCTGAACAAGTAAACCGCACGGTTGTGAACTCATGGTGGAGAAAGGCTCTGCAATTGATCTGAATTTTGCGCTGCAACCTCACCACAGGTCATTTCAGCTATACCACTGAAATGACCTTTTTTGTGTCGTCGTTATCTTCCCCCCTACTCCGCAATCCTCCACTCACAGAAGTAACGTCCTACAAAACGCGTCCCCCACGTCTGATTTCGCTGCCTCCTCTCTGCTGGCTATCTTCTTGCGACCCGCTCCAAACAGATGAAAACAATGAGAAGAAAAGGCAAGGCAACGGATCTTCGTAACCAGACATTCAGATCAAACTCGCGAAAGATCGCCTACAAATTCTTTCTCAAGGACATTGCCCCGAGAATCCCAAATATTGATGCAGCAGCGGTCAAGTTTGAGCCAATTACCCCAGCAGCGATAAAGCAATACTTTCTCTGGGAGGGGCCAACAATTTTCCCTTGGGATGACGTTGCAGACTGGAAAAGTAAAGATGCGAAAGGTCTGGATTTGGCGATATGGTTCAAACAGATTCTTTGCGGCATGTGCTATGCGACTCCGCGCGCAAGCTCTATCTGCTTAAAGATTATTCTGTTGGAAGGACATCCGGACAGGGCGCACCCGCTTCGCGGCAGGATCGCGCCGATTGCTCTGCTTGTCGCAGATCACTATGCGCGAGCGCTAGGATGCAAAGAAATCGAGATTCAGGATCCTGATCCGAATGTTGTTTTTTACTACCGGAAACTAGGGTTCGAATTCGACCACACCAACCGGCTTGTCATTTCTGTGAACGGTCAATAACATCGAAATCAACAACCCAATCGCACGAGGTGCGTATGAGCCCAAAAAAGCGAAAGGCAAAGCTTCTTCAGATTGTTGAACTACATCTCGAAGCACTCCGGTTGGCTGGGGATATGTCAGCCAACCAACGGCGATTTATTGAAGTTGCTGTTACGTGTGGGCCAGAGCTTGAGCCAAGCGGCCCGCTGGCCGGTAGAAGATCCTGAGTCAAAAATAAAAAGGCGTCCATAGGACGCCTTTTTTGTGTTTGGAGGAGTAGTCGCAGCGATTCTTTAACTCCTGACTTTGCAGCCATGGGTTCAGAATCCGACAGGCTAGCCCATCGTCACTACTTCAGAGAAACCAGCTTTCTCTGCTGCCGAAAACGCGGGGGAGCTTTTGCTGGTGCCCAGTCCCGACGAATGCGCAGTTGCAGCCCTCAAGCGGAATGATCCGTCAATGCCGGTGCAGAGTCAACGCTCCAATTTACGCAAGCAGTGACAGCCCATCGGGTTTTGATACGTCTTGTAAACCTCTATTCGACCACCGAGACCCGGCTCAACTACCCTTCAAAAACCCGCAGGAAGCGGCGCCCCGATTCAGCTCAAGGAACGTCCATGTCTCTCTCCATCGTCCACAGTCGCGCCCAGATAGGCGTGGAAGCCCCCGCTGTCACCGTCGAAGTCCATCTGGCCAACGGTCTGCCGTCGCTGACCATGGTCGGGCTGCCCGAGGCGGCGGTGAAGGAGAGCAAGGATCGGGTGCGCAGCGCGATCATCAATTCCGGGCTGCAGTTTCCGGCGCGGCGGATCACATTGAATCTGGCGCCAGCGGATCTGCCCAAGGATGGCGGGCGGTTTGATCTAGCGATTGCCTTGGGGATTCTCTCGGCGAGTGTGCAGGTGCCGTGTCTGACGCTGGACGAGGTGGAATGTCTGGGCGAACTGGCGTTGTCCGGCGCGGTACGGCCAGTGCGCGGCGTGTTGCCGGCAGCCTTGGCGGCGCGCAAGGCTGGGCGCGCGTTAGTGGTGCCGCGAGCGAATGCAGAAGAAGCGTGTCTGGCTTCGGGACTTAAGGTGTTTGCGGTCGATCACTTGCTGGAAGCGGTGGCACATTTCAACGGACATACGCCGGTTGCGCCTTATGTCTCTGACGGCTTGATGCATGCCAGCAAGCCTTATCCCGACTTGAATGAAGTGCAGGGTCAAATGGCAGCCAAACGTGCGTTGCTGATTGCTGCGGCCGGGGCGCATAACCTGCTGTTCAGCGGGCCGCCGGGAACGGGCAAGACGTTGCTGGCGAGTCGTCTCCCGGGGCTTCTGCCGCCACTGGCCGAGAGTGAAGCGCTGGAGGTGGCGGCGATCCAGTCAGTCGCCAGCGGTGCGCCGCTGACCCATTGGCCGCAGCGCCCCTTTCGCCAACCACATCATTCGGCATCTGGGCCGGCACTGGTCGGTGGCAGCTCAAAACCGCAACCTGGCGAAATCACTCTCGCCCATCACGGCGTGCTGTTTCTCGACGAACTGCCGGAGTTCGATCGCAAGGTACTCGAGGTTTTGCGCGAGCCGTTGGAGTCCGGGCACATCGTGATTGCCCGAGCCAAGGATCGCGTGCGGTTTCCTGCGCGGTTTCAGTTGGTGGCGGCGATGAATCCCTGTCCCTGTGGATATCTTGGCGAACCGAGCGGCAAGTGCTCGTGCACACCGGACATGGTCCAGCGCTATCGCAACAAACTGTCGGGCCCGCTGCTGGACCGCATCGATTTGCACCTGACCGTGGCGCGCGAAGCGACGGCTCTGAACCCGCAGGTCAAGCCGGGCGAAGACAGTGCCAGCGCTGCCGCGTTGGTTGCCGAGGCCCGTGAACGACAGCAAAAAAGGCAGGGCTGCGCCAATGCCTTTCTCGATTTGCCGGGACTGAAGCGGCACTGCAAGTTATCCACAGCCGATGAAACATGGCTGGAAAGCGCCTGCGAACGCCTGACCCTGTCGCTACGCTCGGCGCATCGCTTGCTCAAGGTCGCCCGTACGCTGGCAGACCTCGAACAGGCCGACGCCATCAACCGTGAGCACTTGGCCGAGGCGCTGCAATATCGGCCGGCGACGCCTTAATGCGTGGTCAGATCAACCAGCGGCGTTTGCCGAACTTCGGTTTCGCGCCCGGCCTGGATTTCATTGACACGCTTCAGGGCGTTATCCACAGCGCCCTTGTCCGCGAGCAGGCTGTAACTGATCTGGAACTGCTGGCTGGCTTTCGGGGCAATGGTCGGCACCAGTTTCAGCGGACGCTGATAGCGGCGGTTGTAGGAAAAACTTGTCCCCGGTTCCAGCCCGGTCACGTAGCCCTGCCCTTGGGTATCGGTATTTTTCCACAGGGAGAACACCGGCAGCTGCGAGGTATTGAAGCCGACCGAAACGCCCAGGCTACCGGCCTTGTTATGCAGCACGGTCAGCGTTTGTCCCTTGGCGTCGGCATAGGGCACAACGTTGTAGACGGTTTCGTCGTAGTCCTTGGTCGGCCCGCGGTAGGTCTGCCAGTCGGCCAGATCACCCTTGGCCTTGTCGTTGAATGGCGAGACCTGTTTGACCGGCGCGGCAAATCGGGCGCCTTGCTCAAGAAACGGCGTGCTGAAATTGCTGTGATACAGCGCCTGATATTCCTTCGGATAGTCGCCGTTGTTGGTCAGCGTATCGTTGAGACTGAAGGCGGCGCTGCCTGGGACCGTGACCAGTTCGGTGGCGACGGAGAAATCGACTTTCTTGAACGCCTGCTCTTTCAACTCGCCACGCAGGCTGATGGCGTAGGGCGGTTTCTCGTCGATGTGCAAGGTGACGGTACTGGCCGGGATGTTGGCGGCGCGACCGTGCAGGGTCAACAGTTCACCATTGTCCATGCCGGGATGGCCGACCCATTCATAACCACAGCGGGTCACCAGTTCGTTGAAACCTTCCAGCCAGCCCAGACCACCGCGTCCGTTGAGTTCGATGAAGGCTGGGTTGACCACTTCCTTGACCGGCGAATCCCAGCCCATGCGCACGTCGCCGACGGATGCCTGCAAGACGTTCATGCCACGGGTCGGCACCACGGAGAGTTTCATGGTGCCGTTATCGATATCGACGATGCTGACGCCTTCCTGCCGGCCGCCGTGCAGGGTGCGCAGGCTGACAGAAAATGGCTTGTCGGTTTTCACGCCCAGTTGCGCACTGGTGATGGTCCAGTTTTGCGCGGGCTTGTTGCTATCGAGCAGGACGTAATCCCAAGCCATGGCGTGGGAAGCGGCAGAGAGAGCGCCGAGTGCGACGGCGAGTTTGAGCGGAGTCATGGCAGCAGCCTTTATTGGAGTTGTGCCATTTTTATAGCGCTGCGGAAACGTTTCAGCAAGTGTATTAGATCGACAGATCGCATGTTCTGCCGAAGATTTTCATTGATGCAATTGCGAGCAGGCTCGCTCCCACAGGGGATCCGGGTTTTCACAAAATCTGTGAATCACACCGGACACGGTGGGAGCGAGCCTGCTCGCGATAGCTATTTCAGAGACGCATCAACGGAAGCGATCAACCTCGGAACGCAGATCCGCCGCCAGTTTCTCAAGCTCTTTGGCGGTTACCGCCAGATTGGAAACCACCTCACGCTGCTCGCTGTTAGCCAAGGCAATGCTCTGCAAGTTGCTGCTCAGCAACGTCGCGGTGCTGCTCTGCTCCTGCGTCGCGGTAGTAATCGCGGCAAATTGCTGACCTGCCGAGCGGCTCTGCTCATCGATCCGCGCCAGCGCCGAGGCTACATTGGCATTGCGCGACAGGCCTTCTTGCATCAGCACATTGCCCTGCTCCATGGTGCTGATCGCGTTGCCGGTTTCCTGCTGGATGCTGTGAATCATGCTGGAAATTTCATCGGTGGCCTGACGGGTGCGCGAGGCCAGGCTGCGCACTTCGTCGGCGACCACGGCAAAGCCGCGACCCTGCTCACCGGCACGCGCCGCTTCGATCGCCGCGTTGAGTGCCAACAGGTTGGTCTGCTCGGCGATCGAGGTAATGACACCGACGATGCCGCCGATTTCCTGGGAGCGCTGACCAAGCGTGTTGATTACGGTGGCGGTGCTGTTCAGAGCGCCAGCGATTTGCTCAAGCGACGACGAGGCTTCTTCCATCGAGCTGCGGCCGATCTGCGTCTGCTGAGCGTTCTCCTGGGCCAGACGCTGGGTGGCGCTCATGTTGTCGGCGATGTTCAGCGAGGTCGCGCTGAACTCTTCCACCGCGCCGGCCATGCTGGTGATTTCGCCGGACTGCTGCTCCATGCCGTCATAGGCACCGCCGGACAGCCCGGACAACGCCTGCGCTCGGCTGTTGACCTCTTCCGAGGAGCGACGAATGTGCTCGACCATGGTCGACAGGGCCTGGCTCATCTGGTTGAACGCACGGGACAATTGACCGATTTCATCGTTGCTCGACACGTTCAGACGCACGCTCAGATCACCTGCGCCCAAGGCTTCAGCCTGACGCACCAGGTCACTCAACGGCGCCAGTTTGCTGCGCAGCAGCCAGACCACCGAACCGACCGCCAGCAACATCGCCAGCAGGCTACCAATCGCCAGTTGCGTGCCGACGCTCCAGGTCACGGCGCGAATCTCGGCTTTCGGCATGCTCGCCACCACCGACCACGGGCCACCTTCAAACGGCACGGCAATGCTGTAGAAGTCTTCGCCCTTGTCGCTCCAGAATTCGCCTTTGCCCGGGGTTTTCACCAGTGCGTTGATGGTCGGTACTGCCTGGTCCAGCGATTCGACGCCGGCAATCGGCACCAGCCATTTGTTCTGCTCGTCGAGCAGGGCGAGCGAGCCGGTCTGGCCGATGCGGAAGCGCTTGAGGTTGGCGAACTGGGCATTCTGCGCATCGGTGTAATCGAAGCCGACGTACAGCACTGCAATGATCTTGCCGCTGCCATCGCGCACCGGCGTGTACTGCGACATGTAATAGCGCTCGAACAACAGCGAGCGGCCGACGTAACTCTGCCCCGCCATCAACTTCGTGTAAGCCGGGTTGGCATGATCGAGCACGGTGCCGATGGCGCGGGTGCCGTCCTGCTTGCTGACGTTGGTGCTGACGCGAATGAAGTCTTCGCCGCTGCGCACGAACACCGTGGCCACACCGGCGGTCATCTGCTTGAACTCGTCGACTTCCTTGAAGTTGTTGTTCAGCACTTCGTTGCCCAGATGCAGGCCCGGGGTCTGCACGCCGGCCACGGTAACCGGCTGGTCAGGGTGCACGCTCAAGCCGCTGCCAAAGCGCTTCTCGAACAAGCCACTCAGGCGCAGGGTGCTTTCGCGCAGCGTGCCGTGGAACGTGCTCAGCTGGTCGGCCAGCAGCCGCGCCTCACTGGCCAAATGCTCTTCACGGGTGGCGAGGTTGGCAGAATCCAGCGAACGCAGGGCGAACACCGTACTGCCGCTGATGACAATCGCCAGTATCACGGCGAGGGCGAGGCCCAGCTGCGAGGCGATCCGAGCACGAGGTTGAGACATGAACAGCTCCTGGCCGAGCCACCGAATCCTCCTTGATCGCGGTAATGCCCGGAAAAATATTCTAATAATGGGGGTGCAGCGTGGAACCGGCACGACGGTTCCACTTGCTCATAGTCGGCGGTGAATCCGAATACTTGAGCGCGGAACGTGGGTATGGCTTAAGGCCTGCATTGTCGCCGCTCCAACGTTTCAGCTCAAGCGCTCCACCGCCGGCAGTTCCATGGCGCGGACTTCGCCTTGCAGGAAATCGCTGAGGCGGCGCAAACGTTCACCTCCCGGTCGGGTTTTCGGCCACACCAGGTAATAATTCAGGCCGCTGGCGACCGCCGTCGGCCACGGCAGGCTCAGGCGCCCTTGGGCGACATCTTCGGCGACCATCAGCAAATCGCCCATCGACACACCGTAACCGCGCGCCGCAGCAATCATCCCCAGCTCGAGGGTATCGAACACCTGCCCGCCCTTGAGCGACACCTGGTCCGACAACCCCATGCATTCCAGCCAACTGCGCCAGTCGCGACGGTCGGGAGTCGGATGAAGCAATTCGGTGCTGGCCAGCCGTGCCACGTCCCAGGGCTGGTCGTTGAGCAGATTCGGCGCGCCCACCGGGATCAGCTCCTCGGCAAACAACAGGCTGGCTTCCCAGTCCGGCGGAAAATGGCCGTCGCTCAGCAGCACCGCGCAATCGAACGGTTCGTCATTGAAATCCACCGAATCGATGTCCATCCACGCGCTGGTCAGTTGCACTTCGTTACCTGGTTGCAGATGGCGGAAGCGACTCAGGCGCGCCAGCAGCCAGCGCATGGTCAGGGTCGATGGCGCTTTCATGCGCAGGATGTCGTCTTCGGCACGCAAGGTATTGCAGGCGCGCTCCAGCGCGGTGAAACCTTCGCGAATACCCGGCAATAAAAGCCGTGCGGCTTCGGTCAGTTGGAGATTGCGCCCGCTGCGCTGAAACAACCGGCAGGCAAAGTGTTCTTCGAGGGTGCGGATATGTCGACTCACTGCACTCTGGGTAATCGACAACTCTTCAGCAGCGCGGGTGAACGAACTATGCCGCGCCGCCGCTTCGAATGCGCGCAGGGCATACAACGGTGGGAGGCGACGGGACATGCAGATAGCTCCGGTGGCGGGATGCGGCCAACTTAGCAGAGTTGGCGCTAGATGAGTTTTAATCATGCCACCCATCCTTTTTATCCCTTTGTGCAATCACGCTCACACGCCGAGAATCGACGCTCTCCTGTTTCCCTCTGAATCGAGTGGTGATGACATGCAGCATCCTGTGCGTAGCGAACTCTGGGCCATTTTGCGGCTGGCCGGGCCGCTGATCGCTTCGCAGTTGGCGCACATGCTGATGGTGCTGACTGACACATTGATGATGGCGCGCCTGAGCCCCGAGGCCTTGGCGGGTGGCGGTCTGGGCGCGGCGAGCTATTCGTTCGTGTCGATTTTCTGCATCGGCGTGATCGCCGCCGTCGGCACGCTGGTGGCGATCCGGCAGGGTGCCGGCGATATCATCGGTGCGGCGCGCCTGACCCAGGCCGGTTTGTGGCTGGCGTGGCTGATGGCGCTGGTCGCCGGCCTGTTGCTGTGGAACCTCAAACCGGTGTTGTTGCTGTTCGGCCAGACTGAAACCAACGTCAATGCCGCCGGGCAATTTCTGATCGCCCTGCCCTTCGCCCTGCCGGGTTATCTGAGCTTTATGGCGTTGCGCGGCTTCACCAGTGCGATTGGTCGAGCGACGCCGGTGATGGTCATCAGCCTCGCCGGCACCGTGGCCAACTTCCTGCTCAATTACGCCTTGATCACCGGCATGTTCGGCCTGCCGCAACTCGGGCTGACCGGTATCGGTCTGGTCACGGCAATCGTTGCCAACTGCATGGCGCTGGCGCTGGCCTGGCATATCCGCCGGCATCCGGCGTATGACGCTTACCCGCTGCGTGCCGGGCTGGCGCGGCCCAACCGGCAATACCTGAAGGAATTGTGGCGCCTCGGCCTGCCGATCGGCGGCACCTATGCGGTGGAAGTCGGTTTGTTTGCCTTCGCCGCGCTGTGCATGGGCACCATGGGCAGTACGCAAATGGGCGCGCACCAGATCGCGTTGCAGATCGTTTCGGTGGCGTTCATGGTGCCGGCCGGAATGTCCTATGCGATCACCATGCGCGTCGGCCAGCATTACGGCGCCGGGCAACTGATTGACGCGCGCATGTCAGGTCGCGTCGGCATCGCGTTCGGTGCGGTGGTGATGCTCGGTTTTGCCTTGGTGTTCTGGCTATTGCCGAACGAACTGGTCGGGTTGTTCCTTGACCATGACGACCCGGCGTTTGCCGAGGTGATCCGCCTCGCGGTAAGCCTGCTGGCCGTGGCGGCCTGGTTCGAGCTGTTCGATGGCACGCAGACGATCGCGATGGGCTGTATCCGCGGGCTCAAGGATGCCAAGACTACGTTTCTGGTCGGGCTTGCTTGCTACTGGCTGATCGGCGCTCCGGCGGCGTGGTGGATGGCGTTTCACCTGAACTGGGGGCCGACCGGGGTCTGGTGGGGACTGGCGCTGGGGCTGGCGTGTGCAGCGGTGAGCCTGACGCTGGCGTTTGAGTGGAAGATGCAGCGGATGATTCGGCGCGAGCCGCAATCTCAGGGTTTCAACATCCCTCAGCCTGAATGACATTTACCTCTGTGGGAGTGAGCCTGCTCGCGAATGCGATCGGTCAGTCAAATACCTTTTGCCTGACACACCGCTTTCGCGAGCAGGCTCGCTCCCACAGGGTTAGTGGTTACAACCGGGATCGTGTTCAGCTCACGATTTCGAGAGCAGGCTGCTGATTCGATCCAGGCACCAGGTACTCCACCAGCTCCGCCAGCGGCAACGGCCGGCTGATCAGGTAACCCTGCACCTGGTCGCAGCCAAACCCGCGCAGCAATTGCAACTGCTCGGTGGTTTCCACGCCTTCGGCCACCACCTCCAGATGCAGGTTGTGCGCAAGATTGATCATCGCGTGCACCAGTTTGCGGTTCTCTTCACGTTGCTCCATGCCGCCGACAAAGCTTTTGTCGATCTTCAGCAAGGTGATCGGCAGGCTGTTGAGGTGCACGAATGAGGAGAACCCGGTGCCGAAGTCATCCAGCGAAAAGCGCACGCCGAGGCGGCCGAGGGCGTCCATGGTCTGCTTGACCAGATCGCTGCGGCGCATCACTGCGGTTTCGGTCAGTTCGAATTCCAGCCACTGCGCCTCGACCCCCCGTTCGAGAATCAGCCGGCTCAGGGTCGGCAACAACTGGCTGTCCTGAAACTGGCGGAACGACAAGTTGATTGCCATGTGCAGCGCCGGCAGGCCTTGCTCGCGCAGCGCCTGCATGTCGCGCAGGGCACGGGAAATCACCCAATAGCCCAACGGCACGATCAAACCGCTCTGCTCGGCCAGCGGCACGAATTCGCTCGGTGGCAGCAGGCCGCGTTCACCATGCCGCCAGCGCACCAAGGCTTCGAGGCCAACGATCTGGCCATCTTCAAGGTTCAGCCGTGGCTGGTAATGCAATTCCAGCTCATCGCGCCGCAGCGCCCGGCGCAGCTCGCTTTCCAGATCGGCCATGCTCCGCGCGTTGCGGTTGATCCGTTCGTTGAAAATATGAAAGGTGCAGCCCTGGGTGCTTTTGGCTTGCTGCATGGCGATGTGCGCATGCCACATCAGCGGATCGGCGCCAGCCTGCGCGCGGGCGTGGGCGATGCCGAGGCTGGAGCCGATCAGCAGGCTCTCGCCATCGACCCAATACGGTTCGGCCAGCGCTTCGGTAATGCGCTCGGCCATCCACTCGGCCCGCTCGGGTGCTCGGCGGGTGTCGATCAGCAAGGCGAATTCGTCGCTGCCCAGGCGCGCCAGTTGATCACCGGCCTCAAGCTGGCTTTTCAGGCGCGCGACGACTTGCAGGATCAGCCGGTCGCCGGCCTGATGACCAAGAGCATCGTTGGCGTGGCGAAAGTTGTCGAGGTCGAGATGTCCGAGAGCCAGACCACGGCCGTCGTTTTCCGCCAGACGTGCCGTCAGCAGGGTCTGGAAACCCTGGCGGTTGGCGATACCGGTCAACGGATCCTGTTCGGCCAGGCGCTGCAAGGTGTTTTCGAGTACCCCGCGCTCGCGCACATGGCGCAGGCAACGGCGCAACATCCCGGCATCGAGGGCATCGAACGCCAGCCAGTCACTGACCCCGTCCGGCGCCGTGGCCGGTTCGTGATCGAGCAGCAATACCGTCGGCAGGCTGCAACGGCCCGGGGCCGGTTGCAACGCAGGAATGGTCAATAACACCGCATGGCGGTTGTCTTCGAACAGGCTGCTGACCGACTCCCAGCTCGGCGCGCTGATCAGCACCGCCGCGCTCCCCATGGGCGCCAGACACTCGCGCAATAACGCTGTCCACGCTGGCTCTTCGGCCAGTAACAGCAAACGCAAGGGCTCGACAGGCGTAGACAAGCTGACTCCCTAGACTCTGCAATGATGTGGGCTGGGCATTATGCCGTTGTGCGTAACATTGACCAATGAACATGACCACCAAAGCCGGACAAAACGTTAACTTTGGTCACAAACGAGAACATTAGCCGCAAAATCACCGCGCATCCTGCGTGAAAGTAACAAAACCGGCAAATCCGCATCGCGTGCTACGTCACAAGTCGGACAGAGCAGCACAATTCGCTGAGCCTGTTA
>Ga0308159_1004921_pt1 | contig 11705 bp, 7 predicted proteins | sample PhyCR1_FD_201040 | JGI IMG/M metagenome (GOLD analysis project Ga0308159, IMG submission 201040) | Phyllosphere microbial communities from UC Gill Tract Community Farm, Albany, California, United States - DLSLC.R1 | ecosystem: Host-associated > Plants > Phyllosphere > Unclassified | place: USA...
ATCAGCTCGTCGTAGGTGGTGGGCACCTGGAGCCCGAGCTGGTCGAAGATCTGCTTGTTGTAGATGACGGATGCCGCCATCACCGAGTACGGCAGAGCGCTGGTGCGACCCTCGCACGAGCCGTACTGATCCATGAGCGGCTGCAGGTCTTCGCGGACGCTCGCTGCGGCCGCGGTGCCGCTCAGGTCGCTCAGCGCGCAGCGCTGCACGAAGCGTGCGACCTCGTAGTTGTAGTTGGCGAGCATGATGTCGGGCGGGTTGCCGCGGACGAAGCTCGCCGACACGACATCGACGCCCGAGCTGTCCATCTCGACGCGCACCGCGTCTTGCGAGGCGTTGTACTGCGCGACGACGTCGTTCATGAACGACAGCGCCTCGCGCTTGCTGAAGGTGAAGCGGATGGTCTCGCGCCCGTCGGCGGAGCAGCCCGCGAGCAGACTCGCCCCGAGCACCCCCACCGCGGTCGCCGCGAGCCACCGTCGCCCGGCTCTGGTCTTCGTCGACACGTGGTTTCCTCCTCCGCCGCACTGCGAATATGTTGTACCGCCGACTAAATCTAGTCGCCAAATCAATGTCGTGGAGGCAGTATTGCATCGGGGCGCACACCGGTCAAGAGCTCCGGGGTGCGAGATGACGAAGGGGCGGATGCCGATGGATGCGACGATCGCCACGCCCTCGCTGCGCCGGCACAGCCTCGACGCGGTGCTGCGGCACGCGTGGGAGGTCGAAGCCTTCACCGCGAGCGATGTGATCGCCGCCGTCGGGGTGACCCGCTCGACGGCGATCGACGTGCTCGACGAGCTCACCGCTCGGCGGCTGCTGGCCGAGATGCCCAACGCCCGCGTCGTCGGCGAGTACTCCAAGGGCCGGCCGGCGCGGCGCTTCGCCTTCCAGCCCGGCTCCGGCGTCGTCGTCGGCGTCGATGCCGGGCGCGGTCACGTGACCGCCACCGTCGCCGACCTGCGCGGCGAGACGCTCGCCACCTCGCGCTTGACCGTCGACCCCGAACGCGACTCCCCCGACCGGCGCCGACGCGCGGCCGAGACGATCGTGGAGGCGACCCTCACGCGCGCGCGACGCGAGAGGACCGACATCGTCGCGATGTGCGTCGGGGTCCCCGCCCCCGTCGACCGCCACGGACGCTCGCCCGTGCACCACGACCGCTTCTGGGAACGCATGAACCCCGACTTCGTCGACACCTTCCGAGCCTGGTCGCCGGTCGTCCGCGTCGAGAACGACGCCTCTCTCGCGGCCGTCGCCGAACGCGCGCGGGGTGCCGCTGTGGGCTGCGCCGACTTCGTGGCACTTCTGGCCGGGGAGCGCTTCGGCGCCGGCATCCACCTCGACGGTCACCTACTGCGCGGAAAACACGGCGGGGCGGGTGAGACCGTGGCCTTCGACCGCGTCGTCGGCGTCGGCAGCGCCGAGGGGCTCGCGCCCCGCTGCGTCGACGCGGCGCGAGCGGCACTCGCCGACGGCAGTCTGCCTGCGGACAGCGCGTTGCGCGGGATCGACCCAGAGTCCCTCGATGCCAAGACCGTGCTCGACCTCGCCGCGGCGGGGGACGCCGGGGCTCTCGCCATCGCGCGACAGGTGGGCGGGGCTCTGGCAGGGGTGGTCGGCATCTTCGGCAGCCTGTTCGACGTCGACCGCGTGATCGTCTCGGGCGCGATCGCCGCGGGCGCAGGTCCCATCATCGACGCCGCGATCGCCGCCCTCCCGCGGGCCCTCGACCTCCCCGCCCCCGAGATCGTCGCGTCGAGCCTCGGCGCCGACATCGTCTCCATCGGCGCGGTCGCCGCCGCCGTCGAAGCGGCGCGCGAGAACGCCCTCGACCTGCCCGTCTTCGCGCTGCCCGAGGATCGCGCGCGGGCCTGAGCCACGGCATCCGGACCGCAGGACAACCCCCGCGGCGCGAATCGCGCGGGCGGATAGCGTCGAGGGGTCCGGTCCGATCCCCGGGCAGGTGGAGACCCCATGCCTTCGTGGCCCGAACACGTCATGTGGTGGCACGTCTACCCGCTCGGCTTCGTCGGCGCCCCGATCCGCGACGGCGAGGGGCCGGATGCCGAGATCGAACACCGCCTCGACCGCCTCGAGCCCTGGCTCGACCACGTCATCGAGCTCGGCCTGAACGGGCTGCTGCTCGGACCGGTGTTCGCGTCGGAGACCCACGGCTACGACACCGTCGACCACCTCCGCATCGACCCGCGCCTCGGCGACGACGGAGATTTCGACCGCCTGCTCGCGGGGGCGCGGGAGCGCGGCATCCGGGTGCTGCTCGACGGGGTGTTCAATCATGTCGGGCGGGCGCACCCCGCCTTCCGCGACGCGTCGGAGGATGGACCGCAGTTGTTCCGCGGGCAGTGGGTCGACGGAACGTTCGAGGCCGAGGTGTTCGAAGGGCACGGCGCGCTCGTCGCCCTCGATCACTCGTCGCCCGCGGTCGCCGACCTCGTGGTCGACGTCATGTGCCACTGGCTCGAGCGCGGGATCGACGGGTGGAGGCTGGATGCCGCGTACGCGGTGCCGTCGTCGTTCTGGGCCGAGGTGCTCCCGCGCGTGCGCGAGAGGTTCCCGGAGGCGTGGTTCGTCGGCGAGGTCATCCACGGCGACGGGCCCGCGATCGTGCGCGCATCGACGATGGACTCGCTCACGCAGTACGAGCTGTGGCAGGGCATCTGGCACGGCGTCGCCGACGGCAACCTCTTCGAACTCAGTCACGCCGTCGAGCGACACGACGAACTGCTCGCCACCTTCGCACCGCAGACGTTCGTGGGCAATCACGACGTCACCCGCATCGCTTCGGCCATCGGGGCCGATCTCGTGCCGCACGCCCTCGCCGTGCTCTTCACCGTCGCGGGAACCCCCTCGGTGTACGCCGGCGACGAGTTCGGGTGGACCGGGGTGAAGGAGGAGCGCCTCGGGGGTGACGATGCCGTGCGGCAGGAGTTCCCGCCATCCGCCGCGGAGGTCGGCGACGTCGACGAGCGCATCCTCGAAGCGCATCGGGCGCTCATCGCGCTGCGGCGGCGCAAGCCCTGGCTCTGGCGGGCGCACACCGACGTGGTCGAAGTGACGAACACGGCGATCGCGCTGCGCACCGCCGTCGGAGACGACGCCGTGGTGGTCGCGCTGAACATCGGCGGCGAGCCGGTGTCGCTGCCGGCCGCCGACGCGCACGCCGTCGTCGCCGGCGACGGGAGCCTCGCCGATGGGCGGGTCGAGCTCGGCCCGCGCGGGTGGGCGGTGCTGGAGGGCTGAGCCTCAGGCGCCGTCGAGGCTCGTGAGGCGAGAGCGTCCGGGCCGGGCGCGCACCTCAGGCGCCGGCGCGGAAGCGGTGCTCGGGGCGGCCGGTGCTGCCGTACCGCAGGCTCACCTGCACGAGCCCGCGCTCGGCGAGGGCGGTGAGATGGCGCTGGGCGGTCGCGCGCGACACCCCGATGCGCTCGGCCACCTCGGTCGCCGACGCCTCGTCGGAGCCGAGGGCGGCGAGGACGGTCTGCTCGGTCGCCGACCGCGCGAGCGAGGGTCCGTCGCGCTCGCCCCGCATCGCAGCCGACGCCCGGTCGATGTCGTCCTGCGAGAGCGGGCGCTGACTCGACAGCAGATTGCGGTATCGGGCGAAGCGGTCGAGGCGCTCGGCGAGCACACGCGTGTCGAACGGCTTGACGAGATAGGCCAGCGCACCGGCCGAGAACGCGCGGCGGACGGTCGCGGAATCCGTCGCCGCCGACAGCACGAACGCGTCGATGTCGAGCGAGCGGACGAGCTCGATGCCGTCGCCGTCGGGGAGGTACACGTCGGCCAGCACGAGGTCGGGAGCGTGCGCGGCCGCCGCAGCGCGCGCCTCGCCGATCGTCCGCGCCGGTTCGAGTGCGACGAAGCCCGACCGCGCCGCCACCGCGTCGCGGTGCAGTCCCGCCACGCGGAAGTCGTCGTCGACGACCAGGACCCGGATGCCGTTCACTCGGTCACTCCCTCTCGCTCGTTCGCCCTGCCCCGCACGCCAGGCAGTCGCGCCGCCACCACCGCTCCATGGTCGCCGCCACCCGCGTCGACCACCCATACCTCGCCGCCTCGGCGCCGGGCGAACTCGCGCGAGAGGGGGAGTCCGATGCCGAGGCCGTGCACGGCATCCGGATCGTCTCCGCGCTCGCGCGGCGCGAAGATCGCCTCGACGTCGGCGATCCCCGGGCCTGTGTCGGCCACCGTCAGCACGACCGCGTCGGCGTCGTCGAGCACGCTCACCTCGACCCCGCGGGGTTCGGGGGCGGAGGCCGCGGCCGTGACGGCGTTGTCGATGAGGTTGCCGAGCACGGCGACCACGTCTTCGACGTCGTCGATCATCGCGCTCGAGAACGTGTCGTCGGCCACGCGCAGCGCGACGCCGCGCTCGCGCGCGGACAGGGCCTTGGCCCCGAGGAACGACTGCAGCATCGGATCGCCGACGAGTTCGATGCCGGGCACGGCCCAGTCCACCGACCCGCGGTCGACGAGGTCGGCGAGGAACGCGCGTGCGTCGTCGGTGCGTCCGGCGTCGAGAAGACCCACTGCGGCGTGCAGGCGGTTGGCGTTCTCGTGGCGCTGAGCGCGCAGCGCGTCGCCCATGGCGCGCACGCTGTCGAGGCGCCCCGACAGGGCGATGACGTCGGTGCGGTCGCGCAGCGTCGCCACCCGGCCGAGGGTGCGCGTGCCCCGGCGCACCGGGCGCACGTCGAGGAAGACGACGCGATCGCCCAGCGGGAGGCCGCTCGACGCACCCGGTCCCGACAGGGCGCCGACGACGGCCGGCGGGAGCCCGAGCTCGTCGAGGCGGCGGCCCACGGCATCCGTGATCCCGAGAAGCCGCTCGGTGGAGGGCGTGCACACCCGTACGACACCGGCGTCGTCGAGGGCGAGCACTCCCTCGTCGGCGCTTTCGAGCACGGCGGTCTGCGTCTGCACGAGCGACACCAGCTCTTCGGGTTGGACGCCCAGGGTCAGTCGCTCGAGCCGGCGGCGCATGAGCAGGGCGACGACGCTGCCGATGGCCACGGCGAGCGCCACGGCCACGGCGATGCCGCCGATCAGGGCCGGGAGATCGTCGAACACGCTCGCGCGCTCGAAGCCGACGCTCACCTCCCCCACGGGCGCTCCCCCGCCGGGCGGATAGATCGGCACCTTGGCGCGGGCCGATTCGCCCAGCGTCCCCGTTTCCCACGTCACGACTTCGCGACCGGCGAGCGCGTCGGCGAAGCTCGTGCTGACCACCTGCCCGAGGCGGTCAGGATCGGGATGGGCGAGGCGGATGCCGTGATCGTCGGTGATCACGACGAACAGACCCTGCGTTCGTCCGGTGACATCGACGGCGTAGCGCTGGAGTTCGCCGCCGCGAAGACCCGCGGCATCCGGAGTTCCGGGATCGGCGGAATACTCCGCCACCCGCTCGCGCACCTCAGGCGCCTCGGCCACGGAGCGGGCGATGTTGAGGGCGGAGGAATCAGCCTCGGCCTTGAGCTGCTGCACGCCGAGCCACGCGAAGACGGCGGTGCAGACGGCCACGACCACGAGCTGGGTGGCGATCTGCACGAGGAGCATGCGTGTGGCGAACCTCATGCGCACCTCCTCGCTCCGCGACGTCATCGTGCGCGAAATGCGCAGAACACACGGTACGCGCATAACGCCGCGCAATGCGAGCAAGCGCGCGATCGGAGACCCCGCATCCGTAGTGTCACCGAATCGACGGCGCGCCCCGTGCCGGCATCCACGACGAAGGAGTCGCGATGACCCCCCTGATCCTTGCGGCCGAGGCGGCCGAGTACCCGGTGGCCTACACGCCCGCCGACGGGGTGCTCGTGGCCCTCGGCTTCCTCATGGTCCTGTCGTTCATGGCCCTGATCATGACGCGGCGGTTGACCCCGATGGTCGCCTTGATCGTCGTCCCCACGGTCTTCGGCCTCATCGCCGGTGCGGGCCTCGGCCTCGGCGACATGGTGATCGACGCCATCAGCAAGATGGCGCCGACGGCCGCGCTGCTGATGTTCGCGATCATGTACTTCGGCATCATGATCGATGTCGGCCTGTTCGACCCGCTGATCCGCGTGATCACGCGCGTGCTGGGCAACGACCCGGCCAAGATCGTGCTCGGCACGGCCATCCTCGCCGGAGCCGTCTCGCTCGACGGCGACGGCTCGACGACCTTCATCATCACCACGTCGGCGATGCTGCCGCTGTACCTGCGCCTGGGCATGAGCCCCGTCGTCCTGACCTGCGTCGCGGGCCTGATGAACGGCACGATGAACATCGTCCCGTGGGGCGGACCGACGGTCCGCGCCGCGACCGCCCTGGGTCTTCAGCCCACCGACGTCTTCGTGCCGATGATCCCCTCGCTGCTCGCGGGCCTGGTCGTCTCGCTCGCCTTCGCGTGGTTCCTGGGCCTGTCGGAGCGCCGCCGCCTGGCGGGCTCGGTCGACACCGCCAAGCTCGACGCCCCCGGCGGCTTCGGACGCCTCGGCGCCCCGAAGATCTTCCGCGGCGCGGAGCACAAGCCCGGTGCCCTCGCCTCGCTGCGCACCGGAAACATCGTCACCGTCCGCGGCGGTCGCGACGCGGTCGCCGCCGCGCAGCTCGTCGACACCGCCGACACCGCGATGGCCGACACGATGCTCGACCCGAACCGCGCGACGCTGCGCCCCCGGCTCATCTGGTTCAACCTGGCGCTGACGGCAGCGGTCATGGTGCTGCTGGTGATGGACCTGTTCCCGCTGGCCTTCGTCTTCATGGTCGGAGCCGCCATCGCCCTCATCGTCAACTTCCCGAAGCTCCGCTCGCAGGCCGACGAGATCGTCGCGCACGCCCCCAGCATCGTCGGGGTCGTCTCGATGGTTCTCGCCGCCGGAGTCTTGGTGGGCGTGCTCAACGGCACCGGTATGGTCACGGCCATGGCGTCGTGGATCACCGAGGTGATCCCCTCGTCGATGGGCCCGTTCCTCGCCGTCATCACCGGGGTGCTGTCGATCCCGTTCACGTTCTTCATGTCGAACGACGCGTTCTACTTCGGCATCCTGCCGGTGCTGGCCGAAAGCGCCGCGAACTACGGCATCGCCCCGGTCGAGATGGCCCGCGCCTCGATCACCGGTCAGCCCGTGCACCTGCAGAGCCCGCTGGTCCCCGCGATCCTGCTGCTCGTCTCGCTCGCGGGCGTCAACCTCGGCGACCATCACAAGAAGGTGCTGTGGCGCGCGACGGTCGTCTCGCTCGTCATGCTCGCAGTCGGTGTGCTCGTGGGCGCGGTGCCCTTGCTGGGCTGAGCTGCTTCGCAACGTCACTCCGGCGCCGATAAACGCTCGCTGCACCGAGGAACGCTCTCCGAGGGCGTCTCCCCGTGCAGCGAGCGTTTATCGGTATGGGGAGTGGGGGCGCGAGTCGGCTCAGGCCGAAGGCGCAGGGAGCCGGAAGCCCAGTGCCGTCCGGACGGCCGCGACCACCTCCGGCATGGCGCCGTCGCGGACGAACAGCGGGATGCGCTCGAGAGGGGCATCCGCCTCGATCTCTCCCCCGCCGCGGTGCACAGCCCCGGTCCACAGGTCGAGCCAGTCCGCGCCGGCGGGCAGCACCACGCGCCGGGTGCGGGCACCGGCATCGAGGACAGGAGCCACGAGCAGGTCGGGGCCGAGCAGGTACTGATCCTTCACGCCCCACGACCGGTCGTCCGCCGAGAACTCGTGGAACAGCCCCCGCAGCACGGGCTGCCCGTCGTGGTGCGCGTCGCGCATGACCTCACGCAGGTAGGGCCGCAGCGCCTCTCGGGCGAAGAGGTATCGCTCGAGGATCGGCGTGGCCTCGTCGCCGAAGCTCCACACCTCGTTGGGGCCCCCGCTGGGTGAGCGCCGCGAGCCGTCGGCCGCGTGCACCGCTGTGGTCGGCAGGCGGTCGCCGTGCAGGCGCATCACCGGGCTGAACGCCCCGAACTGGAACCACCGCACGAGCAGCTCGCGGAAGCCCTCGTCATCCGGATCGCCGTGGTGGAAGCCGCCGATGTCGGTCGTGAACCACGGGATGCCCGCGACTCCCATGTGGATGCCCGCCGTGATCTGCGCGCGCAGGGCCGCGAACGTCGACGCGATGTCGCCCGACCACACCAGTGCCCCGTAACGCTGGGAGCCGGCCCACGCCGTGCGCAGCAGGTTAACGATCTCGGCCTCGCCGTCACCCCACTGCCCCTCCGCGAAGGCGCGCGCATAGTGCTGCGGATAGAGATTGCCCACCTGGGGCACCGGTCCCGCGTGATAGCGGTAGTTGTCGTAGTCGTAGAGCCCGAACTCGGGTTCGGCCTCGTCGAGCCAGAACGTGCGGATGCCGTGCCGTCCGTAGTTCTCCCGGCACCGCTGCCACACGAACTCGCGCGCGCGCGGGTTCGTCGCATCGACGAAAGCGCTCGGGCCCTCGAACGACATGTGCACGTCGAGCCCCCGCTCCGCGCGGACGAGGAGGTTCTCCTTCTTCATCACCGCGTAGTTCTCGCTCTCGAGCGAGATCTGGGGCCACACCGACACCATCAGCTCCACGCCGAGTTCATCGAGCTCGCGCACCATCGCCGCGGGGTCGGGCCAGAACTCCTCCTCGAAACGGAAGTCGCCCATCTTCGGCCAGTGGAAGAAGTCCGCGACGATGACGTCGAGCGGCAGACCACGACGGGTGTGCTCTCGGGCGACGGCGAGCAGCTCCTCCTGCGAGGAGTACCGCAGCTTGCACTGCCAGAATCCCAGGCCCCGTTCGGGCATCATCGGCGCGTGCCCCGTCGCGTCGGCGTAGGCCCGGGAGATCTCCCGCGGCGTCTCACCCGCGGTGACCCAGTAATCCAGTTGCTCCGTCGCCTCCGCCTCCCAGCGCGTTCCGTTCGCGGCGAAGGTCGCCCTCCCGATCGCAGGGTTGCGCCAGAGGAAGCCGTACCCGCGACTGGAGACGACGAACGGCACGCTCGACTGGGAGTTGCGGTGCGCCAGCTCGAGCGAACACCCCTTCAGATCCAGCACATCCTGTTGGTACTGCCCCATGCCGTACAGATGCTCATCGGCAGCGGTGTCGAACGACGCCGTCAGGCGGACATCGCCGCCCGGAATGGGGCGATGCTCGCGCGCGACGAGCGCCAGCGAGCCACCGACCCCCCGCTCTTGGAAGAGCAGGCGGCCCGCGCCGTCGAAGAAGGCCAGGTGGCAGAAATTACGGTCATACCCGGTCTGCAGCTGGATGCCGGTGCTCGAGGTCGCCACCACGCGCAGGCGCCCGTTCGTCAGGGTGGCCCGCTCCCCCTCGATCTCGACCGTCGCGTCGACGGCGGCGGGCGGGAGGAGCGCCCAGTCGTGATCGACGACATCGTGCATGAGGCGCGCTCGCACGCGCACGCTGTCGCGGCCCCAGGGCTCGATCACCAGCGTCTCGCCGTCTCCGCGCCAGACGAGGCGTTCCCCGTCGACCGCGAAGTGCGCCCTGACGGCGGTCACACGTGCGCCCCGGCGCTCGCGGCCTCCCGCGCCCGGCCACGCTGGGTGTGATCGTGCGCGAACACGAGGTAGACGCTCGCCGTCCACGTGTAGGCGCGGTCGCGGAGCCCCTCGCCGGTCAGGGCGTCGAAGTTCTCGGCGAAGCCGGAGCGCTCGCACAGGGCGCGGAACCGCTCACTGACGGTGTCGGCCAGGTGGTTGCGGCCGCCACGTCGCAGGCCCTCCTCGATGAGCATCGTCGACGGCGCCCAGATCGGGCCCCTCCAGTAGCCGTCGCTCTCGTACTCCTCGGTGTCGACGAGCTGGGTTGCCGGCCCCCACTCGGTCAGGTGTGCGGAGATCCCCTCGGCGAGGGTGTCGACGACATCGGTCGGCAGTCGCGGGGAGGCGAGCACGGGCAGCAGGTTCAGCAGGCTCGTACGCTTGCTGCGCGTGCCGCTCAGAGCGCCGACGGCGAAGAAGCCCTCGGCGTCGCGCAGCTGAGTCAGCAGCGCCCGCTCCACCCGGTCGCGCTCGTCGCGCCAGTGCACACCCTCGTCGAATCCGAGCTCGTCGGCGAGGTCGGCCACCACGTCGAGCTGCACGGCGAGGAAGGCCGCGAGATCGGGGGCCTCGACGACGCGGTCGTGATCGAAGGTGGTGGAGTTGTCCCAGCCGCTGTCGTTGCCATGCTGGTAATAGGGAAGAGCGCGGCCGGCGACCGTGCGCGAGTCGAGCCAGAACCGCGACCAGCGCGCGAGCCGCGCGTAAATGGTCTCGAGCTCGACGCGACCCAGGGGGCGACCGAGACGCTCGCGCAGACGGGTCAGCGCCCAGCCGTGGATCGGCGGCTTGACGAAGTTGTACAGGACCTCGGAGTGCGTGATCGAATCGGGCATCGCCCCCGCGGCATCCTGGTGGTCGAAGGGCGCCAAGAATTGGTCGAGGGCGAGATCGGGAGCGCCGGGCGCGAGGGCCAAAGCGTTGAAGGTGTGATCCCAGCTCCAGACCTTGTCCATCCAGTGCTTCGACATCAGCACCGACTCTCGGGTCACAAAGCCCGCGGGCGCGACCGTGGCCGACCACAGCACATATGCCGCGAGCGGCACGGCGGGGGTGTCCTCGTCGCGCCATCCCCCGACCGCGTCCAGGTACTCCTCGAACTCCTCCGCCACGCGACGCGTCACCTCCGAGAAGGTCTCGAGGGAGGTGAAAGCCGGTGCGGCGGTCTCGAGCTGCTCGATCGCGACCTCCCACCCGTCGGAGCCGCTCACCGTGACCGAGCGCACGCTCTCGCCGAGCGCCTCCTCCCCCTCCGCGAAGACGGTGCCCGCCAGCACGCTGACCCGATAGCGCCGCCCCGTCTCGTACGAGGTGAACACCCACGATCCGTCGCGCGGCTCCCGAAAGAAGTAGGAGCCGGTGAAGGGCGTGAGCTCCTCCGCGGCATCCGCGAGAACGAGGTCCGCTCCGGCGCCGGCCAGGCGCACGACATCGGCCGACTCGAACGCCGCCGAGGCGACGGTCTCTCCCTCGACCAGCCACGACAGGGTCGACGGGTCGGCAGAGGTCTCGGCATCCACGAACGCTCCGTCCCGGCTCATCGTCAGGCGCAACACCGCGTGCATGCCGGTGAGGTGCGACACGAGATGGATATCGCGCACGCGCCGGTGCAGCCCGATCACGGGCGACAGGTTCATCCACGAACCACGACGGCTGAAGGGGATCTCGCGCACGTCGAACGAGGGCAGGGAGGATACGGACACGAAAAGCCTTTCGGGGTCAGTCTTTGACGGCGCCGGCGGTCACGCCGGCCGCGACGTAGCGCTGCGCGAGGATGAGCAGGACGGCGGCGGGAATGGATGCCACGACGGCGGTCGCCATGATCGCGTTCCACTCCTGGTTGTTATTGCCGATGTAGCGGTAGATGCCGATCGTGATCGGTTGCAGCTTGCCGCCGCTGTTCAGAGTCGAGGCGAAGATGAAGTCGGACCACGACCACAGGAACGCGAACAGCGACACCGTGACGATCGAGTTGCGGCTCACCGGCAGCACGATCGACCGGAAGGTCCGCCACGTGCCGGCCCCATCGATGCGGGCGGCGGCGAGCAGTTCGTCGGGGATGCCGCGCATGAACGCCGTGAAGATCAACACGCCGAAGGGCACCGCCAGGGTGGAGTCGGCGAGGATGAGCCCCGGCACTGTGTTGAGGATCCCGGCGTTGAGGTAGATGGCGTAGAA
>Ga0308159_1004923_pt1 | contig 11702 bp, 9 predicted proteins | sample PhyCR1_FD_201040 | JGI IMG/M metagenome (GOLD analysis project Ga0308159, IMG submission 201040) | Phyllosphere microbial communities from UC Gill Tract Community Farm, Albany, California, United States - DLSLC.R1 | ecosystem: Host-associated > Plants > Phyllosphere > Unclassified | place: USA...
GCGCCGCGTAGGGGTTGTCCAACAGGATGGTGTGGTCACGGTCCGGGCTGGTGGAGATCATGGCGATCGGTACGCCCGTCGTTTGCTGGATGCGCTCCAGGTACTTGCGTGCGGCTTCCGGCAGCTTTTCGTAATGGGTCACACCAACAGTGGATTCGGTCCATCCCTGCATCGTTTCATAGATTGGGGTGCAACGTGCAATGTCGTCGGCGCCCATCGGCAGCAGATCGATACGCTCACCATCGAGTTCGTATCCGACGCACAGCTGCAGCTCATCCAGTCCATCGAGCACGTCCAGCTTCGTGATACACAAACCGCTGAGACCGTTCACTTGGGCGCTTCGCTTCAGCAGCGCTGCGTCGAACCAACCACAGCGGCGGCTACGGCCGGTGGTGACGCCCTTTTCCGCACCCACGGTGCTCATGTGAAAACCCGGTGTGCCAGGCGCTTCCCAGTCGAGTTCGGTAGGAAATGGTCCACCGCCGACGCGGGTGCAATACGCCTTGGTGATGCCGAGCACGTAATGCAGCATGCCTGGACCCACCCCAGCGCCGGCCGCAGCATTGCCGGCCACGCAGTTGCTGGAAGTGACGTAGGGGTACGTGCCGTGGTCCACGTCCAACAGCGTTCCTTGAGCGCCTTCAAACAACAGGTTGTCGCCTGCGGCGTGGGCTTCGTTCAGCTCGCGCGACACGTCCGCCATCATGGGCAAGAGCAGCTGCGCGTGGCGCATCGCTTCCTCATAGACGACGTCGAACTCCACCTGCCCATCCTTGAGATAAGGTTGAAGGGCACTCGGAAAAACAAACTCGCCCGACCGGAGGAACGAGCGCAGGACATGGTTGTGCAGGTCGAGCAGCTCGCGCAGCTTGGAAGCAAATCGCTCGGGATACTTCAGATCCTGCACCCGCAGCGCACGGCGGGCGACCTTGTCCTCATACGCCGGTCCGATGCCACGTCCAGTCGTACCGATCTTCTCCGTGCCGCCATGTTCCCGTGCTGCTTCCCGCGCAACGTCCAGCGCCGCGTGGAACGGAAGGATGAGTGGGCAGGCTTCGCTGACGCGAAGACGCGACCGGACTTCCACGCCGGCCTTCTCAAGGCCCTCGATCTCTTCAAACAATTTCGCCGCAGACAACACGACGCCGTTGCCGATATAGCACTTCACGCCAGGCCGCATGATGCCGCTGGGAATCAAATGCAGTGCCGTCTTGACTCCATTGATCACAAGCGTGTGGCCCGCGTTGTGGCCGCCCTGGAACCTGACGACACCCTGTGCGCTCTCCGTGAGCCAATCGACCAGTTTGCCCTTGCCTTCATCGCCCCACTGGGTGCCCACCACGACGACGTTACGACCTTTGCTTGCTTTCATTTATTACCCAATTCAGTTTTCAGACAACTGGACAGACCGGACGGTCCAAAGTCCATCCACTTGGAGGAGTTCCCGGTCACACTGGAACTCGTCGACTTCGCTCTCATGGCCCGGAAGTACGCACACCACCGTTTCGCCCTGCCGCCGCAATGCGGCGATGGCCTCATCCGTGCCCACTCCCTGCCCCCATGGAGCACGGATCGCAGCTTTCAGGGGGCGCGGTGAGATCACGCTCACCAGCTGCTTGATGTCCAGACTGAAGCCTGCGGCTGGCCGATTGCGGCCAAACACGGCACCCACTTCGTCATAGCGGCCGCCACGCACCAACGCATCGCTGGCGCCGGGGGCGTACATCGCGAATCGAACACCGCTGTAGTAGGCATAACCGCGCAGGTCTGCGAGGTCGATGGTGATCCTGGAGTGCTGCAACCGCGAAGCCAACGCCCGCAGATCAGCCAGCACATCCGACACACCGGGCACAGCGCCCAGCGCCTTGTGCGCTTCGTCCAATACACCGATGTCTCCGTACAAGCGCAGCAGCGTTTGAAGGTGATCCGAAGTGTGTCGGGCCAGGTCCTGGGTCAACGAAGCCAGCGCACTCTCATCCTTGGCGGCCAGAGCGTTCTGGATGGAGTGCACCTCCTCCCGGCCGAGACCGGAGCCTGCCAGCAAACAACGAAGAATGCGGACATCGGCCAGATCGACGCTGACATCTTTCACCTCGGCCACCGAAAGGCATTCCAGCGCCAGCAAGGCACTTTCAACCTCCGCCTCGATGCCCGGGTGACCATAGATCTCGGCCCCAAACTGCAGCGGTTCGCGGGTGGCATGCGGCTTGTCGGGCCGCGTATGGAGAACAGGGCCGCAGTAGCAAAGCCGGCTGACGCCACGGCGGTTCAGAAGGTGCGCATCGATGCGAGCTGCCTGTTGCGTGGTGTCGGCGCGCAAGCCCAACGACCGACCAGACAGCTGATCCACCAGCTTGAAGGTCTGGAGTTCCAGTGCCTCCCCTGCCCCGGTGAGCAGAGATTCAAGGTGTTCGAGCAAGGGCGGCATGACCAACTCGTAGCCATAGCTGCGAGCCGTATCGAGCAACCCTCGGCGCAATTCTTCGATATGCCGCGCCTCGGAGGGCAGCACATCAGCAATGTGATCCGGGAGGACCCAAGCGGACATGAGAAAAGGGGAGGCTGTTAAAAACGTGATTCTACCGGGCTACGGTGGAAACCACCGCTCTCCATTGCCCGGATGAACCCGCGAGGCAGGTCCGGGCACCGGCGGTCGACCAACGAAGCCGAAGCGTATCCAACCCGCCGCCGCTGTGACACGGCAGTAGCCGTCGCGGGATGAAAGGGAGGATCGGAGCGCGGACGCCAGGCTGCAGTCAAGCCTGACGCCGCGGCGGCCGCACCAAAACACGTTCAGGGACGCGTTGCGTTCGCGGGGGCCGCTCCACGATACGCCTTGAAGAACTCCGACGAGGAAGGATCGACCACCATCACGTCGCTCTTCTTGTTGAAGCTGGACTTGTATGCTTCCAGGCTGCGGTAGAACTGGGCAAACTGGGGGTCGCGTCCAAATGCTTCCGCGTAGATGCGCGCGGCTTCGGCGTCGCCTTCACCCTTCAGCTTTTGTGCGTCACGGTAGGCGTTGGCGATGGTGATTTCACGCTGCCGGTCGGCGTCCGCACGGATCTTCTCACCCTCGGCTGCGCCCGTGGAGCGCAGTTCATTGGCAACACGCTTGCGCTCCGCCTCCATGCGGCGATACACCGACTCGGTGATCGCTTCGACATAGTCCACCCGCGTGATGCGAACGTCGACCACATCCACACCCCAGGGCTTGGCGCCGCGCACGGCCTCCAGCACCTCGCGCTTGACCTCGGCCATCAGCTCTTCACGTCGCGCGGAAAGCAGTTCCTTGACGGTACGGCGGTTCACTTCTTCCTGGAAAGCGTTGCGCACCACACGGTTGAGCTGAATGGCGCCGGCATTCTCATCCAGACCCACGTTGCGGATGTACTCCGACGGGTCTGAGATGCGCCAGCGCACATACCAGTCGATGACCACACGCTGCTTTTCTGCGGTCAGCATCGACTCCGTATCGGAACTGTCGAGCGTCAGCAACCGCTTGTCGATGTAGCGCACGTTTTGAAACGGGGGCGGCAACTTGAAGTTCAGGCCAGGCTCGGTGATCACTTCCTTGATTTGACCCAGCGCATAGACCACGCCGAACTGGCGCTGGTCGACCACGAAGAGCATCGAACTCAACAGGGCAAGCACCACCAGCAACGTGGAGGCGATAAATCCGACTCGGTTCACAACTCTCTCCTAGCGCGCATCGCGCTCACGCGTACGACTGGTGTCACGCGCACGAGCATCATTTTGAAAAGTGGACGGATTCGTCGGGGTCAGCCCGGACGTGGTCGCAGGTGGCGTTTCCAGCGAGGGGGCTGCAGCCGCAGAGCCTCCCTGTGCCACGCTCTGCATGATCCGGTCCAATGGCAGATACAGCAGATTGGAGCCCTTGCTCGAATCCACCAGAACCTTGGTGACGTTGGTGTAGATCTGCTGCATGGACTCGAGGTACATGCGGTCCCGCGTAACCTGCGGGGCCTTCTGGTATTCCGCCAGCACGGAGCTGAACCGCTGTGCATCACCCTGGGCCTGCGCCACGATCCGAGCCTTGTAAGCCCCGGCTTCCTCCGTCAGTCGCGAGGCGGAACCCACGGCGCGAGGAATCACGTCGTTGGCATAGGCCTGCGCTTCGTTCTTCGCACGCTCACGTTCCTGACCCGCCTTCAACACGTCGTCGAAAGCCGCCTGAACCTGCTCGGGCGGGCGCACGCCGCCCTGCTGCAGATTGATGCCGACGACTTCTACGCCGACCTTGTATCGATCGAGGATGACCTGCATCAGCGCCCGCACCCGCGGCGCAATCTGGTCGCGCTCTTCGGCCAGGGCGGTGTCCATACGCATCTTGCCCACCACTTCACGAACGGCGGTTTCCGCGGCCTGAACCACCGCATCCGCAGGATTGCGGCTTTCAAACAGCCAGGCCCTCGCGTCATTCAGGCGGTACTGCACGGCAAATTTGATTTCGACGATGTTCTCGTCTTCGGTCAGCATCGCGGACTCGCGCAAGCCGGTGCTCTTGATCACCGCGTCGCGTCCGACGTCGGCCGAACGGATCTGGGTCACGAACACCAGCTCATGACGCTGGATCGGATAGGGCAGCCGCCAGTTGAAACCGGCATTGACGGTCGTCTTGTATTTGCCGAACTGCGTGATGACGGCCTGCTGGCCTTCCTGAACGATGAAGAAACCAGTCCCCAGCCAGATCAGCAGCGCGACGCCGGCAATCAGGCCAACGCCCAGTCCCGCGTTCTTCATGTCCGGCTGAAAGCCACCGCCACCGCCTCCGCCGCCGACGGGGCCGCGACCGCCGCCGTTCTTGCCTCCGAACAGCCCGCCCAGCTTCCGGTTCAGATCCCGCCAGAGTTCGTCGAGATCCGGCGGCTGCCCGGCATTGTTCTGCTCCCGTCCGCGCTGTCCCTGGGGACGCAGCGGCGCAGGCGGGTCGACATCAGGCCGATCCGCACCCTCCTGCTTGTCGTCACCTCGGCCCCACCGCGGGTCATTCAAATTCAACATTCCCCTAATTCGCTGGGGCAAGATGGCCCAGCGGAAGGCGCGGCTATGCAGGTTCATGCGGGAAATCTCTCGTTCTCTTAGGACATGGAGCAAACGGGGCATTGTGCCTAATCTCAACCGTCGTCCCGCTTCAATTCAGCAGCAAGATCAGGGGTCATCTCGTCACGCTCCTTCAACAGTTCGGCGGCCAATTGCTGGCGAAGCAATGGCAGGCCCTCCCCTGACTGGGCGCTGAGGAAGATCCGTGGAACAAACACACCGTCCATTTCCAGCACATCTTGTGCAGCGGTGGGCCTCGCCTCGGGCGACATCGCGTCGAGTTTGTTGAAGACGAGCAGTTGAGGAATATCCTGGGCGCCGATTTCCGCCAGCACGCGCTGGACTTGAGCTATCTGCTCAGGAAAGGCAGGATTCGAAGCATCCACCACATGCAGCAGCAGATCGGCGTCGATGGCCTCTTGCAGTGTTGCCTGGAACGCATCCACCAGACCGTGGGGAAGGTCGCGGATGAAACCCACCGTATCGGAGATCGAAATCGACCGTCCGGCATCGGCCAGATACAACTGCCTGGTGGTGGTGTCCAGCGTGGCAAAAAGCTGGTCCGCCGCATAGGCGCGGGCCTTGACGAGCGCGTTGAACAGCGTGGATTTGCCGGCGTTGGTATAACCGACCAAGGAGACATTGAACGTATCGCGCCGATCACGCTGCCGCCTTTGGGTGGATCGCTGGCGCTTCACCTTCACCAGACGCTCTTTGGTGCGCTTGATCGCATCGCCGATCATCCGGCGGTCCAGCTCGATCTGGGTTTCGCCAGGGCCGCCGCGAGTACCGATGCCGCCCCGCTGACGCTCCAGGTGCGACCAGCGACGGACCAGGCGTGTGCTCAGGTATTGCAGCTTGGCCAGTTCCACCTGCAGCTTGCCTTCATGGCTGCGCGCACGCTGGGCAAAGATCTCGAGAATCAGGAAAGTGCGGTCGCTGACTGGCAGGTTCAGCACCCGTTCCAGGTTGCGCTGTTGCGCAGGGCTCAAAGCCTGATCGAAGAGCACCTCGACCGCGCCATGCATCTGCGCCAGGACCTGAATCTCTTCCGCCTTGCCAGATCCGACGAAAAGCGCCGCATCTGGCGCCTTGCGCTTGGCGACCACCCGAGCCACCGGCGTGAGGCCTGCGGTTTCAGCCAGCAGCCCCAGCTCTTCCAACTCGCCGTCGAAATGGGGCAGGCCGAAGTCCACCCCGACCAGGACCACGGGCGTCGCTGGCGAAGCGGGTTTATCTGAGGAACTCAAGGCAGCAGGTAGTGGCTGGCCCACCAGAACGTGGACAGAGAGAAGACCGGACGATCAGGCCGACGGGCCGGCCTCGGCCGTATCGCTGGATTCGGCCGTCGTGAAATTGACGGCGCGCCCAGGAACGATCGTGGAAATGGCGTGCTTGTAGACCATCTGGGTCACGGTGTTGCGAAGCAGCACGACGTATTGGTCGAACGACTCAATCTGCCCCTGCAGCTTGATGCCGTTCACCAGATAGATAGACACCGGAACATGCTCACGGCGGAGCGCGTTCAGAAACGGGTCTTGAAGAAGTTGGCCTTTGTTGCTCACGATATTCTCCGTGTTCAGGAATGTTGTTGTAAAAGCACACCTTACCACATGGCCGAGGCCGCATGGACCAAAAGGCTTTAGCGCCGATCCGACCCTGCGCCCTCTTCGGCAAAGGGGTTGTGCGACGTTTTCATTTCGATGCGCAACGGCGTGCCGACCAAATTGAATTCCTTGCGGAACCGGCCTTCCAAAAAGCGTTTGTACGCATCGGTCACGTGCTCCAGCGAGTTCCCGTGGATGACGATCACCGGCGGATTCATGCCCCCTTGGTGGGCATAGCGCAGTTTCGGCCGGAACATGCCAGAGCGCTTCGGGCTCTGAAATTGCACCGCTTCCAGCAGCAGCCTTGTCAACACCGGAGTGGACATCTTGCAGGTAGCCGCTTTGTGTGCCTGCACGATCGACGTCCAGACCGGCCCCAGACCCTGCCGCTTCTTGGCCGAGATGAAATGCATGGCCGCAAACTTGAGAAACGACAGCCGGGTTTCGATCGAACGCTCCAGCATCTGGCGCTCGTACTCATCCACGGCGTCCCACTTGTTCACGGCCAGCACCACGGCGCGGCCGCTTTCCAGGATATAGCCGGCGATGTGGGCATCCTGGTCGGTCACGCCCTGCGTGGCATCCAGCAGCAACAGCACCACGTTTGCCGACTCGATCGCCTGCAGCGTCTTGACGACCGAGAACTTCTCGATGGCCTCGAACACCCGGCCCTTGCGGCGCAGTCCGGCGGTATCGATGAGCTCGAACTTCTGTCCCTGCCGCTCGAATGGCACCGAGATCGCATCGCGCGTGGTGCCGGGCATGTCGAAGGCGACGAGTCGCTCTTCTCCCAGCCAGGTATTGATCAGCGTCGACTTGCCCACGTTCGGACGGCCAGCCACCGCCAGGCGCACCGTGGCGATGTCCTCTTCTGCGGCATCGTCTTCGGCGTCCGGCCACTGCAGCGCGGCAAGCGCTGTGTCTACCAAGGTGCGAATGCCCTGGCCATGGGCTGCCGAAACGGGATGGACTTCGCCCAGCCCCAACTCGTAGAACTCAGCCAGCTGCACGCCCTCGAGCATGCCTTCGGCCTTGTTCCCCACCAGCACACAAGGCTTGCCGAGGCGCCGAAGATATTGAGCGATGTCGTGGTCTTGCGCCGACACGCCAGCCCGCGCGTCCACCACGAAGACCACCACATCGGCTTCTGCCACGGCCTGCTGCGTTTGCTTGGCCATTTCCCGGTAGATGCCAGCCGAAGCGTCGGGCTCGAAGCCGCCGGTGTCGATCACGATGTATTCGTGCTTGCCCTGCTTGCCATTGCCATAGTGACGGTCGCGCGTCAGCCCCGCAAAGTCCGCCACGATGGCGTTGCGGGATTTGGTCAGCCGGTTGAACAGCGTCGATTTGCCCACGTTGGGCCGCCCGACGAGGGCGATTACTGGTTTCATGGGCTAGTGCCTTGTCATTCGGGACGGAAGCCGTAGATGCCACCGTTGCGAGTGACCACGATGAGGTTGTCTGCCGAGGCCACCGGGGCGACCGCGATGCCAGACGTGTCGGTGGAAAGCCGGTTCAGCGGGCTGCCATCGTCGCGCGACAGCAAGTGCACCAGACCGGATTCATCGCCCACGACGACCGAACGTCCGAGCGCCAGGGGCGCCGTCAGCTGGCGATACAGAAGACGGTCGGAGGACCAGGCCTTGGCGCCGTCCTGACGCTTCCAGGCCGTCACGGCGCCATTGCTTTCGGCGCCGAAGACGAAGGAGTCGTCACCCTGGACGCCCGTTGCGCCATTGGCCGGTTGCGTCCATTCGACGGTTCCACGGGCAGCGTCCACGCAGCCGACTGCCGCCTGGAACGCGCGCGCACAGACCTCAGAGCCCCTACGGCTCACCGGACCCACGATTTCGACCAGACGCTCCACGTCATTGGTGCCGCGCGGGCTGGCCACCGGGGCTTCCCAGCGCACCACGCCAGAGTCGGGATTGAAGCCCACCAGCCGGCCGGAAAGACCGGCCACCAGCGTATCGCCCACCGCCATCAACACGCCGCGTTGGCGCAGCGTAAGTGGCTCACCCGGGCGCTGCTGGTTCCACAGCCGTTGGCCCGTGGCCGCATCGAACGCGGACACCGAGCGGTCGGCGGCCAGGACGAAAACGCGGTTGCCCGCCACCAGCGGCGGCGTGTAGACCTGCGCCTGCAGCGGCTGACGCCACAGCTCACGCCCGCCTGCCAGCACGACGACGTCGTTCTTCTGGGTGACGACGGCAGTCCATTTGCCATCCCCGCCCACTCCGGCGGAAAGGGGTTGACCCAGTGAGGCCCGCCAGATGTCGCCGCCAGTGCGAGCATCGATCGCAACGATGGCGCCGTCGGCCGAGGCCAGCGTGACCGTGCTGCCTTGCACCAGCACCTCGAGCGGCAGACCCGCTGTACTGCCGATCTTGGCCGTCCAGGCCTGACGAACGGGCAACAGCGGAACGTTCGGACCGAGGTCGGCGGGCTTGGGCTTGGAAGGACCACCCCAGAGGGAGCACCCCGTCAGCAGCACGGCTGAACCGGCCAGTACCCACCCGCAGACCGCGGGCCGCGCGCAGCGCATCAGAGCGTGCATCATTGCGCACCCCCGGACTGTGCTGCGGAGGCCACCACCTGGGCAGGGACCTGGGCCCCGAGGGCATTCAGCTTCGCTTCCACCAGCCGGCGGTACTCCATGCGCTCCTCGAATGCCTTGTACGCAGTCAGGTACTCAGCCGCGGCTTCCTTCTTCTTGTCCTGCAGCACCAGCACATCGCCGCGGCGGTCTGCGAAAGCCGCCTCGAAGCCGACCGGCACCGCACCGGAAAGCTGGGACAGCGCCTTGTCGTACGCCTTTTGTTCGATGAACAGCGTTGCCAGACGCAGCCGGGCCAGGGCCTTGTACCCGTCGTCCACGGCGCCCTGTGGCATCCAGTTCAGCGCGGCGACCGCGGCTTCGTTCTTGCCGGCATCCGCCAGCGCCTTGGCTGCGAGCAAGCTGGCCTGACTCGCCTGCACGGTACCGGAGTAGCGCGATTTGACGTCGTTCAGCACTTGCTCGATGCGATCCGTGTCCGAAGCGCTCACAGCAGCTTCCATCGCGTCGGACAGTGCGGACGCCTGCGCAGCCTGGCGGTTCTGCCAGTACTGGTAGCCATTCCAGGCAGCGAGACCACCGAACACGACGATGATCACGCCGCTGATGAGCGTGCCCCAGGTGTTCCAGAAATGCTTCAGCTGATCAAGCTGCTCTTGTTCTTCGAGGTCGAAATGGTTTGCCATGATGGTTCGTATGTGTCAGCGGGAAGATTGTAGGGTGGCAGCCCAATCGGGCAGATCCGCCAGCGAGCGCTCCACCTGGTGACCGGTGCCGTCGCGCAGGGATTTCACCAGCACCGCGTCGCGGGCCATCTCGTCGGCGCCGAACACCAGCGCGTGGTGGGCGCCGCTTGCATCGGCCTTCTTGAACTGCGACTTCATGCTGCCCATCGAATCGCCTGCGGAGGCATGCATCTGCACGCTCACCCCGGCGGCCCGCAGCTTTTGCAGCGCTGCCATCACACGCGGCAGGAAAGCCGTGTCGGTGACGACGGCATAGGCGTCGGCCACCAGATCGTGCGTGGGCGTGCCCGCTTCCTTGACCAGCTCCAGGACGCGCTCGACACCCAGCGCCCAGCCCACCGCGGGCGCAGGCTTTCCGCCCACCTGCTCGATCAGGTAGTCGTAGCGCCCGCCGCCGCAGATCGTGCCCTGGGCGCCCAGCCGATCCGTCACGAACTCGAACACCGTCAGGTTGTAGTAGTCCATGCCGCGCACCAAACGGGGATTGATGCGCCAGGCGACGCCGTTGGCATCGAGGATGGCCTTGACCATTTCAAAATGCCGCAGAGATTCCTCGCCGAGGTAATCCAGCAACTTCGGCGCGCCTTCCACCAGCGCCTGCAAGGCGGGGTTCTTGGTGTCGAGGATTCGCAGCGGGTTGCTGTGCAGCCGCCTGCGCGCCTCCTCATCGAGCTGATCGATGTGCGCCTCCAGATAGCTGATCAGCGCAGCCCGATGGGCCTTGCGCTCTTCCGGCTGTCCGAGGCTGTTGAGTTCCAGCCGCACGTCCGTCAGTCCCAGTTCCTTCCAGAGCGCATCCGCCAGAAGGATGAGCTCGGCATCGGCCTCGGCGCCCGCGAATCCGAGCGCCTCGGCGCCGATCTGGTGGAACTGCCGATAGCGCCCACGCTGCGGACGCTCGTGGCGGAACATCGGGCCCATGTAGTAGAGACGCTTGCCGCCGTCATACAGCATGGCGTGCTCGACCACCGCGCGCACCACGCCCGCAGTCGACTCGGGACGCAGGGTCAGTTGCTCGCCGTTGAGGCGGTCCTCGAAGGAATACATTTCCTTCTCGACGATGTCGGTGACTTCTCCCAGCCCGCGCACGAACAGCGCGGTCGGCTCCACGATCGGCGTGCGCAGATTGCGGTAGGCATAGCGCTCCATGAGCGCGCGCACCTTGGCTTCCAGCCACTCCCAGCGTGCAGAGTCGGGCGGCAGGATGTCGTTCATGCCTTTGACGGCAGTCAACTTCTGCGCCCGCTGCGGTGTATTCGAGTTGTTATTCACTTGAGTCATCAGATGGTTGGAGGGCTTGCCTCCGGCATGGCGGATTCGCGCGAATCCGCAGGTCAGTCGGCCGTCGCGGCAGCCGCGGCAGCCGCGCTCTGCCCAAAGCGCCGCGCAATGTACTGGTCGACGATTTCGTGGAACTCTGCAGCGATGTTGTCGCCACGCAGCGTGAGCACCTTTTCCCCGTCGATGAACACCGGCGCGGCCGGAGCTTCGCCCGTGCCGGGCAGGCTGATGCCGATGTCGGCATGCTTGCTTTCACCCGGGCCGTTCACGATGCAGCCCATGACGGCGACCTTGATCTTCTCCACCCCGGGGTACCGCACGCGCCAGACGGGCATTTGCGAGCGCAGGTGGTCGTCGATCTGCTTGGCGAGTTCCTGGAAGGTGGTGCTCGTCGTCCGGCCGCATCCGGGGCAGGCCGTGACGCTGGGCACGAAGGACCGCATGCCG
>Ga0308159_1004925_pt1 | contig 11699 bp, 9 predicted proteins | sample PhyCR1_FD_201040 | JGI IMG/M metagenome (GOLD analysis project Ga0308159, IMG submission 201040) | Phyllosphere microbial communities from UC Gill Tract Community Farm, Albany, California, United States - DLSLC.R1 | ecosystem: Host-associated > Plants > Phyllosphere > Unclassified | place: USA...
GGAATTTAGCAGCAACTTCTTGCCATGGATCGTTAGATAATTGTTTAATACCTAAGCTCATTTTGCGGTCGTCTCTATCTAAAGTTAAAACTTCAGCTTCGATCTCATCACCAACTTTTAAGAATTCTTGTGGATTTCTTAAGTTTTGTGACCAGCTCATCTCAGAAACGTGGATTAAACCTTCAACACCTGGGATGATTTCTAAGAAAGCACCGTAATCTGCAACAGTTACGATTTTTCCTTTTACTTTAGAACCAACAGCTAAGTTAGCATCTAAATTTTCCCAAGGATGTGGAGTTAATTGTTTTAAACCTAAAGCGATACGTTTTTTCTCATCATCGAAATCTAAAACAACAACGTTGATTTTTTCATCTAATGATAATACTTCTTTCGGATGCTCTATGCGGCCCCAAGAAATATCAGTAATGTGAAGTAAACCATCAACACCACCTAAATCGATGAACACACCGAAATCAGTAATGTTTTTAACAGTACCTTCTAATACCTGACCTTTTTCTAATTTAGAAACGATCTCTACTTTTTGGCTTTCTAAATCGTCTTCAATTAACACTTTATGAGAAACAACTACGTTTTTAAACTCATGGTTAATTTTAACAACTTTGAATTCCATTGTTTTACCCACGTATACATCGTAATCGCGGATAGGTTTGATATCAATTTGAGATCCTGGTAAGAAAGCTTCAACACCCATGATATCAACGATTAAACCACCTTTAGTACGGCTCTTAACGAAACCATTGATGATTCTATCATTTTCAAGAGCCTCGTTAATTGCTTCCCATGATCTTTGGGTTTTTGCTCTTTTGCGAGAAAGGATCAACTGACCATTAGCATCTTCTGGTGCTTCAACGAAAACGTCAACTGAATCGCCGATTTTAAGATCTGGTGTATCACGGAATTCTGAAGTAGAAACTAAACCGTCTGATTTAAAACCTACGTTTAATACTACGTCTTTGTTGTTAATTGAAACAACGATACCGCTAATAATTTCACCTTTAGTGATCTGATTGAATGTTCCGGCATACATATCTTCAAACTTTTTACGGTCTGCGTCATTGTAATTACCAAAAACTTTTTCATCTGCATCCCAATCGAAATCTTCCGTTGGTGTAGCTAATGATGATTTGATCGATTCGATCGAAACTGAATCAGCTTCTGATTCAATAGTTTCTTTTTCAGTCAGGCGTCCGCCTTCTCCCTGAAGTTCAGCTGTTTTAGCTGCTAATTCTTTTTCTGCTACTTGTTTTTTAGCCATTAATTAATTGTCTCCTTTTTTCCCTATTTAGGGAGAGCAAAGGTAAAAATATTTTAATTAATAGAAAAGATTTTTTTAATAAATGTTGCTGATTTTTAGGTTATTATAATTCTACCAATCGTCATGCTAAATTTATTTCAGCATCTAGATCGTAAAATTCGAATAATATTGATATGATTTATATAATGATTTGAAAATGAGCATTCAGCATTTCTCCCTCACTAAGGTCCCGTTATTCGCTGTAGCCCCGAAGAAAAATGTGGGGCTGCCGCTGCTACCGGGTTTAGAAACAAAAGATTGTGAAAGAAACTCATAAGTAAATTACTTCTTCGTAAAGGTTCCCCTGGTAAATCCTTCTCCAATCAATGTGTTCTCATCTCTGATTAACAGGAGAATCATGTTTTGTTGGTCATATAACTTTATCATATCACCTTCGATAACATATTTGGTAGTGAAGGTAGAATCTGTATAAGTATCTTTAACAATAACGGAGTCTTTTGTACCGAAATCGAATGTTTTATATTGGGTTTCGCTATCGCTTATAAATGTGCCTGAAACTTTTTTAGGTTGGATAAAAGTAACGAAGCAAAAATAAATCACTACCAAAACTACAATGGCTGAGATACCAATCAGAATTTTATTTTGGTTGGAATATTTGAAAATGAAATACAAAATAGTGCCCATTACCAAAGCAACAAGCACGAAAAAGATAATATTAGAATAATCCTTATCAATGGAAGGGATTTCGATGGAAGTAGTGTTCTTTTTAATTGGAGCCTTAACTGGCGAAACCCTCACTAAAAATTCTTTACTTACCCAGCCTTCGCCATTGGTAACCTTAATTTTGAAATAACTGGCATCAGCTGAATCAATAACAGCAACATTTTCATTTTCGGGTAGATAACCAATTACTTTACTTTTTGGATCCGCTTTTTGTCTAACTCTTAAGTTATCAGTAGTTACGCGATAAATAACATCGGCTGTGCTATCAGCTGAACTATTTTGCACCGTTGTGGTTTGTGGAGTTGTTGCCGGAGACGTTGAAGCCGGAGTAGTGGAAGGAACTTTTTCGATGAAATCTTTACTTACCCAACCTTCACCACTTTTGATTTTTATTTTATAAAATTTTGCATCGCTTGCATCTAAAATAGTAACACTTTCGTTTTGCAGTAGGTTAGCTACCACTTTGCTTTTAGGATCACTGCTCGCCCTCACTCGCAATTTGTCTGCTTTCACCCGATAAGTTTCTTGGGCCTGAACAAAGTTGGAAGTCAAAAAAAGAGCAGTTATCAAAAAGAAAATTCTAATCATGTTTCTGGGATTTTAGCAATAGCAATTAATAAAAATATGGAAACTCGAATGAGCAAACATCGTGCTAACCAAGGCAAAATTAAAAAATACTTTCATAAGCCTTACATTATCTTGCCATAATACGTTTACCAACTGCCCCCCGAACCACCGCCGCTACTGCTGCCACCGCCCCAACTGCTTGATGAAGATGACGAGCTGCTGCTGTCTGATGACGAGCTGGAAGAAGATTTGGATTCTACCAACATTGGCAATACAATCCATTTTAGAAATTCGACATTTTTACAGCAACTACATTCATTAATCAGCTTAGCCTGCCCATCATGACTGTATGTTGCAGCTGTTACCGTAACTTTTTTATTTAGTTTATACGTTCTGAAACTACATTTCGGACATTCTGTAGAAGCATTGTATTCTTCAGCAGGCCACTGTTTAATCACGTGTTCTTTATGATCAGCACTTTGCCAGATATCGTAATCATAAGATTTTGCTATTTCTTCCGCCCGCTGTCCGCTAGTTAAAAAAGGTTTGCCCTCAATGTTAATGTCTCTATCTAAACGAGTCATTTCTCGTTTTTGGCTATCAAGAACAGGCTTAAATCTATCGATGTTTTTTGTACGTTTAAAAAGATAATTTATCAATGCAAATAATATCAGCGGAGAAAAAATAACCATCCAAAAATTCTTTTTATTGAAATCGGTTACCGCGTTAAAGAAATTCTTATCATCATAATATGTTTTTCTCAATGTAGAGATATGATATAGATACCTGAAAAATAGGCCTATCGCTAAAACACCGTATAAAATAAAAGGTATATGGGATAATTTGATCTTCGAAAATAAACCAAACCCATCAAAAAATACGAGTGCAAAAATACTGATGAAAACAAACATGAAAAGTACGGCACAGCCATTGGTAATTGATTTTTCTAGATCAGAGTTGCCTTTAGCTTGTATGGTACCTGCTTTTTTAGTTTGTCTGTTTACCAATTTAAACACTCCGAAGAAGGCTACTATTATAACAACAATAGGTATCCAAAATTTTTCCAGGTTGTTGTTATCTTCTTGTTGAGTAAAGAATTGATTAAGCTCCGATTTGTTGTCTGGGTTTAGGATGATCACACCAATTGCATTGATGGTATTGATTATCCCTGTTCCGAAATCATTTTCTCTAAAAGCAGGAATTAGGTTTTGTTCTGCAATGTGTTTCAGTTTTACATCGGGTAGAACCCCTTCGGTTCCTGTGCCAGTAATAAAACGATACTTCCTCCGATCTTTGGCAATAAATAAAAGCAAGCCATTGTTACTGCTTTTTTGCCCGATTCCCCAAGTGTTAAAAAGCTCATAAGCAAAATCAAAGTCTTCCTGATCAGTATCGAAATTATTAACAATTACAACCGCAACTTGAACATTGGTTTCTTTTTCGAACTGCGAAATTGAGCTGTTAACATTGGCAACATCATCAGCGGTAAGAATTCCATCCGGATTACTTACCCAACCGCCACCATTATTTTTAGGGTCTGGAATTTCATTAACCTTGTACGCTTTCTGTGCAAATGTTAATGTTGTGCAAAAGAAAAATAGTAGAAAAGTAAGCTTCTTAATTGAATGAGTTTTGACCATCAGATTATTTAGTAACGGTTAGCAATAGCATTTCAATCATTCATAACAATAGGGGATAAATATTGTCATTCCTTAAGAATTTTATCAATTACTTGATCAAGTTTTGCTTGATTTTTAGCGTATGGAGCTAAATCGAAAAGTTTCACTGTTTTAAATTCAATCGGATGGCTTTCGCTTTGAAGGGAAATGTAACCAGATTTTAATGGTGTGCCATCTATCTTAACTTTAGGATCGAAGTTAGTTACACTTCCGCCACCCACTTGTGGTTTTGTATATTCCAATACAACTTCTCCAGCTATAATATGTTTAACTACTGAATCGCCAAGCACTAAAAAATCTGCGGTTACCCATTGATCGCCAGCATAAGTTTTTGATTTCGAATCCATGCAATGGCCTGTAAACAATTTGCCATCGTAATTTATTAGCGTTCCGGGTGTGCACACATTGCTGGTATGGCGTGTATGTTCTCCGTCACCACCTAAAATCTGTGCTTCTATAGAAATAGGAAAATCCTGATCTTTTAACATTGTAGCTGGATCCTGACAATGTAGCATGGCGCCGCTGTTTCTGGTTGCCCAGCCCTCACCACCTGTGGCTTGATCGCCAACAAAACGGTAAGTAACCCTTAACAAGTAGTAGGAAAATGGTTTTTTGTAAAAAATGTGGCCGTACTGTTTGTCAAATTCTTTGTAGCCTTCATAACCAACAGTCATTAAGCCATTTTTTACCCTAAATGTATTTGCGTAATTATCCTTATAATCGTGTTTGGCAATTTTAACGTTCCAATCTTTTAAATCTTTGCCATTGAAAAGGTTAATCCAGCCCTTTTGTGCAGAAGCATTAAAAGAGATGATAGCAAACAGGAAAAATAGTACAGAAGAATATTGTTTTAATTTCATAGTAGCTTAATGGTTAGCAGCTAAAAATATGAAATTTAAACCAACTGAATAAATTTAATATCAATTAGGAAGCAATGGCTCCACTTTTTCGAGGGCAAAAGCCAATTGTTCTTCTTGTGTTAAATTGGTATTGTCTAAAATTATAGCGTCATCGGCCCTAACTAGGGGGCTTTCTTTGCGTGTGGTATCCGCATAATCGCGATGAGCGAGGTTTTCAAACACTTCTTCAAGAGTGGTTCGGTTATTGCCCTTGCTTTCCAATTCTTTAAACCTGCGCTCTGCTCTAATTTTCGGATCAGCTGTCATAAAGAACTTTAAGGGTGCGTTTGGAAAAACAGTGGTACCGATGTCACGCCCGTCCATTACAATATTTTTCGATTTGCCCATGCGTTGTTGTTGCTTAACCATTTCATGGCGAACAATTTTATGAGCAGAAACTTCGCTTACATTTTCAGAAACAGGCATCAAACGAATCTCATCGGAAACTTCTTCTCCGTTTAAAGTGATGTGTGACTCATAATCACGAGAATGGAAATTTAATTCGATGTGTTGTAGCGCATCAGTAACGGCTTCATCATTAGAAATATCAATCTCATTCCTTAAGAAATACAGCGTTACCGCCCGATACATCGCACCACTATCTACATAAATAAAACCTAATTTTTTAGCCAATGCTTTTGCTAAAGTGCTTTTTCCGCAAGACGAGTAGCCATCAATAGCTATAACCAAGTTCTTTTTCATTGTGTTGCAAAGGTAAAAAAAGCGGTGAATTTAGTTGCTTTTTTTAGATTACTATTCTTTATACTTTTGCATGATGTTACCCACACGAGAAGAAATTTTAAAGTCAGTTACCTTCAAAACCTCCAGAAGTGGGGGCAAGGGTGGGCAAAACGTTAACAAAGTTTCCAGTAAAGTCGAATTAATCTTTGATTTGGAAAATGCCACTTTTTTTAATGAAGAGGAAAAGGTGCTTTTGAAATCGCGACTTGAAAACCGAATGGACAATGATGGCTTATTGCATATTGTTTCGCAAGAAGACCGAAGTCAGCTGCTCAACAAGGAGAAAACCATTGCTAAATTGATCGATCTGCTTAAACGATCTCTTCAAATTCAGAAAAAACGAAAGCCTACGAAAATTCCACAGGCAGTTATCCAAAAGCGATTAAAAAATAAATCGGTAAATGGTGATAAAAAACAATCAAGAAAAAAGCCAAATTTTGAGTAATTATGTCTTCCCAAATCTATAATATAAACTTAAGCCGCCATAATTTTGTGCTTTAGCTATACTTTTAACTTCTTTGGTTTTAAAGATGATGTTAAAATCAATGGTGAATCTTTTTGAACTATAATTTACGCCAAATTGTTGTTCAAAAACTATTGGTTTTACTCCAAATGTTAAAGGACTATCGTCATTAAATAAACTTCCTTGTATGGTTGCATCGTAAGCAACTACATTTAACTGTGGCTTTAAGTAGAAGAAAAATTCTGATTTATTTAAAGCTGCAGTTTTTGAATTTCCAATTACTGCATTGTGGTAAGCACTGTTATATAGCTGGTTTAATCTGCCTGCTCTAAATAAAACTGAAGCACCCAGGCCAGAAAAAGTTGTTCCCAGATTGGCATAGCCAGCTCCACTTAGATCTACCACATTGTCATTAGATCGAATTAAAAGTTTACTGTAGCTGGCAGCTAAATTAATAGCTAATTCATTTTTAATTTGATATTCCCATCCAGCCGGAGTATAAAAGCCTACTGTTTTATGCAAGAATTCTTGTGCGTCTTGAGCTAGAGAGTTTGGTCCAACTGTACCTAGTTCAATGCTGGTTTTCAATACACTTTCATTTTTATAAAAGATTGAATAAGCGCCTCCAGCGTACAAATAGCCAGCAAAAGGTCTATCTTGATCTTCCTTTTTAGCTACCTGACCCCAGTAAGGGGTATACATTTTTTGTCCGGCTGAAATTTCATAGGTTTTCTTCTCCACTTTTTCAGAAAACTTAGCAGGATCTATCGCTCTGCGAAAATAGATGAACAGGCCGTTGGTATAGTAACGATCATTTAAAGTGGCTAAATAAGCATCGTTTTCAGTTTTAAAACCAAACTCATTTTTAAATGATTGTGCAAAACAGCCTAAAGAAATTAAACCAAGAAGTAGGGTGGTGAAAAGTGATTTCATAAAAAAGCCCCGATACTTTATCGGGGCTATAAATGTATTTATAGTTATTGGATTATTGATCAATCAGCTAAAAGATTACAATTTAGTTGACTATTGGAGCTACTTTAATGCTCAAATCCAATGGCTTTTTAACTTTGTTTTTTGTTAACGCCAATTCAATCACCTCACTCATTTCTGTTACGTAATGAAATTTAAGGTCTTTAATATAGCTTTCCTTAATTTCTAAAATATCTTTACGGTTGCTTTTACAAAGAATAATTTCTTTAATATTCGCCCTTTTCGCCGCAAGGATTTTCTCTTTAATTCCGCCAACCGGAAGTACTTTACCACGTAGGGTAATCTCTCCGGTCATGGCTAAATGTTGCTTAACCTTTCGTTGTGTAAATGCCGATGTTAAAGCAGTGAGCATGGTAATACCAGCTGATGGGCCATCTTTTGGAGTAGCACCAGCAGGTACGTGAACGTGAACATCCCAATTGTCAAATAAAGTGTAATCGATGCCAAATTCTGCAGCATGAGCACGTAAATAGGCTAGTGCAATCACGGCTGATTCTTTCATCACATCGCCTAAATTACCGGTTAAAGTTAATTTGCCTTTACCTGGACTTAAGCTCGATTCGATAAATAAAATATCGCCACCCACACTTGTCCAGGCCAAGCCCGTAACCACACCAGCAACTTCATTGCCTTCGTATAAATCTTTATCGTAAATAGGTGCGCCTAAAATACGTTCAACGTCTTCATTGGTTAGCGTAACATTATACTCTTCTTCCATTGCAAGCTTGGTAGCTACACCACGAACCAGAGAACCAATTTTTTTCTCCAAACCACGTACGCCAGATTCACGAGTATAATCTTCAATCACTTTTTCAATCAAGGCCGGTTTTAGATTAATATCCTTGTTTTGCAAACCGTGATTTTCCTTTTGCTTGGGCAATAAATATTTTTTAGCGATTTCGATTTTTTCTTCAATCGTGTAGCCATTCACCTCGATAATCTCCATACGATCTAGCAAAGCTGGCTGTATAGTACTTAGTGAGTTTGCGGTTGCAATGAATAGAATATTTGATAAATCGTAATCCACCTCAACGTAGTGGTCATAAAAAGCGTTGTTCTGTTCCGGATCCAATACTTCTAGCAAAGCTGATGACGGATCGCCACGATGGTCAGTTCCAACCTTATCAATCTCATCCAAAACAAACACAGGATTATCTGCGCCCGCTTTTTTTATTGATGAAATAATACGCCCTGGCATGGCACCGATGTAAGTTTTGCGGTGACCGCGAATTTCAGCTTCATCGCGAATACCGCCCAGAGCCATACGAACATATTTACGCCCCAATGCCTTGGCAATTGATTTTCCCAAAGATGTTTTACCAACTCCTGGAGGGCCAACTAAACAAAGGATCGGCGCTTTCATATCGCGTTTTAGCTTCAAAACCGCTAAATATTCAACGATACGTTGCTTCACTTTTTCCAGACCAAAATGATCTTTATCTAGAATCCGTTGGGCACGTTTTAAATCGAAATTGTCTTTGGTAAATTCACTCCAAGGTAAATCTAAAAGCAATTCCAGGTAATTGAGCTGAACAGAATAATCTGGCGCTGCCGGATTCATTCTTCCCAGTTTATCTAATTCTTTATCAAAATGATCAGCAACAGGTTGTCCCCATTTTTTCTTTTTGGCTTTTTCCTGAAGGGCATCAAATTCTAAATCGGCAGAGTTTCCACCTAATTCTTCCTGAATTGTTTTTAGCTGTTGATTTAAGAAATAATCGCGTTGTTGCTTATCAAGATCAGTACGGACTTTGGATTGGATTTGATTTCTCAATTCCAACATCTGTAGTTCTACCATCAAAAGCTCCATTACTTTCTGTGCCCGTTCCTGCAATTTGTCCATTTCAAGAATTTTTTGCTTATCGGCCATTTCGGCATTCATATTTGAAGAAATGAAATTGATCAAAAATGAATTGCTTTCGATGTTTTTAAGTGCAATACTGGCTTCACTCGGTATATTCGGCGACAGCTGGATAATTTGAGCTGACATTTCGCGAATAGATGCAATTAAGGTTTTAAACTCCTTATCGGCTTTGTGTTTTTGCTCTTCGAATTTTTTAACTACAGCCTTAATATAAGGTTCGTTTTGCACCTCTTCAATTAGGCTAAAACGCTGCTTACCCTGGATAATTACGGTGGTATTGCCATCAGGCATTTGCAGTAACTTTATGATATTTGCTACTGTACCAACGGTGTTAAGTTGCTCAAAAGTAGGGTCTTCTATCGAAACATCTTTTTGAGAAACTACTCCAATAATCTTGTTTCCTTTGTAAGCTTCTTTAATTAATTTTATTGATTTGTCTCTTCCAACGGTAATTGGAATTACTACTCCAGGGAATAAGACAGTATTTCTCAATGGCAAAATCGCCAGGGTTTCAGGTGTTTCCTCGTTGTTCATTTCCTCCTCGTCTTGTTGAGACATTAAGGGAAAAAACTCTGTATCCTCATTTATTATCGGCATGGCATTATGGAAATCAAATATATCTTCTTTACTCATTATCACTTTTCCTCTAACGACAAACTGGCAGGTCAATCGTCTTCACTTTGTTTATTTATGTTATTCAACTAATATTTCCAACTCTTGTGCCAAAGTAGAAATACCATTAATCTTATGTTAAAAAGGCAGAGTAAGATATTGTTTCGGCCAATATCATATAATGAAGTTTTTAACGTTTAAGCTATTGTTTAATATAGAACTTTTTTATTTCCAGAAATTAAAAAACTTTTAAATTATCAGAATAGGATTATATTGCAACAAATTTCGTCTTTTTTGGCGGTAGAATTACAAAAACATATTATTCGTTACATGAACTATTTTAGACACGCAATTTTAGGATTAATCATATTATCATCTACCAGCAGTTTTGCACAAAACAATTACGAGCGGAGCATGCAGGCAATGATTAAGGGAGATTATAAAACTGCCGTTACGCAACTGGAAAAAGCTGATGCTAAAACGCCAGAGAATGCTAAAATTTTGCAGATGTTAGGCTATTCTTATTTTCAAAATGCCCAATATGAAAAATGTATTGAAACATACAGTCGTTTAATTACAGTAAAACCATCAGAAGTTTCTGCATATTACTATCGTGGAAAAGCAAGGTTAAATATAGCGAACGACCCAAAGGAATCATTAAACACCATGCGTGAAAATTTTTATACCGCTGCGATTAAAGATTTTACCAAGGCCATTGAAATTAATGGCGATGAGGATACACAAATGTTTCAAAATCGTGCTTTAGCTTATAAAGACTATGCAATTTTTAGATCGTATAAGGCAAAACGGAAAGATGAGAAAACCGCATGTGTTGCGCTGTTTAACAATTCAATTGCAGATTTTCAAAAAGTGCTAACTATGCAGCCGCTCCGGAAGGATATTATTGATTGGGTTGCCTATGATAAAGCGCAAATTACTTCATTAAAATAAAGACAAAAAAACAGGCTTTGAAATTTCAAAGCCTGTTTTTTTTATTTCAATTTCCCAATAATTTGATAACTCTTAGTGTTCAACAGCTTTATTTTTTGCTGTTTTTTGATTGCGTACAAGCTATCAGGATAATAGCGTAAAGTATCGTTAGATTGAAAAAGGATGTTTTTATTGGCGATGATAACCTCTATTAGACCTGCTCTCTCACCGTTCCATTTAATAGAAACCCTCTTGATCGGTATTTTCTTACTATCTGAAGTATAATAATCTACACGATTTTGCTCCCAAATATCAAAACTTCCACTCCAAGAAGCTTTGTTAATATCAGCATTAATAAACACAGCAAATTCTTTCTTCCAGTCTGCTATCTTAACTTTTTTACTTTCTTGCTTGCCGTTAACCGATACTGTTTTGTTTACTACCGGATTAAGTTTCTGCAAACGAACAGCCTCTTTTTCAAAATATCCTTTCAAATCAAAGTACAGCAACTTTGTATTTGCTGTAGATTTTTTATCTTCATTACAAGAAACAAAGGCAACAGCAAGGAGTAAGATATAAATTCTTCTATTCATTACACTAACACATTTCCTGTCATTTCTTCAGGAATTGGAACACCTAAAATTTTCAAAACAGTAGGAGCAATATCGCCTAATTTACCATCAGCAATGGTTTTATAGTCGCTGTCAATTAAAATACAAGGAACAAGATTGGTGGTGTGGGCAGTATTAACAGAACCGTCGCCGTTGACCATATATTCTGAATTTCCATGATCTGCTAACAAAATAAAAGAGTAACCATTTTCCATTCCTTTGCGCACTACTATTTCTGCGCACTTGTCGGCAGTTTCAACAGCTTTAACTACGGCATCGAAAACACCGGTATGGCCTACCATATCAGGGTTGGCAAAGTTTAAGCAAATAAAGTCTGGCCAACC
>Ga0308159_1004927_pt1 | contig 11686 bp, 8 predicted proteins | sample PhyCR1_FD_201040 | JGI IMG/M metagenome (GOLD analysis project Ga0308159, IMG submission 201040) | Phyllosphere microbial communities from UC Gill Tract Community Farm, Albany, California, United States - DLSLC.R1 | ecosystem: Host-associated > Plants > Phyllosphere > Unclassified | place: USA...
GACGACCGGGCCGGTGGCGGCGAGCGTGGTGGGTACCGCGGGCGTGACGAGCGTGGCGGTGACCGTCCCACGGGTGGCTTCCGTGGCGGCGACGACCGCAGCAGTGGTGGGTACCGCGGTCGTGACGACCGTTCCTCCGGTGGGTTCCGTGGCCGCGATGACCGCGGCGGAGACCGTCCGACCGGTGGGTTCCGTGGGCGTGACGACCGTGGTGGGGACCGTCCGACCGGTGGGTTCCGTGGGCGCGACGAGCGCGGCGGTGACCGTCCGACCGGCGGGTACCGCGGCGGCGACGACCGCAGCAGCGGTGGGTACCGCGGGCGGGACGACCGTCCCTCCGGCGGGTACCGCGGCAACGACGACCGCGCTGCCGGTGGGTACCGCGGACGTCCCGAGCGCGACACGCGCGGCGCCGACCGACGCAGCGACGACCGTGGCGGCTTCGTGAGCCGTGACGACGACCGCGGCCGCTTCGTGCGCCGCGACGACGCCGGCGACCGCCGGACCAGTGACAGCAGGACCGGTGACAGCCGGACCGGTGGACGCGATGACCGTGGTGGGTACCAGGGGCGTGACTCCCGCGGTGGCCGTGACGAGCAGCGTGGCGGGTACCAGGGACGCGACTCCCGCGGCGGCCGTGACGACCGCGGCGGCCGTGACGACCAGCGCGGTGGGTACCGCGGGCGTGACGACCGCGGAGCCTCCCGTCGTCCGGACGACCGTGGCGCCGAGCGCGGAGCCGACCCCCGCCGCGAGGACCGTCGCAGCCCGGACGGTGCCCCGAGCAGCGTGTGGCACAACGGCCGCCGCTACGTCGGTGGCACGACCAGCCCGCGCAACGACCCCGCACGCAAGCGGACGACGCCCCTCCCGGCCGGGGAGCGCGACGACGCCGGGCGGCCCGCCGAGGGCACGCCCGAACGCCCGATCATCCCCGACTGGGACCCGGCGGACGGGACGACGACCGCCGGGGGCGAGCCGGACCTCCAGGAAGGCGGTGAGCGCCTGCAGAAGGTGATCGCCGCTGCCGGTGTGGCGAGCCGTCGAGTCGCGGAGAACCTGATCTCCGAGGGCCGCGTGACCGTGAACGGCGAGGTCGCCGACATGCTCGGTCGTCGCGTCGACCCGGACACCGACGAGGTCGCGGTCGACGGGGTGCCGGTGCAGACCGACACCTCCCGGCGGTACGTGGTCCTCAACAAGCCGACCGGTGTGGTCTCGAGCATGCAGGACGAGCACGACCGTCCCGACCTGTCGCAGTACGTCGACCAGTTCGAGGAGCGGCTGTTCAACGTCGGCCGACTCGACTTCGACACCGCCGGGCTGCTCATCCTGACCAACGACGGCGGGCTCGCCCACGTCCTGGCGCACCCGTCGTTCGGCGTGACGAAGACCTACGTCGCGAAGGTCGACGGCAACATGGTCCCCTCGACGCTGCAGATGCTGCTCGAGGGCATCGAGCTGGAGGACGGCCAGATCGCCGCCGACAAGGCGCGGCTGCTCGAGTCCTCGCGCGGGGAGTCGCTCGTCGAGATCACGCTGCACTCCGGCCGCAACCGGATCGTCCGCCGCATGCTCGAAGCGGTCGGGCACCCGGTCCTCGAGCTCGTGCGCCGGTCGTTCGGACCGCTGCAGCTCGGCAGTCTGGCGCCCGGCGAGGTGCGCGAGCTGACCACGGTCGAGCTCGGCAAGCTGCTCGGCATCGCCCGGACCGCGGACACCCGAACCGGCGACGACGACGCGGAGAGCACGGACTGACGATCGGTCGACCGTCGCGGACCGACCGTGACACGGACGGCGCCGGGCCCGGTGGGGACTTCTCCACAGGCCCGGCGCCGTCCTGCTGCCGGGCACCTGCGCTCGATAGGCTTGCCGGGTGACCGACGCCAGCACGACCGCGACCGACGGAGAACCGTTGCGCGCCGACATCGACCGCCGTGTGCGCGGGCCGGTGCGGATCGTCGGGACCGGCCTGCTCGGTGCCTCGATCGGCCTGGCGCTGCGCGACAAGGGGGTGGAGGTCGTCCTCGACGACGTCTCCCCGGCCGCGCTGGCGCTCGCCGTCGACTACGGCGCCGGACGACCTCCAGCAGCGGGGGACGAACCGGAACTGATCGTGGTCGCCGTGCCGCCGGACGTCACCGCGACGGTCGTGGAGCGTGAACTCCGCAACCACCCGAACGCCGTCGTCACGGACGTCGCGAGCGTCAAGTCCGGGCCGCTCGACCGGCTCCGCGCCGTCGGTGCGGACGTCTCGCGGTACATCGGCTCGCACCCGATGGCCGGCCGCGAACGCAGTGGTCCGACCGCCGCACGGGCGGACCTGTTCATCGGTCGTCCCTGGGTCATCGCCGGCCACGACGACATCAGCCACCAGCGCGCAGCCGTGGTCGAACACCTGGCCCTCGACCTCGGTGCGACCGTCGTCCCGATGGACCCCGAATCGCACGACCGCGCCGTCGCAGTGGTCTCCCACGCGCCGCAGCTCGTCGCCACGCTGATGGCCTCGCGCCTGCGGGACGCCCCCGGCGAAGCCCTCGGCCTGGCCGGCGGTGGTGTCCGCGACGTCACGCGCATCGCCGCGAGCGACCCGGGCCTCTGGGTGCAGATCATCGGTGCCAACGCGGAACACATCCGCCCGGTGCTCGCGGACCTCCGCGACGAACTCGACCGGGTGCTCACCGCGCTCGCCGACCCCGCCGCGGCCGGGTCCCCGCGCGCCATCGCCGAGACGATGGCGTCGGGCAACCGCGGCGTCGAGCGACTGCCCGGCAAGCACGGGTCCACCGCACGTTTCGCCCAGGTCGTCGTCCTGATCGACGACCGACCCGGGCAGTTCGCCGAACTCCTCACCACCATCGGGGAACTCGGCATCAACCTCGAGGACCTGCGCCTCGAGCACTCGCCCGGAGCGCAGATCGGCATCGTCGAGGTGTCGGTCGTCCCGGAGCACGAACAGCGACTCGTCGAGGAACTCGAGGGTCGCGGATGGAGGATCGCAGCAGCATGGGCCTGAACGACAACGACACCACGCTCGAGTCCGGCGTCACCGGCGGTCCGGACGCGCCCGACTCCGGTCTGCCGACGCCCGTGGACCAGCCCGGACCCCTCGGCGGCGGCGACGTCACCGGCGGCCCGGGCGGACAGGGCGGCGGCGAGCTCGGCTCGACGCGCGACCCGATGCCGGCCGGTCTGCCCGCCGGTGCCTTCGTGGCGAAGTTCGTGATCGCCGTCGACGGTCCCGCCGGCAGCGGCAAGTCCAGCGTGTCCCGTGCCGCGGCCCGCGCGCTCGGCTTCGGCTACCAGGACACCGGCGCCGCCTACCGCGCGCTCGCCTGGCACGCCCTGCAGCAGGGTGTCGACCTGGACGACGCGGCTGCGGTCGTCTCCGCATTCGACTCGTTCGACTACGCCATCGGTACCGACCCCGACGACTACTTCGTGCGGGTCGGCGGTGTCGACGTGACGGACGCCATCCGGACGCCCGAGGTCACCGCCGCGGTGGCGCACATCGCGAAGCTCCCGGAGGTCCGCGCGAAGCTCGTCTCGCTGTTCCGGCAGGTCATGCGGATGGCCGAGGGACAAGGCATCATCACCGAAGGACGCGACATCACGACGGTGGTCGCACCCGACGCCGAAGTCCGGATCCTGTTGACAGCCGACGAATCCGTTAGGATGGCACGTCGGTCGGCAGAGGTCACGACCCAGTCGGCCGAAGAGACCTCGGCCGCCCTCGCCCGTCGGGACGCTGCCGATGCGAAGGTCGTCGACTTCATGAACGCCGCCGACGGCGTCACCACCCTCGACTCCACCGACCTCGACTTCGACCAGACCGTGCAGGCGGTGGTCGACCTGGCCCGCTCGGCCACGAACTGACAGCAACCCGGCCACACGGCCGCACCTGAACCACGAACACGCGGCCCACCGGCCGCCGGCAAGGAAACCACCATGGCGCAGCTGGACGACCGAAGCGACGACGACTTCCCCGAGTACGACGACTCGCTCGGAGAGCGGCTCGCCGGCATCGACGACGCCGAAGCGGACCAGCGTGCAAGCGCGCTCCGCGTCGGTCTCGACGAGTACGACCTGGACGACGAGGATCTCGCGCTCCTCGAAGCCGGCAAGCTCGGCGTCGACGGGGTCGCGTACCTGCCGGCACTGCCGGTGCTCGCGATCGTCGGCCGCCCGAACGTCGGCAAGTCGCAGCTCGTGAACCGCATCCTCGGTCGCCGTGAAGCCGTCGTGCAGGACACCCCCGGTGTCACCCGCGACCGCGTCAGCTACAAGGCCGAGTGGAACGACAAGCGCTTCACCATCGTCGACACCGGTGGGTGGGAGCCCGACGCCAAGGGCATCAACGCCTCGGTCGCCGCCCAGGCCGAGGTCGCGATCGACCTCGCCGACGCGGTGCTGTTCGTCGTCGACGTCACGGTCGGCATCACCGCCACCGACGAGCACGTCGTCAAGATGCTGCGCGGCACCGACCGTCCGGTCATCGTCGCGGCGAACAAGTCCGACGACGAGCGCCGCGACCTCGAGGCGTACTCGCTCTGGAACCTCGGTCTGGGCGAGCCGCACCCCGTCTCGGCCCTGCACGGCCGTGGCGTCGCGGACCTCCTCGACCTCATCATCTCGACTCTGCCGGACGTGTCCGCGGTCGCCAAGCAGGAGATCGGCGGCCCCCGTCGCGTCGCCATCCTCGGCCGCCCGAACGTCGGCAAGAGCTCGCTGCTCAACAAGGCCGCCGGTGAAGAGCGCGTCGTCGTCAACGAGCTCGCGGGCACGACCCGTGACCCGGTGGACGAGCAGATCGAACTCGGCGGCAAGACCTGGCGCTTCGTCGACACCGCCGGCATCCGGAAGCGCGTGCACCTGCAGCAGGGTGCCGACTTCTACGCCTCGCTCCGCACCACCGCCGCACTCGAGAAGGCCGAGGTCGCGGTCGTCGTCCTCGACGTCACCGAGCCGGTGTCCGTGCAGGACCTCCGCATCATCGACCTGGTCCTCGAGTCCGGTCGTGCGCTGGTCCTGGCCTACAACAAGTGGGACCTGCTGGACGACGAGCGCCGCCGCTACCTCGAGCGCGAGATCGAGCAGGACCTGGCGCACGTCGCCTGGGCCCCGCGCGTGAACATCTCCGCCCGCACCGGCCGTCACCTCGAGAAGCTCGTGCCCGCCCTCGAGACCGCTCTCGAGTCGTGGGACACCCGCATCCCGACCGGCAAGGTCAACGCCTTCGTCGCCGAACTGGTCCAGGAGCACCCGCACCCGGTCCGCGGTGGCAAGCAGCCCCGCATCCTGTTCGCCACGCAGGCGTCGAGCCAGCCGCCGACGTTCGTGCTCTTCACCTCGGCGTTCCTCGACCCGCAGTACCGCCGGTTCATCACCCGGCGTCTCCGCGAGGTGTGGGGCTTCGACGGCACGCCGATCGTGGTCAACATGCGAGTGCGCGAGCGCCGGAAGCGCTGATCGGCCATGTCCGCGCCACGAGGGGAGCGATCGACGTCACGACGTCGATGGCCCCTCGTGGCCGGGCTCGTGCTGCTCGTCGTGGTCGCGGCCGGAGCGGTCGCGCAGTGGTCCGCCCCGGACGGCGGGACGTCGGCGTCGGCTCCTGACCCGTCCTCGGACGCGGACGACACGGGGATTGCGGACGACGCCGGGATGTCGATCGGCCACGGGTTCATCCCCGACGAGCCGACGACACCCGCCACTGACAGGTCGGCCCGGGGCCGCTCGGCGGTCGACGGCGGCACAACACTCGACGACGGCCGGTCGAGCGACGTCGCCCCGGCGACCGGTGTCGACAACGACGGCGCGGGCAGCCCGAGCAGCGACCCGACCGGCACCACGAGCGTGGTGGACGCTGCGACCGGGCTGCCGGTCGACGCGGCACAGGCCGCAGGTCCCTGGTGGCGACGCGCCCTGCCGATCGCGGGCGACCTCGTCCCGATCCGCCGCGAGGTCCGCGGGAACGTCCGGCTCGAGGTCGTCGGGGAGCAGGTCGTCCAGGTCGTCCTCACCGGCGTACAGGTGACGGCGAGCCCCGACCCGACCGGGTCGACGAAGACCGGGTCAACCACGACCGGGTCAACCACGACCGGGTCGGCTGCCTCGACCCGCTCGCACATCGGCGCGGTGCGCGTCGAGCTGTCCTCGGGTGACGTGATCGGCACCGAACGGGCGCAGTGGACCGGCGCCGACGTCCCCGCCGACTTCGGCTCCTTCACTCCGGACGGCGAACACCCCGTGCTGGTCATCGTCGACCCGCAGGACCTGCCGCCCGTGGTGCACTCCGTGCTCCTCGTCGACGCCGACACCGGAGACCTGCTCGGCGGCGCCGAGCTCCTGCCCGTCTTCTGACCGAGGACGTGTGGCGGGGGAGGGCGTGCCTCCAGGCCGACCGGACCGGAGTCGGACCGGCGAGGCGGGCCGACGTCGGTCGGCGGCCCGGACCGGCGTCGTGCCGGACCGGTGTCGTGCCGGACCGGCGTCGTGCCGGACCGGTGTCGGGCCGGTGAACCGGCGGGACTCTCAGCCGTCCGGGAGGCCCGTGGCAGCGCCGCCCCGCCGGATACGGCACCATGGGACGGTGACGCAGCGACCCTCCGGCCTGGCAGCGACCGCTGACCGGGCGTGGAACCGGCTCCGCCTGGACCGCCTGGCCGGCGGCCGGCAGGGCGGCTACGTCATCCGCGAGGACATGCTCGCCCACCCCGACACGGTCCGCTCGTTCCGGTGGATCCGGTGGCTCCTCGTCGCCGAGACCATCGTCGGCCTGACCGCGATCGTCGTCGCCGTGCTGCTGACCCGCGCCGGAGAGACGGTGCCGTGGGCGGTCTGGTTCCGAGCGACGGTCGTGTTGCTCATCACCCTGACGCTCTACGTGTTCGCGTGGCGGGCGCAGCTCGGCTACTACTGGGCGTACCAGCGGCTGCGCCTGTTCAGCCGGATCTTCCCGATCGTGACGCTGGTGATCGCGGCGGTCCCGGGCCTCTACCCGTTCTGGATGGTCATCGAGCAGATCGTGTTCTCGGTGCTGATGGTCGGGATCGGCGACGTGCTGACCAGCGACCACATGCGACTGACCTTCCCGAAGCCGGTGCGCCGGCAACCGTAGGCCCCGGGCAGATGCAGCACCGAGGAGCATCGTGGGGTCCATGACCACGACATCGCTCCCCGGCGGCACGTTCCGCCTCGCCGACGACCTCGAACTCACCCGCGTCGGGTACGGCGCCATGCAGCTCGCCGGACCCAACGTGTTCGGTCCGCCCGCCGACCGCGACGAGGCGCTCCGGGTGCTCCGGACCGTCGTCGAGCTCGGCATCACCCACATCGACACCGCCGAGTTCTACGGCCCCCACGTCACGAACGAGCTCATCCGCGAAGCGCTCGCGCCCTACGGGGACGACGTGCACCTCGTCACGAAGGTCGGCTCGGTGCGGGACGGCAAGGGCAACTGGGTGCCGACCCGACAGCCCGACGACCTGGTGGCGCAGGTACACGAGAACCTCCGCACGCTCGGGCTCGAGCAGCTCGAGGTCGTGAACATCCGGATGGGCGGGTTCGACGCCCCGGAGTCCGGCTCGATCGCCCCGCAGGTGGAGGCGCTCGCCCGACTGCAGGAGGAGGGGCTCGTCCGCCACATCGGCCTGTCGACCGTCAGCGCCGAGCAGCTCGCCGAGGCGCAGAGCTACGTGCCGATCGTCTGCGTGCAGAACATGTACAACGTGGCCCGTCGTGAGGACGACGCCCTCGTCGACCTCACCGCGTCGCAGGGCATCGCGTACGTGCCGTACTTCCCGCTCGGTGGCTTCTCGCCGATCCAGTCCGGGGCGCTCGACCGGGTCGCGGAGCGCCTGGAGGTGTCGCGGCTGAAGGTCGCGCTGTCGTGGCTGCTCCAGCGGTCGCCGAACCTGCTGCTGATCCCGGGGACGTCCTCGGTGGACCACCTGCGGGACAACGTCGCGTCGGCCGGGTTCGTACTGCCGGACGACGCCGTCGCCGAGCTCGACGCGATCGGGTCCGCCGCGTAGTCGGTTCCGGGGGCCGACCAGGCCGGTGCTCGGCTGGGCCCGGGCACCGGCCCGACCGGGCACCGGCCGTCAGGCGACGGTGGCGAGGGCGAAGGGCAACACGGCCGAGGCTCCGGCTCGTCGGAGTTCCCGTCCCGCCACCGTCATCGTCCACCGGCTGTCGACCAGGTCGTCGACGAGCAGGACAGGCCCCTGATGCGCCTGCAGAGCGGCCGCGAGTTCCGGTCCGACGACGAAGGTGTCCCAGACGCCCGAAAGCCGGTAAGCACTGTTCGTCGCACCGTCGCCCCGCGGTGTCCCACCGTCGCGGTCGAGGGTGCCGAGGTGCTGCAGCCGCCCGATCGAGGACAGCGCCTGGGCGAGCGACGCGACGAGCTGCGGCCGGGAGCGCGAGGACATCGCGACGACCCCGGTCGGCCGGGTCTCCCACGGCCAGTCCTTGAGCGCGCGGACGCAGCCGTCGACGAGTTCACGGGACACCGGTGCGTCCGGGGTGGCGTTCGCGAACAGAGCGCGGAGCGGCCCACCCCAGCCGAGGTCGGTCAGGCGGGCGACCGCGCGACCCGGGGCGACGAGTTCACCGGCCGGGATCTTGCCCTTCACCGCGACGCCGAGCGACGCCACGCCCGAGGGCCACTGCGCACGCGGGGCGATCTCGACACCGACCTGGTCGAGGGCGTTCGCGGCCCCCGTGCGGTCGGCGTCCGAGACGTCGGTCGGGTACCAGGCACCGGCGCAGTTGTCGCACCGCCCGCAGGGTTCTGCGGTGGGGTCGTCGAGGTCCTGCTGGAGCAACTGCATCCGGCAGGCGCCGGTCGACTCGTAGGTGAGCATCGACGCGGCCTCGGCAGCGCGGGCGGCGGCGACCCGCTCGTAGCGTGCGGCGTCGTACTCCCACGGTCGACCGGTCGCGACCCAGCCGCCACCGACCCGACGCACGGCGCCGTCGACGTCGAGCACCTTGAGGAGCAGTTCCAGCGTCGACCGCTTGATGTCGACGAGCCCTTCCAGCGCGACGGTCGACATGGCGCTGTCGGTGGAGAGCGCTCCGAGCACGGCGGAGGCGCGGGACTCGGTCGGCATCGACGCACTGGCGAAGTACTGCCAGATCTCCTGGTCCTCACGCCCCGGCAGCAGCAGCACGTCGGCGTTGTCGGTGGCACGCCCGGCGCGACCGATCTGCTGGTAGTACGCGACCGGGGAGGACGGTGCGCCGATGTGGACGACGAAGCCCAGGTCGGGCTTGTCGAACCCCATGCCGAGCGCGCTGGTCGCCACGAGCGCCTTCAGCTCGTTGTTCTTCAGCTGCCCTTCGAGCTGCTCGCGTTCGTCGTTGTCGGTCCGGCCGGTGTAGGCGCGGACGGCGTACCCGGATTCGCGGAGGAGCCGGGCGATGTCCTCGGCCGCCGAGACGGTGAGCGTGTAGATGATGCCGCTACCGGGCAGGTCGCCGAGGTGGGCGAGCAGCCAGCCGAGACGGGCGCGGGCGTCGGGCAGCGTCAGCACCCCGAGCCGCAGCGAGGCGCGGGCGAGCGAGCCGCGGATGGTGAACACCGGGTCCTCGGGGCCGGCGGTCAGCTGTTCGGCCACGTCCTCGACCACGCGCTCGTTCGCGGTCGCCGTCGTCGCGAGGACGGGGACGCCGTGCGGCAGGGACCGGATGAGCTCGGCGAGGCGTCGGTAGTCCGGCCGGAAGTCGTGGCCCCAGTCGGAGATGCAGTGCGCTTCGTCGACGACGAGCATGCCCATCCGGCCGATCAGCGCCGGCAGCTGTTCGTCGCGGAACTTCGGGTTGTTCAACCGTTCGGGGGAGACCAGCAGCACGTCGACCTCGTCACGGGCGAGGGCGGCCTGGGTCTCGGTCCACTCGTGGGCGTTCGCGGAGTTGATCGACACCGCTCGGACCCCGGCACGGGCCGCGGCGGCGACCTGGTCGCGCATCAGGGCGAGCAGCGGCGACACCAGGACGGTCGGCCCACCGCCCCGACGACGGAGCAGCAGGGTGGCGAGGAAGTACACGGCGGACTTGCCCCACCCGGTACGCTGCACGACGAGGGCCCGCTGCCGGTGTTCGACCAGTGCGGAGATGGCTTCGAGCTGCCCGGGGTGGAAGACCGCGTCGACCCGACCAGTCAGTGCCTGCAGGGCCTCCTGCGCCTCGGCCGCGACGGCAGCGGACGGCGGGACGGGGGAGGCAGCAGGTGAACTCATGGCCCCATGCTGTCAGGACCGACCGACGAACCCGGCCACGGGCCTCCCTGCTGTGGAGAACCCGCGCCCACTCACTGGTAGGTGACCAGCGACGGCGTCGGCTGCACCTCGGACATGGTCTGTTCCGGCGTGAGCATCGGCTTGTCCTCGTCGTAGAAGTTCTTCCAGCCCCAGTGCAGTCCGTCCGGCCCGCCGGCGTGCAGCGCCTTCCACGTCGCCTGCTTGTCCGGCTGCGACCCCTGCCCGTCGACGTGCACGAGCAGGTCGAGCTCAGGGTGGGACGCCAGCGCGCCACGGTCGGACACCATCGAGGACCGGAACTGGTGCAGGACGAGTGCCTTCGGCGGCAGGCCCTCGCGACGGACGAGCCCGGCGAGCCACTTCGACACGCCGTTCACCTCTGCGGCGCTGACCGTCCCGATCTGCTGGAGCGGCACCTGGTCCGGGCCGAGCCGCCACTCCGGGTCGAGCGCCAGCCACACGTCCGGACGCTGCAGCAGCGACTCGTACCGCTTCGCCTGCGACAGGAAGTCGCTCCGCCCTGGCTGCAGGTCGATGATCGTCGGCATGCCCGCCCGGTGCGCGGCATCGACGTACGGCTCGAGGGTCGACACCGGGAGCTCCCGCGAGTAGTCGCCGTCGTCCCCGGCCTCGCCCGCCGCGACCGTCGCGATCACCTCGAACGCGGGCGTCACCGGCACGTCCGACAGCCCGCGGTACTCCGCAGCGAGCTTCCGGGCCCGCTCGACACTCGCGGCCGGGTCCTGCTCGCCGAGGACGCCGAGCACCGGAGCCCCGGGCGCGCCGTACAGGGCCGTGTACCGGTGCCCGGCGAACGGCCGCTGCCCGCCCGAGCCGATCCGGTACCCCGTCTGTGCCGCCCGCACGACCCACTCCGGGTCCCGCAGGTCGGCGAAGGACGCCCCGAGCAACAGCGTCGGATGGCCGGCCGCCCGGTGCATCGCCCGGACGACCGACCCCGACGCAGCCGGGTCCGACACGCCCGAGGGCATCTCCACCAGCTGAGCGCCGGCAGCCCGGGCGGTCGCCACCGCGGCAGCGTCGGCCGACCGGTCCGCGACGAGCACCGTCTGCCGGGAGGCCCGCCCCGCCTCCGCCTTCTGGCCCGCCTCCGGTGCGTCCCGCTCCGGCACCTGAGTGTCGAGGGTCACGCTCCCGACCGCCTGGTACCAGGACGCGTCGAGCCGCTCGAGCTCAGCGGCCACGGACTTCGTCGCTGCCGTCGAGCCGGAGTCGACGAGCAGGGCCGGCACGTGCGCGCGGACCGCGGCGCTCGCCGCCTTCCGGACGGCGTCGGCGTCACGGGCCGGCGCGACGACGGCCCCGGGAGCAGACCGGAACAGGGCTCGACTCGCCCGGACCGACCGCTCTGCGGCCGACTCCTGTGCCACCATCGTCACGGCGTCCGACGCAGCGCG
>Ga0308159_1004928_pt1 | contig 11682 bp, 11 predicted proteins | sample PhyCR1_FD_201040 | JGI IMG/M metagenome (GOLD analysis project Ga0308159, IMG submission 201040) | Phyllosphere microbial communities from UC Gill Tract Community Farm, Albany, California, United States - DLSLC.R1 | ecosystem: Host-associated > Plants > Phyllosphere > Unclassified | place: USA...
GGCTACGTTGTGCAGACGCCACCATGTGGACGATCTGGGAAAGCAGCGTGTCCGCGCCCACCTTCTCCGCGCGCATGACGAAGCCTCCCGTCTGGTTGAGGGTGCCTGCAGTGACCTTGGAGCCCACGAGCTTGGCGGCAGGGATGGGCTCGCCCGTCACCATGGATTCGTCCACGTTCCCTTTGCCCTCAGTCAGTTCGCCGTCGACGGGGACTTTTTCGCCAGGGCGCACGCGCAGCAGATCTCCGACTTGGATAGCCTCGACTTCGACGTTCTCATCGGCGCCGCCCGACCCGACCTTCACGGCCGACTTTGGGGCCAGCCCGAGGAGCGCCTTGATGGCACCGGATGTCTTCTCCCTGGCACGCAATTCGAGCACTTGCCCCAGCAGGACCAGGACGGTGATTACCGCAGCGGCTTCGAAGTAGACCGCCACAGATCCGTCCATTCCGCGGAACTCTTCCGGGAAGATGGACGGTGCAACAGTGCCGACGATGCTGTAGAGCCAGGCGATACCGGTCCCGAGCGCGATGAGCGAGAACATGTTGAGGCTGCGGTTCTTGATCGAATCCGCCGCCCGTACAAAAAACGGCCAGCCGCTCCAGAGGACCACCGGCGTTGCAAGGATCAATTGCACCCAGTTGGAGGCCTGAGGAGCGATGAACGCGTGGAGGTTGACCAGGTGCCCGCCCATCTCCAGGATGAACACTGGAAGAGTCAGCGCCAGGCCGAACCAGAAACGCCTGGTCATGTCACGAAGCTCGGGGCTTTCACCGCCCTCGGCGGTCATCACCACGGGTTCGAGCGCCATCCCGCAAATCGGGCAGGCGCCGGGCCCGACCTGCCGAATCTGGGGATGCATGGGGCAGGTGTACTCCGCGCCAGCGGGAACCAGCCGACCTGAAGCCACATGCTTGTGAGCATTCGAGTGGCCGCCTTCCCCATGAACGTGACCTTCATGGCCCCCATGGCCCCCATGGGCCGCAGGCGCATGCGGCCCTCCGTGCCCTTGATTGAGCATGCCGTCCATGCCCTTGGTTTCTATGGAGCGCTGGTGATCGTGTTGCGAGCGCGGCTGCGTCATGGAAAGCCCTTCAAGCAAACAAGATAGACGTTCTCACGATGAGAAGGTAAAGCTCAAGCGGGCTGAACACCCTCGGCTTGCATTCGCCGAAAGGTGCCCTGCGCTGCCGACCTACTTCTTCATCGGAGCACTGCCATGGTGCTTTTCCAGGAACCTGTCGAGCTGTGCGATCTCCTTTTTTTGCGCAACGATGATCGCGTTGGCCATCTTTCGCATCTGGGGATTTTTGCCGTCCCGAAGCTCCGCCTGCGCCATGTCGATGGCACCTTGGTGATGAATGCGCATCATCATGGCGAAGTCGACGTCCGCATCCCCACTCATTGGCATCGAGGACATCTTCTCGTTCATGTCCTTCATCATCGTCTTCATGTCCATGCTGCCCATCGATGACGGGGCGGACGACTGACCAGCTGCGCGGTGAGCATGCGGAGGTGCCGATGGTTGCGCGAAGGCTGCCGGCTGGAACAGGGCAGCGCCCAGGGCGAAAGCCATGCCAGAGAACTTCAAGGTGGATGTCTTCATGATGTTTTCCTTTGAATTTGACGCGGGTTGGGGCTTGGGCGGGGATGCTCAGTCGGCCATGGCGAGGCAGGCTTCGGCGCAGCGGTAGCACGCCTGGGCGCAGTCCCTGCAGTGCTGAGCGTCATGGCCTGAGCATTCGTCGCCGCAGGACTTGCAAACCTCGGCGCACAGGCGGCAAATCGCTCCTGCGTGAGCGCTATCTCGTGCCATTGCAGCCGCGGCCAGTTGGCAAAGCGCCGCGCAGTCCATATCCAAGGCAATGCACTTGGCCATCATCTTCACGTCTTCCTCCGCCAGGCAAGACGCCGCGCAGTGGTTGCAGGCCACGGCGCAGGCGTTGCACGCCTCGATGCAGTCGGTGTACTTCTCGTGTGACATCAGCAGTCTCCTAGGCTAAAGGCCGGCTAGCCGGCGGAATTGGACGGGGTTGCCGTCCTCAAAAAATGCTCTGACACATAGTCAGCGCGATGCTTCAAGCCGCATGACGGTGAACTTGCCGTCCACCTTGTCAGCAATGAACTGCACCTTGTCGCCGACCTGTACCTTCTCCAGCATTGCCGGCTCCTGGACCTGGAACACCATCGTCATGCTTGGCATGTCGAGGTTCTTGAGGGGGCCGTGCTTGATGGTTAGCTTCTGGTTGTCCTTGTCGATCTTTCGGATCTCTCCCTCGGCAAGCTCCGTGCCTGCGCTCGCAGAGGCAGAGGCAGGTGCAGTCGCGCTGGAGGCGGGCTGTGCCTGAGCGAAGGAGGAAGCAGTAAGGAAGGCAGCGGTCGCGATCAGGGCTGCCAAAGTGTTCTTGAACGGGTTCATCTATAGCTCCAAAAGATGGTGTGTACGGTGTTGTCGAGCGGTCGCGACGGGCGCGCCACCCGGTAGCGGTCTTACTTGCTCGCGCCCTTGGCATTGCCAGCCGCGACCTTGACGGCTCCCTTCATGCCGGCGTCGTAATGGCCCGGCTGCAGGCAGCCGAAGTCCACTTTCCCGGCCTTGGTGAACTGCCAGACGATCTCGCCGCTCTTGCCCGGGCCCAGCGTCACCATGTTGGGATCGTCGTGCTCCATCTCCGGGTTCTTCTTCATGAGCTCGTAGTGCTCCTTAAGCTCTTTCTCCGTGCCTAGGACCATCTCGTGCTTGATCTTTCCGGAGTTGGTGATGCGAAAGCGAACCGTCTCGTTTCGCTTGACCTCGATGCTGGCCGGGGTGAACCGCATCGCATCCGTCATGTCGACGTCGATCGTGCGCGTTACCTTTGCTGCCACGCCTGGCTTGCCAATGGCTTCGTTCGCGTGGCCGTGCCCGCCTGCGTGAGAGCCGGACGCCATCGCGGCAAACGCAGAGAAAGCCGTCAGCGCAGCGATGGCCGTGGAACGAATGATAAAAGTCTTCATGGTTGTCCTCTGTTGAAAAACTGGTTGGATCAAAGGGTGAGGTCAGTGGCCAGCATGCCCGCCGGCGGGCTTGCGCACCTGAACTTCGATGTTCTTGGCAGGCATGTTCTGCGCCGGCATGGCGGCGGCACCGGCACCCCGAGCGCGCGGCGGCTCGGCTGCCGCGCCGTCGAACTCGTAAGCCACGGCACCCGGGGGATGCTTGAACCATCCCGGGTTGGAATAGTCCCCCCGCTTCTGCTCCTTGCGCACCTTCACGACGCTGAACATGCCGCCCATCTCGACGGAGCCGAACGGACCTTCGCCGGACATCATCCGGGCGGTGTTGTCCGGCAGCGGCATCTCCATCTCGCCCATGTCGGCCATGCCGCGCTCGCCCATGACCATGTAGTCGGGCACGAGCTGGGTGATCTGCTTGACCACGTCCTTGTGGTCGACGCCGATCATGGTGGGCACGTCGTGGCCCATGGCATTCATGGTGTGATGGCTCTTGTGGCAGTGGAAGGCCCAGTCGCCTTCCTCGTCGGCCAGAAATTCCACCTGACGCATCTGGCCGACCGCCACGTCCGTGGTCACTTCGTGCCACCGCGTGCTTTTCGGGGTGGGCCCGCCGTCAGTCCCGGTGACCAAAAACTCGTGCCCATGCAGGTGGATGGGGTGGTTGGTCATCGTGAGGTTGCCAAAGCGGATCCGAACCTTGTCGTTCAGCCGGACGTTGAGCGAGTCGATGCCGGGGAAGACGCGGCTGTTCCAGGACCACAGGTTGAAGTCCAACATCGTCATGATCTTGGGCGTCGCGCTGCCGGGCTCGATGTCGTAGGCGTTGAGCAGGAACACGAAGTCGCGGTCGACCTCCTCGATGAGGGGGTGCTTGCCCTTCGGGTGGGTGACCCAAAAGCCCATCATGCCCATCGCCATCTGCGTCATCTCGTCGGCATGCGGGTGGTACATGAACGTGCCCGGGCGACGGGCGACGAACTCGTAGACGAAGGTTTTGCCGGGCTTGATCGAGGGCTGTGTCAGCCCCGAAACGCCATCCATGCCGTTGGGCAGGCGCTGGCCATGCCAGTGGATGCTGGTGTGCTCGGGCAGTTTGTTAGTGACGAAGATGCGGACCCGGTCGCCTTCCACCACCTCGATGGTCGGGCCGGGCGACTGGCCGTTGTAGCCCCACAGATGCGCCTTGAAGCCGGGCGCCATCTCGCGCACCACAGGCTCGGCCACAAGGTGGAATTCCTTGACGCCGGCGTTCATGCGCCAGGGCAAGGTCCAGCCGTTGAGGGTGACCACGGGGTTGTAGGGCCGGCCGGTGGAGGGCATCAGCGGGGGCATCGTGTCGGCCTTGGTCTGAAGCACCGGCTCCGGCAGGGCGGCCATGGCTACCTTGCTCACGGTGGCGGCCGCAATGGCGCCGGTGATGGCGCCCGCGCCGCTTAAGAAGTTGCGTCTGTTGGTCATGTGTTTTCTGAGGCTCAATGGCCTGCGTCGGCAGCTGGCTGCGAGCCCGCGCTGCCGACAGGAGAGGTGGTGGTGAGGGGACGGCCCATCAGGGTGGACGCCAATGCAGCGTCGGCCAGCCAGAACTGCTGCTGAGCGTTGATGGCGTTGGCCACGCCTGCGACCTGGTCGCGCGCTTCGGCCAACAGCTCGAACACGCCGATCAGCATCCCGTTGTAGCGAAGCACGTTCTCGTCGGCCATCGCCTGGCGCAGAGGGACGATCTCGTCTCGGTAGTGCCGCGCGATGTCATAGGCGGTCCGGTATGCCGAGTAGCCTTCGCGCAGCTGCGATGTCGCGCCCCGCACGGTGGCGTCGTAGCGGTTGGCCGCAGCCAGCGACTGGGCGTTGAGCGCCTCGCGCCGCGAAGTGCCCCAATCGAAGAGCGGCAAGCGGATGTCCAGCTCAAAGCCGCGGCCGGTGCTGCGCGTGCCCTCGGCTCGGTCGAAGACAGTGTCGCGGCGAACCCCAGCTTCGACGTCGATAAACGTGGATACCAGGTTGATGGCTTGAGATTTCCCGGCCAGATCCAGCTGGGCGCGTGCCTGCTGGACGTCCAGGCGCTGCGAGACAGCCGCCTGGGCGATCGCCTGGGCGTCACGCGGGGTCTTTGGCAGATCGGGAAGGCGCTCGGGCAGCTTGAGCTTGGCGGCCTGGGCGTCGTCCAGGCCAAGGGCGCGGACAAGCTCTTCACGTGAGGTGACAACTGCGTGGCGGGCAGAGGCCAGCTGGGTTGTCGCATCCGCATAGAACACCTGCTGGCGGGCGCGCTGCAGCTTGCTGAAGTTGCCCACCAGCTGCATCCGGCGTGCGAGCTCGGCGCTCGCCTCGGCGGACTGCTTGACCTGCTCTGCGTATTTAACCGACTGCTGCGCGGCAACCGCACGCACCCATGCCTGGCGAACCTGGGTCACCTGGTCGACCACGGTGCCGGTGAGCTGGACCTGGGCCTGGGCCGCCTGGCTGCGCGCCATCGAGACCCGCTTGGGAAAGAGGAGCACGTCGACCAGACCGAAAGACAGTAGCCGCCCGATCTCGACTTCGTCGCCGAGGCGCAGACGCTCGAAGTTGAAAATCGGGTTCGGGATTCTGCCAACCTGGTTGGCTGCAGAGATGTCCGCCCAGCTCTGCGCAATCAAGGCTTGAAGCGCCGGGCTATTGGCCAGAGCAAGGCGGACGGCGCCATCCTGGGACAACGGTTTGCTGAGCAGCTCCTCGGACAGGGCCGTACGTGCATCGCGCTGATCCTTGGTCCTGCTGAGCTCGAGTTTTCCGCCGGTGAATTCGGCAGCGGCGGTGTTGGTGTCCTTGACGGCGTCGTCAATGCCCAGCGAAGCGCACCCCGTCAGGACGGCCGCCGCTGCTGCCACAAACGACATGCGAAGCGCCGCTCTCATGGCTTTTTCTCCGTCGCAGCTGGCTTCGTGTGCGATACGCCATCCGCGGGGACGGACTTTTCGTCCTGGCTGTCGCCACTGGCCTCCTTGGCATAGGCGCGCCAGCCGCCACGCTGGTCGACGGTCGTGTTGGCGGCCGCCCAGGGCACGGGCTTTTCGTCAGCAAACGCCTTGTAGCCCTCCATGGCCGAGTGGTAGGGCAGTGCCGACTGGTTCGGCACAGGCTTCGACGCGGGCGCGGGCGCGGTTTGCGCGCCAGCGGTCAATGCCACGAAGGTGGTCAAGCTTGCCAGCCGATGGACTGGCGAAAAAGTGAACATGGGATCCTCGCGATGTTCATGAACGGAGTGCCATCGCGTGGCCCTTTCGGGCGAGCGATGACAGAAGCGAAACATGCGCGTCCACGCGCCGACAGCCAGGCTGTCGTGCGCCAGACGCGATTACGCGCGAGGAGGCTTGTGGGGAACGCTGGGCGAGACGGACGCCAGCGGGCAAAGGGGCTCTATAAGATCGGCCTGAGGCAGGCCAGGTGCATCGAGCAGAGCAATCGAAGGCGTGAGGCCGACGCCATGACAAGGCGCGCAGTTCCCACATTTGTGGTCGGCATCATGGTGGTCACCTGCCGCACCGTCGGCGTGCGACGCAGAGTGGCCATCGCGATGATGGTCGTCAGCCAGAGCGGTGTGACTGTGGCCCAAGTCGGCAGTCGGCGCACTGACTTCCGCTGCGCCGCTCGGAGCCGGCCCGCAGATCGCCATGGCTGCCGCCGCGTATGCCTGAAAAGGCACCGCAACCATCATGAGCCACAGCAGGATCGCGCGAAAGCTGACCATTGCTGAAATTGTAGAGGGGCAGGCCTGCCGATTGGTAACCGCTGAGCTTGAAGTCACTACAAACTGCACGCGATGCCGCGCCGTTCCACCTCCCGGATGGCGAAAAAAAGGCTGGCACGGGTGCCAGCCTTCGGTTAGCCAGCCTAGCTGGCTCGCCTGCCGCTTACTCGCAGCAGGGCATCGTCACCTCGTCGCAGCAGTCGTCGCCGTCGCAGCAAGGTGCTGCGGCGAAGGCTGCGCCTGAGGCGAGCATGAAGGCAAAAATGGCAAGTAGCTTTTTCATATTGATCCTTGATTGAATTGACGAAGAAGAGGAATTCAGACGAGCTGCCATGGGGGCCGCCAGATGTCCTCGATCCTTCTGGGCAGGATCATCAAAGAAGATGTGGGCGAGACATGGTCAAGCGCCAAGAACTGGTTCTTGCGCGGCGTTGCTGGCAAGGCAAGAGGCGGACAAGCAGCGCAGCTGGTGGCAACGCAGTGCACGTCGACGCACATCTCTTCACAGCAGTCGAGCGGGCGCGGGCTTGCCGCGCTCGCTGTATGAACAGCGAATAGCAAAGCAAGGACGACGCCAAGAACAACGCGCATATGGGCAGGATAGCAGGGCCCTGCAGCATCTGAACTCTGCAGGTTACAAAGCTGGCAGCCGGAAGCCGACATTGCGCAAGGTCCGCTAATGGCCGTGAGCGGCCGGCTAAGAGCATAGCGCGAAGGGCAACTACCGCTGCAAAGCTGCCAACTGCGTACGCGACCAGGCACCTGCCCTGCCGCACTCCAAATGCTCAGCAGATGAGCACACCGACCATAATTGGCCTTTATGGCGGTTTGGCATTCAGCAATGCATGACCCTCGCAATGCGCGACGAACTGTTGCAGACTGGCGGACAAACGCTTCTTCTGGTGGTGCACAAGGTAGAAGCGGCGTGAAAGACTGGGCAACGTAGTGCGCAGCACGACCAGTCTCCCAATACCGTAAACGGCGCAAGCTCTGCTTCACGCCCGCCGGTACGAGCCACCAGTGGTTTACAACTGAGGCAAACCGAGACCGCCTGCATCGGGCGGACCGCCTTCTTGCGCGCGGTGCGCTCGAGCAGTGAGCAGCCAATCACGCAAGCTTTGCAGCGTGCACTGCCGTTCGTCTCTCAGGTGACCCGCACTCGGCGCCTTGGCGATATTGCCCTCTCGCCGCCACGAACTTCACGCATGGTGCCGTGGAAAGCGCTCTTTGCGGCGCTGACGACGATCGACGCGGCGGGCCCCGGTTCACGACTCGCACAAATCGACACGGGCATGCCCACATCTTCGAGTTCGAAGAGGATTCGCAACAGTCCGGCACGCTGACAATGCTCGGCCAGGCGTCGTGGCACGACCGTCGCCGCCGTCGACAGGCCCAGCAGCCCGGTGGTCACGTCGACCGACGCGGTCTCCACGACAGCTCGGAACGGACCCAGCGCGCGTCGCTCAAGATACTCGTCGAAAGTCGAGCGCAAGAGGTTCTGGCGGGGGGGAAGGATCCACTCCATTGTGGACAACCCGGCCCAGAGATCAGTCCGCCGACGGGCAGGCTTGAATCCCGGAGACGCGCAAACCACGATGGTGTCCTCATAAAGTCTTTCGAGCCAGGCGTGTGCGGGCAACGACGAGTCCATGACGGCGCCGATAGCCAAGTCGATCTTGCCCTGCTGCAGCAAGCTCAGCAGCGCAGGCATCGGCGCTTCGCGCACGACAAGACGGATGTGTGGCGCGAGCGAGCGCACGCGGTTTAGACACTGCGCCATCATCGACCGTGCGGGCCCGGGCATGACGCCCACGACCACCGTCTCGGACACGCCGTCGGCGATGGCTGCCAGTGCATCGCCGGCGCGGTCGATCTCCCCCAAGATCCTGCGTGCATACGACACGAGGCACGCACCTGCGGGCGTAGGCACCACCCCACCGGCCGTCCGCTCGAACAGGCGTATGCCGATGCCCTCTTCCAGCTCGGCCAGCGCCTTGGAGACGGCGGGCTGCGTCACAAACATGACCTTGGCCACGGCCCCGATGCTGCCGTGACGCGCAAGCGAGTCGATCAACTTGAGATGCCGCGTCTTGAGCGAGCTGCGTGCGTAGCGTTCGAAGTTCATAGGCCATCGACTCCGGGCATGAGCTTCTGGTTATATCCCAGCCGCAAAAGTGATGATGGCATTCAGCAGGTTGTGCTCAAAACTGGCGTCGAGCAGCCCGGATCGCATTGCCGGGCTTGGCAGCAACGGCAACACCCAAGGAGACATGATGAGCCATTACCGCCACCTGGACGTACGCAAACTCACGCCGACGATCGGCGCCGAAGTGCATGGCATCGATCTGCGCGAGGAGCCGCGCGGGGAAGTTCTCGACGAGCTGACCCGTGCGCTGCACGACAACCTTGTCATCTTCTTTCGCGATCAGGACATCACCTTCGAGCAACACATGAGGGTCGGGCGGCTGTTTGGCAATCTCCAGCAGCATCCGATTGCGCGGGCGCGTCACCCCGTCCACCCGGAGCTTCTCGTCGTCCATGCGGACGAGAACTCGAAGGTGGTGGCCGGAGAAGATTGGCACTCCGACATCACCTGCGACGTCGCGCCGCCCATGGCCAGCATGCTGCACCTCAAGGTGGTCCCTCCTGTCGGAGGCGACACCATGTGGGCCAGCATGTACGCTGCGCTCGACGCCCTCTCGGCATCGATGCAAGCCTACCTCGAAACACTGACCGCGGTGCACGATGGCGGCAAACCCTACATCGGGCATTACAAGGCCAAGGTACCGGAGGGGGGCTTTCCTCGTTCGGAGCATCCGGTGGTGACGGTTCATCCCGCGACGGGCCGCAAGGTGCTCTTCGTGAACAAGGGCTTCACCACACACATCAAGGGCCTGCGGCGTGCGGAGAGTGACGCGCTGCTGGAATTCCTCTTCCACCACATCGAGTCGCCCAAGTTCAACTGTCGCTTCCGTTGGCGCGCGAACTCCATCGCGTTTTGGGACAATCGCTGCACGCAGCACTACGCCATCTTCGACTACTTCCCGCAGGTGCGCACCGGGCACCGAGTCACCGTCTCCGGCGCGCCACCTGTTTCGGCCCGCTCCGGCACCGTCGAGTCGGTGGCCAGGCCGCTGGACATGATGGCTGCATGATCTTCAGGCCGTCCTCGCGGACGGCCTTGTGCATTCTGTAGACCAAAAAAATGTGATGGAGACAACGATGAACTACCTGGAAACGTTCAAGCGAGCGAGCGCGGTGCTTGTGTCGGTGGCCTTCGGTCTGGTCGCAGCGGCCGCGGCTGCCGGGCCATGGCCCGAGCGCCCGATCAAGTTAGTGGTGAGCAGCGCCGCAGGCGGCGGTCCCGACATCCTTGCACGGCAAATTGCCCAGAAGCTTTCCAGCGCTTTAGGCCAGCCCGTCATCGTGGAAAACAAGATCGGCGCGAACGGCATCATCGCCGTGTCGGAGGTCGCACGCTCCGCACCCGACGGCTACACCCTGCTCTATACCGGCGCGTCGAGCACCGCACTGAACCAGGCCTTGCGCACTGACCTACCCTTCGATGTGCAGCGCGACCTGCAAGCTATCACCCAGATCGGGGTCGGGGCAAACTACCTTGTCGTCGCCGCGGACATGCCCATCGCGGACATGGACCAATTCGTTCGCTATGCCAAGGCGCGACCGCAAGAGGTCGCCTATGCCTCGTGGGGTGTCGGCTCCCCCGGCCACCTGACCATGGCCGCCATTGAGAGCCAGACAGGCATCCAGCTGCGCCACATTCCCTACAAGTCGATCCCCCAGATGCTGCAGGACCTTCAGGCCGGCACGGTCAAGGTGGCAGTGGTCGACCCGGTGTCTTCGCTGCCGTTCATCCGAAGCGGCTCGATCAAGGTTGTGAGTGCCATCGGGACCGTCAAAGGCCCGTTGTTGCCCGACGTGCGGACGATGAACGAACAGGGGTACCGCTTCGATGCGAACGGATGGCACGGTGTCTTCGTTGCCGCGCGGACGCCCGAGACGATCGTCCTGCGGCTAAACCACGAGATCAACGCGATCCTCAAGGACGCGGACATGCGGGCGCGACTGACTCAGCTGAACATCGGGTCATCCACGCCGACTAGCCCCTCGGACTTTCAGAAGATCCTCCAGTCCGACATCCAGTTCTGGAGCCATGTGGTCACCACCAACCACATCGCCGCCAACTGAAGCCGATGGCCTCGCATTCTCTCGACGGATTCTTCGCCCCCCGGTCGATCGCCATCGTGGGCGCATCGGGGACACCCGGAAAAATAGGCGCCTACCCGCTGCACTACCAGAGGCACTTCGGCTACAGCGGCGCTCTCGTCCTGGTGAACCCGGGCCGCGCCGAGATCGACGGCCTGCCTTGTGTGCCGAGTCTGCGCGAAGCGCAACCGGGAATTGATCTGGCCATTCTTGCGGTGCCGGCGGAGCAGATCGAGGCGGCCGTGCTTGATGCGATTCAGGCACGGGTGCGCAATGTGGTGATGTTCTCGGCGGGCTTCGCGGAGATCGGCGAAGCTGGCGCCGTGCTGCAGAGGCGCGTCGTGGGCGCGCTGCAGGAAGCCGGGATCCGCCTGCTTGGACCCAACTGCCTCGGCTACGTGAACGTCGCGCGTTCGGTATACGCGACCTTCAGCCCGGCCATGATGAGCACTCAGGCACGCGCGGGCAGCGTAGCCATGGTGAGCCAGAGCGGCGCCTTCGGCGGCTACGCATACGCCATGGCATGCAGGCGCGATCTTGGCTTGTCGCATTGGATCACGACCGGTAACGAGGCCGACCTCCATGTGGCCGACTGCATCGAGTGGCTGGCGGGCGACGATCGCACCGATGTCATCCTCGCTTACATGGAGGGGTGTGGCGACGGCGACCGCTTCGTCCGGTCGTTGCGAGCGGCGCAAGCCGCGTGCAAACCCGTGGTGGTCATCAAGGTC
>Ga0308159_1004929_pt1 | contig 11679 bp, 9 predicted proteins | sample PhyCR1_FD_201040 | JGI IMG/M metagenome (GOLD analysis project Ga0308159, IMG submission 201040) | Phyllosphere microbial communities from UC Gill Tract Community Farm, Albany, California, United States - DLSLC.R1 | ecosystem: Host-associated > Plants > Phyllosphere > Unclassified | place: USA...
GGGCGTCTTGCGCTCCTACCTTGTGGAATCGGGCGTACCTAGTGAGAAGAATCGACCAGGTACTCCCGAAACGACCAGGTACGCCCGAAGCTGCCAGCCCGCACGCGCGGCAATCGCCTGGAGGCGTCCAGGACCGCGCGCACCTTGTGCAATCGGGCGTACCTGGCGGGATCGGGCGTACCCGGTCGGAAGAAACGACCCGGTACGCCCGAAACGGCCCAGTACGCCCGGAACGACCAGGTACGCCCGGCGGGCGCTACGCGCGGTTGCGCCGCCGACCCTCGATCACCGGGGTCGCCGTCGTCTGCACCTTCGACCCGGAGTAGATGTGGTCGATGTCGGCGGCGAAGTCCTTGAGGATCACCGACCGCTTGATCGTGAGCTTCGGCGTGAGGTGCCCGGAGGCCTCGGTCAGGTCCGTGTCGAGGATCGTGAACGACCGGACCGACTCGGCGCGGGAGACCCGGCCGTTGGCGGCGTCGATGGCCTCCTGGACGGCGGAGAGCACACGCTCGTCGTAGGCGGCCTCGTGCCCGCTCAGCGCCGGGGTGATCCCGCGGGACTCGCACCAGCCGGGCAGCATCTCGCGGTCGAGCGTCACGAGTGCTGCGACGAACGGCTTGCCCTCGCCGACGACCACGACCTGGCCGATGAGCGGGTGCTCGCGGATGCCGTCCTCGAGTGGTGCCGGCGCGACGTTCTTGCCGCTCGCGGTGACGATGAGTTCCTTGGCGCGGCCGGTGACCGTGAGGACCCCGTCGGCGTCGATCCGGCCGAGGTCGCCGGTGCGGAACCAGCCGTCGGCGAAGGCGTGCTCGGTCGCCTCGTCGTTCCGCCAGTACCGGTCGAAGACGTCGACGCCGCGGATCAGGATCTCGCCGTCGTCGGCGATCCGGACCTCGATGCCGGGCAGTGCCCGACCGACCGTTCCGATGCGGAGTTCCCGGGCCCGGTTGACGGTGGCGGGGGCGGTGGTCTCGGTCAGGCCGTAGCCCTCGAGGATGAGCACCCCGATCGAGCGGAAGAAGTGCGAGAGCCGCGGGGAGAGGGGCGCCGAACCGCTGACGGCGTACTCGACCCGGCCACCGAGGGCGTCGCGGAGCTTGGCGTACACGAGCCGGTCGAACAGCTTGAACTTCAGCCCGAGCAGGAACGGCACCCTGCCGGTTGCGAGGGCCTCGGAGTGGGCGACCGCGGTGTCGGCCGCCGCGCGGAAGATCCTGCCCTTGCCACCGAGGTCGGCCTTCTGCTCGGCCGAGTTGTAGATCTTCTCGAACACCCGGGGGACCGCGAGCAGGAACGTCGGCTTGAAGGTCGACACCGCCCGCATCAGGTCCTTGGTGTCCGGCTCGTGGCCGACGAGGACACCGGCGGACACCGACATCGCGGCGATGAACCGGGCGAAGACGTGGGCGAGCGGGATGAACAGCAGGGTCGAGGCGCCGTCGGCGACGACCTCGGGCATCGCTTCGCTCGCGCCCTCCACCGTGGCGGTGAAGTTGTCGTGCCGCAGGACGCAGCCCTTCGGTCGGCCGGTGCTGCCCGAGGTGTAGATGATCGTGGCGTCGTCGTGGCCGTGCACGTTCGCGGTCCGGGCGTCGAGTTCGTCGTCGGTGACGTCCTCGCCGAGCCGGGTCAGGTCGTCGAGGCCGCCGCCGTCGATCGTCCAGTGCTGACCCAGGGACGGCAGGTCGGGTGCGATGGAGGCGACGCGGCGCGCGTGCTCCTCCTGCTCGACGACGATCGCGACCGACTCGGAGTCGGACAGGATCCAGCGCACCTGGTCGGGGGAGCTCGTCTCGTACACGGGCACGGACACCAGGCCGGCTGTCCACACGGCGAAGTCGACCAGGGTCCACTCCAGGCGGGTGCGGGACAGGATCGCGACGTGGGCGCCCGGTTCGAGCCCGGCGGCGACGAAGCCCTTCGCGATGCCGCGGACCCGGGCGAGCGTCTCCGCCGCGGTGAAGGTGGTCCAGGTGTCGCCGTGGCGCTGGGCGAGGATCGGACGGTCGGGCGTCAGGCGGACGCGGTCGCCGAGGAGCCGCGCTGCCGAGCCGTGGTCCGGGGCGACGGGACCTGCGCTGGGCGGTGTGGCGTGCCTCCCGGCCGACGGCGTGGTCCCGGTGGCGGCGCTGCCAGCGGTGGACGTGTCGGTGGAGGCGCTGCTGCGTGCAGGACGCTGATCGTTCACGGTGACTCCCTTGTCTGCCGGTTCGACTCGAGTGCGCCTCAACACCGAGGCGACACCGCCAGCATAGGACGCGTCACCGGGCGTTCCGTGACTTCGCGGCGAACCGGTAGGCTCGTTGCTCGTGCACGCCATCGGAATCGACATCGGGGGCACCAAGATCGCGGGTGCGGTCGTGACGGAACTGGGCGAGATCGTCGCCGAGGACCGCGTGGCCACCAACGCTGCGGACCCGAACGCCATGCTCGACGACGTCGTCTCGATGGTCGAGCGACTCAGCTCGCTCCACCAGGTCGGCGCCGTGGGGGTCGCTGCCCCCGGGTTCATCGACGCCTCGCAGTCGATCGTCTACTACACGCCGAACATCCGGTGGCGGAACGAACCGCTCCGGCAGAAGCTGCAGCAGCGCCTCGGCGACCTGCACATCACGGTGGACAACGACGCGAACGCCGCCGGCTGGGCCGAGTTCCGGTTCGGCGCCGGTCGACTCGTGTCCGACATGACCATGCTGACCATCGGCACGGGCGTTGGTGGGGCCATCGTGACGGAGGACCGCCTGTTCCGCGGGGGCTTCGGCACCGGCGGCGAGATCGGCCACCTGCGCATCGTCCCGAACGGGCTGCCCTGCGGCTGCGGCGCCCGCGGCTGCATCGAGCAGTACGGCTCGGGTCGCGCCCTGCAGCGCATGGCGAACGACGTCGCCGACGCCGGCGGCATCGGTTCGGCACTGGCCGACGCCCGCGCCGACAACGGCGGCCAGCTCGACGGCAAGATCGTGGGCGACCTGATCCTGGCCGACGACCCGGGTGCCCTCGCGGCGCTCCGTCGGCTCGGTCGGCACCTCGGCGAGGCGTGCGCGTCGCTGTCCGCGGTGCTCGACCCGCAGCTCTTCGTGTTCGGCGGCGGCGTCGCCAGCGCGGGGGACCGGCTGCTCGACCCGATCAAGCAGGCGTACCTCAACAACCTGCCGGCCCGCGGGTACCACCCCGAGCCGGACTTCGTGATCGCCGAACTCGTCAACGACGCCGGCGTCGTCGGTGCCGCTGACCTCGCCCGCATCCACGCCCGCACAGCGTAGGGTCGGCGCGCACACGCGCACACACGAACGACCGCCCACCCCCGGGCCGTGCACCACCCGGACCTTCTCACCACCTGGAGTCGTCGATGACCTACTGGCTGCTGAAGAACTTCGTGCTCGGCCCGCTCATCCTCACCCTGTTCCGGCCGTGGGTCGTCGGGCGTGAGCACGTGCCGACCTCGGGCCCGGTCATCTTCGCGTCGAACCACATCTCGTTCATCGACTCGGTGATCCTGCCGGCGGTGCTCGACCGTCGACTCTCGTTCCTGGCGAAGAGCGACTACTTCACCGGCCGTGGTCTGAAGGGCTGGGCGACGAAGACGTTCTTCAACGCCATCGGCCAGCTGCCGATCGACCGCTCCGGCGGCAAGGCGTCCGAGGCATCGCTCCGCACCGGGCTGCAGGTCCTGGCGCGCGGTGAGCAGCTCGGCATCTACCCCGAGGGCACCCGCAGCCCCGACGGCAAGCTCTACCGCGGCCGCACCGGCATCGCCCGGATGATCCTCGAGGGGCGCGTGCTCGTCGTCCCCGTGGCCATGGTCGGCACGCGCGAGGTGCAGCAGATCGGGCAGCGCTTCCCGAAGATCAAGCGCGTCGGGGTCGTGTTCGGCAAGCCGCTCGACTTCTCGCGGTTCCAGGGGTTCGAGACGGACCGCTTCATCCTGCGCAGCGTCACGGACGAGGTCATGCACGAGCTCGCCGGCCTGAGCCGGCAGGAGTACGTGGACGTCTACGCGACCAGCGTGAAGGAGCGGGCGAGCTCCGCGCGCGAGGCCGTCATGCGGGAACGGAAGTCGACGCCTGCACGTTAGGCTCTGATGGTCCCGGCACCCCGCCAGGACGCCCATCGACGACGCGCGGCCCGGTGCCGGTCAGCGTCGTCGGGCCGCCCGCACAGAACACCGAGGTAACGCCCTTGCCCGAGTCGACCGACTTCGTCGCCCTGCAGGATCCGGACGTCATCGAGGGGCTCGACTATTGGCGGACGCTCCCGATCAAGCAGCAGCCGACCTGGCCGGACGCCGCCGCGGCCGAGGCCGCTTCGGCCGAGATCGCCACGCTCCCGCCGCTCGTGTTCGCGGGCGAGGTCGACAAGCTGCGCGAGCGGCTCGCCGCCGCCGCCCAGGGCAAGGCGTTCCTGCTGCAGGGCGGTGACTGCGCCGAGACCTTCGCCGGTGCCACCGCCGACTCCATCCGCGACCGGGTCAAGACGATCCTGCAGATGGCCGTCGTGCTGACGTACGGCGCCTCGATGCCCGTCATCAAGATGGGGCGCATGGCCGGGCAGTTCGCCAAGCCCCGCTCGAGCGACTTCGAGACCCGCGGTGACGTCACGCTGCCCGCCTACCGCGGCGACATCGTGAACGGCTACGACTTCACGCCGGAGAGCCGGACGGCCGACCCGCGCCGCCTGGTGCAGGGGTACCACACCGCTGCTTCGACGCTGAACCTCGTCCGGGCCTTCACGCAGGGGGGCTTCGCCGACCTGCGGCAGGTGCACTCGTGGAACAAGGGGTTCGCCTCGAACCCCGCGAACGCCCGCTACGAGCACCTCGCCAAGGAGATCGACCGCGCGATCCGCTTCATGGACGCCTGCGGTGCCGACTTCGAGGCGCTCAAGCACGTCGAGTTCTACGCCTCGCACGAGGGGCTGCTGATGGACTACGAGCGCCCGATGACCCGCATCGACTCCCGCTCCGGCCTGGCGTACGACACGTCCGGTCACTTCATCTGGATCGGTGAGCGTACGCGCGACATCGACGGTGCCCACGTGGACTTCCTGTCGCGGGTGCGCAACCCGATCGGTGTGAAGCTCGGCCCGACGACGAGCGTCGACGACATGAAGGCGCTCGTCGACAAGCTCGACCCGAACCGTGAGCCGGGTCGCCTGACCTTCATCACGCGGATGGGCGCCGGCAAGATCCGCGACGAGCTGCCCAAGCTGCTCGAGGCGATCAAGGGCATGGACGCCAACCCGCTGTGGGTCACCGACCCGATGCACGGCAACGGCCTGACCACGCCGACGGGCTACAAGACCCGCCGGTTCGACGACGTCGTGGACGAGGTCCTCGGCTTCTTCGAGGCGCACCGCCAGGTCGGGACGTACCCGGGTGGCATGCACGTCGAGCTCACCGGTGACGACGTCACCGAGTGCCTCGGCGGCTCGGAGCACATCGACGAGGCAACCCTCGCGACCCGCTACGAGTCGCTGTGCGACCCGCGCCTGAACCACATGCAGTCCCTCGAGCTCGCCTTCCTGGTGGCCGAGGAACTCGGCGCGCACCAGCCCGACCGCTCGTAGCGCAGGAACCCCCGGACAGGAGGCCCGGTGCCAGCTGGCACCGGGTCTCCTGTCCGTCGCGTCCGCACGTTCCGGGCCGCACCCAGGTTCTCGGGGTGGGCGACACTCCTCGTGCTGGACAGCGCGTGGACGGTCGCTGGGCCCGAAAACTGCCCGCGCTACTGGTCGTAGGACAGGGTGATCGTGTCGCCGCGGTAGACGGTGGCGCCGGCGCCCGGGTCGGTGCCGGTGACGGGCAGCTTCGACTTCCAGTCGTAGAAGCCGCAGAGGATGTTCGTGCAGTCGGGCACGGACACCTTGAGGCCGAGGTCCTCGAGGGTCTGCGTCGCCTCGTTGATCGTGGGCCGCTCCGCACCGAGGTCCGGCACGGTGATCGGCGTCGGACCCTTCGACACGACGACGTCGACCGCCGACCCGCGCACGGCGGGGGAGTCCTGCACGGCGGCCGACACGATCTGGCCCGAGGGCACGGTGTCGCTGTACTCCTCGGTGCGGGCACCGAGGATCAGTCCGACGTCGTCGAGTGCGGCGGAGGCCTCGTCGACCGTCTTGCCGACCACGTCGGGAACCGGCCCGAGCGAGACGGTCAGGGTGACCGGCCCGGTCTCGCCGTAGGCCTTCACGGTCGTGAGGTCGAGGGCCTTGCCGCCGGACGCCCGACCGGTCGCAGCGACCACGGTGTCCTTCGGGGCGTCGGCGGAGAACTCGTACCGGTCGTCCTGCAGCTCGAAGTCGTCGTCGAGCGCGGCCGTCACGGTGGAGAGCGGCTGCCCGACGATCGCCGGCAGCGGGATCATCCTCGGGCCGTTCGACACGACGATCTGCACCGCCGTGCCCTTCTGCACCTCGCGCTCCGCGGCCGGCTTCGTCGTGGAGACCTGCCCCTTCGCGACGACGGCGTCGAACCGTGTCCCGGTCTTCGACGCCGCCTGCAGGCCCTGTGCTTCGAGCAGCTGCCGGGCCTGCGAGACCGACTTGCCCGTGACTTCCGGGATCCGCACGTTGCCACCCGGCCCCGGGCCGAAGTACCAGCCGAAGCCGGCTCCGATCAGCGCGAGCACGACGACCACGGACAGCAGGATCCAGCCGCGCTTCCGACGCTTCGCCGACTGGTCGGCGAGCCGCTGTCCGGCGGGGGAGAGCACGCCCGGCTGTGCCCCGGTGCGACGGGGACCCGGAGCGTTGCCGCGGGCACGGGCGGGCGCTCGACCGCGGTCGCCCGTGTCCCGGTCGCCGGACCGGTCGATGATCGCGGTCTCGTCCGCACCTGCGGCTCCTGCAGCCCCGACTGAGGCGGCGGCCGCTGCGGCGCCGAGTGTGCCGGCGCCACCGGAGGGCAGGATCGCGGTCCCGTTCTCGGGGCGGAGCACGGCTGTGCGGTACTGGCCGGTCGCGCGCTGCTGGTTGCCCGACATGTGGTCGAGCATCTCGCGGGCGTCGCGGGGGCGGTCCTCCGGGTCGCGCGCGGTCGACCAGGCGACCAGCTCGTCGAGCTCCGGCGGCACCCCGGACACGGCGGCACTCGGTGCCGGCACGGAGTCGTTGGCGTGCTGGTAGGCGATCTGCATCGGCTGCTCGCCCTTGTAGGGCTGCTCGCCGGTGAGCATCTCGTAGAGCATGATGCCGAGCGCGTAGATGTCGCTGCGTGAGTCGGCGGCGCCGCGGGTCACGAGCTCGGGGGACAGGTAGGCGATCGTGCCGAGCAGGGCCGCGCCGGTCGCCGTGTTCGCGGTCGTGGCGCGGGCCAGGCCGAAGTCGCCGAGCTTGATGCGGCCGTCGTCGGCGAGCAGGACGTTCTCGGGCTTCAGGTCGCGGTGCACGATCCCGGCGCGGTGGGCCGAGGCGAGGCCGGCCAGCACGGCGCGCAGGATGTCGGTCGCCTGCTCGGGCGTCAGGGCGTGGTGCTCCTGCAGCAGGTCCCGCAGCGTGATGCCGGGGATGTACTCCATGACGATGTAGGCGATCTCGCCCTCGGCGCCCTGGTCGTAGACGCCCACCAGGTTCGGGTGCGACAGCCGGGCAGCCGAACGGGCCTCCTGGATGAAGCGCTCACGGAACGCCTGGTCGTCGGCCAGGTGCCCGTGCATGATCTTGATCGCGACGCGTCGCTCGAGGCGCACGTCGGTCGCGAGGTAGACGGTCGCCATGCCCCCGCGCGCGATGCGGGAGCGGACGCGGTACCGCTGATCGATCATGCGACCGATCATCGGGTCCGTGGCGGCGTTGGTGGTCATCGGCGGCATTCTACGAATCGAGACCGCACTCGGACGCACCGGCGCACCGGCCGTGACCCAATCTCGATCTTCCGGATGAGGCTCAGAGGGTCGCCAGCCAGCCCTCGGCGGCGCTCGCCCACGTGGCGTAGGCCTTCGGGTAGGCGGAGAGCTGCACGGCCTGGGCCGCGTCGGTGATGCTCATCGAGGACCAGCCGGGCACGTCGAGCAGCCCGCGGGTCTTGCCGGCGTTCGGGTTGTTCCGTCCGCCGAAGAACAGTGCGGTGGCGTGCGCCGGGTCCTGCAGCTTCGCCGCGCTGCCCCAACCCTGGCTCGGCCGCTGCTGGAACAGGCCGACCGAGTCGCGGTCGCCGTGCGGCAGGTTCCGGAGGCTCGACTCCTGCATCGCGGCGGCGAGGGCCACGACGATGCCGCGGTCCGGGACGCCGAGCGATCGACCGACGGCGACGATGGTGGCCGCGTTCTGGCGCTGCTCGGCGCTCAGGCCGACGGCACCGCTCACCGCGGCGCTGGCAGCGACCGCGGGCGCGGCGGTGGCGTTCGACGACGGGATGACGAGCGTCTTGCCGGCGTAGATCGTGCTCGTGTACGACAGGCCGTTCGCCGACAGGAGCGACTTGACCGAGACGTGGTGCGCGGCGGCGATCGAGGCCACGGTGTCACCGGCGCTGATCTGCACGCTCGACTTGGTCGACGGGGCCGAGGCGGTCGACACCGACGGCGTCGACGACGAGCCGTGCGGCACCCGCAGCGTCTGTCCGGGGTAGATGACGCTGCGCTGCGACAGCTGGTTCGCGCTGAGGAGCGCCGTGGTCGACACGCCGACGCGGGACGCGATGGCGGAGACGGTGTCGCCCTGCTTCACGTGGTAGCTCGAGGTGTCCGAGCCGGAGCCGCCGGTCGACCCGGAGGTCCGCACCGCCGCGGTGGTGACGGCGGGGGTCGATGCCAGGTGGAGGGTCTGCCCGGGGTGGATGATCGTGTTCCAGCCGAGGCCGTTGCGCACGAGGATCTCCTGCGCCGACAGGCCGAAGCGGGCGGCGATGCCCGAGACCGTGTCGCCGTGGTGGACGGTGTAGTTCGTGGGCACAGCGGCGGTGGGGGCCTTCGTGGTCGCGGCGACGGTCCGCACGACGGTCTGCGACGGCCGAGCGACGGCGGTGCCGAACACCGGGCGGTCGGTCACGGCGCGGTCCTGGTCGACGTGGCGCTTGTGGTTCGCGTCGGCGTCGTCGTGCCGCGGCTCGGCGTGCGCGACCGGGCCGGTGAGGCCTGCGGTCACGGCGATGGTGCCCGCGAGGACGATGGGCATGGTGGCGAACCGGGCGGATCGTGCGCGCCGGGCGACTTCGTCTGCAGCGTGGTCCACGGGTTTCTCCTGATCTCGACTGAGCCGTGCGCACGCATGCGCGCACTCACAGGTGCCACAACGCTGGCATGGCCTGATTCCCAAGTCAACCAGAGAGTCAGATGGGGTGGATGTGACGAATGTGACGAACGAGGCGGATTCACTCCGGCGGTCACTCTGGCACCATGGGCGTGTGAGTGCCGCACCCGTCGACGACCTGTCCCTCTCCGAACGCTGGCTGACCGTCCCCGAGCTGGTGGACATGTTCAGCACCAGCCCCGGACGGATCCACCGACTCTTCGAGCAGAAGACCCTGCTCGCAGCCCGCGTCGGCGGTGTGCTGCGCGTCCCGGTCGAGTTCCTCGAGGACGGCGAGCCCATGCCCGAACTCCGCGGCACGCTGATCGTGCTCGGCGACAACGGCTTCACCGACGACGAGGCCGTGCGCTGGATGCTCACCGTCGACGACGCGATGGGCACCACGCCGATCGCGGCGCTGCGCGCCGGTCGCAAGGCCGAGGTGCGTCGCATCGCCCAGTCACTGCTCTAAACGCGTTCCGGACGGACGGGAGGCCCGTGGCGGTGTCGCCACGGGCCTCCCGTCTGTACTGGGGTCGCGTCTAGGACGACCGGCGGCTGACCGTGTCGGCCAGCGACGCGAGCTGCTCGCGTGCCGACGGCGTCAGCGGCGAGGCGTCCAGCGCCGCCTTGGCGCGCTGGACGTGCCGCTCGATCGACCGCTCCACGGCGGCGACGGCACCCGACTCGGTGAGGGTCGCGCGGAGCATCTGCACCTGTTCCTCGTCGAGGTCGGGGTCGCCGAGGAGTTCGTCCAGGAGCTGCCGCGGGCCGCTCGCCAGCGTCTTGCGCGCCGAGGCGATGAGGACGGTGCGCTTGCCCTCGCGCAGGTCGTCGCCGGCCGGCTTGCCGGTGACCTCGGGGTCCCCGAAGACGCCGAGCATGTCGTCGCGGAGCTGGTACGCCACGCCGAGGGGGAGTCCGAAGGCGCGGAGGCCCTCGAGCTGGGAGTCGCTCGCGCCGGCGACCAGGGCGCCGATGACCAGCGGGGCCTCGATCGAGTACTTCGCCGACTTGAAGACGATGACGCGCTGGGCGCGGAGCAGGTGCTCGGACTCGTCGATGACGGGCCAGGCGGTCTCCTCGTGCACGTCGAGGTACTGCCCCGCCGTGACGTCGAGGCGCATCGCGTGGAACTCCTGGCGGACGATGCGGGCCCGCACCGGGTCGAGGAGCGCGAGGCCCTCGTCGAACACCGAGTCGCTCAGCGAGAGCAGCAGGTCACCGAGCAGCAGCGCGGAGTTCGTGCCGTACTGCCCGCGGTCGCCGACGAAGCCGGACTCCTCGTGCAGGGACTCGAAGCGGCGGTGCGCGGCCGGACGCCCACGACGGGTGTCCGAGCGGTCCATGATGTCGTCGTGCACCAGGGCTGCGGCGTGGAAGACCTCGAGCGCTGCGGCGACCGTGACGACGGCCTCGGCGGTGGTCTGCCGGGACCCTTCGGCCAGCGGGTCGAACGAGCCCGAACGGCCCGCCACCGACTGCCATCCCCAGTAGCAGAACAGCGCCCGGAAGCGCTTGCCGCCGGACAACAGGTCTCGGGCGTACCGGTCGAACGGCGCGAGGTCGGGGCTGATCGCGAGGAGCCGTTCACGCTGCTCGTCGAGTGCCCGGTCGATACGCGCCGATACGAGGTCCACTAATCGCGTACTCTCAGCCACGATCCCTACCCTAGTGGAGTGGTCGAGGCATAGAATCGGTCCACTCAACCCGCGTTTTTCAACCCCGCGTCGATCCCAGGAACAGAGGGAACCAAGATGCCGCTCTCGGAACAGGAGCAGCGCCTTCTCGAAGAGATGGAGCGCAGCCTCTACCAGAACGATTCCGATTTCGTGGCTCGTGTCACACGTCGACAGGGTCGTCCGACGTACACAGCCATCACGCTCGGGGTCCTCGGCGCACTCGCCGGGGTCGCCATCGTCATCGTCGGCCTCGTCATCAAGGCGCCACTGCTGGGCATCCTCGGCTTCGTCGTGATGCTCGCCGGTGTCCTGTTCGCGCTGCGCCCGGGCATGCGTGCCCCGAAGGCGAAGCCCGCTCGGCCGGGCAAGCCCGCGTCCGGTGGGTCGGCGCGCCCGTCCGCCGGTGGTGGCGGGTCCTTCATGGACCGGATGAACGAGCGCTGGGACAAGCGCAACGACCAGAGTCAGTAGCTGACGGGGTCAGCAGGACTCCCTCCACACTCCTCCACGGGGTCGGCCTTCGGGTCGGCCCCGTTTCGTGTTTGCAGGGGCCTGTTGTTGCGGTGTCCGGCCGGGGTCGTGCCGGGGCCGTGCCGGCACGAGTGGCCACGACATGCCGCGCGGGTGATGCCGAGGGGGCAGGAACTGTCGGCTGGGGCCCGCGCGAGTGACAGTTCGCGACCACTCGGCGGCGCGGCGGCGGCACGTCGTGACCACGCGCTGACCGGCGGCCGGGCGTGGTGGAGCCGACCGTGCGCCCGCGTGC
>Ga0308159_1004930_pt1 | contig 11679 bp, 11 predicted proteins | sample PhyCR1_FD_201040 | JGI IMG/M metagenome (GOLD analysis project Ga0308159, IMG submission 201040) | Phyllosphere microbial communities from UC Gill Tract Community Farm, Albany, California, United States - DLSLC.R1 | ecosystem: Host-associated > Plants > Phyllosphere > Unclassified | place: USA...
GTCGTGCCGGCCGACTCCGAGTACGAGACCCTCGAGGACCTCGCCGACGACATCGTCGACAAGGGCCAGGAGGTCACCGTCACCGGCGGCTCCGCGGGCGGCGCCGACCACATCCTCGCGGGCCTGCTGCTCGAGTCGGCCGGCCTCTCGGGCGACGAGATCGCCGAGAAGCTCAACTACATCCCGAACTCGGGCGGCGGCGAGGCCGTCTCGCTGATCCTCGGCAACAACGTGGGCGCCGGCATCTCGGGCGTGGGCGAGTTCCTCGAGCACATCGAGGCGGGCACCATGCGCGCCCTCGCCGTCTCGTCGGCCGAGCCCGTCGAGTCGCTGCCGGACGTCGAGGCCATGACCGAGGCCGGCTACGACGTGACCCTCACCAACTGGCGCGGCGTGCTCGCCCCCTCCGACATCACGGAGGAGGAGACCGCGGCCCTCACGGACCTCGTCACCGAGCTGCACGGCACCGAGGCGTGGACCGAGGAGCTCGCGACCCGCGGCTGGACCGACGCGTTCCTCACCGGCGACGAGTTCGGCGACTTCCTCGAGAGCGACATCACCGAGGTCGGCGCGACGCTGAAGAACATCGGGCTGGTCGACTGATGTCGACCTCCGCTCCTCCGGTGGCCCCGGGGACGGACGCGGCCCGCGCCGACCGGGGCCGCCTGATCGGCGAGCTGATCTTCGCGGTGCTCGCCGTCGCCCTCGGGATCTTCGTCTTCGTCGGCGCGTTCTCGATCCGCGCTCCCGGCGCCGGCTCGCAGGTCGGCCCGCGGGTCTTCCCGTTCCTGGTCAGCGGCATCCTCACCTTCTCGGCGGTCATGGTGCTGATCGACGTCCTCCGCGGCCGCCTCGGCCCGCAGGAGGAGGGCGAGGACATCGACTCCTCGGCGAAGACCGACTGGGCCACCCTCGGCAAGCTCGTCGCCTTCGTCATCGCGCACATCGTCCTCGTCGACCTGATCGGCTGGGCGCTCGCCGCGGCCGTGCTCTTCGGCGGAGTCGCGTGGTCGCTGGGCGCGAAGAAGTGGTGGGTCGCGATCCTCGTCGGCCTGGCGCTGGGCCTGGTCGTGCAGATCGTCTTCGGCGGTCTGCTCGGGCTCTCGCTGCCGCTGGGTCCGCTCCTGGGCTGGCTGCAGCCCCTCCTCGACGCGATCGGAGGCTGACGTGGACAACATCTCGGCACTGCTCGAGGGCTTCGCGATCGCCGCGCAGCCCGAGTACCTGGTCTTCGCGTTCCTGGGCGTGCTGGTCGGCACCGCCGTCGGCGTGCTGCCCGGCATCGGCCCGGCCATGACGGTGGCGCTGCTGCTGCCGCTGACCTACACGCTCGACCCCACCGCGGCGCTGATCACCTTCGCCGGCATCTACTACGGCGGCATGTACGGCGGCTCGACCACGAGCATCCTGCTGAACACGCCGGGGGAGTCGGCCTCGATCGTCACCGCGCTCGAGGGCAACAAGATGGCGAAGATGGGGCGCGGAGCCGCGGCCCTCGCCACCGCGGCCCTCGGCTCGTTCGTGGCCGGCACCGTCGCCACGGTGCTGCTGACCCTCCTCGCCCCGACCATCGCGGCCTGGGCCGTGAACCTCGCTCCCGCCGACTACGTGGCCCTGATGGTCATCGCGTTCATCACCGTGGGCGCCCTGCTGGGCTCCTCCGTCTGGCGCGGCCTCAGCTCGCTGGGCCTGGGCCTGTTCGTGGGCCTGGTCGGCACCGAGATCCTCTCGGGCCAGCAGCGCTACACGTTCGGACTGCTGCCGCTCGCCGACGGCATCGACGTGGTGCTCGTGGCGGTCGGCCTCTTCGCGGTCGGCGAGACGCTCTACGTGGCGTCCCGGATGCGGCACGGCGGCATCCAGGTGATCCCCGTGACCCGCGGATGGCGCAGCTGGATGACCCGCGACGACTGGAAGCGCTCGTGGAAGCCGTGGCTGCGCGGCACCGCGATCGGCTTCCCGATCGGCACGATCCCGGCCGGCGGCGCGGATGTGGCGACGTTCCTGTCGTACGCGACCGAGCGCAAGCTCTCGAAGCACAAGCACGAGTTCGGCCGTGGGGCGATCGAGGGCGTGGCCGGTCCGGAGTCGGCGAACAACGCGGCGGCGGCGGGCGTGCTCGTGCCGCTGCTGACGCTGGGCCTGCCGACGACCGCGACCGCCGCGATCATCCTCTCGGCGTTCCAGAGCTACGGCATCCAGCCCGGACCGCAGCTGTTCACCAACCAGCCGGGACTCGTCTGGGCGCTGATCGCGAGCCTCTACATCGGCAACGTGATGCTGCTGGTGCTCAACCTGCCGCTGGTGGGCATGTGGGTGAAGCTGCTGCAGATCCCGCGCCCGTACCTCTACGCGGGCATCCTGACCTTCGCGGTGCTGGGCGCGTACGCCGTCAACTTCTCGACGGTAGACATCGTGATCCTGCTGGTCGTCGGAGTGGTGGGCTACTTCCTCCGCCGCTTCGGCTACCCGGTCGCGCCGCTGGTGATCGGGCTGATCCTCGGTCCGATGGCGGAGGCGCAGCTGCGCCGCGCGCTGCAGCTCTCGCAGGGCGACCTGACCGCGCTGGTCACCCGTCCGTTCGCGGCCTTCGCGTACCTCGCGCTGATCGTCATCATCGCGCTCGGCCTCTACCTCCGCTCGCGCCAGAGCCGGATGGAGCGGGCGATCGCCGCGGCGACGGTCGTCGACGAGTCGGTGCAGTCGGCGGTCGATACCGCCTACCGCCCGGGCGAGCGCCCGACCGACATCGACACCACGGGCGTGAACCAGGTGACGGGCACGACCGGCATCCGCACCGTCGAGAAGGGCCCTCGCCGCAAGAAGTAGCCCCCTGCTGGTCGAGTAGCCGCGCAGCGGCGTATCGAGACCCGCCCCTCCACGAGACGTCCTCGGACCGTCGAGACACCCCGCAGCAGCGGGACGTCTCGACGGCACGGGGACATCTCGTCGTTCGGGCCTCGGGAGGCACCGATTCAGTCGACGGCGGAAGGTCCGATCGAGAGTCGCTCGATCTCGCTGGTCGACCAGTCGGGCTCGTCCCTCGCATCCGCCGCCGTCACGACCTTGTCGAACATGCGGAGGAGAGGACCGAGGTCCAACTGGTCGGAGCCTGCGCGCGCCGCGGCATGGTTCTCCTCGCCGTGAACAGGGCGCCAGTCGAGCTGCCAGCCCGCGCGCAGAGCCACCCGGTTCCAGAAGATCCGCTGAGTGCGACCGTTCCCCTCCCTGAAGGGATGGAGGTAGTTGATCTTCTCGTAGTGGTACGCCAGCTTCTCGACGAAGACCGGACGGCTCAGTCCCACTAGTAGGCCGTCGTCGACCAGCTCGGCGAACGAGGTCCGCGCGGCCCGTTCGATGAGTCCCCAGGGCAGGAAGTACTCGGCGCCGGTCACATCTTTCCGGACGTCCACGATGCGGATCTGCCCAGCCCAGTCGTACACGTCCTGGAAGAGGTGGCGGTAGATGGCGCGCAGCTCGGCCAGATCATTCGTCGGAGGAACCGGGGCGTCGAGGAGCTGCAGGGCCCTCGCGAACGAGAGATCCGCTTCGGCGCGAGCGAGGACGGAGTCGCTGTCCGCGCCTACGAGATTCCGGAGAATCGACGTGCCCGGTATCAGGTACGGGTCGACGAAGTCAGGAGAGGCCATAACGGGCTCGGACCCGATCGACCAGTTCGGTCGAATCGATCTGCCCCGCGACGTAGCGATCGGCATCCGCGAGAGTCTCGTCGGAGACGGTCAGCCCCTCGATCTCGGCGCTGTGAACGGCTGCTTCGACGTGCGACGCGCGCGTCTCGGTGATCGTCATCGTGCCTCCTCCCGCTGTCCGTCCATGCTAACCAGTGCCTCCGACAGGGAGGGGCGCCCGCGCGTTCGACCGCTTCTGGAGCGCGACCCCCGACGGCTCCGGTCTCGGGCTCGCGATCGCCCGGCAGGTCGTCGAGCACGACTCCGGCACCATCGAGCTGCTCGACACCCCGGGGGGGGGCGGAGTCACGGCGCGCCTGGTGCTGCGGCGCGCGGGGTGACGACGGATCTTCTGGGAGGCGCGGGTCTCGATACGCCCCTGCGGGGCTACTCGACCAGCATGCAGAGGAGGAGTCTCCTCCCGGTGGACCCACCCTCACGAGACGTCCTCCGACCGTCGAGACAGCCCGCAGCACCGGGACGTCTCGACGGTCCAGGGACGTCTCGTCGTCGGTACCGCCGGCCGCGCAGCGGCCGTATCAAGACCCGCGTCCACCGACGGCCGGCGTCAGCCCTCGACGGGCTCCCACCCGTTCTCGCGGCACGCGTCCGCGACGGCGGCCGACGCGGCGGTGAAGGCGGCCTCGTCACCGGATCCGAGCGCCGCCGTCATCGCGGCCGACGCGCTCCGGAGCTCGGCCGGATCCTCGCCCGTCAGCAGCTCGGCGACGGTCTCGACGATGCGCTCGCGCCGTTCCTCCAGCCGCCCTTCGCCCAGCCAGCCCGCGTGAGCGTTGCACGCCTCGGTCGCCGGGGTCGAGAGGCCGGGCGCGCAGCCCGCCAGCGCGAGCACCAGCGCGGTCGCCACTCCGGCCTGCGCGCCGAGTCGCCCGAGAAGGCGCGCTCTCGCGGCGTGTCGGCAGCCGTTCCGGGCAGCTGAGCGCGGGCCGATCATGCCGGCAGCAGGCCGATGATCACCGACATCACCAGGATCGTCACGAGCTCGTGCGTGACGTTGAGGATCGTGAGCTTCGCGGGGCGGCCCTCGAAGGCGTCGTGGGTGATCATCCGGGCCGCGGTGAAACCGACGAAGAGGAACAGGCCGGTGATCAGGGAGTTCGCGAACCAGCTGCCGCCGTAGAAGGCGTGCGCGATGTCGACGCAGCCGGCCAGGACCAGCGCGGTGACGAGGCTGACGACCAGGGTCACCAGGATCGGCACCACCGCGCTGCGCGAGCGCATGCTCTCGTCGGTGATGCCGGTGAGGCGCATCCAGAGCGTGCCGAAGACCTTCGGGGTGTACCAGACCGAGCCGACGATCATCGTCGAGAGGGTGGCGAGGGCGACGGCCCAGGGATTGATGTCGGGGACCACGGCGGGGCCTTCCTCGAGGGGCGCCGCGGGTTCGGCGTGCCGCTCACCCTAGGGCCGGGGCGCCCGCTCCGGGCGCCGCCTCAGCGCGCGGGCGGGGCGGTGATCGCGTGCGCGCTCCCGCTCACCGTGATCCCTCCGGAGGCGGGGACGTCGACGAGCAGCACGCTCGGCCGTCCGACGTGGCGGCCCTGGTGCACGACGACGCGGGTGGGAGGCGCGACCGCGCTGATCGCGCGCAGCCAGCCGCCGAGCGCGGCGGCCGCGGAGCCGGTGGCGGGGTCCTCCGAGAGGGTGCCGACGGGGAACAGGTTGCGCGTCTCGAACCCTCCGTCGGGCAGGGCCCGCGCGATCGTGACCGTCCCGCTCCAGCCGCGTGCGTCCATCAGCCCGCGCATCGCCGCCGGCTCGAACGAGAACCCGTCGAAGACCGCGGCGTCCTCGAGCACGAGGATCGGATGCCGATTGCCGGCGAACGCCTCCGCCGGCGAAAATCGCGCATCCAGCGCCGCCCGATCCAGGCCCAGGAGCCCCAGGATCGTGTCGATGTCGGCGTCCGGCAGCGGGACGACCCGCGGCTCGACGCTCGTGAACGAGGCGAGCACGGCGCCGTCCTCGACGCGCGTCTCGATCGCGACCTCGCCGACGGGGGTGTCGAAGACGAACGCCCCGGCTCCGTCGCGCTCGGCCAGAGCGACCGCCGTGGCGATGGTCGCGTGGCCGCAGAACGGCACCTCGGCGACCGGCGAGAAGTAGCGCATCCGGAACCGCCGGGGCCCCGTGCGCTCGATCGTGAAGGCCGTCTCGGCGTAGCCGACGTCGGCGGCGATGCCCTGCATCGCGGCGTCGTCGAGGGCGGTCGCGTCGAGCACGACCCCGGCGGGGTTGCCGCCGTCGGGGGTCGCGGGGAAGGCGGCGAGGCGGAGGATCTCGGTCACGCGGTCCACCGTGCCCGACCCGGGCGGGGTGCGGTAGGGCCGATGCGGGGTGCGCGGCCCTCCCCGGGCGCCGATCCGTCGAGAACGGCCGGCTCGCCCGCGTTCCGCCGACCGATCGTGACGGGTCAGCGGCCGCAGGACGCCACCGACCGCCGAAGCCGCGCCGACCGGACGGCGCTCAGAGCGACGCGAGGTACGAGCGCCACCCGCCGAAGCGGGTGATGTCCTCGGCGCCCTCGACTGCGATCGGCTCGACCAGGAACCCGCTCACGAGCGTCCCGTCGGCCAGCGTCACCTTCCCGATCGCCATCGGCTGCGGCAGCGCGGCGACGAACGAGCCGAACGCTGCGTCGTCCAGCCGCCACACCTCCACCTCGAGGGCCGAGCCGTCGGCGACCCGCACCACTCCGGGCTTCGGCGGTGTCGTCGGGAGGGCGACCAGCCGGTAGTCGGCGCTCGTCGTGGTCGTCGAGACGAGCTCGGCGCCCCGGTCGGTGAGCTGCGCGTTCAGCGGCTGCCCGCCGAGGTGGGCGCCGGCGACGGCGAGGAGGACGGTCATGAGCGGTTCCAGACGAGGTCGGCGAGTCGGTGGTCGGAGAAGGCGGGGCCGATGAGCTGGACGCCGAACGGGAGCCCGTCGACGACGCCGGCGGGGTAGGCCACGGCCGCCAGATCGAGCAGGTTGGCGAAGTTCGTGAAGCGGCCGAGGCGCGAGTTGACGCCGATCGGATCCGCGGCCACGGCTGCGAGCGTCGGATGCTCGACCGTCGTCGGCAGCAGCAGGGCGTCGATCCGCTCGAAGACCTCGTCCGAGACGACGCGGGCCCGGTCCAGGCGCTCCTGGTCCTGGAAGAGCTTCCACGCCGGCAGCTCCCGCGCCGCGCCGATGATGCGGCCCACGGTCGGGTCGACCTCGTCGGGGTGCGCGTCGACGAAGGCGCCGACGGCGGCGTAGCGCTCGGCGACGAACGCGCCGTCGTAGAGCATCCGAGCGGTCTCGAGGAACACCTCGATGTCCAGGGGGACCACCTCGGCCCCCGTCGCGACCCAGCGCGCGACCTCCGCGTCGAAGGCCCCGGCCCAGCCGGGGGCCAGTTCGCCGACCTGCCCCGGCAGCGGCACGCCGATCCGCGGGGTCCCGGCGACCGGAGCCGCGGATCCGGAGCGGCTGAGCGGGTCGCGCGCGTCCGGCCCCGCCATCACGTCGAGTGCCCGCCGTGCGACGGCGGGGTCGGCCGCCATCACCGTCACGACGTCCAGGCTCCGGCAGGCCGGCACGACACCCGCCGCGCTCACCCAGCCCTTCGTCGGCTTCAGCCCCACGAGTCCGTGGAACGCAGCGGGAACGCGTCCGGAGCCCGCGGTGTCGGTTCCGAGCGCGAAGTCGGCCGCACCCAGCGCGACCGCGACGGAGGAGCCCGAGGACGAGCCTCCGGAGATGCGCGTCTCGTCGACCGCGTGCCGCACCGCCCCGTAGGGGGAGCGGCTGCCGACGAGCCCGGTCGCGAACTGGTCGAGATTGGTGGAGCCGAGGACGACCGCTCCGGCCGCGCGCAGCCGCGCCACCGTCGTCGCGTCCTCGACGGGCTCGAAGGCGAAGGCCGGGCACGCCGCGGTCGTCGGCAGTCCCGCCACGTCGATGTTGCCCTTCACCGCGAAGAGCAGCCCGGCGAGCGGCAGCGCCGGATCGACCGCTGCCAGCTCGGCCACGACGTCGGCCTCGGGTCGCAGCGCGACGAACGCCTCGGGTCGCGACCGCAGCCGCTCGTAGCGCTCGGCGACGTGCGCCGCCGTGTCCCGGATCATGCCGCCTCCTCCTCGATCAGCGGTTCGAGCACGACGAGCACCGTCCCCGCCGTCACCTGGACGCCCACCTCGGCGACGACCTCGACCACGCGGCCGGCCGTCGGCGCGGTGACGGGCGCCTCCATCTTCATCGCCTCGAGGGCGACGAGCGTCTGACCGGCCTCGACGAGATCGCCGACCGCCACGTCGAGCCGGAACACCGTCGCGACGAACGGCGCCTCCACGGCCTCGCAGCCCTCGGGCACGACGACCGCGGGGCCGTCGGCCGGAGCCGGCACCGCGTCCTCGCGGTCGAACTCGCCCGAGGCGCGCCACGCGTCGCGCTCGGCGCCGAACGCGGCGGCCTGCCCTTCGCGGAACTCGGCGATGCCGGAGGCGTTCTCCGCGAGGAACTCCTCGTACTCGGCGAGCGAGAACTCGCCGTCCTCGATCCGCAGCGGCAGGCGTCCCGCGGCCATCTCGGCGCGCAGCTCGAGCAGCTCCTCCGGCTCCACCGGATACCAGCGGATGCGGTCGAAGAAGCGCAGCAGCCACGGCACTCCGTCCTCGAAGGCCCCGGCCTGGTGGTGCGTGGACCAGATCGGCACCGTGCGGCCGACGAACTGGTACCCGCCGGGGCCCTCCATCCCGTAGATGCAGAGGTAGGCGCCGCCGATGCCGACCGCGTTCTGCGGAGTCCAGGTGCGCGCCGGGTTGTACTTCGTGGTCACCAGGCGGTGCCGGGGGTCGAGCGGAGTCGCGACCGGCGCGCCGAGGTAGACGTCGCCGAGCCCCAGCACCAGGTACTCGGCCTCGAACACCGTCCGGTACACGTCGTCGACGCTGTCGAGGCCGTTGATGCGGCGGATGAACTCGATGTTCCACGGGCACCACGGAGCGTCGTCACGGACCCCGGCCATGTAGCGGCGGATCGCCTCGCGCGTCGACGGGTCGTCCCACGCCAGCGGCAGGTGCACGGTGCGGCTCGCGACCCGCAGGTCCGCGGTCGCCGGCAGCACCGCCTCGGCCGCGAGGACCGCCTGCGCGACGGCCTCGGTGCTCGTGGTGCGCGGATCGAAGTGGACCTGCAGCGAGCGGATGCCCGGGGTCAGCTCGATCACGCCCGGCAGGCCGGCGGCCTCGAGCGTCTCGGCGATCGCGTGCACCCGCATGCGGGAGGCGATCTCGAGGCTCATCTCGCCGACCTCGACGAGCAGGTTGGCGTCTCCGCTGCGCCGCAGCACGACCGAGGGTGCGCCGTCGCGGGCCGGCAGTCGGTGCAGGACGCCCTGGTCCTCGACCGGTGCCCGTCCCGCGCTCGGCACGTCCAGCGGCGCGTCCAGGAGTCCCGTCGCCTGCGCGGAAGTGACCGGCACGAACCGCACCGTGTCGCCCGGACGGAGTTGCCCGAGCCGCCACAGGTGCCCGGTCGCCACGGTCGCGGGGCAGGTGAAGCCGCCCAGGCTCGGCCCGTCGGGGCCCAGCAGGATCGGCAGGTCGCCCGTGTAGTCGACCGCGCCGACCGCGTAGGGGGTGTCGTGGATGTTGGAGGGGTGCAGTCCCGCCTCTCCGCCGTCGGAGCGGGCCCAGCGCGGCTTCGGCCCGACGAGGCGGACGCCGGTGCGCGCGGAGTTGAAGTGCACGTCCCAGTCGGTGGCGTAGAAGACGGCCATGTCGTCCTCGGTGAAGAACTCCGGAGCGGCGTGCGGGCCCTCCAGGGCCGCGATCGTCCACGCCTTCGGAAATCCGGGACGCTCGGCCGACGGCACCGGAGCGACGGGCTGCGGTGCCGCCGGAGTCCGGATCCCGAGGACGTCGCCCGGCGCGAGGGCGCGTCCGGCGTGTCCGCCGATCGCGCCGAGGTCGAAGGTGCTCGCCGATCCGAGGATCAGCGGCACGTCGAGGCCGCCCTCGACCAGGAGGTACATCCGCATGCCGCGCTCGGCCGTGCCGACGGCGAGCACGCCGCCCGCGGGCACCTCGATCGGCTCCCAGGCCGCGACCGGTGCTCCGTCGAGCGTCGCGGGAGCGGGGGCGCCGGTCAGCACGATCCGCGTGGCGCTGTGGAAGCGGAGCGTCGGCCCGCTCATCGTCATCTCGAGTCCGGGCGCCGCGGCGGGGTTGCCGAGAGCCTCGTTGCCGAGCCGGAACGACAGCGGGTCCATCGGCCCCGACGGCGGGATGCCGACCGGCCAGTAGCCGAGGCGCCCGGGCATGTCCTGCACCGTGGTGAGCATGCCGCCCTTGAGCACTTCGAGCCGCGGAGTCGCGTCGCGGATCCCGTCGAGCGTCGCGGTCGAGTGCTCTGCGGCGAGGACGGCGGGCTCGACGGCGATCGCGCGCAGGAGGCCGGTGTTCGTCGCGATCCCGTCGACCCGGGTGCCCTCGAGCGCCTCTCTGAGCGCCGCCCAGGCCGCAGCGCGGTCCTCGGCGTGCACGATCACCTTCGCCAGGAGCGGGTCGTACGCCGTCGAGACCTCGCTGCCGGGGCGGATCCAGCCGTCGATCCGCGCGCCCGCCGGGTACTCGAGGGCCGTGACCGTGCCCGAGCTCGGCGCGTTGCCCAGGTCGGGGTTCTCGGCGTAGACGCGCGCCTCGACCGCCGCTCCGGAGGGTTCGGGAAGCGCGTCGAGGAACGCCGTCTCGCCCTGCGCGAGTCGCAGCATCCACTCGACGAGGTCGATCCCGTAGCGCGCCTCGGTGACGGGGTGCTCGACCTGCAGGCGCGTGTTGACCTCGAGGAACGCCGCCTCCTGCCGCACCGGGTCGTAGATGTACTCGACGGTGCCGGCGCTGCGGTAGCCCGCGTCGGCGCAGAGCCGCGCCGACGCCTCCGCGATGCCCGTGCGCACGGAGTCGGGCAGGTCGGGGGCAGGACTCTCCTCGATCACCTTCTGGTTGCGGCGCTGGAGCGAGCAGTCGCGGTCGCCGAGGGTGAGCACGCGGCCGTCGCCGTCTCCGAACACCTGCACCTCGACGTGGCGGGCCCGCTCGACGAGCCGCTCGAGGAACACACCGGCCGAGGAGAAGCCGGCCTCGGCGAGACGCCGCACCTCGCGCCACGCGGTGCGCAGCTCGGACTCGTCGCGGCAGGCCCGCATGCCGATGCCGCCGCCTCCCGCCGTCGCCTTGAGCATCACGGGGTAGCCGATCCGCCCGGCCTCGGCGGCGGCGTGGTCGGCGTCGTCGAGCAGCCCGGTGCCGGCGAGCATCGGCACCCCGGCGCGCTCGGCCGCGTCGCGGGCGGTGTGCTTCGCGCCGAAGATCTCGAGCTGCTCGGGGGTCGGACCGACGAACACGATCCCGGCGGCCTCGCAGGCACGCGCGAAGTCGGCGTTCTCGCTCAGGAACCCGTAGCCGGGATGGATCGCACCCGCGCCGGTCGCCCGCGCGGCCTCGAGGATCCGGTCGATCCTCAGGTAGCTCTCGCTCGCGGCGGCCGGACCGATCCGCACGGCCTCGTCGGCGAGCGCGACGTGCGCGGCGCCGAGGTCGGCGTCGGAGTGGACCGCGACGGTGCGCAGGCCCATCCGCTTCGCCGTCCGCAGGATCCGGACCGCGATCTCGCCGCGGTTGGCGACGAGGAGCGTGTCGAAGGTCATCGTGCGGCCACTCCGTCGAAGACGATCATCTCGGCGCGCGAGGGGTCGAAGCCGTTGCAGGGGTTGTTGATCTGCGGGCAGTTCGAGACGACCACGAGGGTGTCGCGCTCGGCGCGCAGCGTCACGCTGAGACCGGGGGAGGAGATGCCGTCGACGATGCCGAGAGCGCCGTCGGGGTCGACGGGCACGTTCATGAACCAGTTGACGTTCGACACCTGGTCGCGCTTGCCCATCCCGTAGCGCGAGAGCTCCGCGACGAAGTTCTCGGCGCACGCGTGCTGCGAGTAGGTGTGG
>Ga0308159_1004931_pt1 | contig 11679 bp, 13 predicted proteins | sample PhyCR1_FD_201040 | JGI IMG/M metagenome (GOLD analysis project Ga0308159, IMG submission 201040) | Phyllosphere microbial communities from UC Gill Tract Community Farm, Albany, California, United States - DLSLC.R1 | ecosystem: Host-associated > Plants > Phyllosphere > Unclassified | place: USA...
CTTGTATTTTACCTCAAGAAGTGTTTAAACAAGCTGCACAGGCAGTTTTAGATTTTAACGATGGATTATCAATTTTAGAAATTTCGCACAGAACAACTGAATTTGAGGCAGTTGTTGCTGAAGCTGATAAGTTGGTTAAAGAGTTATTAAATGTGCCATCGGGTTATTCCGTTTTATTTTTGCAAGGCGGTGCAAGTTTGCAATTTGCAATGGTACCCATGAATTTATTGGGCGATGGACAAACAGCAAGTTATTTAGATTCGGGTGTTTGGGCTACCAAGGCGCTAAAAGAAGCTAAATTTGTTGGTAATGTGAATGTTGTTGCATCATCCAAAGATTCGAATTATACTTTTATTCCAAAAGATTTCGAAATCCCTGCTGATAGTGCTTACTTTCACTATACTTCTAATAATACCATTTACGGAACTGAGCTATTTAATGTTCCTGAAACGAGTGTTCCAATCGTTTGTGATATGTCATCGGATATTATGAGCCGCGTAATTGATGTATCGAAGTTCGATTTAATTTATGCGGGTGCACAAAAAAATGTCGGTCCTGCAGGTTTAACCATTGTGATTGTTAAAGATGAGATTTTAGGCAAAATCGATCGTAAAATTCCGTCGATGTTAAACTATCAATCGCATATTGATAATGGTTCGATGTACAATACGCCTCCAGTTTTTTCAGTGTACGTTTCATTATTAAACCTTCGTTGGTTAAAATCGAAGGGTGGCGTTGCAGAGATCGAAAAAGAGAACAAGCAAAAAGCCGAAGCACTCTACAGAGAAATTGACAGAAACCCATTGTTTAAAGGTACCTGTGCTGTAGAAGATCGTTCTAAAATGAATATTTGTTTCGTAATGGAAAACCCTGAACTGGAAAAACCATTCCTAAAGTTTGCAGAAGAACAAGGGATTATTGGTATTAAAGGACACAGAAGTGTTGGTGGTTTCCGAGCATCGATGTATAACGCACTTCCTATTACCAGCGTTCACGCTTTAATTGATGCAATGCAATCATTTGAAGAAAAACAAGCAAAATCAAATTAAGATTTAAATTATACCGCAGATAAGCTAGGGTAAGTACATTTCTGTTATTAAGATCTGTGTAATCTAAAAATCTGTGTAATCATAAAAGTAACAATGATTAAAATATTAGCAAACGATGGGATAGACCCAATCGGAAAAGAACTACTGGAGAAAGCAGGTTTTCAAGTTGATACCGAAACCATTCCTCAAGATCAATTGGCTGAAGCTTTAAAAAACTATGATGCCATTACGGTTCGTAGTGCAACGAAAGTTAGAAAAGAGTTAATTGATGCTGTTCCAAATATCAAATTGATTGGTAGAGGTGGCGTTGGTATGGATAATATTGATGTTGACTATGCCCGTAGTCAAGGTGTCGCGGTGGTAAATACGCCAGCCGCATCTTCATTATCAGTTGCCGAACTGGTTTTTTCTCACTTATTCACAGGCATAAGATTTTTACAGGATGCCAACCGTAAAATGCCTGTTGAAGGATCTACTCAGTTTAACAACCTTAAAAAAGCATATGCTAAAGGAACTGAGTTAAGCGGAAAAACAATCGGAATAATTGGTTTTGGCCGCATTGGTCGTGCTACGGCAAAAGTGGCTTTAGGTTTAGGGATGAATGTTTTAGCTTACGATTTGTTTCCATCAGAATCTGAAATTACTTTGGAGTTTCAGGGCGGAAAATCGGTAAGTATTCCAATAAAAACAGTTTCACTAGATGAAGTAATTGCTGGTAGTGATTTCTTAAGCTTGCACACCCCATTTGCTGACAAACCAATTTTAGGTACAGAAGAGTTCGCTAAGATGAAAAATGGTGTTGGAATCGTAAACTGCTCTCGTGGCGGAACTATCGATGAGCCAGCTTTAATCGAAGCCTTAAATTCAGGTAAAGTTTCTTTCGCTGGTTTAGATGTTTTTAATAACGAACCGACACCTTTAGCAGAAATTTTAACTCATCCAAAAATCTCATTAACACCGCATATCGGTGCATCAACTAACGAAGCTCAAGAACGTATTGGTACGGAATTGGCGACTTTGATTATTGAGCATTTTAAGAAGTAATACAGTTTGCAGAGTTACTAACTTTTAAAAGTTAGTAACTCTACTCTATTTCTCAATCCAAAGCTTTGGTTAACACCCAATAGCGGTAACTCAGTATCGCTTTTTGAAAAGTGGTCAACTTATTCGGATCCTTTTTTATTAAACTTGGCAAGATTGCATTATTTATCTTTACCAAAACTTTAAATACTGCCTTTCTCATACTTTTTATATCGCTGTAGTTTCTTATTGAAGAAGTAAAATCCGCCAGCCATTATCAGAATTAAGAATATGATAAAATAGGTTGATAAGCCTCCACCATTTTTTTTGGACAGATCGCTGTTTAGTTTTTCGTTTTGATCTTGAAGTTTCTTAATGGTTAACATATAGTTTTCAATTCTTTCTTGCGAATTGTCGGCTACAGCAACCTTCTTTTGATTCTCCAGATCCTTGTAATCCATTAAAACCTTCAGCTCTTTGAAAATATTATTATCCGTTAGTACAACCTGGCGTAGAATTTCATTCGAGTTTTTTATATCCTTTTTAGTTTGCCAGCCGAATATTCCTGTGCGTTGATTTAAGCTTTCATCATATTGACCAAATTTCGCACTTCTTTCTGCAAGCAGTGAATTAACTTTAACACGTTGGGCCGCATAAGATGCTGTATCTTGTTGAGCAAAAGTTTGAAAACTTATGAATAGGATGGAGAGTAAATAAAAATATTTCTTCATGTGGTAATAAACGTGAAAAGAGTAGAAGTTGTTTGAACGCTTTGGTTATTGGTTCATTTGTCATTAGTTCATTGGTTTGCAACGTGGTATTTTGCTTTCGTCATTGCGAGGCACGAAGCAATCTTACAACAATGGTTACAGAAAACGTATTTAGATTGCTTCGTTCCTCGCAATGACGGCCATTCAGGTATGGCGTGCGTGCTAACTTCAGTTTCGTTCTTTAATCTTTCATCTCTTTAAGGATGGAATTCAACCCTAACGATATCGCCTAGGTGCAAACCGAGCAAACCGCTGGCTTTGCCTTTGTTTATTGCAATTTCTAAGTGGTTGCTAATTCCAAACAAGCATAGCTTTTCGCCTTCCTGAACTTCGTTGTAATGCCAGCTTAACTGGGTGATGGTTTCGCTTTTTCTAAAATACAATGTAAAATCGCGATTCTTCTGAATTCTGGTAAAAAGGTCTTTGGTGATGTTAGTAATTACGTTACAAAAAGTATCGATGTAAACTACACTCCCACGAATGATATCACGCTCAATAACAGGATGTAAAAGCATCTTTTGCTCAATTTCTGCTACAGGTAAACCGATGTCCTTCAGTTTCCCGCCTTTTGCCAAATGGGTTGCAGCTTTCACAAAGATATCAACCAATGGGAAGTGAAGATATTTCAAATCCTGCATAATATTTAATTCTACAACATCTTCCGGAACATCATCAAAAAGCAATGAAAAAATACCATTATCAGCGCCAACGAAATAATGATCACGGTGTTTAACGGCAATATACTTGGTGTTTTCACTGTACACTGAATCTATTCCAATCAAGTGTACCGTATTCTTCGGGAAATATGGATAAGCATTCTTTAAAACGAATGCAGCATAAGAAATATTAAAAGATGGAACTTCATGGGTAATATCAACTAAGTTAACGTTAGGCATAAGACTTAACAGACTACCTTTAAGGGCGCTCTGGTAAAAATCTTTTGAACCTAAATCTGTTGTTAAAGTAATTATACCCATTAAAAATTCGTTATTATTGCTTATTCTTGTGTAGAGGCGTAAGCGTCTGCAAATATTCAAATTTTAATTAATATACCCCGATAACTTTTTAAAATACTACAGTTTGAACGAATTAAAATTAACTCTGGATACCGTAAATCCTGCTCACTTTTGGGGGGCAAATAACGAGAATTACGAAATGATTAAAGGTGCTTTCGCGAAATTAAAACTGGTAGCGAGAGGGAGCGATGTTAAGGTTCTCGGTGATGAACAGGAACTTAAGGCATTCGAAGAGAAGTTTAACCAGCTGGTCGCTCACCTTGAAAAATATAGCTCATTAACCAATAATGATGTTGAGTCTATTCTAGGCGCAAAGGCTGCCGGCGTTGCAAAAAAAGATGTAGAGCAACCAACTGGTGGCGGTGGAGAAGTAATAGTTTTCGGCACTAACGGCTTGTTGGTGAAAGCAAGAACAGCCAATCAGCGTAGAATGGTAAGCAGTATTGCTAAAAACGATATTCTTTTTGCAATCGGTCCGGCGGGAACTGGTAAAACCTACACTGCGGTTGCGCTAGCTGTAAGAGCGCTAAAAAACAAAGAAATTAAGCGGATCATTTTAACCCGACCGGCTGTGGAGGCGGGAGAGAACCTTGGTTTCTTACCTGGAGATTTAAAAGAGAAAATCGATCCTTATTTACGTCCACTTTACGATGCCTTGGATGATATGATTCCGGCAGAAAAGCTAAAGTTTTATATTGAAAATAGAACCATCGAGATTGCGCCATTAGCTTTTATGCGTGGTCGTACATTAGATAATTGCTTTGTGATTCTGGATGAAGCGCAAAATGCGACAGACATGCAGTTGAAGATGTTTTTAACGCGTATGGGGCCGACTGCTAAATTTATTGTTACAGGTGATGTTACACAAGTCGATTTGCCAAAAAAACAAATGTCTGGCTTGTTTAATGGATTAAGGATTCTTGAAGATATTAAAGGCATCGACATCATTTACCTAAGCGGTGAGGATGTTGTCCGTCATAAATTGGTTAAAGATATATTGAAAGCTTACGGCGATATTCAGTAAGATAGCGGTTGCGAAGGTGGTTGTCCCTTTGGATTTGTTTCAGGGAGTTGATAGCATGAAAGGTGCTGAAATAAATTCAGCATGACGATGAGGAAAAGCTAGATATTATTTATTGTTCTTCAATAAAACTTCAGTTAGATTAATTTTATGGAAACTATTAGCCTTCAAAATGATTTAAAATTTTCGCTTGAGAAATTGCCTCACACCATAAGACTAATCATTTCAAAAGATGACGAAGAATGGGTATGTCGAAAGGAAAAGCTTAAAAAGCTATTTGAATTTACAGAAACTCAGGATGAGTATCTTTTCAAAGGAAGACTGCAACTATTCAAATCAGAAGATAAAGTTAATATTAAAGTTAAAAACGAATTTGTCGCAACGGTTTTAAAAGACGACTTTATCAGAATATTAAACAGATTGAAATAATTTTAACCTGATAGCCAACCGAGCTATCAGGTTTTTTAGTGACTATATTTTTAACTCTTGACTCCAGACTTTCCGACTTCGGACTCCAGACTTTCAAGACTTTTTTACTATTTTTATCGCCTCATGAAAGCACAAAAAGAAACAAACTTCAAATTTCCAAATCAGAGCAATTTTTATAAGGGTAAAGTACGCGATGTGTACACCATAGCTGATAAATTAATGGTGATGGTCGTTTCAGACCGGATCTCTGCATTTGATGTAGTTTTACCCGAAGCCATTCCATTCAAAGGCCAGGTTCTAAACCAAATTGCAGCCAAATTCTTATCTGCAACACAGGATATCGTTCCAAACTGGGTTTTAGCTGTTCCAGATCCAATGGTAACAATCGGTCGTATTTGCGAACCCTTCAAAGTAGAAATGGTAATAAGAGGATATCTGGCTGGCCATGCGTGGCGTGAATACAGTGCAGGAAAACGTTCTGTTTGTGGCGTTTCTTTGCCCGACGGCCTAAAGGAAAATGATAAACTACCTCAGCCAATTATCACCCCAACAACCAAAGCATCTGTTGGTCACGATGAAGATATTTCAAGAGAAGATATCCTTGCAAAGGGAATTGTATCATTGGCTGACTATGAAAAGTTGGAAGAATATACTTACGCTCTATATCAGCGTGGAACAGAAATCGCTGCGAAAAGCGGATTAATTTTAGTTGATACTAAATATGAATTCGGTAAAGCTGATGGCATGATCTACTTAATTGATGAAATTCATACTCCAGATTCGTCACGTTATTTCTATGCCGATGGTTACGAAGATCGTCAAAAAGCCGACGAACCTCAAAAACAACTTTCAAAAGAGTTTGTGCGGAAATGGTTGATCGAAAATGGCTTTCAAGGTAAAGATGGTCAGGTTATTCCAAAAATGACTCCCGAGATAGTTAATTCAATCTCAGAACGATACATAGAACTTTATGAGCATATTGTTGGAGAAAAGTTTGTGAAAGCTGATGCTGATTCTATTTCAAGTCGTATAGAAAGCAATGTTACAAAGGCTTTGGAAACGCTTTAAATTTTTATACATTAGTAAAATAAAGATTAGAAGAGATGAAATTTTCAGTTGACAAACACGATAAATACGTAACCTTAAAGTTAAAAGAACCTAAGTTTACAAATGATAATTCACCAGGTTTAAAATCTGAATTATATTTACTTAATGCCGAGGGTTTTAAGAATATCATTGTTGATTTGAGCCATGTAAAAGAATGCACTGATGCGCAGGATTTAAGTTGCTTATTAGTAGGTGACAGACTTTGCAAATCTGCTGGTGGATTATTTATCGTAACTGGTATTAATGATGAAATTGCACCAATTATAGAATTATCAAACATATTTCAATCTGTAACGTTTGTTAATACATTAGAGGAAGCTACTGATTTCATCTTTATGGATGAATTGGAAAAAGAGTTCAGAGGCGCAAAATAACATACTTATAAATACAACACTGGCCTCGTAGTTTTCAAAAACCTACGAGGCTTTTTATATCAATAGAATATGAAATTTGAGGTTACAATTCTTGGAAGCAGTTCGGCAACTCCTGTTTTTAATAGGAATCCATCAGCGCAGCTTTTAAATTGTAATGAAAAATTTTATTTAATTGATTGTGGTGAAGGTACACAACAGCAGCTCACTAAGTACAATTTAAAAGCGGCAAGAATCGACCATATTTTCATTAGCCATTTGCATGGTGATCATTATTTTGGTTTGATCGGTTTACTTTCTAGTTTGCATTTAAACGGCAGAACAAAGTCAATGCAAATTTTCGGACCGAAACCACTTTTAGAAATTTTAGAGATTCAGTTTAAGTACTCAGATACGATTTTAAGATATCCGTTAGAATTTTTTCCCATCGAAGCAGACGTATCAAAGCAAATATTTGAAAATCAGGATTTGATTGTGGAGACGATTGTACTCAATCATCGCATTCCGACAACAGGTTTTATTTTTAAGCAAAAGCTAAGACAACGTAAGCTGATTAAAGAGAAAACAGATGAAATTCCGATGGCTTATTACACTGCCTTGAAAAAAGGAGTTGATGTTGAATTGCCTGATGGACAGATTCTAAAAAGTGAAGACTATACTACGCCTGCAGATCCGCCTAGATCTTATGCTTACTGTTCTGATACCAGGTATGACGAACGCTACTTTTCAAGTATTAAAGGCTGTGATACTTTATATCATGAAGCTACCTTTATGCATGAGCTTTTAGATAGGGCAAATGAAACTCACCATACTACTGCGTTGCAAGCAGGAGAGGTGGCTAAAATCAATGGAGTGGAGAAATTGCTGATCGGTCATTTTTCATCGCGATATAAAACGCTTCAAATGTTATTGGAAGAGACCCAATCTGTTTTCGAAAATACTGAGCTAGCCGTTGAGGGAAGAACATTCCAGCTGTAAACCAAAAGAATTTTTTAAACCTTATTGCAGCGGTATCCTTTTAACTTTTTCTGTTAAAAGATTTAGCGGAAAGAAGGAACGAGCTTAAATAGTTGTGAGGTGCTACTTCAATTGCTTTTCCAAATATTTCAACGAAAAAAGCCTTGCAACTTAAAATTGCAAGGCTTCACACTTTTATAGAATAGACTATTTGTCCTTTTTGTTTCCACCACCAAATACTGAGAAATGAACGTAGCGCTTAGGATTTGCTTTCAGATCTATCATCAACTCGTCCAGATTTTTAGATGCATTATTTAAATTCTGATACATTTTATCATCATTTAATAATAGTCCCAAACTCCCTTTTCCGTCTTTAATACCAGAAATTACACTTTGTAAATCGGCAATAGCATTATTGGCATTATCTAACGTTTGTTTAAAATTAGCAGCAGCAAACTTATCTGTAACGGTATTTATATTGGTTAGTATATCGCTAATTTTTTGATTGTTATTGTTTAAGTTGGCAGTAATCCCTTCAACATTCTTAAAAATAGCTTCTATTCGGGCACTTTCTGATCCTACTAAACCATCAACTTTTTTCGAAGTTGTTTCTAATGAAGCTAAAGTTCCTGCAATACTATTAAAGCTTTTATCAACATTTTTCTGGAAATTCGGATTTAAGATAGAATTCACACTACTTAAAATAGAGTCCATCTTGCCAATAATTAATTCTGCTTTCTTTTGTACAGGTTGAACTTGTTCCATCAAGCCTTTTTCTACGTTGGCGTTTAATGTGTAGCCATCTTCAGCCATTTTTTTTGAGTTACCTAACGACATTACAATCGCCTTGCTACCTAAAAGGTCTGTTCCCTCTAATCGAGCAATACTATTTTCTGGAATATCATATTTGCTATTAATACTCAAAGTAGCCAAAATTGTTCCGCCAGGTTCTAGCTGCAGTTTAGCAACCCGGCCGATCTGGTATCCATTGATTAAAACGGGTTTAGAAACGGTTAATCCGTCTACTCTCGTATACCTTGCAAACAAGGTAGTTTCGCTAGAAAAAATGGAATTACCTTTTAAAAAATTGTATCCTATTATGAGTAAAGCGATGGCAAATGCTGCTAAAATACCTACTTTGGTTTCGTTTTTAATCTTCATGAGTGTTTATCTTTGACGGATACAAGCGGTAAAATTAGTAATTATTACTTGTCCGAGGCGTAATTCTTTAATTTATCGTGCAAATATATGTTGTTATTACATAATGCTTACACAGTTATTTTTGTTTGGTGAATAAGTGGTTTTATACAATTTAAAAACTAATTCTACGATTATTTTACCTCAACAGATTTTTTGTAGCTTTTAATTGCAGCCAATATCGAATCTGCAATTTCATTCTGACCTTTTTCAGAGTTGATGTATTTCTCTTCTTCTTTATTCGATATAAACCCAACTTCAGTTAACACGGCTGGCATTCCACATCTTTGAAGCACCAAAACTCCCTGTTCTTTAACCCCCCGGCTTGCTCTTTTATCTCTGCTGATGTAACTTGTTTGAATGAGTTTCGCAAATTTAATGCTTTTATCTCGAAACGTATTTTTGAGTAATGATAAAAGAATGAACGTCCCCGGATTGTTTGGATCGTAGCCATCGTATTTGCTTTTATAGTTTAATATCGGCATTTTCTCTAATCGCAGCATCTTGTTCCTTTAATCTATGGGATCCTGCAACAAGTGTTTCGGCACCTTTTATGTGTTTATTTCCGGGAGGCATCGAATTGCAATGAATGGAGATAAAAAGATCAGCATTGGCATCATTGGCTATTTCAGCCCGTTTATATAAGTCCACATCAACATCCTTCGTTCGGGTGTAGATTACTTTAACGTCTGGTAATTCTGCCCTTAACTTTGCGCCTAATTTAAGGGCAACTTTTAATGCAATCGCTTTTTCGGTAGAAAAACTCCCAGATGCACCGGGCTTTTTACCTCCATGGCCAGGGTCGATAACAATTGTCTTAATTTTATATCCTTGAGCAATAGAGTGGCTTGGGATGAAAGGAAATATTAAAAGTAGAAAGGCTAGAAGTTTGATCTTCATTTTGATAGGGATGGGGTAGATTAGAAAGATGTTTCGGCAATACGTTTATAGTTTTTAATCGCTTTAATTATTCCATTAACAATTTCTGTTTGACCTTCTGCAGAGTTCATATAATCTTCCTCATCGGGATTACTTACAAAACCAATTTCAGTTAAAACTGCAGGCATTGATGCTCTTGCTAATACTGCCAAACTTTTTTCCTGCACGCCACGGTTAATTCTACCAGCATTGATATATTCTTGCTGTAACAGCGACGCAAATTTTAAACTTCTTTCTCTATTGGTTTGTTTCATCAAAGAAAGCATAATGTCATTCTCAGGTGTATTGGCAATAAAACCTTCATAGTTTTTCTGATAATTATCCTCTAAAAACATCGAAGCATTTTCCCTTTTGATTACTTCATCTTGCTCTCCTAAACGGCCTGTACCAGATACAAAGGTTTCCGTGCCCCGTGTAGAGGTACTTTTCGAAACGACAGAACGGTAAACAGGAACTTTTCTACCCTTAACTTTTTTATAATAATCAACCACTTTCGATACCCTTACCGGCATATCATTCAAGTGAATAGATATAAATAAATCAGCTTTTGCATTATTAGCGATGTTGATGCGTTCGTACAAGGGAATGAAAACGTCAGTTTGCCTCGTGTAAATTACTTTAATATCTTTTATACTATCTTGAAGTGCTTTACCCAAGTTAAGTGCTGTTTTTAAAGCAACATCTTTTTCTTTAGAATAAACACCATGCGTGGCGCCATCCTTTCCTCCATGACCAGCGTCGATTACGATTGTTTTAATTTTATATTCTTGCGCAAAGGCTTGATTATCAATTGTATTGAATAAAGTAATACAAATAATAAATGTTAAAATGGTTTTAAGATACATCAATGGTATATTTTTCACTAATTTTGAACGTTTTTGATTAAACATTTGTGCAAAAATAACATTCAAATACGAATTTGAAACTTCTTACTAGCTCTATTTTACTAATTTCTGTCATTTTATTAACACATGGTGTTGGTAAAGCTAACGCATTTTCTTCTTTTTCATTGCAACAAATAATCCAGCAAGACACATCAAAAAGAGATACATCGAAAAAAGCATCTCCAAATAATAGTGGTTTGGATCAAAAAGTAGAGTACCGGGCCGATTCAGTTCGTTTCAGCAAGAACAAGAGTATTATATACATGTATGGAAACGCCAGGGTAAATTATGGCGACTTCGAACTCGATGCAGATTATATCCGTTACGATTCGCAAAATAAACTGATTTTTGCCAGTGGAAGAACGGATTCTAAAACCAATAGATACGTTGGTAAACCGATATTTAAATCGGGAACCGATGGTTCTGCAATAGCCGATTCACTTTATTATAATTCTGAAACTACTAAGGCAAAAGTTTACGGTGTATTTTCTGAGCAGGAGGGTGGCTTTTTCTCCGGCGGACAAAGTAAAAAACAAATTGATGATGAGTTGCACATTAAAAATGTGATGTACAGTACCTGTAATTTGCCTCATCCTCACTTCGGGATTTTGATTACAAAAGGTATTGCCACGGAAAAGCAGATTATAAGTGGACCAATGTACATGGTTTTTGAAGGTGTACCTACGCCTATAGGTTTACCATTTGCATTTTTTCCTAAACCTAATAAAAGAACTTCAGGCATAATTTTACCAAGTCCTGGCGAGGATGCAACACGTGGTTTCTTTTTACAAAATGGGGGTTATTATCTTGGTTTAAACGATTACTGGGACGCTAAATTGCTGGGAAGTATTTACACGAATGGTTCTTACGAGACCAATTTGACCAGTAACTACATCAAAAGATATAAATTTAGCGGAAA
>Ga0308159_1004933_pt1 | contig 11677 bp, 11 predicted proteins | sample PhyCR1_FD_201040 | JGI IMG/M metagenome (GOLD analysis project Ga0308159, IMG submission 201040) | Phyllosphere microbial communities from UC Gill Tract Community Farm, Albany, California, United States - DLSLC.R1 | ecosystem: Host-associated > Plants > Phyllosphere > Unclassified | place: USA...
CTCGAGTATGACCGGCGACTCGTACTCCCGTGATGAAGCGCGTCGTGTGCAGACCGTGCGCATGGGTACCATCGAATCCCTGCGTCCGGTGAAAATCGAAGGCACCAAGACCCCTATTGGCGGCGCTGCTGGTGCAGTCATCGGTGGCGTTGGTGGCAGCGCCATTGGCGGCGGCCGTGGCAGCATCGTGACCGCTGTGATCGGCGCCGTCGCTGGCGGCCTGCTGGGTTCGGCCACCGAAGAAGGCCTGACCCGTACACAGGGTGTTGAAATCACCGTGCGCGAAGACGACGGCAGCATGCGTGCCTACGTACAGGCCGTGCAGGAGAATGAGATCTTCCGCATCGGCGACCGCGTACGCATCATGACCGTGGATGGTACCAGCCGCGTTACTCGCTAAACGCCAGCGTTGTAAACACAAAACCCCAACCGGGTGACCGGTTGGGGTTTTTGGTTTCAGGGGCGGGCGTCTAGCCGGTTGCGGGCGGTTACATACAAAAACGCAGGCAATAAAAAACGCCTTAGTCGGGCGGTTTTTATTGCGGACCTGATTTTACGCTCGGCTCGCATACTCATAGGACGCGGTGACAGAATCCGAAGGGGTTGAGCGTCAGGGCGTTCGATCAATTGGAGACAGGTATGTTCTGCCCACTCGCCATTCGTGTCATCAAGCCCAATTGAGATCAAGCCTCCGCTGACATCTGATGTTGCTAGATAGCGTACTGCTTCATCGTGTTCCAGTGATTCACAGGCGCCAGACGTCGGTATACACCGGTGCCAGTCCCGTAGCATCGCCAAACTGGGTATACATCCTTTTTATTTGCCATTGTGCCCTCCTGGCATGTTGCATAACGACGTCCGTTATAAAAGCCGGAAGACGACGTTAGGCCAAGCCAGGAAGGGGGATGTTGGGGGCGTCTGAGAAGGGGAGATATGCTGGGTGAACGGGGAAATCAGACGCCGGCTTGAAATGGCCGGCGCCTGCAAATAAGGTCAGATTTTCTTACGACTCGCCATCGCCGTCACCGCATAACCGATGCACGCCGCGAGTATCGACCCCGTCAGGATTCCCATCCGGTCCTCACCCGCAAACTCACTGGCACCCGGTACGAACGCCAGGGAACCGACAAACAGGCTCATGGTGAAGCCGATGCCGCACAGGATCGCCACGCCAAACACCTGGCCCCAGTTCGCGCCACCAGGCAGGGCCGCAAGGCCGGTCTTGATGGCCAGCCAGGTAAGGCCGAACACGCCGACGGTCTTGCCGATCAACAAGCCGGCGGCGATGCCCATAGGCACGTGGTGAGTGAAGCTTTCCAGGCTGACGCCGGTCAGGGACACGCCGGCGTTGGCGAAGGCGAACAGCGGCAGGATGCCGTAGGCCACCCATGGGTGCAGGGCATGTTCCAGCGTAAGCAACGGTGATGGCTCGGCGTTCTTGGTGCGCAGCGGGATGCAGAATGCCAATGTCACACCGGCGAGGGTGGCATGGACGCCGCTCTTGAGTACGCACACCCACAGGATCAGCCCGACGATCAGGTAGGGCCCGAGCTTGATCACGCCCAGGCGGTTCATCGCGATCAAGGCAACCAGGCAGGCACCCGCGCCTGCGAGGGCAGCACCGGACAGGTCGGAGGAATAGAACACGGCGATCACGATGATCGCCCCCAGGTCGTCAATGATTGCCAGGGTCATCAGGAACAGTTTCAGCGACACCGGCACGCGCTTGCCCAGCAAGGCCAGCACGCCCAGGGCGAAGGCAATGTCGGTGGCCATCGGGATCGCCCAGCCAGAAAGCGCGGCTGGGTAGTCCTTGTTGATCGCCCAGTAGATCAGCGCCGGCACCACCATGCCGCCAATGGCTGCCGCACCCGGCAGTACCACTTGCGAGGGCTTGGACAGATGACCGTCGAGCAACTCGCGCTTGACCTCAAGGCCGATCAGCAGGAAGAACAGGGCCATCAGGCCATCATTGATCCATAGCAGGGCAGGCTTGGCGATTTTCAACGCGCCTATCTGCGCCACGACCGGTACATCGAGAAACGCGCTGTACAGGTGCGACAGCGGTGAATTGTTGATGATCAACGCCAGTGCGGCAGCCGCGATCAACAACAGACCGCTGGCGGCTTCCAGCTGGAAGAAACGGGTGAAAGTGCTACGCAGAGGCAAGGGATGCTCTCCAATCCAGGTTCAATAGGTGCGTACCCTAACCCGTACCGTTAGTTGTTAAAACAAAAGTTATATTCTTATTTGTTATAAGCAACCGTTAGGTATCGCGTTGCGCCCAAGCCTAGCAATTGTGTGTCCGATTGAGTCGGTACTGTATCTGTGTAGCGTGTAGGAAACCCCCTAAAATCAGGGCTTATACCTTGCAGAGAAACCCTCCATGAGCGACCACCGTCCCTGGGCCCGCGAAGCCATTCGTATCATTGAAGCAGACTTCCAGCGCAGCGCCGACACGCATCTGATCCCCTTGCCGCTGCCGGGTTTGCCGGGTATCGAGTTGTACTTCAAGGATGAGTCCAGCCACCCCACCGGCAGCCTCAAGCACCGGCTCGCCCGCTCGCTGTTCCTGTACGCACTGTGCAACGGCTGGCTTAAGCCGGGCGCGCCGGTGATCGAAGCGTCCAGCGGTTCGACGGCGATTTCCGAAGCCTACTTTGCACGTCTGCTTGGCCTGCCATTTGTTGCGGTGATGCCGGCCACCACTTCGCAGGAAAAAATCGCGCAGATCGCCTTCTACGGGGGCAAGAGCCACCTGGTACAGGACCCGACGCAGATCTACGCCGAATCCGAACGCCTGGCGCGAGAAAGCGGCGGTCACTTCATGGACCAGTTCACTTACGCCGAGCGCGCCACCGATTGGCGGGCGAACAACAACATTGCCGAATCGATCTTCCAGCAGATGCGCTTCGAGCAGCATCCCGAACCGAGCTGGTTGATCTCCAGCCCCGGCACTGGCGGCACCACCGCGACCCTTGGTCGTTACGTGCGTTACCGTCAGCATTGCACCCGCGTGTTGTGTGCCGATGCCGAGCGTTCGGTGTTCTTTGACTTCTATCAGAGTGGCGATGCGAGCTTGCGCCTGGACTGCGGTTCGCGCATCGAAGGCATTGGCCGGCCACGGGTCGAGGCGTCGTTTTTGCCGAGGGTGATTGATGCGATGGTCAAGGTGCCGGATGCGCTCTCGCTGGCGGCCATGCATTACCTAGCCCAGCGGCTGGGGCGACGGGTCGGTGGCTCCAGCGGGACCAACCTGATTGGCGCCCTGGTGGCGGCGCAGCAGATGAAAGCGGCGGGGGAGTCGGGCTCGATCGTGGCGATCTTGTGTGATGGAGGCGAGCGCTACGTCACAACCTATTACGATCAGGCGTGGCTCAAGGCCCAGGGCTATGAATTGGACGGGCTGATCGCGGCCGTTGCCGCCAGTGTCGAAGGGGGTGAGCCGTTGCCGGACACCGTCTTGCGCGCAAACATCTGACTACAACACGTAGTACTCAATGTGGGAGCGGGCTTGCTCGCGAACGCTGAGTGTCAGTCAACAGATTCATCGACTGAGCCAGCGCTTTCGCGAGCAAGCCCGCTCCCCCATTCCAGACTGCGCTGTGTCAGGTTGGCAGGCCCAACATATCCCGCGCCAACGCCTCGGCAATCCGAATCCCATCCACACCCGCGGACAGAATCCCGCCCGCGTAACCTGCGCCTTCACCGGCGGGGAACAAGCCTTTCACATTCAAGCTCTGCATCGACTCGTTGCGGGTAATCCGCAGCGGCGATGAGGTGCGTGTCTCGATACCGGTCAGTACCGCGTCGTGCAGCGAATAGCCCTTGATCTGCTTCTCGAAGGCCGGCAGTGCTTCACGGATCGCTTCGATGGCGAAGTCCGGCAAGGCCAGGGCCAAGTCACCCAGGGATACGCCGGGCTTGTAGGACGGTTCTACACTGCCGATCGCCGTGGACGGCTTGCCAGCGATGAAATCACCCACCAACTGCGCAGGCGCCTCGTAATTGCTGCCGCCTAGGATGTAGGCGTGGGACTCCAGGCGTTCCTGCAACTCGATACCCGCCAGCGGGCCGCCTGGGTAGTCCACCTCAGGCGTGATGCCGACCACGATGCCGGAGTTGGCGTTGCGCTCGTTGCGTGAGTATTGGCTCATGCCGTTGGTGACCACGCGGTTTGGCTCGGACGTCGCCGCGACCACGGTGCCGCCTGGGCACATGCAGAAGCTGTAGACCGAGCGGCCGTTCTTGGCGTGGTGCACCAGCTTGTAGTCGGCGGCGCCGAGTTTCGGGTGCCCGGCGTATTTGCCCAGGCGCGCGGCGTCGATCAGCGATTGCGGGTGCTCGATACGGAAACCCACGGAGAATGGCTTGGCCTCCATGTATACGCCGCGCCCGTGGAGCATGCGGAAGGTGTCGCGGGCGCTGTGGCCCAGGGCCAGGATCACGTGTTTAGAGAGGATCTGCTCGCCATCGTTGACGACCACACCGTTCAATTGGCCGTCTTCGATCAGCACGTCGGTTACCCGTTGCTCGAAGCGCACTTCACCGCCCAGGGCGATGATCTGTTCGCGCATGTTTTCCACCACGCCGGTCAGGCGGAAGGTGCCGATGTGCGGTTTGCTGACGTAGAGGATTTCTTCCGGCGCGCCGGCCTTGACGAACTCGTGCAGGACTTTGCGGCCGTGGAATTTCGGATCCTTGATCTGGCTGTACAGCTTGCCGTCGGAAAAGGTCCCGGCACCGCCTTCACCGAACTGCACGTTGGACTCGGGGTTTAGCACGTTTTTTCGCCACAGGCCCCACGTGTCCTTGGTGCGCTGGCGCACTTCCTTGCCGCGCTCGAGGATGATCGGCTTGAAGCCCATTTGCGCGAGCAGCAGCCCTGCGAAGATCCCGCACGGGCCAAAGCCGACCACGATCGGGCGTTCTGTCAGGTCTTGCGGCGCCTGGCCTACGACTTTATAGCTGACATCCGGCGCCGGGTTGACGTTGCGGTCATCGGCGAACTTGAGCAGCAGGGCGGCTTCACCCTTGACGTTCAAGTCGATGGTGTAGATGAAGCACAGCTCCGAGGATTTCTTGCGCGCATCGTAGCTGCGTTTGAACAGGGTGAAATCGAGCAGGTCATCACTGGCGATGCCCAGGCGCTGCACGATGGCAGGCCGCAGGTCTTCTTCGGGATGGTCGATGGGCAGCTTGAGTTCGGTGATTCGTAACATGACGGGATCCGGTAGGCGGCGGGCAGAGAGGCCGGCTGTTTTGCAAACCGGCGATTATAAGCCCCAATGGCCGTTTCCCGTCATGTTAAAACAACGCAGGAGGGCGTCAGTCGTCGCGCGAACCGCCAAATGCTGCGCAACCCCGTTGCACCTGGCCATTGACGCGCAACTCGGCGGTCATGTGCTGCAGGCTGCCGCTGACCGGGTCGACGCAACGCTGTGGGGCGACCCACAGTTCGACGTGCTGGTTGTTGGCTTCGGTCATCAGGTTGAAGCGTCCGTCACCGATTTGCTCTTCCACATACGGCACCGCGAGGGGTGGCTGGCCTTCGCGTTCCAGCACCATGCCCTTGGCCGTGACGTTCATCGCCCAGGCCGGCTTGTGGCCGTTGGCGCGCAGGATCATGCGCTTGAAGTCCGGGTCGTTGCAGGCCGAGGTCGAGCGCTCGACGCGATAGAGTTGTTGCAGGTCCACGCTGCCCTGGGTGCCTGTAGCCACGCCGGAGAACTGGCCGCGCAGGTCGGCAAACAGTGCACCCTGCTGGCCGGCCAGGGAGGCCGCCTCCTGCAGGATGCTGGTGCCACCGGTGTCGTTGACCACGTAGTTGCGCTTGTCGTTGCACGGCTGGAACAGCAGTTTGCCGCCGACCGCCGTGAGTTCGCCCTGCATGCGGGTCAGCCCGGCGAGAGAGGGCTTGGCCGGCTCGCGGTCGAACATCTGGCAGGCGGCGAACAGGGGGAACAAGGCAAACAGAGCAAGGGTATGGGCGGCGCGCATTATCGGTCTCCAGACAAGTGCCGCCACGTTACGCAGGCCTGCGCTGCATCACAACCCCGCTCGCCAGCTTCAGGCAATTCTGACAGCCGAACCTGTTCAGCCAACGATAAAGATCTGACCGGTTTGCAAGCCTTCCACGCTCTTCGCGTAGGCCAGCGCTACGTCGGCGCCTGGAGCCGGTTTGTAGCCACGGAAGTAAGGCGCATAGCTGTCCATGGCTTCCACCAGGACGGTCGGGCTGACAGCGTTGACGCGCAAACCGCGCGGCAATTCGATTGCCGCCGCTTTGACAAAGGCGTCAATGGCGCCGTTGACCAGCGCAGCCGAGGCGCCGGTGCGGATCGGGTCGCGGTTAAGAATGCCGCTGGTGAAGGTGAACGAAGCGCCATCGTTGGCGTAGTCGCGGCCGATCAGCAGCAGGTTGACCTGGCCCATCAGCTTGTTACGCAGGCCGAGTTCGAAGTCGGCTTCGCTCATTTCCGGCAGGGCCACGAAGTTGACGCTGCCCGCTGCGCAGATCAGCGCGTCGAAGTTGCCGGTTTGTTCGAACAGCGTGCGGATCGAAGCGCTGTCGCTGATATCCACCTGGAAGTCGCCGCCGCTGCGGCCGATGCTGATCACTTCGTGACGCTGAGCGAGTTGCGCCTTGACTGCCGAGCCGATGGTACCGCTGGCGCCAATCAATAGGATTTTCATGGTGCTGTTCCTCCAGGGGGTAAGTGAGGGTTCAGTCTAGAGTGGCTTTTTGGGTGGATAAACGCGCTAATAGGCAACCTTTGGTTTTCAAATGGAAACAATCCATGAGTGAGATGGATGATCTGGCAGCCTTCGCCGTGCTCATTGAGGCCGGCAGCTTTACCCTGGCCGCCGAGCAGTTGGGCTGCAGCAAGGGGCAGTTGTCCAAGCGCATCAGCCAGTTGGAAGCGCAGTTTTCAGTGGTATTGCTGCACCGCACTACCCGCAAGCTCAGCCTCACCGCCGCCGGCGCGGCGCTATTGCCCCAGGCCCAGGCCTTGGTACTGCAAGTGGACCGTGCCCGCCAGGCACTGGCCCGGCTCAAGGATGATCTGGCGGGGCCGGTCCGCATGACGGTTCCGGTGTCGTTGGGCGAAACCTTCTTCGACGGCTTGCTGCTGGAGTTCTCCAAGCAATACCCGCAGGTGCAGATCGAACTCGAGCTCAACAACAACTACCGCGACCTGGCGCGGGATGGCTTTGACCTGGGAGTACGCTCGGGCGCGACCGAAAACGAGCGCCTGGTCGCCAAGCCCCTGCTGGCCTGGCATGAGATGACCTGCGCGAGCCCGGCCTACCTTGAGCAACATGGCGAACCACAGACACCTGCGGAGTTGGCCGGCCATACCTGTCTGCTCAACAGCCACTACAGTGGTCGTGAGGAATGGCTCTACCACCAGCAGCACGAACTCCTGCGGGTGCGGGTCAGCGGCACCTTTGCCTCCAACCACTACAACCTGTTGAAAAAGGCCGCGTTGGTCGGCGCCGGTATCGCGCGCCTGCCGTCCTACGTATTGCCGACGGAATTGGCTGACGGTCGATTGCGCTGGCTCCTTCGCGATTATCAGACGCGGAGCATGCCGATGTACTTGGTGCACCCGTATCAGGGCGGTTTGCCGCGTCGCACCCAGGTATTGGCCGATTACCTGGTGGATTGGTTCAAGCGCAGCGGCGAGGCGCTGGACCGGCTTTAGGCGTAGCGGCGGGCGATCAGGTGATCGATCGACAGGCGCCCCGGCCCTTTGGCCACCAGCAACAACAGCAGCGCGATCCAGGTGCCATGGGTCGGGTAGGCATCCGGGTAGACGAACAACTGGATCACCAGCGTCATCCCGATCAGGGCCAAGGCCGAAAAACGCGTAGCGAAGCCTACAAGGATCAGCACCGGGAAAAAGTGCTCGGCAAACGCGGCCATCGGCGCTGCCACTTCCGGCGATAACAACGGCACGTGGTATTCGCTGCGAAACAGCGGCAATGTCGAGGCGGCCAGCTTCGGTTCACCGAGTTGGAAGGTGCCGTTGATGAAGTCGATGGCAAAGCCTTCGACTTTGGTTTGCCCGGACTTCCAGAACACCGCGGCAATGGAGAAGCGCGCGAGACAGGCAATCAGGCTGTAGGGGATTTGCTCGAAAAGTGCGATGAGCCGCTTGATCAGGCACGAGGGGCGGGTGTTCATGGCGATACCTTTTGTTCTAGGTGCAAATGAGTGAGGGCGTTGTGGGCGATCAGCAGCGTCAGGCATTGGTGCAGGTCAAACTCGGCTGACGCGTCCAGCGCATGCTCCACGGCTTTTTCCAATGCATTGCCGCGGCCCAGGCTGTTGATGAAGGCCACTGAGCCGGGGTCGATGGCAAATACCTTGACCTCAAGCCCTTGGCGCACCACCAGCGCGCCCTGGGCATGCCAGGGATTCAGCGTGGCAAGGCCGCCCTCGGTCTGGTGCGCTGCCCATACCGCCACCACCGCATAAGGCGAATTCAGCGTGGCCAGCGACGGGTGCAGTTGCAGGCGCAGGGTTCCCAGGTTTGCCTGACCCTGTAGCGTCTGGAGCACGGCCTGCTGATCCAATGCCTGGCAGTCGGCCGCGTGATAGGCGCGGACTCGCAAGCGCTCCAACCGGGCAACATCGGCCAGGTACGGCACGCTTTGCGCGGGTTCGAAGCCGTGGATGAACTCGGCGAGCGTGTCGCCGTACTCACTCATCAACGGGCTGGTGGGCGGGTGCGCCTGGACATAGAGGCTGGCCATGGCGCGAAAAAACGCTTCGCCCACCAATTGCAGCGTAACCGGATAAGCCGTTGCCAACGCGTTGATCAACGAGCTGTGCACCGTGTTGCGATGCACCGAGAAACGGCTGGCCGGGTCGGCGCCATTGCTACTGAACAGGCCATCGGGGCAGGGCTGGTGCGGTGCCAGCAAGGCCGCGGAAAAATCATCATGAAGGCTCATGGACTCACCTGCGCCAGATGCCATTGGGCCTGTTGAGCCTCGGCCAGCAGCACGCTGAAGGCCGGCACCTGGTTGTCCCGCTCGATCAGCGTTGGCATCGGGCCGACTTGAGCCAGTACTTTTTCGTACAACTGCCACACGGCGTTATCGATCGGCGCGCCGTGGTCGTCGATCAGCAAGCGATCGCCGAGGCTGTCAGTGTCTTCAGCAAAACCGGCCAGGTGAATCTCACCGACGGCGTGCAACGGCAAGGCCTCAAGGTAAGAAAGCGGATTGCGCTGGTGATTGATGCAGGAAACGTAGACGTTGTTGACGTCCAGCAGCAAGCCACAGCCGGTACGTCGGATGACTTCACTGATGAAGTCCGTTTCGTCCAGGGTCGAGCGTTGGAATTGCAGGTAGGTTGACGGGTTCTCCAGCAGCATCGTCCGCTTGAGGCTGCTCTGTACCTGGTCAACGTGTTCGCACACCCGTTGCAGGGTGGCGTTGTCGTAGGCCAGCGGCAGCAGGTCATTGAGGAACACCGGGCCGTGGCTCGACCAGGCCAGGTGTTCGGAAAAAGAGTGGGGTTGATAACGTTCGATCAGCGTGGCCAGCCGCGCCAGGTGCTCCGGGTTCAGCGGGCCTTCGCCGCCGATGGACAGGCCCACACCGTGCAATGACAGCGGGTACTGCGCGCGGATCAACCCCAGGTAATGATGAAACGGGCCGCCGGCCACCATGTAATTTTCGGCGTGGACTTCGAAAAAACCGATATCGGGTGAGGTCTCGAGCACTTCAACGAAGTGCTCATGCTTGAGCCCCAGCCCGGCCCGGCGTGGGAGGCCGGGCACCTGAGCCTGGGAGACGGCTTGCAGGGATGAAGGAGTCATCATCAGTACTCAGGTTTTGCGAGGGATCAGGATTTGGCGGTGAAGGCAGCTTCCTGGCCGAAACCGGTCGGCGAGGTGGAGCTTGGGGTCTTGAGGCAAGTGCCGGCAGGGACCAGTTTCCAGGCGTTGGCCTGGTCCTTGGTTTTCGAGGTGCCGGCGCAGGACGTGCCGGCGCCTGCGGCACAATCGTTCTTGCCGGCTTCGGCGACGCCAAAGCATTTCTGCATATCGTTGGCAGCGTGGGCGGTGGTGGTCAGGGCGGACAGGCTCAAGGCGGAACCGAGGGCCAGGACGAGGCTAGCGGCGGACAGTTTGGTGGTCATGGTGTATCTCCAGCAGTGGGTTGAGTTGGCGGGCTTGAGTGCCTGCTTGTACCACTAGAGACAGCACGACGGAATCCGTTACAAGCCCGTCGAAAATAATTTCAGGTTTTTTACGATTCAAGCGTCACACAAAGCAAACGTGGGAGCCGGCTGGTGTGGGAGCGTGGCTTGCCCGCGATAGCGGCACCTCGGTTTTTCAGTTGCACCGAGGTGATGCTATCGCAGGCAAGCCAGCTTCCACACAAGCCGCTCCCACCTGTTTGATCCGGTTCCTACAGCAACCTTCTCTTAACCGCCCAGGTACGCCTCGCGCACCTTAGGATCGGTCAGCAACTGCTCGCCAGTCCCTTGCATCACCACCCGGCCGTTTTCCAGCACATAGGCGCGGTCAGCGATCTTCAAGGCCTGGTTGGCATTCTGTTCCACCAGGAACACCGTCACACCGTCCTTGCGCAGTTGTTCGATGATGTCGAAGATCTGCTGGATGATGATCGGCGCCAGGCCCAGTGAAGGTTCGTCCAGCAGCAACAGCTTGGGCTTGCTCATCAGCGCACGGCCGATGGCGAGCATTTGCTGCTCACCGCCGGACATGGTGCCGCCGCGTTGGCTGAAGCGTTCCTTGAGCCTCGGGAACAGGTGCAGCACCTTGTCCATCTGCTCCTGGTAGTCGCCCTTGTCGGTGAAGAACCCGCCCATGGCCAGGTTCTCTTCCACGGTCAGGCGCGAGAACACGCGACGACCTTCCGGCACCACTGCAATGCTCTTGCGCATGATCTGCGACGACTGCTGGCCCACCAGTTCTTCACCCATGTAGCGGATGCTGCCGCTGTGGGCTTGCGGCGACCCGCACAGGGTCATCAGCAAGGTCGACTTGCCGGCACCGTTGGCGCCGATCAGCGTGACGATCTCGCCTTGGCGCACTTCCACGTTGACGCTGTGCAGGGCCTGGATCTTGCCGTAGAAAGTGGAAACGTTTTCGAATTGCAGGATTATCGCGGATCTGCTCCGGTGTCCCGTCGGCCAAGGGCGTGCCCTGGTTGATCACCACGATGTGGTCGGAAATGCTCATGACCAATTTCATGTCGTGTTCGATCAACAGCACCGTGGCGTTGTTTTCCTCACGCAACACGCTGATCAGCGCCTTGAGGTCTTCGGTTTCCTTGGGGTTCAGGCCAGCGGCCGGTTCGTCGAGCATGAGGATGCGTGGGCGAGTCATCATGCAGCGGGCGATTTCCAGGCGACGTTGCTGACCATAGGCCAGGGTGCCGGCAGGGCGATTGGCAAACTCGGTGAGGTTGACCTTGTCCAGCCAGTACTCCGCATATTCCATCGCCTCGCGCTCGCTCTTGCGGAACGCGGGGGTCTTGAACAGGCCGGCGAAGAAGTTGGTGTTCAAGTGACGGTGCTGGGCGATCAACAGGTTCTCGACTGCCGTCATGTCCTTGAACAACCGCACGTTCTGGAAGGTCCGCACCACGCCTTTGCGGGCGATTTCGTGGCCGGCCAGGCCCTGAATCG
>Ga0308159_1004936_pt1 | contig 11675 bp, 8 predicted proteins | sample PhyCR1_FD_201040 | JGI IMG/M metagenome (GOLD analysis project Ga0308159, IMG submission 201040) | Phyllosphere microbial communities from UC Gill Tract Community Farm, Albany, California, United States - DLSLC.R1 | ecosystem: Host-associated > Plants > Phyllosphere > Unclassified | place: USA...
TTTCTGTTTTTAGTTAAACCCATCGGAAATAGGGGTACTCCCGATTTCAGTTAAACTTCCATAACTCCAATCCCTACGCCGGCATTACCCGGATCAGGTGCATTCAAGTTTAAAGTTGACAATTCAAAGTTGAAAGTTTGATGGTTGACCAAACTTTTTACTTTTTATCTTTCACTTTTTACTTAAAATGGGTATGATCTCAGCCCGTTTTTGTGTTTATAACAAACAAGGCACCCCTAATGATGGGGCAAATGTAGAAAATATATTCAAAGATTTATCTCTTTTACTTTTTTAGAAAAGCAATTTCGGTGCATTATAGAAATTTGCAGTCCCGCTTACATTACAATCTTTTTATATCAAGTTCCTAACCCTATTTAAGATTTCGCTAAAGGGTTAGCATTTTGAAAAATATAAAAAGGATTTTCCTTTTTAATCGGGTTTATTTTAACCTAGAGTTGTGCTGCTAGGTTGTCACCTAAACCCGACCCTAGCGAGATGCCCACAACTTTTTCATTGTGGCAGAAGCGGGGGCGGGAACAATTTTCCCTAGAATCGCTGCCATTGCTTTCCAAATTATAAAGCTAAAAATTGATCTACTGCTGCAATAGCATGCTGTATTCGGACATCACTCAAACCACTAATCACTTTATAGTTAGCATTTAAAGCCTTTAGTTCCTTGTGCCAAACCTCCATAAAATATTCCCGTTGATTCGGAAAATCGCGCAGGGGGTCATCCTGCCAGGGTAAATCGATGTCCATTAGCAGATAAAGATCATATGGTCTTTTCGGTAAAGCATCCAGAACCAATTTTGGCGTTTCGCCAAGCATTTCATCGCTCCAGATTTTTACCGTTACAAATGTGGTGTCACAGATAATAAACTCACTTTCTGTTGTAACTAAAATCGCGTCTTCCAAAGCTACCTGACCGTAATACATGTTTACCTCATCTTGTAAAGTGTAAGGCGCAGTTAAATTTTCGCAGTAGTAGCGGGCATATTCTGGTACCCAGGATACTTTATAATATTTTGCAAGCACTTGCGACATGGTTGATTTTCCTGTGCTTTCAGGTCCTACAATGGCAATTTTTCTTATCGATCGACTCACATTAAATTTTTTTACAATCAAATCAAATGTAAAAGAAAATGGCTGAAAAGAAAAAATCCGGTTGAGGAGGGCTCCTCTAACCGGATAATAAACCAAACAAACTATTTATGAAGAAATCCTCATTGCGGTTAACTACTCCGCGGAGGAAGCTTTAGATCTTTTTCTAAAGTATATACAAAACGCATATATGTTCTGCTTATTACAACATTATTGCCAATTTTTTCAATACCAGGGTTTCATGACGAAAACATGACTTCGTGTGTGTTTAACACTATAGATATGTTACATTCTAATCAGGTTTTAACGCTTTGTTAACTTCTGCAAACAGTAAAATTCTGAACGATGTACAAAAATTCAGACAAGAATAGTACAATATTGTCTACTGCGGTAATTCTGCGACAAACAATTTTTGCATGAGATATGTTTAATGAGGAATATCTGGATTCTAACTATTAAAATGTATCAAAATGAAAAAGCTAGGGTTTTTTTTAATCGCATTAATGGTATCGACTGTTTTCTTTTTTGCTTTTGCGCTCATTAAACAAGGAGGAATAGTTGGGCGGATCAATCCAACCGAGGCAGTTGCTGATATTTCACTGGTTGCCGGAACAGATACGGTTAAGGCGCAGTTTAGTCAAGGTGCTTTTACCTTTACTAATTTAAAGGAAGGCGTTTATACCGTATGGATTAAAGCCAATGCACCTTATAAAGATGCATTGATAGAAAAGGTAGCCGTAAAAGATAGTGCAACAACTGATTTGGGCGAAATTAAATTGCAGCAATAATGAAGATTTCGGAAGAATAATTTTAAAAAGAGGAGCTTGTAAACTCCTCTTTTTTATTTTAAAAAAGTGATTTAAAAACGATACGAAAAACCTATCTTTGCATCCCGACAGAACAGTTGGGATTTTCCTCTTCAAAAAGCAAAACACCTCCTTGCTTCTTCAGCCTTAACAGGTTAAAAAACTTTAGAATTTTAATTATTGTATTAAACTTTATCATGCCTAAAGACACTTCCATAAGTTCAGTATTAATTATCGGATCGGGACCAATTATTATTGGCCAGGCCTGTGAATTTGATTACTCGGGTTCTCAAGCGGCACTTTCTTTGAAAGAAGAAGGAATTACCGTTTCGATCATCAACTCAAATCCGGCAACTATCATGACGGATAAAGTTATCGGCGACCACGTTTATCTTCGCCCTTTATCTGTTGATTCAATTGAAGTTATTCTTCAAGAACACATTGATTCGCCAGATTTACCAAGAATTGATGCAGTATTGCCAACTATGGGCGGTCAAACTGCGTTGAACTTATGCGTAGAAGCTTCTGAGCGGGGTGTTTGGGAAAAATATGGCGTTAAAGTGATCGGTGTTGATGTAGCAGCCATTGAAAAAACAGAAAATCGTGAGGCCTTCCGCCAGTTAATGGTTGATATAGGTGTAGGCGTAGCGCCATCGAAAATTGCCAATTCATTTTTAGAAGGTAAAGAAGCGGCTCAAGAAATCGGTTTTCCATTGGTAATTCGCCCATCATATACTTTGGGTGGTTCTGGTGGTGGTTTTGTTCATAAAAAAGAAGAATTTGATGCCGCACTTAAACGCGGTTTAGAAGCTTCGCCAACTCACGAAGTTTTAGTAGAACAAGCCGTTTTAGGTTGGAAAGAATACGAATTAGAGTTACTAAGAGACAGCAATGATAATGTAATTATCATCTGTTCCATTGAGAACTTCGACCCAATGGGTATTCATACCGGCGATTCTATTACGGTTGCACCAGCAATGACATTATCTGATCGTTGTTACCAGGATATGCGTAACCAGGCGATTAAAATGATGCGAGCCATCGGAACTTTTGCCGGCGGTTGTAACGTTCAGTTCTCGGTTAATCCTGCAAATGATGACATTATTGCCATCGAAATTAATCCACGTGTATCCCGCTCATCAGCGCTAGCAAGTAAGGCCACTGGTTATCCAATCGCTAAAATTGCAGCAAAATTAGCCATCGGTTACAACTTGGATGAAATCGAAAATCAGATTACAAAAACAACTTCAGCCTATTTCGAACCTACTTTAGATTACGTAATTGTTAAAATTCCTCGTTGGAATTTCGACAAGTTTAAAGGCGCTAACAAAGAATTAGGTTTACAAATGAAATCTGTAGGTGAGGTAATGGCTATCGGTCGTACCTTCATCGAAGCTTTACAAAAAGCTTGTCAGAGTTTAGAAATTGGCCGTGCTGGTTTAGGTGCCGATGGTCGCCAAAACCGCAACATTAACGAAATTATGGACGGTTTGGAGCATGCTTCATGGAACCGTTTGTTCTTAATAAAAGATGCCATGACAATGGGCGTGCCTTTGGAATCTATCCGTAAGGTAACGAAAATTGATAAGTGGTTTTTAAATCAAATTCAGGAGCTTGTTGCTTTAGAAGTTGAATTGAAACGTTACTCACTAAACAATATTCCTCGAGATTTCTTCTTCACGCTTAAAACCAAAGGCTTCTCTGATATTCAGATTGCATGGTTATTGGGTAATGTTACCGAAGATGAGGTTTACGACCGCCGTAAAGCTTTGGGCATAAACAGGGTGTATAAAATGGTGGATACTTGTGCGGCAGAATTCCCGGCAAAAACACCATACTATTATTCATCTTTCGATGAAGAAAATGAGTCTATTTCATCAGATCGCAAAAAAGTAATCGTATTAGGCTCGGGTCCAAATCGTATTGGCCAGGGTATTGAGTTCGATTACTCTTGTGTACACGGTTTATTAGCAGCTAAAGAATCAGGTTTTGAAGCCATCATGGTTAACTGTAACCCTGAAACGGTTTCTACCGATTTTAACATGGCCGATAAATTATACTTCGAGCCGGTTTTCTGGGAACATGTTCGCGAGATTATCGAATTAGAAAAACCAGTGGGTGTTATCGTTCAGTTAGGTGGACAAACCGCTCTGAAAATGGCTGAAAAACTAACTGAAAAAGGAATCAAAATTATTGGAACCTCTTTTGAGAATATGGATATCGCCGAAGATCGTGGACGTTTCTCTGACTTGTTAAAAGAACTGGATATTCCTTATCCGAAATACGGTGTAGCAGAAAATGCTGAGGAGGCCATCGTTGTAGCAAACGAAGTGGGCTATCCGGTTTTGGTTCGTCCGAGTTATGTTTTAGGTGGACAAGGCATGAGCATCGTGATCAATGATGAAGACCTTGAAAAAGCAGTGGTGAAATTATTAGGCGATTTGCCGGGCAACCGTGTATTAATCGATCACTTTTTAGATAGAGCAGAAGAAGCAGAATCAGATTCAATTTCTGACGGTGATGACGTTCACATCGTAGGGATGATGGAACACATTGAGCCTGCAGGAATCCACTCCGGAGATTCATTCGCTGTTTTGCCAACTTTCAGCCTATCAGAAAAGGTAACGAAATCAATGGAAGAATACTCGATCAAAATTGCGAAAGCTTTAGATGTTCGTGGATTGTTAAACATTCAGTTCGCCATTAAAGATGAGAAAGTTTATGTAATCGAAGCAAATCCCAGAGCTTCACGTACAGTTCCTTTCATCGCGAAAGCTTACGACGTTCCTTACATTAATATTGCAGCTAAAATTATGTTAGGTGTGGCGAAACTGAAAGATTTCACCATCGAGCGTAAACTTAAAGGTTATGCAATTAAAGAACCGGTTTTCTCTTACGAGAAATTCCCGGAGGTGACGAAAGAGTTAGGTCCGGAAATGAAATCTACCGGTGAAGCGATCCGTTTCATTAAAGATTTGGAAGATCCTTACTTCCGCAAACTTTACAAAGATAAATCGATGTATTTGAGTAAATAATAGCGAAAGGGGCTGTATCATAAATCAATGTGATCAGTCCCTTTTTGGTTTAAAAGTGTCTACCATTCTTTGCTTAACATTTCCATTGCCTTATCAAGCAATTCATCCTTACCTTGTTTAATTCCATTTATAGTAGGATAAATTACCTCATCGATTTTTACACCAACTCTTTGTGTGGGTTTTCCATCAGGATAAAAAACACCAATGCCAGAAATCATGGTTTTCAATCCGCCTGGTAAAACAATGTCACTCACATTTCCGTCGGCACCCGCAGTGGTACTGCCAATTACTTTCACGTTGGGCGAACTTTGGAAAGCCATAGTTGTATATTCTGCCTGGCTCTGAGAAATAGCGTTTACAATTACGACAACTTTCCCATTATAATTATCAGACGATTTTTTACCGTTGGGAACTGTTGCCCCAAATGCAAATGAGCCAGGATAAGCGACGCTCCCCAGGGTAAATTTTACAAAAGGTGTAGATAAACCCTTAATATAGTTGCCAAAAGTGAAAGGCATAAATTCTGAAGGATAACAACGCATATCTATAATGATTCCCTTGGTGCTGGCAAAAAGTTTCTTGATATCAGGAAGCATTGCATTTTTATATTTGCCGGGAAAAACGTATCCCGTATTTTCATTAATGAGTTTAAACGGCTCCGCTTTTTCAAAGTCAGAATCCTTACCTCCACGGCCATATATTCTCATGGGTAAATCGTAACCAAACTGCTCACCATCGCGGTTTATCTTTAAATTCACATTTGCTTTATTTGCCCTGAGGATGTAATTGTTTGGTAGATCACGCAGTTGCGTATCATAATTTGAGGCAGGCGTAAATGGAAGGAATTCGTTAATAAGTAAACCGACATCTTTCCCGTTGATTGCTGTAACTATATCTCCTATTTTTAATTTACTTTTTACATCAAGTGTATCTTTATATAAATCAGTTATCACCAGTTTATTTTCTATAAAGGTTGTTTGCAACGGTGGTGCATATTTACCTTTGAAATTAGTAATCGCTGCGCTACCACCCCATAAATTTGCATGGGTATCATTTACGCAAGCAATTAATTTCAAGGCCGCTTTTCCATAGTCGAGCTCGTTTTTTGCATTTACAAACTCGGGTAAAGAAGTTTTTAATACCTGATTCCAGTCTTGGCCGATAACGTTTTTGTAAGGGAAAAAATAGTTAATCATTGACCAGTAACGGAAAAGCGATAATAAGCGATAGCCTGCATCTGGATAAGTCATTTTTGAATAAGGCTTTTCATTTTTGAAAATCGGATTGCCTATCCCTGGAGTCATCCCGATGTAATAACTATCGCCAGTGTTTCGGTTATCTCTTATAAAGCTGAGTTTACTTAATAGCGCCGGCTCTATTAAAGACTTGTCAAATAATGATCCGTAATCGGGCTTAATCTGGTAGTGCTCTTGGGCTATTTTTTTGCAGCTTTTACAAACATCAGGTTTTGGGAGTTTAGTAAGGTAATTCTCCAGTACAACATTTAGTTCTTTATTATTCTTAGCCTGTAAAACAGAAGGCAATAATCTAAAGAGTTCTGCGTCCCAGTTATAACCTCCTTGAGCAATAGCTGGATGGTGATATTTTAAAAAGCCCCAAAACTGCCCTGCAACTAATAAATTGGTTGATAGCTGATCGCTTAAATTGATTTCTTTTATGCCCGAACTGTTTGCAAATGCGGTGTCAAGATCGGCCTTAGCTACCATTATCTTTTTAAGTACTGCCTTGTTTATAGGCTTATTATCTATGAAAATCTCAAAATTATCAAACCAGGCTTTTCCTTCGCCAACCAGTAAACCGCCAATGTGTAAAGCCCTTACCTCTTTGCTATCATAATCAAGCTTGATGGTATATTGTTTCCAATCTTTAGTACCACTCACACCTCTGTCTTGCATATTATCAAAACCAATAGATTGAACGTTTTTATCATCAATTCTCATCCATAAGCCTGCGTATCCTTTATTTACATTTTCTGTCTTGATGTAACCTCTCAATTCTATGTTTTTACCTTCAAAATTCTGAGTAATCGGGTAGTCAATCACACCAAAATCAGCGCCAGTTCCTTTTTTTTCCAACAGGATGCTATACTTGCCATGATGCTTAGTAACGCTATCAAGTAGTGCAGGATAGGCGGTTTTTTGTGACGCAAAGAAGGAGAAAGACCATCCTTCTGGCATATGAGTGTTGTTCAGTTTCTCGAAACTGCCGTTGATTTGAAATTGTGAATGAATTTTGCAAGAGATAAGCAAGAGCGCAAATAGTAAGTAGTGTTTCATATTTAGATCCTTGTATTTTAGGATGATTAAGTAAATATAAACGCTTGAATTTATAATTGCTAAATCATTCTTGTTATTTTTTAGTCGGTTATTATATTATAAAACCAGAGTGTCAAAATGTTATCAACAGTCACCTTGTAGAGGGATGTTAATTTTTTTTATACCTTGATGCAACGTTTTAGAATCCCGCCTGTCTTATAATCAGAATATTCAAAATTTTGGAAACCGTTTACGTAGATAAAAACCTAGAGCTAGTTAAAGCATGCATGCAGGGCAGCCGGGCAGCACAGTTTGATTTGTACAAACTGTATGCAAAGGCGATGTATAATGTGGCGTTACGAATTCTGAATTATGAAGAAGAGGCTGAAGATGTTTTACAAGAATCTTTTTTAGATGCATTTACCAGGATTGTAGATTTTAGACAGGAAACTACTTTCGGGCTTTGGCTCAAGCAGATTGTAATCAACAAATCGATCAATTATCTGCGCAAGCGTAAATTTGAATTTGTTGGAACGGAAGAGTTATCAGAAATACCTGATGAAATTTCTGCCGATGAATATGAAGTGAAATTGCAAGCCGACGAGGTTAGGAATGCCATTTCAGAACTTCCCGATGGCTATAGAGTGGTATTAAGTTTGTATCTATTAGAAGGTTACGACCACGAAGAAATTGCACATATTTTAAAAATAAGCGAAAACACAAGTCGCACACAATACATGAGGGCGAAGAAAAAGTTAAAAAGTATTTTAGAACAGAAAGGGATGAGAGATGAATAATAGATTAGAAACTTTTGTTAAAGAAAACCGGAAGGCTTTTGATGTAATGGAGCCTCCCGTGGGGCTTTGGGCCAAAATAGAGCTAGAGTTAGATTCAAAACAAAATCAAGTAAAACAAGATAAAAAAAAACCTGTAAAGCTGTATTTATGGATGAGTGTAGCCGCCAGTTTGGTAGTGGTTTTCGGTTTAGTGTGGTTGTATGCCGGAAGGTTGCAAAACAAAGATTTAGAAATCGCTGATGTTAACGAAGCCTACGCAAAGAAAGAGGTTCATTTTACGGGATTAATCACCGAGAAAAGAGATAGCCTGGCCATTTTCGCATCGGCAAACCCAGAGCTTTATAAGAAATTTACTGCTGATTTGGCGAAATTAGATGAAGAATATGAACGTTTAAGATTGGAGCTTCCGACATCGCCTAACCAAACTTTCGTAGTTAAAGCAATGGTTAAAAACCGCGAAATCCAGTTGCAACTTTTAAAACAACAATTGCTAATCATTAATCAGGTAGACGATTATAAAAAAGTAAATCAGATTTAGAAGAAGTAAAAAGTCAACAGTAGAAAGTGTAAAGTTTTGGAACCCAGTCTTGATACTTGATACTAACTACTGATACTAATAAAATACGCTCACAACATTTCAAAGCAAAACCGGTCGGCGGGTGGAGCCAAATAAATGTTTAACAATTAACAACATGAAAACAATTAAAATATTTTTAGCCTTAGTGGCTTTGATTGCCGGAAAAGCGAATGCGCAACAGACTGTAGTGGTAACAACATCAAACAATACCTATGCAGTGAATAAAACTTCGGTATCTCTTAACAATAATGTAACTGTGAGCGCCGATGTTCAATCGGGTGCTGATGCCGAACGGTCGAAAAGTTTTTCAAAAAGCTTTAGCGTTGATAATAGCGATAAAGTAAACTTGAACAATCAATATGGCTCTGTCGTGGTAAAAACCTGGGATAGAAAAGAAGTTAAAGTAGATATAGACATTAAAGCGTTTAGCAATTCGGATAATGATGTGCAGAAATTGCTGGATGCTGTAAATATTGATGCTACTAAAAGTGGTGATGTGGTTTCGATAAGAACCAATTTGGCGGATAGAAGTGGCCGTTGGGGAAGAGGTGTAAGAAATGGGGTAACTACCTGGCGACGAGAAGTGAAAATTAATTATGTGGTATACATGCCGGCCTCAAACCCGCTGTCTGTTTTGCAGCAATATGGTAATGTTGAAGTAGGGAATTTCTCCGGACCAACCTCATTAAAAGTACAATATGGAAACTTGGTTGCAGGAAATTTAAATAACAGCAACAATTACATTAATGTTCAGTACGGCAAGTGCGATATTCAGGATATGAATGCTGCTGTAGTTAAACATGAATACAACGGCCCGGTAACTATCGGTGCTGTAGGAACTTTAGAGTTAGATGCTGAGTACGTTGGCGTAAATATCAACACCATCCGAAGATCGGCAGATATCAAAGTCCAGTACGGTAAAGGTTTAACAGTAGGTAACATTGGCGGAAACCTGCTGTTAAGTGCCGAATATGCTAAAGTAAACATCAACACTGTAAAAGGGAATACTGTAGTTAAACAGGCTTATGGGGATTTAAATATTGCTGCAGCGGGCAAAATAGCAGTTAATGCAGAATATTCAAATGTAAATCTGGGTACGCTTAATGGCGATGCCAATATTAATATGGATTACAACAGGTTAAACGTAAACGAAATTACTCCAGCCTGCAAAAGCTTCACTTTCGGGGGCGAATATGTTTCCGTAGGGCTTGGTTTCGCTGATCGATTTAATGGGAACTTCAACGTTTCAACTTCATATGCAGGCTTTAAATATGGCGCTAATGTTACCTCCAGTTTAGTGAGCAGGGATGACGAAACCAAAAAATATGCAGGCAAAATTGGTAGCGGCGGTGGAGCAAATGTTAACGTTAAAACCGAATACGGTTCAATTACTTTTAAATAGTTTTTAGAGGCCAGCTTAATTGCAATGATCGCCATTTGGGCTAAGCCGAGAAATTTTTGCACAAGAAAATAATCACCAAACAAACTAAGAGTCTTGCTGGAAATTCAGTAAGACTTTTTTGTTTAATGTTGCATTGGCGTATTTGATTTATCTTTGCTGCTCATGAAAACATATTTTTTCTGTTTCATTCTCCTTCCTGGCTTCAGCACCAAAGCACAAGAGGCTCCCAGTAGAATGGGCTACTCAAGAAACTTTTTTCCAAGAATTGATAGGAAAAGATTTACCTTATTTCAAAGACTTGAGGTCTAATCGCAAAATGTTTTCAAAACAAGTTTGAACAATCAAATAGTGGTGATTAATTTCTGGTTTGAAAACTGTCCGCCGTGTATTGCAGAGATGCCAGAACTGAATAAATTAGTCGAGAAATATGCTTAGAAAGGCGTTCGTTTCATAGGCATTGCACAAGATGCTCCACTTTCAGCAAAATATTTTCAAGCGAAGAACAATTATCAATACGAAATTGTAAGTTGAAGCAAGGCTGATATCGCAAAGCTTAATATTAACAACGGCTTCCCTTCAAATATTCTAGTAGATAGAAACTGTAAAATCATCGCCGCAATGGCTAACATCTCTTTTGTTGATCAAGAATTCAAAGAAAAATCAATTCTATTTGAAGAGAGGCTGCTACAAGCACTCGGTAATAATCGGTCATGACTTAAATTCGATGTTCCTTATTGCTAAGCATTAAGGGTAAATACTTACCTTGCTTAACCATCAGCACCTCCCTAATATGAAGTCATCTCCTGCTATAAAAATGTACTTGACATTCGGCGCCGCCCTGGTCTGGTTTGCTTTAGTTTTGCAATTTATAGTTAGTTTAAAAGCTGCTGAATATGATTTTCTATCAACTACTGAATTATACTTATCCTTTTTTACCATTACTACAAACATTACAGTAGCCATTTGCCTTACTACAATAATTCTGTTTAGCAAAACTAAATTAGGAGTATTCTTTTCCCAGCCATCAACACAAACAGCAATAACGGTTTACATTGTTGTAGTAGGCATAATTTACAATGTTTTGTTACGGGGTTTACTTAGCCCTGTGGGATGGGCCAGGGTTGCTGACGAATTGCTCCATGTTGTTAACCCATTAATATTTCTAGGGTTTTGGATGTTATTCGTCAACAAGCAAACGCTGCAATATAAAGCTGCTTTCGTTTGGCTGCTTTATCCATTGGCCTACATTATGTTTATTGTCATCCGTGGATATTTAATCAACCAGTACCCTTACCCGTTTATCAATGTGGTTGATTTGGGCTATCCAAAAGCTCTAGCGAACGCCTTTGGCTGCCTGTTTCTTTTTTGGATACTTTCCTTATTGCTGATTTGGGTTGGGAAGAAGCTTGCTAAACGTTAAAGTACATATTCTTCGTTGATCGGTTTTATAGGCTCAGGAATTTCATTTTCCTCCATCATTTGCAGCAGATTAATTTCAATTGTTCTGGTAATCTGATTTAATGGAATTCCTGCAGAATTATTCTCAAACGGATCAACCAGGCTCATTCCATTGATTTGGGTAGATACAAAAACAAACCCAATTAACCAGCCTAGAAATATTGACGCCGGTCCTGCATCCTGACTGATTACTAAAGTAAAAGTAACCACGAATAACCAAATA
>Ga0308159_1004937_pt1 | contig 11675 bp, 9 predicted proteins | sample PhyCR1_FD_201040 | JGI IMG/M metagenome (GOLD analysis project Ga0308159, IMG submission 201040) | Phyllosphere microbial communities from UC Gill Tract Community Farm, Albany, California, United States - DLSLC.R1 | ecosystem: Host-associated > Plants > Phyllosphere > Unclassified | place: USA...
CCGCACTTCTGGACCGACCCCCAGCGGATGATCGACGTCGTCGACGGCCTCGAGCCGCGCCTCGCGATCGACGGAGTGGATCCCTCCGCCCTCGCCTCGAGCGTCGCCGCGTACCGGGGCGAGCTCGAGGCGCTGGACGCCGAGATGACGGCGTCGTTCGCCGCGATCCCGGAGGAGCGCCGCGCGCTCGTCACGAACCACCACGTCTTCGGCTACCTCGCCGACCGCTTCGGCTTCCGCGTGATCGGCGCGGTGCTGCCGAGCGGGACGACGCTCGCGGCGCCCAGCGCCTCCGACCTCGAGGAGCTGACCTCGGCGATCGAGGAGGCCGGAGTGCCGACGATCTTCGCCGACTCGTCGCAGCCCGACCGCCTCGTGCAGGTGCTCGCCGACGAGGCCGACCTCGACGTCGACGTCGTCGCGCTGTTCACCGAATCCCTGACCGCCCCCGACGGAGGCGCTCCCACCTACCTCGAGATGATGCGCAGCAACGAGCGCCTCCTCTCCACCGGACTGTCTCCCTGACACTCCGTCCACGCGCCGGAAACGGCTCGACCACGAAGGACGCCATGAACACCCCTCACCGCCGCGCGCTCGCCGCCGCCGCACTCGCCGCCACCGCGGCTCTCGCCCTCACCGCCTGCTCTGGCTCCGGGAACGCCGCGTCGCCCACCTCCTCCGCGGCCCCCTCGGGACCTCGCCTCGCCCTCACCTACGACGGCGGACTGCTCGTGCTCGACGGCACGACGCTGGACCTCGAGTCCGACATCGAGCTCGCGGGCTTCAACCGGGTCAACTCCGCGGGCGACGGGCGCACCGTGCTCGTGTCGACCGAGGAGGGCTTCCGGGTCCTCGACACGGGCGCCGGAGCCGGCGAGCCCGAGCTGACCGACCTGGTCTTCGACGCGCCGACCCCCGGCCACGTGGTCCGCCACGGCGGGAAGACGATCCTGTTCGCCGACGGCACCGGAGCGACCACCGTCTTCGACACCGCCGACCTCGCCCCGGCCGTGGCCGACGGCGAGCTGCCCGAGTCCGAGACGATCGAGTCCCCCGCCGCGCACCACGGCGTCTCGATCGAGCTCGAGGACGGCACCCTGCTGACCACGATCGGCGACAGCGAGTCGCGCACCGGAGTCCGCGCCCTCGACTCCTCCCGCGAGGAGATCGGCCGCAGCGAGGACTGCCCCGCCGTGCACGGCGAGGGCGCGGCCGCCGACGAGATCGCGGTCTTCGGCTGCAGCAACGGCGTGCTCGTCTACGACGACGGCGCCTTCACGAAGATCACCGCACCGGACGCCTACGGCCGCACCGGGAACCAGTACGTGAGCGAGACCTCGGCGATCACGATCGGCGACTACAACAGCGACCCGGACGCGGAAGGCGTCGAGCTCTCCTCCGTGGTGCTGACCGACACCGTCGCCAAGACCTCCACCGTGCTCGACCTGCCCGAGGGCGTCGGCTACACCTGGCGCGGCATCGCCCGCACGAGCGACGACAACGGCCTGATCCTGGGCACCGACGGCGCGCTGCACGCCCTCGACGTGACCACCGGAGAGATCACCGCGTCGTACCCGGTCGTCGCGCCGTGGTCCGGCCCGATCGAATGGCAGGACGCGCACCCCGCGCTGGTCGTGCTCGGCGACGTCGCGTACGTGACCGAGCCCGCCACCTCCGAGATCCACGCGGTCGACACCGCGACGGGCGAGATCCTCGAGACCGCGTCCCTCCCGGGCGCCCCGATCGAGATCGCGGCCGTCGAGGGCTGACCGCCCTCCCTCGCTGATCGAGTAGCCCGCGGAGCGGGCGTCTCGAGATCCGCCAGCCCCAGGACATCGCGGGTCTCGATACGCGCCTCCGGCGCTACTCGACCAGCAGGGAGTGGGGAAAAGGCAGACATGCCACTCCCCCCTCACTGATCGAGCAGCCCGCTCAGCGGGCGTCTCGAGATCCGCCAGCCCCAGGACATCGCAGGTCTCGATACGCGCCTCCGGCGCTACTCGACCAGCAGGCAGTGGGGAAAAGGCAGACATGCCACTCCCCCCTCGCTGATCGAGTAGCCCGCGGAGCGGGCGTCTCGAGATCCGCCAGCTCCAGGACATCGCGGGTCTCGATACGCGCCTCCGGCGCTGCTCGACCAGCAGGCGGGCGGGAAGAAGGCGGACTCGCACCCCCCTCGCTGATCGAGTAGCCCGCGGAGCGGGCGTCTCGAGATCCGCCAGCTCCAGCACATCGCGGGTCTCGATACGCGCCTGCGGCGCTGCTCGACCAGCAGGGGGCGTCAGGCCGGCTCCGCCACGCGCTCGGCGGCGGCGCGCGGGCGGGCCGCTCCGGTGAGCAGCGACACCGCCGCGACCAGCACGAGGACCACGATCATCGCGCCGCGCAGGCCGAAGTGCTCGCCGAGGAATCCGAGCAGCGGGGGCCCGACCAGGAACGCCACGTACCCGGCGGTCGCCACCGCCGCGACGGTCGCGGTCGGGTCGTCGCTGTCGGCGGCCGAGGAGAGCGTGACGGGGAAACCGAGCGCCGCGCCCAGCCCCCACAGCGCGACCGCGACTCCCGCCATCGCCGCACTGTCCGCGAACACCACGACCGCGATCCCGGCGGCCGACACCAGCGCGCTCGCCCGCAGCACGGCCACGTTGCCGAACCGGGCGAGCAGCGGACCGCCGACGAAGCGCCCGACGGTCATCGCCGCCGCGAATCCGGCGAACACGATCGTGCCGACCGTGGCGGTCGCTCCGTAGCCGTCGACCATCAGCAGCGGCAGCCAGTCCATGGCCGAGCCCTCGGCCAGCGCCAGGGCGAGCACGATCGCCCCGAGCGCCAGCACGCGCGGCTGCCGCCAGACCGGTCCGCCCGCGCGCACCGCGGCGGGCTCCCCGGGCGCTCCCGGCACGATCTTGCCCGTGTCGGTCGGCACCGAGCGGATGACCGTGACGAGCAGCGCCGCGCTGAGCGCCGCCACCGCCAGCAGCTGCCAGAGCACGGGGAAGTCGATCGCGGTCAGCCCGATGCCGGCAACCGCGCCGAGGACGGTGCCGAGGCTGAAGCAGCCGTGCAGCGCCGGGAGGACCGAGCGGCCCGAGACCGCTTCGAGCGCCGCGCCCTCGAGGTTCAGCGCGATCTCGGACACCCCGATGCCGAGGCCCACGAGCGCGAGGCCGACGAAGACGCCCGGAGCCGACGAGAGGTCCGCCGCGAGACCGACGAGCGCGACTCCGCTCGTGAACGAGACGCCGCCGATCGTCACTGTGAACCGCACTCCCCGGCGCCGCACGATCGCCGCGGAGGAGAGGACGCCGGTCATCGAGCCGACCGAGAGCCCGAGCAGCACGAGCCCCATCTGCGCGGTCGAGGCGCTGAGCAGGTCGCGCACGGCGGGCGTGCGGACCACCCACGACGCCATCCCGATGCCGAAGACGAGCATGAAGGCGAAGATCGCGAGGCGGCGGCGGGCGACGGAGGGGGGCATGGTTACGACCGTAGGTGCACGACAGCTGTCGGCGGAACCGGCGCGGGCCGCCGGTCGTCGCGTGGAACTCTCCGCGTCCGAGGCGATGGAGGAGGGTCGACGGTGCGGTCATCGCCGATCCGCCTGCAGAACGAAGGCTGGTCACGCCGATTTGAGCGATCTCGCCTCGTTCGAGCCCCTCAGCCTTCGTTCTGAGGGCGATCGGAGCCGCATCCGCCCACATGAACACCCCCTGTCCAGAATCCGTCGCCCGCCGCCTCCGGCCCCGGCGGCGTGCGACGCTGGAGGGTCCCCCTCCGCCCCCTCCCCCGCTTGGACTCCGTTGACCGACGTCAAGACCCCCGTGTTCCCCTGGATCGGCCTGCTCACGCTGGCCGGCGCGATCTTCGTCTCGGTGACGAGCGAGTTCCTGCCGACCGGGCTCATCCCCGACATGTCGCGTGACCTCGGCGTGAGCATCCCGCTGACCGGCCAGCTGGTCACGATCTTCGCGGCGACCGTCGTGGTGGCGACGACTCCGCTGACCCTCGTCACGCAGCGCTTCTCGCGGAAGAGCCTCGTGCTCGTCGCGCTGGGGATCATCGCGGTCGCGAACGTCCTCGCCGCCCTCGCGCCGACCTTCGAGCTGCTGGTCGGCGCCCGGATCCTCGGCGGACTCGCCCACGGCCTGTTCTGGGCGGTCGTCGCCGCCTACTCCGCGCACCTCGTCGCTCCCGAGCACCTCGGCCGGGCGACCGCGATCACGGCGGGAGGCGGCTCCGCGGCCTTCGTGCTCGGCGTGCCGGTGGGCACGGCGCTCGGCCACGCGTTCGGCTGGCGGCCGACCTTCGCGATCCTCGGCGGCATCGTGCTGATCCTCGCGCTCGTCGTCATCCGCTACCTCCCCGCGGTCGAGCACATCGTCCCGGTGCGCACCGGCGAGATCCGCCTCCCCGCGCGCAAGGACCGGTCGCTGCCCCGGATCCTCGGCGTCTGCCTCGTGATCCTGCTGGTGCTGATCGGCCAGAACACGCTCTCGACCTACATCACGCCGTGGCTGGAGGAGGCGCAGTTCGCGCCCGACACGATCCCGCTCGTGCTGTTCGCCTTCGGCGGTGCGGGAGCCGTGGGCCTCGTGCTCGCGGGCTTCGCGACCGACCGGTTCCCCCGCTCCGGATTCGTGGTGGCCGCCCTCGCGGTCCTCGCGGCGCTCGCGGGGCTGTCGTTCGCGGCGGGCTCCGGAGTGCCGGCGCTCGTGGTCGTCGCGGCGGTCGTCTGGAACATCGCGTTCGGAGGCATCCCCGCGATGCTGCAGACGCGGATGCTGCGGACCGCCTCCTTCCAGCTGCGCAGCCTCGCGGCCGCCCTGCAGACGACGGCGTTCAACATCGGCATCGGCGGCGGAGCGATCGTGGGCGGCCTGGTCATCGACGGCAGCGGCCTCGGCGCGCTGCCCTGGTTCGCCCTCGGCATCGTGGCCCTCGGACTCGTGGTGAGCCTGCTGGTGGAGTGGCGCGCGGGCCGGGCGGCGGCTCCGGTGCAGGGTCGGGCGGAGCGGGTGAGCGCGTAAGTCGACGCCTGAACCCGTTCCGCGTCCACTCGCGAGGGGCATGGCGCACGACTGGACGCGGACCGGGCCCTCGCTGGTCAACGCACCCCGTCTTACGTCCTCTCGTCTGTCGCCCGGCGCACGAGTCGACGCGAACCGGGCCCTGGCAAGTCGTCGCACCCCGTCCCGCGTCCACTCGAGCGCTCCGTCGAGTACGAGCGGAGGCGAACCGCTGCCGAGCACGTCCGCTCCCCCTCGCGAGGGAGGGCGCGCGGCGTTCCGCGGCGTAGCGTCGGAGGATGGCCCAGACGACTGCCGACGCCGGACTTCCCGCATGAGCCGGACCGCGCCGACTCCTCCGCTGCATCTGCCCTACCCGGGAGCGCCCGCCGGGGAGGCGATCACCCGCTTCTTCCGCAAGTACGCGACGTTCAGCGGGCGCGCGAGCCGCGCGGAGTACTGGTGGATCATCCTCGCCACCCTGATCGTGAACCTCCTGCTGCGGTGGGCCGACGGGTCGCTGTCGCGCTACACGTTCACGACGTCGCCCTTCTCGACGGGGACGGACTTCGCGACGCCGTGGGTCACCGGGCTGTCGATCCTGATCGCCCTGGTGACGCTGATCCCCGGACTCGCGCTGATCTGGCGGCGCCTGCACGACGTGGGCCGCAGCGGCACGTGGTTCCTGATCATCCTGATCCCGATCGCGGGCTGGGTGGTGCTGATGATCTGGTTCCTGATGCCCGGCCGCGTCGAGGGCGAGCGGTTCGACACGCCGCCGGTGGAGTAGGTGCGCGGGCCCGCAGTTCTGGTGACGGGGGATCTCGATGCGGCCCCTGCGGGCCTACTCGATCAGCAAGGAGGCGCGGGCCCCCCTCTGCTGGTCGAGTAGCCGCGCAGCGGCGTATCGAGACCCACGTGAGCCAGCAGTCCCGGGAACAGGGGATCTCGATACGGCCCTCCGGGCCTACTCGATCAGCAAGGAGGCGCGGGCCCCCTCTGCTGGTCGAGTAGCCGCGCAGCGGCGTATCGAGACCCACGTCAGCCAGCAGTACCGGGAACAGGGGATCTCGATACGGCCCCTGCGGGGCCTACTCGATCAGCAGCAGCCCCTACGCGCACCAGTCGCGCGAGACGCCGTTCACGCTGCGGGAGGTGTCGCCGGAGCCGAGGTCGACGAGCACCGTCGAGGTCGCGCTGAAGCCCGGCACCTCGGGGTAGTCGTCGGGCTCGCCCTCGACCGACACCGCCTCGACGGCCAGGAACTGCCCGTTCGGCGAGAGGCAGATGCTCCGGATGCGACCCGTCGGCGACGTGCGGAAGATCTCGGTCGTGCCGCTCGCGTCGACCCGCACGACCGAGTACTGCGTCGATCCGTCCTCGGGCGAGTACTCGGCCTCGAGCTCGACGTAGCTCGAGGAGTCGAGCAGCAGCAGCTGCACCGGCGACGCGGTCGCGCTCACGTCGGCGACCGGCAGCGCGAGCGTCTCGACCGAGCCGTCGGCCAGGTCGATCAGCGCGCCGCGGTCGGGGTCCGCGACCACGAGCCGGTTCGCGCCGGGGACGAAGCCGCGCAGCTCGGCGTGCTGGCCGAGCGGGCTGATCGCTCCGGGCACGAGCAGGTCGACCAGCAGCACCGTGTCGTCGACGGAGTGGGTGACCACGGAGGTGGTGCCCGGCACGAACAGCCAGTCGCGGGCGCGCAGAGGGCCGCCGTCGATCCCGGTGACCGCGACCGCCTCGGCCTTCTGGTCGGTGAGGTCGTAGGAGTAGAGCGCGCGGTCGAGCGGACCCGTCGGCGCCTCGCCGGTGAAGGTCCAGCCCAGCACGCCCTTCTCGGACGCCGCGTGCAGCTCGCGCACGACGCCCGGTCCGGGCAGCGGGATGACGCCCTCGTCGCCGGTGTCGAGCGCGACGGTCCGGAGGAGGTTCGTGTCGTCGGGCTCGAGGGTCGCGAGCACGAGCAGCGGGCCCACCACGACGTAGTCCTGGATGCGGTCGGCGGTGGCGACGACGCGCGCCTCCCCTCCGGACAGCGCGCGCACGCGGATCGCGTCGGGCTCGGCCGGATCGGCGGTGCGGTCGAGGGTGAAGAGGTCGGGGTCCTTCGTGGTGAAGGAGGCGGTCACGTCCGACGTCGCGCCGGTCGCCAGGCCGCGTGCGTCGTCGATCGCGATCGAGTACTCCGTCGCATAGCGGAGGGTGTCGGCGAAGGTGATGGTGACCACTCCGTCCTCGAGCTCGACGGTGTGCTCGGCCTCGGGAGTCACGGTGACTCGCTCGAGCGCGTCGGGATCGAGGTCCTGATCGAGGTGCACCCGGGCCCGTCCGCCGTCGCGCTCGACCACGCCGTCGACGCTGACCTCGAGCGAGGTCACGCGGGGGCCCTTGCCGATCGTCGCGGCGGTCAGCCCGCCGACGCCGAGCACCAGGGCCAGGGTCGCGCCCCAGAACACGCGGGAGAAGCCGCGGGCGGAGGCGGCACGCGGCTCCCGGGAGCGGCGCGGGCCCCCGTCCTCCTCCCAGGGGTCAGTAGACATACGGCATCGCCGGCTCGTCGATCTCGGCGACCGCCGACGGCTCGAGCACGACCGCCTCGGCGCTGGTCACGCTCGCGTTCGCCGCGAAGCCGCCGGACATCTCGAGCCACTGGCCCTCGGAGTAGGTGTCGGCCCAGCCCGGTTGGTACACGGGGACGCCGACCGGCTGCGCGTCGACGGCGCAGCACGTGACGACGAAGCGGGCGACGTAGAAGACGTTCTCGGGGTCGTCGGCGTCGGGGGTCACGAATCCGCTGACCGTCGCGGTCGTGCCCGCGAGGAACTGCTCGCTCGCTCCGGAGCGCAGCAGCGTGGCCCAGTCGCGCACCGAGAAGGACGCGTAGTCGCCGGTCGGCGCATCGACGACGGCGCTGGTGTCGACCGCGCTCGTGTTCACCTCGCGCTGCACGGCGGTGCCCGCGGTGAGCGCGGCGGGCGGCACCACGAGCAGCGCGACTCCCGCGGCCACGATGATCGCGACCCCGCCGAGCACCGCCAGCCGCGCCCGCCACGGATGCCCGGCCGCGTGATCGTGCAGGTGCCCGTGCGCGTCCGACTCCTCGACACTGGCTCCCTCGCTCTCGTCGGCGCCCGGCACGATCGCGAACGCGAGCAGCAGCAGCACCGCCGCGATCACGGCGAGGATCACCGTGAACTCGAAGTAGCGCGGGTGGATGTAGAGGCCGAGCCGGCCGGTCGCCGCGAGCCAGAGCGTCGACACGACGCCGATGACGCTGAGGACCACGCCCTTCCAGCGGGTGAGGAGTCGCTCAGAGCGCATAGTTGACCGCCAATCCGAGGACGGCGGAGCACAGTCCGACCAGGACCGTCATCCGCACGAGGGTGGGCACCGAGAAGGTCGTGCGCAGCAGCGCCAGCATCTTGATGTCGATCATCGGTCCGAAGACGAGGAACGCGATGATGCCGCCGGGCAGGAACGTGGAGCCGAAGGACAGCACGAAGAAGGCGTCGACGTTCGAGCAGATCGAGATGACGAAGGCGAGCACCATCAGCGCGAGCACCGACCAGAGCGGGTTGCCGCCGAGCGTGGTGAGCACGTCGCGCGAGACGCCGACCTGGATGAGCCCTGCGATCGCGGAGCCGACGAACAGCGCCGGCAGCATCGCCCCGGTCTCCTCGGCGAAGAGCAGGACGCTGCGGCGGGAGCGGGCGCGGAGGGTCCCGGGGGCGCGCTCCCCCGCCTCGCAGGCCGCGCGGAAGCGGTCGGTGAGCAGCGACATCGGCTCGGAGTGGCGGCTGAAGATCCAGCCGACGAGGTTCGCGATCACGAAGCCGCCGACGATGCGCCAGACGAGGATCCCGTCCTCCCAGCCGAACGCCTGGTAGGTGGTGATGATCGTGATCGGATTCACGATCGGCGCGGCGAGCAGGAACGTCATCGACTCCGAGACCGACAGGCCCTTCACGATGAGCCCGCGGGCCAGCGGCACGTTGCCGCACTCGCAGACCGGGAGGAGCACGCCGAGCAGCGAGATCACCATGCGCCGCGGCAGGGCGCGCTTGGGCAGGACCCGCAGCAGCACCGCCTCGGGCACCCAGAGCTGCACGGCGATCGAGAGCACGATGCCCAGGAACACGAAGGGCAGCGACTCGATGACGACGCTGATCGAGAGGGTGAGGAAGTCGCGCATCGCGTCCGAGAGCACGTCGCCCGCGGCGTCCGGCGAGAGCAGCCGCAGCGCGACGGCGGCGGCGACGAGGGCGAGCCCGATGCCCACTCGGCGACCGGTGCGGGACCGGGGGCGGGGCGGGGCGGCGATCGACATCGCGGTCCATCGTAGGCGGGGGCGGGTGGAGGCGAGGGGGCTGCGGCCGCTGCTGCCGGCGGTGGACCACGGTGTCGGGCTCCCGACCTGCAGAGATGAGGCTGAGCGGCGCGATCGCTCCGTCTCTGGCGACGTCGACGCTCTCCTCCTTACTTGTGCGGGTCCCACGGCTCGCAACCGAGGTCGAACGGGGCGGATCGGCGTCGGAAGGGGCTCGCCGACGCTCCCGACCTCGGTTGCACACCTCGACGGCCGCCCTCCGCCTGACGACCGCCCCTCGTCCGGTGGACATCCAGTACAAGCTGAGGTTCCGTTCAGTCTTTGACCCCCGAGCGACGGGTGAGCGACCCTCGACGCCCGCTCCTAACCTGCGGTGCGAGAACGAGGGGCCGCCTCGCTCCGCCGAGGAAGACAGGGGTCCGCCGTGCGTCTACGAGCCGTTCGAACGAGTGTCCTGGCCGCGATCGCGTCCGTCGCGGCCGTGGTCGCACTGAGCGGAGGAGCCTCCGTCCCGACCGCCGAGGCCGCCGAGACGAGCACCCCCGCCTCCGCCGTCGCACTCGCCGCCCCCGCGCCCGCCGACGGCTGGACCACCGTGTTCGCCGACGACTTCGACGGCGCCGCCGGCTCCCCCGCGGGCCCCGCGTGGATCCACGAGCTCGGCACCTGGGGCACCGGCGCGATCGACCGCACCACCGCCTCCACCAGCAACGTGTTCCTCGACGGCGCCGGCAACCTCGGCATCCGGGCGCTCCGCGACGCGTCGGGCGCCTGGACCTCCGGCCGCATCATCACCGCCGACAAGTCGTTCTCGGCGCCGCCCGGCGGGCAGCTGCTGATGACCGCGTCGATCCGCCAGCCGAACCCCGTGCAGGCGACCGGCTACTGGCCCGCGTTCTGGGCGCTGGGACTCGACGAGAACGGAGCGATCGACTGGCCGAGGACCGGCGAGATCGACATCCTCGAGGCGGTCAACGGCACCTCGCAGGTCATCCAGACCTTCCACTGCGACCTCGTCGACGCAGGCGAGTGCGACGAGCCGTACGGGCTGACGAGCGGGCTGCAGGACTGCGTCGGCTGCCTGACCGAGTTCCACACCTACTCCGCGCTCATCGATCGGCGCGTCGCCGGCCAGGAGTCGCTGCAGTTCCTCGTCGACGGCGAGGTCCGCCACACCGTCGAGCAGGCCGGCCTCAGCCCCGAGGCCTGGAGCGCCGCGATCGGCAACGACTACTTCCTGATCCTGAACCTCGCGATCGGAGGCGGCCTCCCGAACGGGGTCTGCGGCTGCGACAGCGCGAGCGCGCCGAAGTCCTCGGGCGGCACCATGAGCGTCGACCACGTCGCCGTCTACCGCTCCGACGCCGCGCTGAGCGCCGGCGTCCCCGTGATCACCGGGACCGCGAAGGTCGGCTCGACGCTGACCGTGCAGCCCGGCGTGTGGACTCCCGCTCCGGTCGCCCTCTCGTACCAGTGGGAGGCGAACGGCGTGCCGATCAGCGGGGCGACAGGAGCGACGTACACGGCGACCAGCGCGACCGCGGGGGCGGTCCTCACCGTCGACGTGACCGGCTCGAAGGCCGGCTTCGCGCCCGAGACCCGCACCTCCGCTCCCACGGCGCCGGTCGCCACGGGGACGCTGACCGCGGCGACGCCGACGATCTCGGGGAGCGCCAAGATCGGCTCGACGCTGACGGCCAAGCCGGGCACGTGGGGTCCGTCACCCGTGACGCTGAAGTACCAGTGGCGGGCGAACGGAGTCGCGATCAGCGGAGCGACCGCCGCCAGCTACAAGGTGGGGAGTCTGCTGCTCGGCTCGAAGATCACGGTGTCGGTGACCGGCACGAAGACCGGCTACACGAGCACCGTGCGCACCTCGGCGGCGACCGCGTCCGTCACCCGCTGAGGCTCAGACCTCCTCGACCTCGCGGTGACGGCGCGGCACGATGCGCATGATCGCGGTGCCCGTGGCGATGAGGGCGAAGGCCGCCAGGCCGAACCACAGCGAGTTGAACCCGGTCGACGCGAGGACTCCGGCGCCGGCTCCGGCACCCAGGGCGGGCGAGAGGTTGCTGTACATGATCTGGATCTTCCTTCCGATTCACCACGCGCGCTGACGGCGGGTCAGCGCATCGAAGTAGGCCTTGGTGTGCACGATCTGCAGGAACAGGTCGAGGAACAGCTCGTACATCGACGCGGCGAGCAGCATGTGCTTCCACCCGCGGTCGCGCACCGTGACGATGCGCTCGACGACGAAGATGAGGGTGATGCCGAGCCAGAACGGCTGGATCGAGAGCTGACCGAGCGCGAGGGCGTAGATCACGGTCGCGAGGTACACGTAG
>Ga0308159_1004938_pt1 | contig 11672 bp, 5 predicted proteins | sample PhyCR1_FD_201040 | JGI IMG/M metagenome (GOLD analysis project Ga0308159, IMG submission 201040) | Phyllosphere microbial communities from UC Gill Tract Community Farm, Albany, California, United States - DLSLC.R1 | ecosystem: Host-associated > Plants > Phyllosphere > Unclassified | place: USA...
CAAACTGAAACAGCTTTCAGGGTTGGCAGGAAAAGGCAATACTATTGATATAGAACTAGCGAAGATATTTGGAAATAAGCCCGTTTTAGATATTTTGCTAGATTTAGAAAAGCAAGTAATAGAAACAAAAGAACATCCCTATTCAAGTTTCATATACAACAAAATATTCGACGAAAAAGTAGTTGGTTTTTTAAACACAAAGGATTTTAAATTACAAATACAAAGTTATATTGAAAGATACGACACCTTAATAAAATCTTCAAAATATCTCAAAAAAGGATTTAATCATTATAATGTTGCAGATGTTCAAAAAAGTTTAAAAACGAATGGCTTTTTTAACGCTCAACATTCTATAAATCTTTTTAACGGAACAGCAAATGATATAATTTCAAATGAAGGCGAATTGCAAGAAATTATATCTAAAGAAATGGATATTGTTTTAAATGATGCTGAAATTCAAAAAAAATTCACAGAAATTGATGGCAAACTTACAACCGCACAATTAAGAGAATTTCGAGATTATTTATTTGATAATAAAGGAATATTACCACTACTTTCAAATTTGGAGAAATTCAAAAAAGATATTTGGCTTTCCTATTTGGTTGATCAAAAAGATTTATTCATAAACCTTTTAACTGAATATAAAAATGGAAAAATAGAAATAGAAAGAATAATCGCAATAAACGAAGAAAGTAATAATCATCATGACATAAGTATTACCTAGGTTATATAACATGATAAGGTTTGAAAAAGCTCTATATGGTTTGATTATCAAACGAAAGAAATGAAACTAAAAGATCAAATATTAAATAAGTTAACATCTCTAATAAATGAGACAAGAGGATTATTAAATCAAGTTGTTGAAGATGATTATAATGAAGATCCTTCAGTAACGGTAAAGTTTTATACTTATCGCACATCTGCTTTATCGTTTCTCAAAATAACATTAGGGCAGGACAACATTTATTTCAATGATTTTCTTAATAGCGTCAGATATTATAAACCTTATAACCTAAAATATGCCTTAGAACTTTTAGAAAGGATTCGTACTGATGTAAATGATGGGTGGCTAACAGATATAAAATCCCTAATCTCAGGCGAAATTTATAGCGATTTTATTGAAATGGCAGAAGATCTTCTAGATCAAGGATATAAGGATGCTGCAGCCGTTATTACAGGAAGTGTTTTAGAAGAAAATATCCGTCAACTATGCATTCTTAATAATATTAGCACACACAGAGTTGATGCTAAATCTGGCAAAGATAAACCGCTCAAGGCTGACACTATGAATGCGGAGTTATCCAAAGCCAATATCTACAATAACCTAGTACAAAAATCTATAACCGCTAACTTAGATTTAAGAAATAAAGCGGCACATGGCAAGTATGACGAATACGATAGGGACCAAGTTCGACTTATGTTGCACTCGGTAATTGATTTCACATCTAAATATCTTTAAAGAATAATATACTCTTAAAAGTTAACCTTTCACTGACCCGAAATGCTTTTAGGAATCGGTTTTAAATTGTTGTGAACAGATGACTATTCCAGTAAAATGGATTAACCATTTGACGTTATTGGTCACTTGCTAATTGTAATAAGATCAACGTTTACATGTAATTACATCTGTTTTCTTGTGAGGTATAGAAGTAATTATTAGTCAAAGTTAAGCCTATAATCTCAACACGCCTAAAGGAACTACGGCATAAACGCTCCTATGTCAACCGCACTACCTATTTATTCCGTTCCTCCTTTACTTAATTGGTTTGAAAGTTTGATACAAGTATCATATTTAAATAGATACACCTATCGTGCAAGAAACACAGAATCACAAAATAGCAAATCTTTATCTGTAAAACTCAACCCCTCATTTTCCTGATACCATAAATACCCAGCACACCTATAACCAAAATAAGGCAACTGTCCAAGGCGCATCCAACGGGTGCGGTAAGGAGGGTGTAATTGTATTCTGTATAAGCTGTGGGCGTAAAAATGGTAAAGCCACAGCTTGCACCAGTAGGTGTACCCAGCAGAACCCTGGGGCATGCCGGAGGCGAGGTAGGATATCCGCCACTTGTGTTAATATATAAACTGGTAAATACGGCATTTTTTTGAGTATAAAGCGTACCTGTGGTTGTTGTGCCTACTAAACAACCTTTAAGTTGGGCAAAGGCAGAAGAGCTGCACACGATCAAAAAAAGTGAGACAAGGACAAGATGTTTGGTCATAGCTGTCCATATGAGAACATTGTGCCATCTCCTTTTTTATCACTTTAGTTGAATGGAATGAATAACATTAGAAAAATTTTAATCTTTTTACGCTGAACATGAAATATTGGTAATCTGTTGGATAGCCTTACAGGAATATATTCCGGCCTCAGCCTGCTGTTCATTTTATGGCTAAATTAACACCGGTAAATTGGATTTTGGGGAACATGGCTGCTTATAGAAAATAAGGGTTAAGTTTATTGTTGGTGTATAAATGAGTATTCAGTAAGTGGGGTTGTGTGTTGTGTGTTATGGGGTATAGGTCTGGGCGTTTAGAGTTAAAAGTTGAAGGTTAAAAGTTAAAAGTCTGGTGTGCTAAGAAAGTTATAAGTTTTAGGTTGTAAGTTTTAAGTCTGGGGGGTAAGAGTTAAAAGTTGAAGGTTAAAAGTTAAAAGTCTGAGGGTTTAAAAAGTTCTGAGTTGTGGGTTATATGACTAGCAAGCTAAACAACTCAGCACCTCACCGTCTCACCTTTTAAGTTCTGCGTTTGGTTGTACCTACTGCGCTCTTTTCTCTGTGTAAACCTGGTGTTCTCGGTGGTAAAATTCCCTGATAAACATCCATATCCGTGGTCAGTGGCTCACGGACCACTTTTCGGTACTAAATCTTTTCAGGCTGTGGACTATACATCTGGCCAACTTAACAGCTAGGCAACTCACCTTATAAGTTAAAAGTTAAAAGTCTGGCGTGCTAAGAAAGTTATAAGTTGTAAGTTTTAAGTCTGGGCGCATAAACAAGTTGTGAGTTACGGGTTGCAAGTTATAGGTTCGGGCGCCTAAAACTGAAAACTCCCAACTGAAAACTTCAAACTAAAAGTTAAGGGTTAAAAGTCTGGTGTGCTAACTTTTCCGGGTTTTAAGTTCTGCGTTTGGTTGTACCTACTGCGCTCTTTTTCTCTGTGTAAACTTGGTGTTCTCGGTGGTAAAATTCCCTGATCAACACCTGATGCCTTTTGCGGTAAAAAACAAACGTTTGTGCAGTGTTTAACTTTACTATTCTGGTCAAATATTGCTAGTTTAGACGAGGATCGCTAACCATGATCTTTGCTAACCACAAACCTACTATGAAAACCAGACTGATTTTTCTTTGGTCACTATTCGTTATAACAAGCTCCGTTTATGCGCAGTCGCTTAAACCCTACAACCTCAGGTTTAGCAAACTGGCTACCCGCTGGGACGAAGCCATGCCGTTGGGTAATGGCATGTTGGGTGCTTTAATCTGGGAAAAAAATCAAAAGCTCCGTTTATCATTAGACCGGGCCGATTTATGGGATGAGCGTAAAGCATTAGATATTTCTAAACTAACCTTTAAATGGGTAGAAGAACAGGTAATTCAAAAGAATTATGGTGCGGTGCAGAAAATAGGGGATGCACCCTATGATACCAGTCCGTACCCGACCAAGTTGCCGGCAGCTGCTGTAGAATTTGACCTGGCTAAACTGGGCAAGGTGGTAAGCAACGAACTGGATATTCAAACCGCCTTAAACACCATTAAGTTTGAAAGTGGCACAACATTTAACTGTTACATTCATGCTACTGCTGCCAGGGGGTATTTTGGTTTCGAGCGGCTTAAAGATATCACGGTTATACCCGATTTAATTGTACATAATTATGCCAATAACCTGACAGAGCAGGGCGATAACAGTCATGCGGGGAGTGGCCTGCAAAAGCTGGGCTATGCCAAAGGTACGCTTACCAAAACAGCTAATACGATACTTTATCATCAGCCTACCGCCGAAGGACATTATTATGAAGTGCTGATTCAGTGGCAGCGGATGGCGAAAGATCAGGTTGTAGGTTCGTGGACCATTAGTAACGATAAGCCTGCAGTTCCGGTTGCCATAGCTGCTACAGCAAAGGAACCCACAGGCTGGCCAGAACACCTGGCCTGGTGGAAACAATACTGGGGGAAATCTAACCTCTCTGTTCCCGATACACTTATTCAGAAACAGTATTACCTGGAATTGTATAAGCTGGGTGCAGTAGCGCGAAAAGGTGCGCCTGCCATTACCTTACAAGCGGTTTGGACTGCCGATAACGGGAGCTTGCCGCCATGGAAAGGCGATTTTCACAACGATTTGAATACTCAACTGAGTTATTGGCCAAGCTATACCGCAAATCGACTGGATGAGGCTGCAACTTTTACCGATTGGTTATGGAAAATCAGAAATCGCAACCTGGCTTATACCAAACAATATTTCGGCGTTGCCGGATTAAATGTACCGGGTGTAGTAACCTTAAGCGGCGACCCTATGGGCGGCTGGATTCAGTATGCACTTTCGCCAACGGTAGGGGCCTGGGCTTCGCAGCATTTTTATTGGCAATGGAAATACAGTATGGACAATGCTTTCTTAAAAACCAGGGCCTATCCCTACATTCATGAGGTGGCTACCTACCTTGAAAATATTACCCGGCTAAAAGATGGTGTGCGTAAACTGCCTTTAAGCTCGAGTCCGGAATATAATGATAACAGTATTAATGCCTGGTTCTTTAACTGGACAAACTTCGACCTCTCGCTGAGCAAATTTTTATTTAAGGCAGCAGCCGAAGTGAGTGCGGCCAATGGAAAACCATCAGAAAGCAAGCATTGGTTAACCATATTGGCACAGCTGCCAGATTACGAAGTAAACCAAACCGGATTTACCATTGCCCCGGGTGCTGATTTAACCAGTTCACATCGCCACATGTCGCAGTACATGGCCATTTACCCATTGGATTTATTGGATGTAAACCGCGAACAAGACAGGGTAATTATTGATCATTCGCTTAACCAGCTCGAAAAAATGGGTACACGTGCCTGGTGTGGTTATTCTTTTAGCTGGATGGCTTCATTGTATGCGCGTGCTTACCAGGCCGATAAAGCGCTGAAGCAATTGCAGATTTTTGCTTCGAACTTCTGCTCGCCTAACAGTTTCCACCTCAATGGGGATCAAAAGGGAGGGCAATACTCTGGTTTCACCTATCGCCCCTTTACCTTAGAAGGGAATTTTGCTTTTGCGCAGGGTGTTCAGGAACTATTGTTGCAAAGCCGGAATAATTACATCCAGGTTTTTCCTGCTGTACCAACAACCTGGAAAAATGTTTCTTTTAACAACCTCCGTACTGAAGGAGCTTTTTTAGTGAGCGCCATAAAGGAAAACGGTGTGCCGGCAAAGGTTAAAGTACTGGCCGAAAAAGGTGGCTGGTTAAAGATTAAGCTTCCTTTTAAAACTTTTGTGGTAAAGGGTGTACCTGCTGCAGCTGTTAAAACCAATAATGAAGGGCTTACTGTAGTTAAACTGGCGCAGAAACAAGAGGTTACTTTTGAGAATGGGTAGGGGGGAGTTTGGAGAGGGGAGTGGGGAGTAGGGAGTAGGGAGTTTGGAGAGGGGAGTAGGGAGTTTAAAGTTGAAAGTGGAGAGTTGAAAGTTTGAAACTGGGAAAAGAACAAAAAAAAGATTAACAAATAAACCAAATATATGCGTAAACTATTAGTGCTTTTATTGTGCAGTTATGCCATCGTGGTGCAGGGGCAATCCCTTTCTCCGGACAGCATTTTTCTTCAAATGAAAAGAGTAGCTGATTGGCAATGGAAAACCCTGGAAACATCGGGATGGAAAAACCCTAAAAAAGACTGGACATCTGGCGCCATGTACACCGGTATGATGGCTTTTAGCGGACTTGCGGGAACAGATTCTTATTATCAGAAATTAATTCAGGTAGGGGAAGATAACCAGTGGAAAATCGGTCATTACCGCCATTTTGCCGACGATTATTGCGTTGGACAGTTGTATTCGCAGTTGTACTCCATTTATCAAAACTCAAAATATATTGCTGATTTTAAAAGCATGGCAGATTCGCTGGTGGCTTTACCGCATACGGAATCTTTAGAATGGAAAAAATCGATTCACATTCGCGAGTGGGCCTGGTGCGATGCCTTGTTTATGGGGCCTCCGGCACTGGCCTATTTAAGTCAGGCTACAGGCGACACCAAATACCTGGATAAAGCATCTGCTTTATGGTGGAAATCTACAGCCTATTTATATGATAAGGATGAACATTTATTTTATCGCGATAGCCGCTATTTTAAAAAGCAGGAAAAGAATGGTGCCAAAGTATTTTGGGCACGAGGAAACGGCTGGGTAATTGCCGGCCTGGTAAGGGTTTTATCTACCATGCCGAAAACGCATCCGGATTATAAACGTTTTGTAAAACTGTACAAAGAAATGTCTGGCAGGTTGGCTGCACTGCAACAGCCTGATGGTACCTGGCATGCCAGTTTGCTCGATCCGGAGAGCTATGCAAGTAAAGAAACCAGCGGTACTGGATTTATTGCTTATGCCATGGCATGGGGCATTAACAACAATTTGTTGCCTTATAAAAAATATAAGGGTGTGTTAGATAAGGCCTGGGTAGCTTTGAGTACTTCGGTACATCCTGATGGGAAGTTAGGTTTTGTTCAGGCCCAGGGAGCAGCACCGGATAAGGTAGGTTACGAGGATACAGATGTGTATGGTGTGGGTGCTTTCCTTTTAGCGGGGACAGAAATTTTTAAGCTAAAGCTCGAAAAAGAAAGTAAGGTTTGGATTAGCGAGGTAGAAAACACCACAGCAACGCCTAAAACGCAAAAAGTAGAAATTCCATGGCGAAGCCTTGCTAAAAAAGTGGCTGATCAGGATCCTCAGAAAGTACAGGTGAAAGATGCAGCAACCGGAGAAATTATCCCTTTAAATATTGATTATGATGGCACCAGGCCCAAAGCGTTAAATTTTGAAGTACAGCTTAGTGCCGGAGCTACACGTTTTTTCCATATTCAATAGCTTTTAACATTTCAGACTCAGATGAAAATATTAAAAATTAGCTTGCTTATAGCCAGCATTTGCGTGGCGAACCTGAACGTTACACAGGCACAAAAAACGAAAAGCAAAGCACAAAGTACGGGTTTGCAAGAACGTGCTTACTGGTCGAAGTTGCTTTATAAAATGGCATCGCCCGTTATTTTGAATTTATCGAACAGTACATTAAAGAAAAATATGCCTGTTGAAGTTCCTCCCGGGATGAAAACAGATTTTTTTAAAAAGGTAACTTATCTGGAAGCTGTAGGGCGTACCATGGCTGGGGTAGCCCCCTGGCTGGCGCTCCCGGATGATGATACTGAAGAGGGTAAAATGCGTAAGGAGCTGCGAACGGCTTTGTTAAAAGGTATTGTTAACGCTGTTGATCCTGCTAACCCCGATTACCTGAACTTTAGAACGGAAAGTCAGCCTATAGTAGATGCTGCTTACATGGCCCAGGCTTTTTTGCGTGCACCCAAAGCTTTGTGGGAACCTTTGGATGCAGTAACCAAAGGCAGGATAATAGAAGAATTTAAAACCTTAAGAACCCGAACCGGTGCTTATAACAACTGGTTGTTGTTTGCAGGGATAAATGAATGCTTTTTGCTGAGTGCGGGCGAAAAGCCTGATCCGGCAAGGATAGAGTTTGCCCGTAAAAAAATGACCGAATGGTACAAAGGTGATGGCTGGTACAGTGATGGGCCAAGTTTTAGCATGGACTATTATAATTCGTATGTGATCCACCCCATGCTGGTTGATTTCTTAAAAGTATTATCGGATAAGAAAAGAGCATCTGTTGAGGAGTATAATACCGCTTTGCAAAGAATGGTGCGCTATGCCGAATTTTCTGAGCGGATTATTAGTCCGGAGGGTACTTACCCTGCTATGGGTCGCTCTGCAACCTACCGAACTGCGGCTTTTCAGGCACTGGCCCAGGTGGCTTTAATGGAGAAACTCCCGGCGCACATTAGTCCGGCGCAGGTACGCTGTGGCATATCTGCAGTGATGCACCGCATGTTTGATGTTTGCAATAATTTTGATGCCAAGGGCTGGCTGGTACTGGGCTTCTGCGGGTCGCAACCAATGATTGCGGATGGTTACACCTCTACAGGTAGCCTGTATATGGCTACTTTGGGTTTCCTGCCATTGGGTTTACCTGCTGATCACCCTTTCTGGACGGACCCTGCGGCAGATTGGACGGCAAAAAAAGCCTGGAGTGGCCAGGCCTTTAAAAAAGACTACCATGTAGATTACTAATCTTATTTTGGTGTTTTTAGCGCTGCGTTGAGTAATTTACTTAGCGCAGTTTTTTTTGTAACCAGGCCCTGATGGGTTCATCATATAATTTTAATGCGGCGTAAGCTATACCAACAGCGGCCACAAAAGTGAGCAGCCCGTAAGGTAAGTAAGCAGAGAAACCCAGGCCGCGGTTATCACTAACCCAACCGGTATAAATATAAATAAGCGGATAATGGGTAATGTAAATCGGGTAAGAAATGTCGCCCAGAAATTTGCAGATTTTAGATCCCGATTGGCTGCGGATTTGCCCACTGGCACCTACATAAACGATAATGGGGAAAATGAAGATAATGGTTAAGGAATCGTAAAGTCCGTTAAGCCAAAGTTTATCTGCGCCCCCAATTCTGGGAATGGCCAGGGTAATGATCAGCAACAAACTACTCCAGATAAAGGCATTTTTAATTTGTGCGGGTTTGGTTAAACGTGAAAGCAGAAGCCCTGCAAAAAAAGGAAACATCATGCGGGTTAAACCAATCTGAATTTGTTCGGCATTGAGCGACCAGCCCCCAATTACATCACCGGTTTTGCTGGTTACTGCATAATAAATTAACCAGGCGCCAGCGCCGGTTACCAATGCTGTTAAGGCCCAGTTGGGCAGTTTTCTAAAACCAAGGGCATAGAGAATGTTGGCTATATATTCGTAAAAAAGTGACCATCCCGGTCCGTTTAAGGGGTGTATTTCCTGCCAGCCCCGAATATCCATAGAAATGGGGATCGGAATGAGTGTAAAGCCAATCAACATAACTACAATCACTTTCCAAAGTGGAATGGTATGAATTAACGGAAACATTGCCGAATCGGAAGCGTAAAAGCCCAAAGCACCGATAATCATTCCTAAAATAACCAATGGTTGCAGGCGGATTAAGCGCCGTTTAAAGAAACCACCAATGCTGAGTTTTGTCCAGCGGTCATCGTAAGCGTAGCCAATTACAAAACCAGAAAGTAGAAAAAAGAAATCAACCGCCAGGTAGCCGTGATTGATCATCAAATCCAGATGGCTGGTAGAATGGGCTTCTAAAATGTGGAAGATGACAACAATGAGTGCCGCAACACCCCGCAGGCCATCCAGTATGGCATAGTGAGGTTTCGTTAACAAAGATGGGTTATGCATAACTTCAAATATACAAGATGAAGCTAAATGTTTCGGGCTGGCAGCTGTAAGTAATGAGTTACATGTATTGGTAATTGTTTAATAATCGAGCACTAAACCCAGCCTTGTAAATTGAGCGGCTGGAATAGGAAATAAGCTGATGTAAAAAGAAAATGCCTCTTTCCTTATGGTTAGAGGCATTTTATATTGAGGCATTAATGTTTTAGAATTTAAAGCTGAAGCTAGCGGTATAATTTACTGGTTTTTGGGGGTTGATGGACCAATAACCGATATAGTACTTTTCATTGGTAATGTTATTGGCATTAAACCTGATGCTGAAACGATCGGCATTGTAAAATAAGCTGGCATTTAAAAGTGTGTAGCTTGGCAATTCGAATACACCAGTCTGGCTATTATCAATTACTTTGTAAATACCGGCGTAGTTACCGCCAATACCAAAACCGAAATCTTTTAAGCTACCGCGTGTAAATTTATAGGTAGCCCATAGGTTGGCTAAATCCTGAGGGCCTTGTCCGCCCTGGGCCCGGCCAGGCTCGTTATAAAAGTCGGTACCTGCCGGATTGCCTACCAACACCTGCGAGCGATTATGGCTATATCCTGCAATAAAATTTAAACCTTGAGCCGGGTTGGCATTAATATCAATTTCAAAGCCTTTGCTACCCACTTTACCACCCTGAAGAGAATTGTTAATATCTGCCGGATCAGGATATACACGGTTTTTTACTTTAATATCATAGTAAGAGAACGTTGCACTTAATTTATCATCAAACAGGTTGGTTTTTACACCAAACTCCCATTGGTTCGCATTTTCTGGCTTGAACGATTTTACTGAGCCATCTACATTTTTGGTTGGCGCAACATTAAAGAAAGCGTTCATGTAGTTAGCAAAAACAGATACTTTGTTAAGTACGGGTTGGTAAACCAATCCAAATTTAGGCGATAATGCAAATTGATTATATCCATCAGTATCATCGTTTACGTCGCCGTTAGAAACAAAATAATCAGCTCTTAAACTGGCCATGGCAGCTAATTTATCTGTAATGTTAATTACATCTGAGGCGTAAATGCTGTACACACTGTTGCTGATTTTCGCGTTGTTGGCACCTGTTCCGGCCAATAAACTATCTACTGAGGCTTTGGTTGTATACACCGGATGAGCGGGATCTGGATAAACTACATCACCCTGCGGGGTTACATTGCGCATAAGGCCATAGCCTGTTCCATTATCTACTACATTTCTGTTAAAATAATCCAGGCCAATCAGCAGTCGGTTTCTTATGCTTCCGATCTTGAAATCGCCATTAAAGTTTTGTTGGATATCAAAAGTATTGGTGGTTGAGTTTTCTTTGTGGATGAATTGTGCAAATTCATTACTCCCCGGCTCATTACCATAAATATAACCATAGTAACCAAGAGATTTTAAGGTTCCGCGAGAGATGGCCGTTTGTGAAGTCCATTGATCGGAAATCTTATAAGTCATTTGCCCCTGTAAGTTAAACCTCGGGTTTTTGATGGTAAGTTCGTTGCTGGTAAAAGAAAGGTTGTTGTTGAGGTTAAGTGCTGCTACATCTTTAAAAGTCAAGGCATCGGCACGGTTAGAATGGAAGAATACGGGTGCAAGTGCCCTTTCCTGTTCTAAAATCTCGGCCAAAAAATTAAAACTTAACTTCTCATTAACTTCATAAACCAGGGCAGGGGCAACAAAAAATGATTTTTTAAAGCCAGCATCCTGAAAGCTTCCTTCAGAATGGTAGGCGGTATTAATGCGAAGGGCTACCTTTTCTGTTTTACTTAAAGGGGTGTTTACATCTACTGCAATGCGGTTAAGGCCAAAACTCCCGGTGTTGTAGGTTACCTCGCCTCCGGTATTGAAATAAGGTTTTTTGGTTACGGTGTTAATAATTCCGCCATAACCATAAAATGTAGCGCCAAATAATGTGCCTGAAGGGCCTTTTATTACCTGAATTTCTTCGATATCGGCTGGGTCCAGATCGCCGCTGGTAAAGCCAGGCAAGCCATTATAAAGGGCGGGCTGTGCTTCAAACCCGCGCAAAGAGAAATAGCTGGCACCATCGCCTGCTCTTCCAGTCGATTCCCAGGTTCTCGAAATTCCGGGAACATTTCGCATCGCATCATCGAAATTGGTAATGCCTTGTTGCTTAATAAGATCTGATGAAACAGC
>Ga0308159_1004942_pt1 | contig 11661 bp, 8 predicted proteins | sample PhyCR1_FD_201040 | JGI IMG/M metagenome (GOLD analysis project Ga0308159, IMG submission 201040) | Phyllosphere microbial communities from UC Gill Tract Community Farm, Albany, California, United States - DLSLC.R1 | ecosystem: Host-associated > Plants > Phyllosphere > Unclassified | place: USA...
TAATGTGACCCCTGAAAGTGCGGCGGATTTCGCTGGATTAAAAGTTGGTGACGATATCGCCATGATTAATGGCATCGATTCGCTCACCTTGATTCGGCAATCTCCTGAGCCAGCGCTGGTTGCCGATCAGATAGAGGAGCGGCTTGCATCAACTCCCGAAGGTACCGCCATCAACCTCCGCATACTCCGCGCCGGAAAGCCGGTTGAGGTGATAATCAGACCTGATCGAGGCTGTTCGGCGCGCTTCATTGTAAATACAGGCGCTGGCATGACTGCATTCAGCGACCCGCACAACGTCGGGCTTGACTACAAGCTTGTCACTTTCACTCGCAGCGATGATGAACTCGCTTTAGTAGCAAGCCATGAATTGACCCATATCATAAACCGTGATGCTCAAACCAAGGACCTCGGGCAGCGCGGAAAAGAAGACAGAGCCGACGTCGTTGGCGCTTCAATCGCGCGATGCGCAGGATATGACGTTGGCAAAGCACTCGAATTCTGGCGGCGCTACAAGAAGCGGGACTGGCTTAGATTTTTTCGCGATCCTACTCACCGATCGATCGATGATCGCGTCGCCCTCATAAAAGCAAATTCTATGACCGGCGAATGCCCGCCCGCCACGGACTTCAAGGCAAAAGGCCGGTAATCATGAAAGCGTGATCCCACGCCGGCCAGGGGCGGGGTTCACAAATTGACCGCTATCCGTTACCGCGCCGCACCATGAAGCTCGTCCACATGCGACCGGATTTCAAAATCGGCCAGGAGCATCCCCATTTTTACCGAAGGCGATGAAGCTTGATCTGCGATTGCTCTTGGTGGCATCCACGCACGAAGGTTTATGATATTGCAAGCCAGAGATCGTTGCATCGGCAGGTCTCCTTATCGTAGAGATTTGAAAACCCGCACAACGTCAGGGAGACGTCCTACAGTGCTTCAATTTCCCAAGGTTTACGGGCTGACAGCTCTGGTTTCCGCAGCGATCCTAGCGGGCTGCACGACGACTACACCCAATCCGGACCTGCCGGGGGGGGATGCCGCTTATCAAGTTATCCCTGCGAAGGCGCCATCGGCAGAAAGCTACATTCTCAGTGCTGGAGATATCCTCGCAGTGGATGTTTTTGGCGAAGAAAATCTCAGCAAACCGCAGCTACTGGTCGACAGCGCCGGATTTGTGCAACTGCCACTCGCGGGACAGATCAAGGCGGCGGGAATGACCGCCAATGAACTATCGAACACGATTGCAGCAAACCTGGGCCGCCAATACCTCGTCAACCCCCAAGTTTCGGTTTCTGTGACCCAGCCTGCTAAAAGGTTTGTGTCGGTCGAAGGCGAAGTCAAACAGCCTGGGGTATACGAAGTCACCGAAAAGTTTACGCTCCTGTCCGCTCTTGCCAAAGCGCAGAGCCCAACCGATACTGCCAGGCTGGATGAAGTCATAATTTTCCGGACGACCGACGGCCAACGTATGGCCGGGCGTTTTAACCTAAAAGACATCCGCACCGGATTGGCTCCGGATCCAGAAATCATGGACGGTGATGTGGTCACGATCGGACGTTCGGCCGTTCGTGCCGCATGGCAGGATATTCTCCGCGCCGCCCCGATTTTCAATGCATTCGTGGTTCTAAGCAACAATTAGCACAACGACCTCAGCATCGAATTATGTGGACATGAGGTTCAAACCGACTTTCCGCCCACATGATTCAATGCTGGTCGTTTGCCGCGTTGCAGCATACCAAAATTAGCACCTGGTTTCGCCGCCCGGAAATTTCAAGTTGATCAGAGGTAGCATGACCACCAAGCCTCCCGTCCTCGTCACCGGCGGCGCCGGTTATATCGGTAGCCACGCGGTTCTTGCGCTCAAGGATGCAGGGTGGCCGGTCGCTGTTATCGACAATCTTGTGACGGGCTTCCGGTTTGCCATCCCGGACGGCGTGACGCTCTACGAGGGCGATATCGAGGACGGTGCGCTGCTGGCGCGGATATTCGCCGAGCAGGGCATGGGCGACGGCGTCGGCGCGATCATGCATTTCGCCGGGTCGGTGGTGGTGCCCGAATCCGTCACCGACCCGCTCAAGTATTATCACAACAACACCGCCAAGAGCCGCGCGCTCATCGACGCGGCGGTCAAGGGCGGCGTGCCGCACTTCATCTTCAGCTCGACGGCAGCGACTTACGGCATACCCGAGGTCTCGCCCGTGACCGAGGACAGCCCGAGGTCGCCGATCAATCCTTATGGGATGTCCAAGCTGATGACCGAGACCATGCTCTCCGACGTCGGCAAGGCCCATGCCTTCAACTACTGCGCGCTGCGGTACTTCAACGTCGCGGGCGCCGACCCGCAGGGCCGTACCGGGCAGTCCACGGCGGGAGCGACCCACCTCATCAAGGTCGCGGTCGAGGCTGCGCTGGGCAAGCGCGAACATGTCGCGGTGTTCGGCACCGATTTCGACACGCCCGACGGCACCGGCGTGCGCGACTACATCCATGTCTCCGATCTCGCCAACGCGCATGTCCTCGCGCTCGAGGCGCTGATCGCCGAGCCGAAGCGTTCGCTGACGATGAATTGCGGTTACGGACGCGGCTTCTCGGTGCTCGAAGTGCTGGATGCGGTCGACCGCGTGACCAACCGGATCCTCGACCGCCGGCTGCAAGGCCGCCGCGCGGGCGATCCGGATGCGCTGATCTCGGATAACAGCCGGATCAAGGCGACCATCCCGTGGGTCCCGCGCTATGACGACCTGCCCACCATCGTCGAGCACGCGCTGGCCTGGGAGCGCAAGCTGGGTGAACTCAATCCCGGGTGAGGCCGAAATCGACGGCAGCGACAGGCCCGGGTCCCTTCTGCGGAAATCCGGTGGCCGCAGCGGCCTAACTCGTCGTTGAAGCCGCTGGCGGGGCGAGCTTCAAGAGGCTCCTGTGCCAGCAGGCCCCGGCGGAGAAATGACAGGCCCCGTGCCGGACAGGCGCCCTGGCCGCATCGCGGCGGTGGCCCGGCAGAATGCCGACCAGCGCCGCGATGGCGGGAACGCCAGGCGTCTTTTGGCCCCGCCCATCCGCCCCGCTCCCCAGAAACCCTCGATGGCGGCCGGATAGACGGGCGAAGGCGGGGCCGGGGCTTCAGAAAGCCACGCTGAGCGAGGCGCGCGCGGAAAGGTCCGTGCTCGTGCTGGTACGCTCCATGCGGGTCGAGATCTTCCATGTGAAGTCGTAGCCGCCGGCCAGCATCCCCACTTCGCCAACCCAGGCGCCCTTCAGGCCGTCCCCGGCGATGGAGAACGCCGAGCCGGCGTCGTAGCTGTCGCCGCCGTTGAAGTAGGCGGTGGTGGTGCCCAGCTTGCCGGTCAGCACTTCGCGGCGGCCGGCCTCGACCTGGAAGGTCAGGGGATGCCAGTCGTTCGAGATCTTGCCCACCGAGTACGAGGCCGTGATCGTCGGCGTCGCGGTGAGTGCCTTGCTGGTGCGGCTGGCCACGCTGAGCGCGATGGCGTCGCTGTCGGCGGTCTCGTCGTAGCTGCTTTCCTTCAGCCACATCTCCTCCAGTTCCAGCTTCGGCTTGAGGCTGAAGCGGCGCGACATGTCGAACTTGTACGAGGCCCCGAGGAGGCCCGAGAACAGCCAGCCGTTCCAGCTGCCGTCGGCGTCGTAGGTGAAGTCGGTATCGTCGATCGTGCCGGTGTAGGTGCGCGTCGAATCGATCGAGATGCGCGATGCGCCGATACGCGCCCAGGCCATCAGCGGGCCCTTTGCAGTGCGCCAGAACACGCCGAAGTCGTGCTGGCTGACGTCGAGGTTTCCGGTGCCGCCGTTGTCCTTCACGCTGCTGCTGAGCCACGCATAGGACACGCCGAAGTAGCCAAGGTCGGTATGACGCTCGGCGCCGGCCGAAAGACCCCACCCGCTGACCTTGTAGCTGGCCGTGCCGGTCGCGTCCTTGCTCGAGCGGAAATAGATGGGCTCGAGCCAGCCACCGACGTCGGAGATGTCGAACATCGAGCTTTCGTCGCTGAGGTGGCGGGCGGCCAGGCGATCGGCCATGGTGACGGCCTTGAACACGCCGCCGGCATGGTCGGGCAGCAGCGACCCGGTCTGCTCGCGCAAGGTAGCCGAATCGCCCACCTGAAGGAGGCTGTCGGTGATGTCGTCGTCGTTCTGGGCGGTCGAGTAGATCGCGTCCCAGGCAGCGGCCTGCGATTTGGTCAGGCCCAGTTCGCCCGTCGTCTTGCGGGCCAGGGTCAGGTAGACGTTGTTGTCGTCGGTGCTGACCGAGCCGTTGTAGATGAACGGCGTGTCCACCGACGATGCCAGCGTGCCATCGATGGTCAGGCTATCCGCGGTCAGGACGGTATAGGTCCCTTCCGCCGTGGCCAGGCTGCTGACCGTCGCGCTGACGCTCGCGCCGTCTTCCAACGTGGCGCTGTTCACGGCGATGGTGGAGCTTTCGTCGCCGTCGACATAAACGCCGATGGTTCCGCTCGACGCGACGTAGAGGCTGCCGAAGCTCACCGTGGTGGCCTCGTCGGGGATCAGCGTGCCGCCGTTGACGGTCACGGCGACGTTCCCGGCATTGGTCAGCTGGCCTGAATAGACGGCCGTGTCGTTGATCGTGATCGTGCCCGCTTCGCCCGCGAAGTCCATCGTGCCCGAATAGAGCGATTCGCCCGAGAGCGTCGCGGTGGCGGTGCCCGTGCCCCAGTGGACGTCGCCGTCGTACTCGGCGTCGTCCGAAAGGGTCAGCGTGTCGTCGCCGGCACCGAAATAGGTGTCGCCGTCGATCAGGCCGGTCGAGGAGGTGATCGTGTCGTTACCCGACCCCAGCAGGATGTCGCCGGTGATGACCGCGTAATTGGTGGTGTCCTCCTCGTCGCTGTCCTCCTCGTTGTCCGCGCGGGTCTCGGCGTCGTCGTCGTTGATGTACTGGCTGATGGTCACGCCGGTGGTGTTGGCCGAAAGGTCGAGCGCGGTGCGGCTGTCGGTGCTCGATCCGCTCGCGGTGATGTAGCCGGTATTCACCACGGAGGTCAGCGTGCCCGAGAGGTCCTGGACGGCGATCGTCGTGCCTTCGCCGGTCGAACTCAGCGCGGCGGTGATCGAACCGCTGTTGTACAGGTTGGTGACGGTGCTGCCTTCGTTGATCTGCAGCGCAACGGCGGTCGAATCGTAGGAAGTGGCGATCAGCGTACCTGAGACCCCGATGCCATCGGTGAGCGTGACGTTGCCGCCCTGCCCGCCGATGACCAGGCCATAGGCATTGGTGTTGCTGTAGTACGAATTCGCCGTGACAGATCCTTCGATCGCGATCGAATAGGTTCCGACGTTCGCATCGACCGCACCGATGGTGATGTCGCTCGTCCCGCCCACCTGGATCGCCGGCCCGTTGCCGTAGGAGGTGACGGTGCCCGTGCCCTCCTCGCTGTCGGTTACGCCGTCGTTGTCTTCGTCGGTGTCCGTGTCGTCGTCGTTGGACGGAGGCGCAGCGACGTAGATGCCGCCGTCGACGTTGCCGGTGATCGAGACCGCCGCCGTGCCGGTACGCAGCGCCGCGCGGGACAGCACCTCGGCGGTGCCGTCGTCGTCGGTGTAGGTATAGCCCTTCGTGACCGCGCCCTGGATGGTGACGGCGCCGGTCACGTCGCCCGCGACGCTAATCGCACTGGCGCCGTAGCCGACCGCCGAAACGGAGCCCTCGACCGTCAGGTTGCCGTCCACGCCCTGGGTGGAGATGCCCGTCGCATAGTCGCCGATCACGCTGATCGCGCCGGTATTGGTGATGTTGCCGGTCCAGTCGCCGGCCAGCACGAGGCCGCCGGAATTCTGGCCCTCGACGGTGATGTCGCCTTCGTTGAGGATCATGCCCGAAGCGTCGCCGGCCACGTAGATGCCATAACGCTTGCTTGCCGAGGCGATGCCGGTGGTGACGATCGAATCGTCATCGCTGTCGTCGACCACGAAGTCCTCGAGCACGTCGATGGTCGAATCCTCGTCCGTGGTGATCGTCGAGGTCGTGCCCGACGCGACGTAGATGCCGGCCGCGCTGCTCGCGCCGCCCACCTCGATCGCGCCGTTCATGGCGACGGTGCTGTTGCTGTCGACGGTGATCGCATTGCCGCTGGCGACCGTGATGGTGCCCGCGCTCTTGACGGTGACGTCACCGGCGGTCGCCGTGGAAAGCGCGGTCGTGCTGTCGCCCGAGACGGTGGTGGCGGCAAGCGCCGGACCGGAAACGAGGGCGAGCACCAGGGCGCCCAGACTGGTGGAGCTGTGTAGCGATGACATGGAGTGTGCGGATCCCGAAAGGTAGATCTGTTGACGATATGCTGGTTGGCCGGCCGGCTCAGGCCGCGACGGGTAAGGCCGCGATGGGCAAGGCCGCGCCGTGGGCATGCGCGACCAGGCTGCCGGCGCCCGCCGGCGGGCCCATCTTCACGCGGCCCGGTGCGCAGGCGTCATGCGCCGGGCCACTCCGGCGGCCCCGGCCGGGCGGCCGCCCCGCTGCGAGATCATGATGTTGCATGTCACCCTCCTTGCGCCCGGCGTAGCGGCCGGCCCTGCAATGCGGAGAAGTGTGCGCCGGCCATTGCCGACGAATTTCACGAGAATTGCACTCAGTTGACCGCCGAAGCGGCGGCGGCAAACTGGCCGTTACGTCGATCGATTCAGATGGGAGAGATCAGGCCGAAAAGATCAGGCCAAGGAATCAGGCCAAGAAATCAGGCGGGCCGCGGCGCCTGTCCATCACCCACGGCGGGCACGAAGAGATAGCCCTCGTTGCGCACGGTGCGGATGATGTCGCTGCCGCCCTGCCCTTCGGACAGCTTGCGGCGAAGACGCGAGAGCTGGACGTCGATGGCGCGGTCGTAATGGTCCGAATCTTCGCCGCGCGACCAGTCGAGCAGCTGGTCGCGGGTCAGCACCCGGCGCGGATGCTCGGCAAAGGCGCGCAGCAGCCGGAATTCGCCGTCCGAAAGCGAGATCAGCGCGTTGCCCGGGTCGAACAGCAGGCGAAGGCCCAGGTCCATGCGCCAGCCCCCGAAGTGCAGGCAATCGCCCGAATCGATTTCCCCATGACGTACCGGCACGGCATCCGGCGCGGCCGGAGCAGGCGCCATCGCGGCCCGGCGACGCAGCACGGTGCGGATCCGGGCCAGAAGTTCGCGCGGGTTGCAGGGCTTCGCAAGATAGTCGTCAGCCCCCATTTCGAGCCCGACAATGCGGTCCACGTCGCTGCCCACCGCCGACAGCATGATCACCGGAGGTGCGTCCGCGCCGAGCTGGCGCAGGGCGGTGAGGCCATCCTCGCGCGGCATCATCACGTCGAGCACGATGAGGTCGAAGCTCTCTGCCGCCAGCATGGCGCGCATTTCGAGCGGATCAGCGGCCGTCGCCGTATCGTAGCCGTGCTTGGCGAGGAATTCGCCGATCAGGGAACGAATGCCCTCGTCGTCGTCGACGATGAGAATGCGCGTGTGCAGGTCCATTGCATGCGGTTCTAGGATCATTCACCCCTCTTGGATAGCCCGTGTTTGCCCCGGATTTCAGCCGCGGGGCCGGGTTGAGACAGGCCTGAAATGTGCGCGCAAAGCAGTGAAATCCGGCGGCAACCTGGGCCTCTCACAAAATCGGCCATGGACAGTCGAGCTTGCCACGATACGCATCGGGCAGCCGGCCTTGAGGACATGGCGGCGCCCCCCGCGCTTCATGTCGCCGAGACCGGCCCCGCTGCGTTGAAGGCCACCGTCCGGGGTACCACCGCCAAGGTGCCTCGCGGTGCCGGGGCCGTCGTCCGAGCAGGTTCTGTAGTCGCACCCGCCCTGCTCGCCGTCGGCCCCGGAATTACTTGCAGACGAAATATTGTTTCAAAAAATATCCGGCGTTCGGATTATTTATGGATACAAAGTCCTCAAATTGACATAAGGGCGCACTATCGCGCTCATCACAGGCCCGCAGCAACTCATGGTGCCGGCCGCGATACTGGAAATTCCGCCCGGGTCCTGCCGTTTGTGCAGCGTATTACCGGGCCAGTCCGAGGTGACTGTTCCCGCCAACTGCCCTTTGGGCCGAAGGCGGGAACGTGGAGTGGGGATAGGAGGGAAGTGTCCCTCTCTCCTGTCCCCGCTCCGCATCCCAAGCCCGGCTTGCGCTTCCCCGGCCCCATCGACAACCACATCCCTGGCAATCGCGCGTCTCGCAATTGCGCCCGCCGCATGGCACAAAACGCCCCATGACCATTCCCAGCCTTCCGCGCCGGCTCGGCCTGCCCCTGGCGATGCAGATGATCGCCATTCTCGTGTGCGTGCTGCTGGCCGCGCAGGCGGTGACGCTTGCCCTCACGGTGCTGCTGCCGCCGCGTCCGACGGCGCGCTGGAACATGGACGAGGTCGCCGCCGCGCTGACCGGCCCGTCCGCCTCCGACCGACTGGAACGCACCACCATGAACGGCCCGCCCGACGTGCGCGGCCAGGGCTGGCTGGTCTCCGAATCCTCGCGCGAGGCGCTCGCCCGGCGGCTTGGCCGCGCGCCTAAGGACATCGTCCTTGCGTTCTACACCCAGCTCCCCGTTGGCGGCGTGGCGGTTCCCACCGAGGCGCATTCGCCGCTCGTGGTGGAGGCCAGGGGGGGCGGGTTCAGCTCGCTCCTCGTCGAGCAGGCCCAGGCCCAGGCCATCCCCGGCGGCCCGCCTGCCGGTGGCGGCCCCGGTCCCGGCGGCATGCCCGGCGGCGGCTTTCCTGGCGGACGCATGCCCGGTGGCGGCTTCCCGGGCGGCGGCATGCCCGGCGGCACGCGCATGCCCTCCCAACCCGGCTCCTCGATGCCCGGTTCTTCCCTGCCGCGCCCCGGCATGCCCCAGGGCGGTGCCGGCGGTTCGGCAAGCAACCAGCCGGGAGGCGGCGCCCGCAATCCGGCAGGCCCCGCGCAGGCACAACCTAGCGGCACGGGCGGCAACCCCGGCCAGACCGCACAGTCCGGCACCAGTCCGCGCGGCAGCTCCGGCGGCCCTGCCGGGCTGGGCGGGAACGATGCGGGCGGCAACGGCCCGGGCGGCGGACGACAAGGTGGCATGGGCGGCATGGGCGGCATGGGCGGCGCCGCGATGGGCCCCGGCATGAACGGTAGTGCACCGATGCCCGCGCCGATGCCCGCCCCCATGCAGGCGATGAGCGCCCCGATCCAGATTCCCGCTCCCCGCGCCGCCGCATCCGAAACGTCGGCGCCCGCCGGCCGCCCGGCCGCCTCCGTCGCCGTCCCCCAGGCACCGGCGAGCGCATCCGCCCCGGCCCTGCCGTCCGCAACACCGCAGGTCGCGGCGGCCGATCGGGCAACCGTAGCCGATGCTTCAGCCACGCCGCAGCCGATCCCGTTCCGCCGGGTGCGCGATTCGCTGTTCGACATGGCCTCGCCGCCGTTCATCGAAGGCGATTTCGTCGCCGCAGCCCGGCAGGCCGATGGCCGCTGGCTGGCCGTGGCCCCGCGCGCGGAGCCTTTTCCCAACGCTTGGCAGCAGCGCGTGATGCTGTGGTTCGCGCTCTCGCTGGCGATCGTGAGTCCGCTCGCCTGGCTGTTCGTGCGCCGCATCGTCCTGCCGCTGCGCGACTTCGCACGCGCCGCCGAGCAGCTCGGCCGCGACCCTTCGGCGACAATTTTGCCGCTGTCCGGCCCCGCCGAGATCGGCCGCGCCGCCAATGCCTTCAACCAGATGCGCAATCGCCTGCGCGCCTTCGTGGACGACCGCACGGCCATGGTCGGGGCGATCAGCCACGACCTGCGCACGCCGCTTACGCGCCTGCGCTTCCGCATCGAGGACGTGCCAGACGAACAGCGCGAAGGCCTGCTCAAGGAAGTGAGCGAGATGGAAGCGATGATCAGCCAGGTCATCGCCTTCATCCGCGACGCATCCACCCCGGGCCCGCGCGAACGCGTCGACTTCGCCGAACTGATCGCCGGCACCGTGGCCGACGCGCAATTGGTCGGTGCCGACGTGCAGATCGAGCACAACGTCCATATCCCGGTCGACGTCGACCCGGTCGGCATTCGCCGCCTGCTCGGCAATTTGCTGGAAAATGCGGTCAAGTACGGCGAAAGCGCCCGCGTCCGGGTCTCGCTGAACGGCGACGAGGCGGTGGCGGAAATCCTCGACGCCGGCCCCGGCATCCCCGAGGACGAGTTCGACCGCGCCTTCGAGCCGTTTTACCGCAGCGAGACCGCGCGCAAATCGGGCAGCAAGGGCAGCGGCCTCGGGCTGGCGGTCTGCCGTTCGATCGCGCGCGCGCACGGCGGCGACGTGTCGTTCGTCCATGCCAAGGACGGCTTCGTCGCCCGCGTCGCGGTTCCCGCCGCCTTCGACCCCGCGCTGCGCAAGGCGGCCTGAGGAACGGTGCCCATGCAGAACCGCCCGCGCCCCCGCATCGGGGCGCTCGCATCGGTGCTGGCCGGCATGCTGGTTTTCGGCCCCGTCCACGCCAATGCGCAGGAAGACCAGGGCTCACAGGCGCAAGCAGCGTCGACGGTCGCCCCCGCCCCGGAGCCTTCCACGACGACGCCCCCCGCCGAGCCGCTGTGGACCCTGGCTGCGTCCGCAGGCGTCAGTTCGCGTGACGACGGCCCCGACGGCAGCTGGCAGACGCTTGCCCTTACGCGCCGCTTAGGGCGCGGTTACGTGCGCGGTAGCATGATGCGCTACAACGGCACGCTGCAGCAGTCAGACGCCGCGCTGCCCTCGGATTATTACGTCGGAACGCTTGGCGCCGGCGGCAATTTCGACAACTGGGTGGTCGACGGCTGGATGAGCTACGGCCGGCAGAGGTACGGCAAGATCAGCACCGCCTCGGGCAGTCGCTCCAGCACCGGCGCAAAAGGCAGCGACTACTACGCCGTCGGCGGCGACTTCGGCCGCGTCGTGCCGCTGGGATCGCGCTTCTACCTAACCCCTACGGTCGCGGCATCGTTCGCCAGCGGAAAGCTGCTGCGCCCGGCTCCGACCGGGTCGGACCAGATCGACCTGGAAACCGACGAACCGACCTGGTCCGGCAACGCCACCATGCGGATGGACTACGCTTTCGGTGCGGCGAGAAGCCACTACATCGGCCTGTCGATCTCGCGCAACTGGAGCAGCAACGGCGTATCGGCTCTGCGCGTGCGCCCCTCCGGAGACGGCGATGGAACACCAGCCTTCGCGCTCGACAGCAAGCATTACGCCGATGGCTGGTCTGAGATCGGCACGAGCGCGAACATGAAACTGGGCAGGAACCTCTACCTGGACCTTTTCGCCACGCGCAGTTTCGGCGCTCTTGCCGGCAATGTCACCGCGGCCGGCGTCGGCCTGCGAAAGTCGTTCTGATAACCGGACGCCGTCTTTCTCCGGCTATCAGACGTGCAAGAATATCGCCCGACGGTTAATCAGAAACCGATTAGTTTACCGCAAGACAACGCCGTCCGATTGCCGTTTTTGCATTGCAGCAAAGTGCGGCACGGCCTATGGAATTGCCTCTAATTCATTCAGGGTGTTTCAAACGATGAGCAATACGGGCAGCAGCACTCCCAAGGTCGCGCTGATCACCGGCGTAACGGGCCAGGATGGCTCCTATCTCGCGGAATTCCTGCTGGAGAAGGGCTATGAGGTCCACGGTATCAAGCGCCGTGCCTCGCTGTTCAACACCGCCCGCGTCG
>Ga0308159_1004943_pt1 | contig 11657 bp, 8 predicted proteins | sample PhyCR1_FD_201040 | JGI IMG/M metagenome (GOLD analysis project Ga0308159, IMG submission 201040) | Phyllosphere microbial communities from UC Gill Tract Community Farm, Albany, California, United States - DLSLC.R1 | ecosystem: Host-associated > Plants > Phyllosphere > Unclassified | place: USA...
CGCGGTTGTGGCCATAGCCGATCAGCTTGGACGCGGTGCCCACCGTCGAGACGAGCGACAGATTGTTCGCCGGATGCCGCCCCAGCACATAGTCGATGGCGTTCAGCGTATAGTCGGTGCCGATGATTTCCGGGAACGCCTTATGCATCAGGAAGGCGGTCGAGCCGAACTCGACGACCTGATGCGATCCGGCCCAGCCGCCTTCGCTGATCGGTACGCCGAAGGGGTTCTTGGCGGCCTCTTCATCCATCTTGACCTTGGTCTGGCGGACCAGCGGGACCAAGGCGGCGCGGTACTTGGCATCCATGAACGGAAGGGCGCGTACCGCCGAGGCGCGGACCCAGGCGAAGTTCTTCGTGACGACGGGCATCAGCGCGCGCAGGCGGTCGGCATAGACACGTTCGCCCTTGCTGGTGATCAGCATCTCGACGGTCGCGCCGACATTGGCGCCGTCCGCCGACCATGGCGTGCCGGAGTCGTCGCGCCCGTCGCCCGACTTGATCGGCCCCTTCTGATAGCGTCCCCACAGGACCTTGGCCGCGTCCCAGGCCTCGGTCGCCATCGTCGGATCGCTGTCCGCCAGCGCGCGGGACGCGGCGGCGAGGGCACCCGCGACCGCCAGATTGTTGGCAGGCAGATCGGTGGTGAAGGCCCAGCGATCGTCCTGCGTCCCCGACGACCCGCCCTTGCGCTCGCTGATGCCGAGCGAGGCGTCATAGGTCAGATTGTCGGTTTGCGACCCCGCATCGCCCAGATGGGCATATTGGCGCTGCACCGGATCGATGATGCCGACGATGGCATGGCCGAACACCTTGTACTGGGCGAGCAGTTGCAGCACGCCGTGGCGGATCTGCTGCACCGAGTCCTGCTTGCCGTCGGGCTTGCGGATCTCCACCGCGCGAGCGGCCTCGTCCACGCTCGTCTCGTCCCAGTCGAGGCCGTAAAGCTCGCGACCCCAGGCGAGGTCGCGGACCACCTGCGCATTTTGCGGTGTCTGGATGTCGTAATCGCCCGCATCCTGAAAGCCGCCGACATTCAGGCCGGGAATATGCTCGCCCGGCTTGAACGGCGAGTCGAGGTTGGGGCCCATCTTGTAGCCGTCGAAATGGACATGGTTGGGCGGTGCCTGGCGGGCATCGTCGAGATGCGAGGGGGCGGACCAGACGCGGTATTGTTCGCGAATGCCGACATGATCCATCTGCTCGGCGATGAAGGTGTCGAGCGAGGTCTGCCAGATGCGGTCATAGGTATCGGCGGCGATACGGAACGGGTTCGTCACCTGACCGCCATAGGCAATGGCATAGATGCCCGGCTCGCGCACCTGGGAGAAGTCGAAGGCGGCGTAATTATACCGCATCCAGCGCCCGCGCGGGGTGACGGCGGCACGCAGCACCGATTGGCGTGTGCCGTCCGCGGCCAGTCGGACCAGTTCCGCCTCGCCCGGCGGGGTCCCGTGCGGATCGGTTTCGATCAGCGCGACCTTGGTGCGGCCGGGCGTATAGCCCGCTTGGTTGAACGAGACGACCGGCGGGCGCACCCAGTCCTTCACGACATTGGGACGGACATGCCAGACCACGGCATTCTCCTTCGCCCCCGCCGCGATCAGCGAGCGGACGACGAACCAGCCATTCTGCGCCCGGTTGCGCGCGTCATAAAGCGCCAGCCCGCCCGCATCCGACGTGATCGTCACGCGGGTCAGCGGGTCTTCGGGCGACAGGGTAATCGACTTGCCGCCTGAGGCCAAAGGCGTCGGATCGCCCGATCCGTCCTTGGCCATCGGGCCGGTAGGATGGCGTGGGAACAGGCCCGGCGCGGTATCCATCAGATAGGTCTTGCCGAAATAGCTGGTCGGCAGGAAATCGAGGTTGAAACCGGCCTTGCCCGCCAGCGCGGCGGGCAGCGGCTGATCGAGGTCGACGGCGATGCGAAACCCGTCGCCTTCCGCCGTCACCTTCACCCGATAGGCGAGATTCTGGTCCTTATAGGCCGAGCGGACGACGATCTGGTTGGGCTCGGTCCCGCGCGCCCGGCTGACAAAGGCCGGGACGGGGTCCCATTGCTCGGGCGTGGGGTTCAGGCGTATCGCGCCGTCGGTGGCGATCCGCTCGCCATGCAGGACGATCTGGATACCGGCATTCTTCTCGTCGAAGAAGATGGGGCTGAATTGGTTCTGGTCGACCATCACGGTCAGGCCCTGCCGCTCCAGCGTCTCGGCCGGGGTGACGGACAGCGCCGGTGCCGTGCCCTGCGTTGTGACCTGTGCCTGTGCCTGCACGGCGCAGGACGCCATGATGCTCGCCGATGCCAGCAAGGCGACACCCATGTGTTTCAGCATAACCCCTCCTCGATATAGATAGCGCTATCATTTTTGATCATGGGCAGGGCGGCGAACCATATGGATCCAATGCCTTGTCCAAAACGCGGGGCGACGCGGTTTCCGCTTTCGCCTTGCACGCAATCTGTGCCAGCTTTTTCGATTAAACAACGAAAAAATAGCGCTTTGTTCTGGATCAACTTTTGAAGGGCGGATGGGGCTGACAAGCCATCGGGGGTGCAATTTGCATTGCCTGTGTACCGCTCACATACTCTGATGCAGATATGGAAACGGCGCGGACCGCTCTTGCCGTCCGCGCTGTCCCGAACGTGGCAGAAGGAGCGTTACTTCTGCGATGTATAGCGCGGCTGGACCCGGCCGGCTTCGTCGGCGGCCTGCTTGATCAGCTGGATGTTGCGCTTGATCGAGGCGGCGAGAGCTGAGCGGATCGACTCGTCGGCATCGGAACCGGCAGGCACTTCGCGCAGCAGCTGGAGCCACTCGCCGATCGCCTCGTCATGCTGGCCCTTCAAATCCTTTTCCATCGCGAAATAGAAGCGCGCGCGCGCATCGCGCGGGTCGATCGCGATGGCCTTGCGGAACGCGTTCCCCGCCTCGGCCGGCAGTTCGATGCCCTGCGCCTTCGTGGTCTGCATGACCGTCTCACCCAGCGCCGACCAGGCGTTCGCCTGGTTGGGATCGATCGCCAGCGACGCACGATAGGCGGTCGCCGCCTCGTCGAACCGGCGCTTGGCGAGCAGCGCGTCGCCCAGTTCCTTCTGTGCGGCGGCGCTACCCGGCGCCTTGCTGGCGGCGGCCTGCGCGGTGGCGGGATCGGGGGCGGCCATGGGTCGCTCGACAAAGACCGGGGCCTGGGCGGCCTTCTCCGCCGGACGCCGCAGCAGGGCACTGGCGATAAAGGCCAGGACGACCAGGACGAGCAGGATGCCTGCGATGACGAGGAGCTTGCGGCGTTTCACGATTCATCCCTGCTGATTATGTCGCCGGACCCTATCGCCCGGTATGTCCTGACACAGCGTAAAGCGCGCATGGACCGCGCGGAACCCGTCTTGTCCTGAAACATGTCGCGCCAAGCCGCTGCCCCAGAACGGGATCATACCGGGGTTTACCGGACGCGACATCGGCGTCGATATCGATAGAGTGAGAGGAACAGGGCACATGAGTCGCCCGAAATTCAACGGGAATATCGCCCGATGGTGAATGTGCGACCGAGACGGGATCACCCGTTCCGACACATGATCGGGTGCGCGGCGTAACAGGGAGTTTGATGATGGCGGCTGTGACGAAGATGATGGCGATGGCGATGGCGGGTGTCATGGCTGGCGCGCTGATTGCGACGGCCGCCCATGCGGGCACGCTGTCCTCGACGCCGGGCAATGTCGTGCCGACCAATCCCTCGGTCCTGATCGACTTCGACGGCACGAACGGCAACACCACCTATTCGTCGGGCTTCTCGCTGTCGGGCACCGCCGTCCTGACGACCGGCTCGGCCAATGGTTATAGCCGGCCGATGGGCGACACGACCCAGTATCTGATGGTCAATGGCGGCAAGACGGCCGAGTTGCGCACCAAGGACTATAGCTATGACGGCTTCGGTCTCTATTGGGGTTCGATCGACTCGTTCAATACGCTGGAAGTGCTTGGCGCCGCCGGTAACGTCCTGAAGACGATCACGGGCCTGGACGTCATTTCGCCGACCGCCGACGTGCCGGGCACCTATTACAACGATCCGAGCCTGAACCGCTACGTCACCTATACGCTCGACAGCCTGACGGGTGAGCGCATCGCGGGCCTGCGCTTCTACTCGGGCGATACCGCCTTCGAACTCGACAATGTCACCTTCTTCGGCGGCAAGCCGACCTCGGTCCCCGAGCCCGCCACGCTGACCCTGTTCGGCGCAGGGATCGGCGGCCTGATCGCCGCGTCGCGTCGCCGCCGCAAGAAGACCGCCTGATCCCAGGCATTCCGGCTGGTCGGTCCGACAGGATCGATCGGAGAAACGAAAAGGGCGGCTCTTGGGCCGCCCTTTTTTGTGTCCGCTACAGAAGACGGTGAAAGGCCGGCCCCGCCGGGTCAGGCGGCGGCCCCGTTCAGCGTTTCCATCTCGCCCAGCACCCGCGCTTTGCGGCCATAGACATATTCGAACAGCGGGCTGGCCATCATCGTGGTCACGATCGCCATCAGCACCAGCATCGAGAACAGGGTGGGGCCGATGATTCCCTTTTGCAGCCCGATATTGATGATGATCAGTTCCATCAGCCCGCGCGAGTTCATCAGCGCGCCGATCCCCATCGCCGTGCGATTGTCCTCGCCACAGGCGCGCGCCGCCAGATAGCAGGCGCCGAACTTGGCGGCGATCGACGCGGCCAGGATGCCGAGCGCGATCAGCAGCAGCGGCAGCGAGTTGACCATGTCCATCCGCGTGTTCAGCCCCGAATAGGTGAAGAACATCGGCAACAGCAGGACGACGGCCAGCGGCTCGACCTTCTTCTTCAACTCGGTGACGAACAGGCCGCGCGGCATGAAGACGCCCAGGATGAAGCCGCCGAAAATGCCATGCACGCCGATCGCGTCCATGATGAAGGCGGACAGGCAGAAGGCCATCAGCGTGATCGCCAACACGGTCGTGCTCATCTCACCCCGCGCCTCGACCGCCCGGCCCAGCGGCGCCAGCAGGCGGCGGCCGAACAGGATTAGGAAGCCGACATAGAGGAACGCTCCGCCGATTGCGAGGATCGCCACCCCGCTGCCGCCGCCGAAGGTCGCCAGCACGATCGCCAGTACGCACCAGGACGCGGCGTCGTCGAACGCGCCCGCCGCCAGCGACAGGGTGCCGAGCGGGCTGTCCGCCAGTCCCCGTTCGTTGATGATCCGCGCCAGCATCGGAAAGGCGGTCAGCGCGATACAGGCACCCAGGAACAGCGTGGCATTGGCCTGGCTGATCCCGGCGGTGAACAGGCCGGGGACCTTGAGCAGCAGGGGCGTGATCGCCACCGCGATCAGGAACGGCGCGATCACGCCCGAGGCCGATACCGCCATGGCACTGCGCGCCTTGGACTGAAAATGATCGAGGCGGAGCGTCAGCCCGACCAGGAACATGTACAGCGCCACGCCGAGCTGCGCGCCCGCATAAAGGACGTTGCGGGTTTCCTTGGGAAAGATCGCCGCCTGCAGGTCGGGAAAGAACAGGCCGAGCAGCGAGGGGCCGAGCACGACCCCGGCGATCATCTCGCCCACCACCGGCGGCTGGCCCAGGAACCGCTGTCCGGCCCAGCTGACGACGCGACAGGCGAACAGGATCACCGCCAATTGCAGGAAGAAATGGATGCTATAGTCGCCGGGCGCATAGGTGGCGGCGGCCCCGGCGCTGGCCGGGCCATGCGGTGACAGGATGCCGCCAAAGGTCTTCCAGAAACTGTCGATCGCGTCGTTCATCGGTCTTCGCATCCCCCCTCGCGTCCGGCCTTGCGCGGTCCGGCCCAGGCGATAGCGACGCCAAGTCGCGGGGCGATGCAACGGGATTTCTTCGGACAGCAAGCGATTGTGCCCGGCCACTGGCAAACTGTGTTCTTGCCGCTACAAGGTAGGTACGTACCTACATATTCGAGGGGCGGATGAAGACGCTGACCAGCCGCGAGTTCAACCAGGATGTCAGCCGCGCCAAGCGCTTGGCCCGAATCGAGCCGGTGTTCATCACCGATCGCGGACGCCCCACCCATGTCCTGCTGGGCGTCGAGGCCTTTCGCCAATTGGCGCGCCAGACCGAGACGATCGTCGACCTGCTCGCGCAACCCGATGCGATGCCCGGCGAGGCGCCGCCGCCGCGCGACTGGAACCGGACGCGCTGATGTATCTGCTCGATGCCAGCGTCGTGGCCGAACTGCGTGGCGCGCGGCGGGGACAGGCCGATCCGGGGCTGGTCGACTGGGCATCGGGTGTGCCGCGTCACGAATTGTTCCTGTCGGCGGTGACCTTGCTCGACCTTCAGGGAAACAAGGACGCCGACGACTGGATCGCCGAGCAGGTCCTGCCCGCGTTCGAGGGGCGTATCCTGGCGGTCGATGTCGCGGTGGTACGACGGTCATCGGCACTGGGTTATGCGCAGACGCGTGACGCGCTGCTGGTGGCGACGGCGCTGGTCCATGGCTTGACGCTCGTCACGCGGCATGTCGCGGCCTATAAGGTCGGGCGGCCGAAGCTGTTCTGCCCCTGGGGTTTCGTGCCCGATGATATGGGCGAGGATTGGCGGCAGGCGACGAAGGGCGGTTCGCAATGGTTCCGCAACCTGTTCGTGAGGATGTGAGCGTGGTGGAGGGGCAGGCCAGGTCGATCCTGATCGTCGGCGGCGGCACGGCGGGCTGGTTGACCGCGGCCTATCTCGCCCGCTTTTTGGGGCCTGCGACCCGCATCACCTTGCTGGAGGACCCGGCGATCGGCGCGATCGGGGTGGGCGAGGGGGCGTTCCCGACGATGCGCTCGACCCTGCGCTTCCTGGGGATCGACGAGGCGCATTTCATCCGCACGGCGGGTGCGACCTTCAAGCAGGGCATCCGTTTCGACGACTGGCGGCACGCCTCGGACGGGGGCAGGCGCCACCGCTATGTCCATCCGTTCGAGCCGCCCTTCCAGGCGGACGGCGTCGATCTCGTCGCGCACTGGCTGGCGCAGGACCCGGCGACCCGTGCGCCCTTTGCCGAGGCGGTGACGATCCAGCACCGCGTCGCCGCCGCCGGGCGGGGGCCGAAACAGGCGGGGGAAGCGGCGTTCGACGGGCCGCTCAGCTATGCCTATCATTTCGATGCGCATCGGCTGGTCGCGCTGCTGGCCGACCATGCCATGGGCCTGGGCGTGCGGCATCTGGAGGGCAGGCTGACCGGCGCGCAGGTGGGCGCGGACGGGCTGATCGCGCATGTCGTCACCGACCGTCAGGGCACGCTGACCGCCGACCTCTATGTCGACTGCACCGGGCAGCGGGCCGAACTCATCTCCGGCGCGTTGGGGGAGCCACTGCTGCCGGTGCGCGACCAGCTGTTCACCAATCGCGCACTCGCCTGTCGTCTGCCCTATGATGCCGAGCGCGGCCACGCCCTGCCGACCATGACCATCGCCACCGCGCATCGGGCGGGTTGGACCTGGGATATCGGGCTGGCCGAGGGGCGGGGGATCGGGACGGTCTATTCCGACGCGCATATGGATGACGAGGCCGCGCTGGCGACGCTCGCCGCCTATCTGGGACAAGATCCCCACAGGCTGGAGCCGCGTTTGCTGACCTTCGAGCCGGGGTATCGCCAGCGGCCCTGGATCGGCAATTGCGTCGCGATCGGACTGGCCGGAGGCTTTCTGGAGCCGCTGGAGTCGACCGGCATCGTCCTGATCGAGGCGGCCGTCGCCATGCTGGCCGAGCTGTTCCCGCATCGCGGGCCGATCGCCGCGCCTGCCGCGCGCTTCAACACGCTGATGACCGCACGGTATCGGACGATCGTCGACTTCCTCAAGCTGCACTACTGCCTGAGCAGCCGGGACGAGCCGTTCTGGCGTGACAATAGCGCTGCCGGGACGATCTCCGACCGGCTACGGGACCTGCTGGAGCAATGGCGTTACCGGCCGCCGGGGCGGTTCGACTTCACGTTGGATGTCGAAAGCTTCGCCCATTTCAACTATCAGTATATCCTCTACGGCATGGGCTTTGCCGATGGCGAGGTGAGGAAGATGGGCGCGCCCGGTGAGGCGGAGCGGCTGTTCCGCAAACTCCAGATGTTCGGCGACCGCGCCGTGGCGGACCTGCCAAGTCATGGTGAGTTGGTTGCGGCGATGCGGGGTTAGAGCAGGATGAGGTTACATTGAACCAAGGCGAGCCCCTTCCCTTCAGGGGAGGGGTTGGGGTGGGGCCTCGCCACAGGCGGCGTGCTCGCGGAAGCGCCTCACCCCCGGCCCCTCCCCTGAAGGGGAGGGGTGGGTTTATTCAGGTCATCGGATCCCATGCGGGTGGGTACTCGCTGACCTTTCCTACCTTCTCGCCTGTCCAAGGGAGAAGGATTGGAACTCGCTTCAAACGATCGCGGGCAGCCGGTCCAGGTGCTTTTCCAGCGTCAGCGGATAGTCCCTGATCCGCACGCCGGTCGCGTTATAGACCGCATTCGCCACCGCCGCGCCGACGCCGCACAGGCCCAGTTCGCCGACGCCCTTGGCCTTCATCGGGTTGGCCTTGTCGTCCGCCTCTTCCAGGAAGATGACTTCCTGATGCGGGATGTCGGCATGGACCGGCACTTCATAGCCCGCCAGGTCGTGGTTGACGAAGAAGCCGAAGCGCTTGTCGACCGCCAGTTCCTCCATCAGCGCCGAGCCGACGCCCATCGTCATCGCACCGATCATCTGGCTGCGCGCCGCCTTGGGGTTCAGGATACGTCCGGCCGCGCAGACCGCGAGCATCCGGCGGAGTCGCGTGACGCCGGTATAGGCATCGACCCCGACCTCGACGAAATGCGCGCCGAAGGTCGACAGCTGATACGTCTTGTCCAGATCACCGAACTCGATCCGGTCCTCGGCGGTCAGCGGGCCGGAGGCGACGGCGTCGCGCAACGCGACCGATCGATTGCCGCCCGTTACCTGACCACCGGCGAAGTTCAGATCGGCCGAGTTGAACCCCAGCCGCTGGGCCACCGCCTCGCGCAGCTTGACGCAGGCGGCATAGACGCCCGCCGTGGCATTGGCCGCGCCGAACTGGCCGCCCGACCCGGCCGATACCGGATAGTCGCTGTCGCCCAGCCGGACATCCACCGCATCCATCGGCACGCCCATCATCTCGGCGGCGGTCTGGGCGATGATCGTATAGCTGCCGGTGCCGATATCGGTCATGTCGGTCTCGACGACGACCCGGCCGTCCTTGTTCAGCGTGACCCGTGCGCCCGACTTCATGTTCATGTGATTGCGGAAGGCGGCGGCGACGCCCATGCCGACCAGCCAGCGTCCGTCGCGGACCTGGGCGGGCTTGGCGTTGCGCTGCGACCAGCCGAAACGCTGTGCGCCCTCCTCCAGGCAGCGGACGAGCTGGCGCTGCGAGAAGCGGCGCTCGGGCTTTTCGGGATCGACCTGGGTGTCGTTCTTCACGCGAAAGGCCACCGGGTCCATGCCCAGCTTCTCGGCCATCTCGTCCATCGCGATTTCCAGCGCCATCATGCCCGGCGCTTCGCCCGGTGCGCGCATCGCATTGCCCTCGGGCAAATTCAGCACGGCCAGACGCATCGCGGTAAGGCGGTTGGGACCGGCATAGAGCAGCTTGGTCTGGTTGACCGCCGTCTCGGGGCCGCCGCCGGGCTGGTCGCCCGATCCGCTTTCATGCGCGATCGCCTGGATCGCACCATCCTTGGTCGCGCCGATGCGGATGCGCTGCGTCGTGGCGGGGCGATGGGTGGCGTTGTTGGCCATCAGCGGCCGCTGCATCGCCACCTTGACCGGCCGCCCGACCGCCTTCGCGCCCAGCGCCGCCATGACGGCATCGGCACGCAGGAACAGCTTTCCGCCGAACCCGCCACCAACATAAGGCGAGATCAGCCGCACCTTTTCCTTGGGTATGCCCAGCGTCTTGGCGAGGTCGCCGCGCCCCCAGGCGATCATCTGGTTCGACGTCCAGACGGTCAGCTGGTCCCCCTCCCAGATCGCCAGCGAGGCGAAGGGCTCCATCATCGCATGGCTGTGGTCGGGAGTGGTGTATTCGGCATCGAGCTTCACCGGCGCGGCACCGAAGGCGCTTTCGAACGATCCGGTCCGGTCTTCCTTGCCGGGCTTGCCCTCTTCGCCGCCGGTCAGCGGCGCGGTCTTCAGCGCTTCGTCCAGGTCATACTGGCCCTTGGCGCGATCATAGTCGATCCGCACCAGCCCGGCGGCGGCGCGCGCCTGTTCGAAGCTTTCGGCGACGACGATGGCGACGGCCTGGTGATAATGGTCGATCTCCGGCCCGCCGAGCAGCTTGGCCGTGTTGAAATTGCCCTTGTTCAGCTTGCCTGCCTCGGCGGCGGTGACGATGCCCAGCACGCCCGGCGCGCCGCGTGCATCGTCGAGGTTCATCGAACGGATGCGCCCCTTGGCGATGGCCGCGCCGATGATCCAGCCATAGGCGGCGTTGGGTGCCTCTGCATGGCGTTCATAGGCATAGGCTGCGGTGCCGGTGGTCTTGCGCGGGCCGTCGATCCGGTCGTGCGGGCGACCGACCACGGTCATGCGGTCGATGGGATTGGCGCTGGCTGGCTCGGTGAATTTCATGCGGTCCTCACCTGGCTGATGGCGGCCGCCAGCGTCCGTTCGACGAGCGGCACCTTATATTCGTTATCCTTGGTCGGGCGAGCATCGGCAAGCAGCGTCGCCGTCACCGCCTTGGCCCCTTGCGGCAAGGCCGCCTCCGCCGCCTCGACCCGCCAAGGCTTGTGCGCGACGCCGCCGACCGCGACCCGGCCCGAGCCGTCCTTCTGGACGATCGCTGCGACCGATACGAGCGCGAAGGCATAGGAGGCGCGGTCGCGCACCTTCTCATAGATATGGGTGCCGCCGACGGGGCGGGGCAGGGTGACGGCGGTGATTAGTTCGCCGGGCTGGAGCGCGGTTTCGATATGCGGCGTATTGCCGGGCAGGCGGTGGAAATTGGCCATGGGGATCGCGCGGGTCCGACCCTCCGGACTCACCGTCTCGACCACCGCGTCCAGCACCCGCATTGCGACATTCATGTCGCTGGGGTTGGTGGCGATACAGTCGCTGCTGGTGCCGACGATCGCCAATTGGCGCGAATAGCCGCCGATGGCGCTGCACCCGCTGCCGGGCTTGCGCTTGTTGCACGCCATGTTGGTGTCGTAGAAATAGGGACAACGCGTCCGTTGGAGCAGATTGCCCGCCGTCGTCGCCTTGTTGCGCAACTGTCCGCTCGCCCCCGCGACGATCGCGCGGGACAAGACGCCGTAATCGCGCCGCACGCGTTCGTCGGCGGCCAGCGCGGTGTTGGTGACGAACGCGCCGATGCGCAGGCCGCCGTCCTTCGTCTTCTCGATCCGGTCGAGCTTCAGGTCCTGCACGTCGATCAGATGGGTCGGCGTCTCGACCTCGATCTTCATCAGGTCGAGCAGGTTGGTGCCGCCCGCGAGGAACTTGGCACCCGGCTTGGTCGCCGCACGCGCCGCCGCGACCGCATCCTTTGCGCGTTCATAGGTGAAGGGCTTCATGCCCCCATCTCCTTATTTGCGACTCCCGCGACGTCGGCCATTGCGTCGGCGATGTTGGAATAGGCGCCGCAGCGGCAGATATTGCCGCTCATCCGCTCGCGCATCTCCATGCCGGA
>Ga0308159_1004944_pt1 | contig 11652 bp, 8 predicted proteins | sample PhyCR1_FD_201040 | JGI IMG/M metagenome (GOLD analysis project Ga0308159, IMG submission 201040) | Phyllosphere microbial communities from UC Gill Tract Community Farm, Albany, California, United States - DLSLC.R1 | ecosystem: Host-associated > Plants > Phyllosphere > Unclassified | place: USA...
TTTCACCGAGCAAATAATACATCTGCACACAGGCTTCGCGATCGTATACCACAACCATGCCTTTCATCTTTTTCGGCATAACATGGCTGGTAAAATGCTCAACAATGTCATTACTCACCGCAGCCATGCGTCTCGGAGATTTCAGCATGATGGCCAGCTTGCCGGCGCGTCTGGACAATGCTGCTTTTTCTTCTTCATCCAGGTTGTTTTCGGTAGCCAGTTGCTCGAATTCTTCGTTGATAGCATCACGATCCACTCGGAGTTCAGCCAACCGAGGTTCGAATTTCACCGGGTTAGTCGCGCCGTCACGGATCGACTGCTTATAGCTATAGCGGCTCATATAGCGGCCAGGATCTTCTTCGGCACCGAACAACTTAAATGTATTACGATCAATGCCAGAAATCGGAGTACCCGTCAGGCCATAGAAGTGGGCATTGGGCAACGCCCAGCGCATTTTCTCGCCTAATCCACCCTCCTGAGTCCGGTGAGCTTCGTCAACCAACACAATGATGTTGTCACGGTTGTTCAAGCCATTGGGGTTGCTATCGTCAATTTCGATATCTTTAAATTTAAAGATGGTGGTTATTAAAATGCCACGGCTGTCTTGCTCAATGTATTCGCCCAACTTTTTGCAGCTTTGCACTTTAATCAGGTTCTTAACGTCGGCCCCACCAAAAGTTTCGTTAATTTGACTGTCCAGATCTCGCCGGTCCACAACGATAAGTACCGTCGGGTTTTTTAATGCATTATCGGCACGCAGCATTTTAGCTGCGTAAAGCATCAGCAAGGATTTGCCCGATCCCTGGAAATGCCAAATCAGACCTTTCTTTGGATAGCCTCTACGAACACGCTCAACGATTTGTTTTGCTGCTTCAAATTGCGGATAACGCGGCAGGATTTTAACGCGTTTAGGTGGAGTATTTTTGCCCGTTTTGACGGTTGAATATAATGCAAAAGATTCCAGTAGCTGCAATAAGGTCTGCGGATTTAATAAACCCTCGCAGCTGTTGAGTACCGATGCCAATCCCGGCAGAATCTCATCACGAAGCTCAGTATTATGCCAGGGCCCCCAGTCTTTAACTCGGCCATTAATGGCACCATAGGCAAAAGTTTTACCTTCGCTGGCAAAACACAGCAAGTTAGGTACAAAGTAAGATTCAACATTTTTCCAATAGTGCTTTTTGCCGCCCATAAAGTCGGCGGCACCGTCTTGCCAGGTCACGCTGGGGCGCGTTGCGGTTTTAACTTCTCCTACTACCAGTGGTATGCCGTTAACATAAAGAACAATATCAAAATAGACTTCAGTAGCCGCGATATAATGCACCTGCTGCGCCACCACAAAGTGGTTGTTCTCTATATTTTCAAAATCAATCAAATTGATGGTGATATGGTCGCCATTCTCGCCAAAGGGCAAGGTTTTTTCGGCCATCAACCATTCTTTGAAGTTTTCATTGGCCTTTACCAGACCTGTGTGACGGGCTTCCAACATCACCCCCCTCAGCTTATAAATGACCTCATCGGCGTAATTTTCCTGCCTAGCGATATCGGGGTTTAACGAACAAAGCGCATCTTTTACCCACTCATCAACGAAAATATCCTGTGCTTGTTTAGGCAGATTTTCTCCTTGATAGTAGGTCCATCTGGCACCACTTAACCCTTTTAAGCGGTCAATAATTCCATTCTCTGTGACGTTTTGTTCGCTAAACATTTAAAGTCATCCTTTTAGTAAACTTTCTCTTATATATTTTTGGATATCTTTCACATTATCCTTTTTTGATTCCAAATCTTTGATAGCAACATCATATATCTTCAGTTGCTCTTCAATTTTTTCCATATGACTCAATGGAGGAAGCACGATAGGTAATTGCTTCAAACTACTAGGATTAATATTTGCTTGACTCACACCAGGTGTTGCATATGCTTTTAGCCTATACTGAATCAAAGGATGATTTAATAGACGATTAATAAACTCAGGTGTAGTAGCTAAAGGATCAAAGTTAAGTCTGAGCAAATAAGAAGCAAAAGCAAATGCCCCTTCTAAGTTGAAGAGAGCCGTTCTCCCAACCCATTCCATACTGTTTGTTCTATTAAATAAAATATCTCCTTTATTTAATATAATATCTGATAAATCATCAGCACTCAATTTTGAGTACTTTAAGTCGCTAGCTGTCACATTCCCATTTTCGAGGTTCATCATTCTCAAAACTGGAGTAGTTCCTTCCTGGTGAAGTGCATCAGATGAGCCATATTGTACTTTAGTTATAATATCACCTAACTTGATAAGCCGCCAACCCTTTGGGATGGTTGCCTCTCCAGCGCCAAATAAAGAATGGAAAGTATTTCCACCTAACAATAGTTCTCTTTCAACTTGTCCTTTTAGTTTTAAAATAGCATGTTTGGCATGTTCTATTTTGGAGAGAACTTGTTCTGTCTTATGAAGAATCTCATAAATTTTTCCTTGTTCTTTCTTTGTTGGCAAATTGAATTCAAAATCAGCAAGATCCTTCCAATTTATATAAGGATTAGTCGACCCTTTTGACTTTAATATGGAGTATTTTGTAAAGCTATCTGTCAGCATTAAAAAAGGTAGAAGACGTCCATCAAATTTATCATTTGTCAGGGCTTCAATCACAAATGTCGTATTCGAAGTTATACCATCAAAATCAGCAATTGCTATTTTTTTCAAATATGTTCGTCTAGAACCATATAAAATACTCCCTTTCCGAAATATTCTATGAAAAGCAGGACCAACATAATCATCATTAAAAGTACCCCATCTTTCAATTCTTAGAGTATCAGAATCTAGATGCCCTCCTTCAATGTAACGCTCAAACGGATTGTTATCTCTGTCTACAGATTCTTTAAGTTGTTTTGCAACCTCGCCAAACTTTACAAAATTTCTATTATCGATTTTCATAATTCATCACCAAACGATAATTTGAAGTTTGCTACTGTTTGAGAGGAAATTTCCTTACATATCCCTTTTGACTTCACTCGCGACACTTTCCAACTCTCAATAATACGATTAATATTAATCTCATTTACAGAGTATTTAGATTCTACATATAACTGAATAGATAGGTTATACTCGTTTTTCTTAATATCATCAATATCTACAATATTTGCCAGAATAGCATTCTGGCTAGGGTAATTGAAGCACTCTATTAATTTTTCAATATTTTTTTCTGAAAGCCAGCTAAATGCGCTATCCCTCATTATTTCTCCCACCCCATTAATGAAGAGAATCTTATTTTTCCTTTCTTTAGACTTATTCATATTGAGTACAATCACGCATGCTTCCATTGGGGAATTATAGAATAAATTTGGCCCAAGACCTATTATTGCCTCAATGATATCAGACTCGACAATATTCTTGCGAATATTGTTTTCGACTTCCCGAAAAAGAACCCCATGAGGCCAAAGCATTGCTGCGCGCCCACTATTTGGCTTTAAGCTTTTAATAATATGAGAGTAGAATGCGTAATCAGCACATCCCTGAGGAGGGACGCCATAATTATGACGGCCGTATGGGTCAGCTGCAAACTTGTCACGATTCCATTTTTTGATAGAATAAGGGGGGTTAGCAAAAATTACATCAAACTGCTTCAGTTGATCATTCTCAATAAACTTGGGATCAGCCAAGGTGTCACCGCGCAGCACATCAAACTCTTCAATATCGTGCAGGAACATATTCATTCGGGCGATAGCGGAAGTTAGCAGATTTACTTCCTGACCATAAAGGTGCACTGAGCGCCACTCTTCCCCTCTAACACGGAGATCCATCACCGCGTTGAGCAACATCCCACCAGTACCGCAGGTAGGATCATAAGCAGTTTCACCCGGTTTTAAGCCCATAATGCGAGTCATCAGATGAACGACTGTACGATTGGTATAAAACTCTGCTGCCGTATGACCGGAATCATCAGCAAACTTTTTAATCAGGTATTCGTAGGCTTCTCCGAGATCATCCTGGGCGACAGATTTAATGCCAAGCGGGATTTTACTGAAATGTTCAATCAGATCAACCAGCAGGTGATCGGGTAAGCGCTCTTTATTGGTCCACTGCGCATCGCCGAAGACGCCATGTAAACGTGGGTTATTGGTTTCAATCAGTCGAAGCGCATTCTGGATCGCTTCGCCAATGTTTTTACTGGTATTACGAACCTTTTCCCAACGAGCCTCAGAGGGGATGTTGAAACGGTGGAACATCGGCATGGATGCATATTCTTCATCGCCTTCATGGAGTTCAAGCGCTTCGTTATATTCCTCCAGATATACATCTGATAAACGTTTATAAAACAACAATGGAAATACATACTGTTTATAGTCTGATGCATCTATTTGGCCACGCAGAAACTCGGCTGCCCCCCATAGCAGATCTTCCAGTTTCTTATTATTCACGCCACTCATATTTCAAACCCATCCTTGAGAAGCAAAACATCCAGCTCCTCTTCGAATTTTTCTAGATCATTCATTTTTCTTTGGAAATCCTTTAATGCAATTTCGACTGTTATGATTTCTTCTTTTAGTGGTTTTTGTACATAGCGAGCAATATTCAAATTGAAATCATTGTCTTCAATTTCTTCAAAACAAACCCAACGAGCGATGCCTTCAATATCTTTTTCAATAGGTCCTTTTTGTTCATAAGTTTGGTAAATACTGTAAAGGTCATCGGCCTGCTTTTCGGACAGAACATTTTGAGCCTGCCCCTTGGTAAAAATATCCTCAGCATTGATAATGAGCACATGATTTTTATGTGCGGCTGGACGAGATTTTCGTAGCACCAAGATACATGCAGGGATACTCGTGCCATAGAAAAGATTAGACGCGACACCAATAATGGCTTCTACACGATTTTCCTGTAATAGCTTGGTACGAATCACACCTTCTGCATCGCCACGGAACAATACCCCATGAGGTAAAACTACAGCCATACGCCCATTGTCGTTAAGTGAAGCGAACATATGTTGCACCCAGGCAAAATCACCATTTGTTTTTGGTGCAAGCCCATATTGCTTACGGCCATAGGGATCGTTGGACCACAGGTCATACCCCCATTCTTTTAAGCTAAACGGAGGGTTAGCGATAACACAATCGAAAGTTTCTAAGCGATCGCCTTGCAAAAACTTAGGTTCGCGCAGTGTATCTCCACGCACAATATCGAAATCTTCCTGCCCATGCAGGAACAAGTTCATACGCGCGATAGCTTCGGTAGTCAGGTTTTTTTCCTGACCTTTAATTTTTAGCAATCGCGGATCACCGCCGTTTTCTTTTACATGGTGGATAGTCTCGAGCAGCATACCACCAGTACCACAGGCTGGATCGTAGACACTCTCACCGGCTTTTGGATCAAGAATGTTAACCATCAAGCGAACAATAGTTCTTGGGGTGTAGAACTCACCAGCTTTCTTGTTAGCTTTGTCTGCAAAACGTTTGATCAGGTACTCGTATGCACGCCCCATGTCATCGTCACGGACACTGGCAACGCCGAGATTCACCTTGTTGAAGTGATTAAGTAACGTAGCCAGTAACTCATCAGAAAGGCGTTCTTTATTAGTCCAGCTGGCATCGCCAAAAATGCCATGCAATTTAGAATTTGCCAGTTCTATACCACGGAAGGAGTCTTTTAAGGCCTGACCGATGTCTTTGGTCTCAGTGAAAACATCGCGCCAGTGGCAATTTTCAGGTATCTGAATACGGTGAAACATCTTCCCTTTGGCAAGCTCTGCATCCCCAACGCTCTCGATCGCATCGGCAAATTCTTCGTCATATACATCACAAATGCGTTTGAAGAACAGGATGGGAAAAATGTACGTTTTGTAATCTGAGGCATCAATAGGCCCAGTGATGATATGGGCTGCATGCCAAAGATGGGCCTCAAGATCTTTTAGGTTAATCAGTGTCATTAATTCTTCTCGGTACGATTCTGCGAAGCGGGAACCTTTTGCAGTAAATCGTGTATTTCACAGTCAAAAAGCACGCAAAGTCTTTCTAATGTATCCAGGTCAACCTTCTGAGCCGTCTCTTTGTAAAGCAAAGTGATAGCGTTGCGACTCAGTCCGGTTTCCCTGACAACATCGGCAATTCGCATCTTATGTTCGCCCATGAGCCGAGCAAGATGGCAGCGGATCATAATGGTCCTTATCGTTGTGCTTAACGATGCAAAGCGTATCCCAAAATGCGAAAAAAATAAAAAAAATTCAAGCTGAAATGAAATTACAGCAGTTGGAAAAACACGTTTGGACAGGAAGACATGCATATTCAGCATGTTTAAATACAGGATACATGTCGGGCATAAATACCCGACATAGGTTCCAGTGAGGTCATATGCCAATTAGTTACACTTTGTTCTGCAGGAAATTATTACAAATCATTGCTATCGTTTTTTGTCTTTAGAGTAATCAAACGGGCTAACCCCCTTCTCCCGGTTCGCATCAAGATAATCCGCCCACCACTGCAGCATCAACCTGCGCTCCCCCAGATGCTCCGCTTTATGGATGTAAGCCGCACGTACAGAGTTACGTTCCTGGTGACTCATCTGCCGTTCTACCGCATCCTTCGACCACAATCCCGATTCAATCAATGAACTACAAGCCATGGTTCTAAAACCATGTCCGCAAATTTCAACTTTCGTATCGTAGCCCATCACACGCAAAGCCTTGTTAACCGTGTTCTCACTCATCGGCTTACGAGGATCATGATCGCCAACGAAAATTAGCTCGCGATTCCCACTCATACTTTTGATCTTTTCCAGAATCAATAGAGCTTGCCGGGATAAAGGAACAAGATGAGGAGTCCGCATTTTCGCTCCCCGATGTGAATGCTTCACACCTTCTAGCGGTTCACGCTCCCCAGGAATCGTCCACATAGCCGTTTCAAAATCTACTTCTGACCAGCGAGCAAAACGTAGCTCACTCGATCGGATGAAAACTAACAAAGTGAGTTCCACGGCCAACCTGGTTAACGGTCTTCCGGAGTAGTGATCAATACGATGAAGTAATTCAGGAATGCGGTTAAGTTCTAATGCAGCACGATGCTGTCTTTTCGCCGTAGCAACCGCACCGGCAATTTCTTGTGCAGGGTTGTAGTCGATTAAGCCGCTCTGAACGGCAAAGCGCATAATCGCGGTAGTTCGTTGCTGTAAGCGAGCGGCGACTTCGAGCCGTCCGGATGACTCAACTCCTTTGATGGGTACAAGTAGGTCTCGCGTTTTCAGTTCTGCAATGTTCCGCTTACCAATGGCAGCAAAGAGATTATCCTCTAGGCTTTTCAATACACGAGCACTATGCGGTGCGGACCACTTCTGATTACTGGCATGCCAGTCCCTGGCAACTACTTCAAACGTTATCGCTTCTTGCTCCTGCTCCATCTGAACGACTTTCTTGTTCTCACTAGGATCTACACCGTTAGCTAACTGCTTACGGGCCTCATCCCTGCGTGCCCGGGCATCCGCCAATGACACTTCAGGATATTTCCCCAGCGCCAGCATCTTCTCCTTACCGCCAAAGCGATAACGCAGTCGCCAGTATTTGGAGCCGTTAGGGTGAACCAGCAACACCATGCCTTCACCGACAGTCAGTTTATAGGCCTTTGCTTCAGGCTTAGCCGAACGAACTTTCACATCACTCAGAGCCATGATGAGTATGCTTTCAAGGGTTCTGTGTGGGTACAAGCATAATCGAACCGGGATATACCCGCAGTTGTACCCGCATCAGTAAGTTGATGTAGATTGAATCAGGTTGACTTATGTTGAGTGAAAAAGCGAGAAGAGCCTTGCAGGGACTGGATTTTAGGCATAAAAAAAGACCTCAGTTGAGGTCTATTTTCATACTAATGGTGCCGAAGGCCGGAATCGAACCGGCACGCCTCGCGGCGGTTGATTTTGAATCAACTGCGTCTACCGATTTCGCCACTTCGGCACTGCAAGTAGTATGCGGAAAACGGGTGCATTATACCTCTACCGCGACCCTACGCAATACTTATCCCTCGGTTCTTATTCCAAGTGCTGAAAAAACAGTCACACTGCGCTTTTGAGATTGATTTTCAGGCAAAAAATCGAGGTTTACCCACAATTATTTGCCGATGGCGCGTTATGCCCCTTCAACGCGGAGTAAGACTGTAAATTTTTCAGTGAAGCGATGAATTCCTCATGCGGTTCTGCGCGTATCCCATTAAGATAAATTAACTCTCCCTTTTACCCTTTTATATGGAAATGCGTTTGTTGAAAAAATTCTCTCTCTCGCTGCTGGCGTTGGCGTTTGCCACTCTGCCGGCGCTGAGTCAGGCGCAGTCACAACGTCTGGCTTCCCAGGTGGTCGATGACCATGCAGAACACATCTATTACGGCAGCGGCGCCATGGGTATGGCCATGGTTGTCGTTGATAATAATCAGCAGGTTTTCCGCAGTTTTGGAGAAACCAAACCGGGGTCGGGGTTGCGTCCGCGTGAGGATTCGCTAATCCGCATCGCGTCGCTGACTAAGCTGATGACCAGTGAAGTGCTGGTCAAGCTGTCGGAACAGGGTACGGTGAAAGTTACGGATCCGCTGCGCAAATACGCACCGGGCAATGCCTTTGTGCCGTATTACAGCCCAACATCACCGATTACCCTGCTTAGTCTGGCCACGCACACCAGCGGTCTTCCGCGCGAGCAGCCGGGCGGTGTGGCGCATCGTCCGGTGTTTACCTGGCCGAATCGCGTCGAGCGCTGGAGCTGGTTGCAGTCGGCGAGCATGAAAACGCCGCCGGGTGCCAACGCGGCGTATTCGAATCTGGGCTTCGACCTGCTGGCCGACGGGCTGGCCGATGCCGCGCACAAACCTTACACCCAGCTGTTCCGTGAATTGATCACGCAGCCCAACGGGATGGTGAACACTACCTACACTCCCACAGCGGCGCAGTGCGCGCGTCTGATGGAAGGCCTGCGCCCAAGCCCGTGTCTGAATACCACGGCGGCAATCGGCAGCGGTGGCGTGTATTCCACGCCGGAAGACATGGGCCGCTGGATGAAGCAGTTCATTCCGTCACTAAACGGCCAGCAAAGTCAGACAGCGGCGTTGGCGCAGAAGATGATTTATCGCCGTACCGATCTGGTTTCGCTTAAAGGCATGGACGTGCCGGGGCAGGCCTACGAGCTGGGTATGGGTTGGGTGACGATGGCGCCTACGCCTCTCCTGCCGCGCATCATTCAGAAAACAGGCGGCGGCGGCGGTTTCATCACTTACATGGCGATGGTGCCGCAGCGTGGTGTCGGGGTGTTTATCGTGGTCACGCGTTCGGAGTTAAGCAAGTTCAAGAACATGAGCGATGGCGTCAATGCGCTGGTCGCGGATTTGGTTCGCAACAACGAAATCTGACGAGAGCAGGCCTTGCTCCCGGAAAATAAAAAAGCAGCTCGAGTGAGCTGCTTTTTTTATCTTTACTGCCTGACTAACTGCGTTTGAGAAGAAGATACACGCTGATAAACAGGAACAGGGCGCTCGGTAATATCGCGCCCAATAACGGCGGAATATTGTACACCAGGCTGAGCGGGCCGAAGATCTGGTCGAGGACGTAGAACAGGAATCCAAAGCAGATACCGGTCACCACGCGAACCCCCATCGGCACACTGCGCAGCGGTCCGAAGATAAACGACAGCGCCATCAGCATCATCACGGCGACCGAGAGCGGCGCAAAAATCTTGCGCCACATGTTCAGCTGGTAGCGCTTGGCTTCCTGACCGCTCTGCTTAAGGTATTTGACGTAGTTGTACAGGCCGCTAATCGACAGCGCATCGGGGTCAAGTGCGACCACGCCGAGCTTGTCGGGCGTCAGGTTGGTTTTCCATTCCCCGTTCAGCGTTTGCGAACCGCTAATGGTGGTCGGACTGCCAAGCACGGACTCGTCAACCTGCGAAAGCTGCCAGCTGCCGTTGTCATACTGCGCAGAGGTCGCGTAACGCACGGACAACAGTTTATGGTTGTCATCGAAATGGTAGATATTCACGCCGGTAATCTGGTTATCGCCGGTCACGTGCTCGATAAAGATAAAGTCGTTGCCGTCTTTGGCCCACAGACCGCTCTGGGTGGAAACCAGCGAGCCGCCAAACATCTGCTCGGCACGATAGTTACGCGCCATCTGTTCGCCCTGCGGAGACACCCACTCGCCAATCGCCATCGTCAGCAACACCAACGGGATCGCGGTTTTCATCACCGAGGTCGCCACCTGCAAACGCGTGAAGCCGGAAGCCTGCATGACCACCAGCTCACTGCGCGTCGCAAGCGCCCCCAGACCCAGCAGCGCGCCCAGTAGCGCCGCCATCGGGAAGAAGATCTCGATGTCTTTAGGCACGGAAAGCAGGGTATACAACCCGGCATCCAGAGCGGAATAGCTGCCCTGCCCGACTTTACGCAGCTGATCGACAAACTTGATGATGCCGGAGAGCGACACCAGCATGAACAGCGTCATCATGATGGTGTTGAAAATCGTACGTCCGATATAACGGTCCAAAACTCCAAACATCAGGCCGCTCCTCTCAAACGGGCGCGAATTCTGCGCATAGGCAGGGTATCCCACAGGTTGAGCAATACGGCGATCGCCAGATACACCAGATTGGTGACCCACATCCAGATCATCGGATCAAGCTTCCCTTTCTCGGCATTCGATTTCAACGAGCTTTGCAGCAGGAAGAAGATGAGATACAGGAAGATAGCGGGCAGCATGCTCAGCACACGCCCCTGACGCGGGTTGACGACAGAAAGCGGTACGACCATCAGCGCCATGATAAACACGGACACTACCAGCGTCAGACGCCAGTTCAGTTCGGCGCGCGCCTCGACGGTCGGCGACTGCACCAGCTGCGTCATGCTCATCTGCTCGGCATCGCTGCTGTCGATTTCAACGGCGCGACGACCGATAACGGCCAGATAGTCGGTGAAGTTGGTGATACGGAAGTCGCGCAGCAGCGCAGTCCCTTCATAGCGTGTGCCGGTATCCAGCGTGACCTGCTGGGCGCCGTCGGGACGCTGGTCCATGTGACCGTGTTCGGCCACAACGACTGAAGGTCGCTGATTATTGTTGGGTCTAAGCTGCGCCAGGAAGACATTACTGAACTCTTTTCCGCGCACGCTGCCTACAAACAGCACCGAACTGCCGTCGGAAGACGGGGTAAACTTCCCGGCCGCCATCGCCGCCGCGCTTGGATTCGCACGCGCCTCGGCCATCACTTCATCCTGATGTTTCGAGGACCACGGACCGGCCCAAAACGCATTAATACCTGCGAAAATAGAGGTAAGCAGCGCCAGAAGCATGGCAGCAACGATTAGTGACCTTTTTCCAAGTCCGCAAGCGTGCATAACAGTGATTTCACTGTCAGTATAGAGCTTGCCGAGCGTCATCAGCAGTCCCAGGAAAAGGCTGAGTGGCAGGATGAGTTGAGCCATCTCGGGTATGCCTAACCCAAGCAGCTGAATGACTAAGTTTGTCGGGATATCGCCATCGACTGCCGCACCCAGTATCCTGACCAGCTTCTGACAGAAGAAGATGAGTAGCAGAATAAACAGGATCGCAATTTGGCTCTTGAAGGTTTCCCTAACCAGATATCTAATGATGATCACGCTGAATACGCCTGTGAAAACTTGTCTTTTTGCAGGAAAATCGATAATTTCATCGCTAA
>Ga0308159_1004945_pt1 | contig 11652 bp, 10 predicted proteins | sample PhyCR1_FD_201040 | JGI IMG/M metagenome (GOLD analysis project Ga0308159, IMG submission 201040) | Phyllosphere microbial communities from UC Gill Tract Community Farm, Albany, California, United States - DLSLC.R1 | ecosystem: Host-associated > Plants > Phyllosphere > Unclassified | place: USA...
ATGCCGTGCCCGCCCCGGGCGTCGCCGAGGCCATCGCCGGGGCCGATGTCGTCCTGATCGCACCGTCGAACCCCGTCGTGTCGATCGGTCCGATTCTGGCGGTTCCCGGTATTCGGGATGCCGTGCTGCAGACGTCGGCGAAGGTCGTCGGCGTCTCGCCGATCATCGGCGGGCGGGTCGTGCGGGGCATGGCCGACGTGTGCCTGACCGCGATCGGGGTCGAGACCTCCGCCGTGGCCGTGGCCCGGCACTACGGCGCGCGGTCGGCGGACGGCGTGCTAGACGCGTGGATGTTGGCCGAAGAGGATGCGGCGTCGGTATCCGAGGTCGAGGCCGCGGGCATGCGCGCCGTCGTCGCTCCGCTGTGGATGCGCGATGAGGGGACGTCCGCCGCGATCGCCGAGGCGGCGCTGGAAGCCTGATACGACACCGACACGCTGAGCGTGGGCGGAAGCAGCAGATCTGCGGGTCCCGTTCTCGTCATCCCGCGCACAGGCTCGTCCCCTCCGGTGCGGCGTCGACGACGGTGGTCGTCACCGAGGAGGAGCCCGTCGCCGTCCCCGCCGGCATGTCGGCGACCGCATGCAAGAGAACCTGCCGTTCGCCGATGAACGCCCCGGTCTCGGGGTCGATGATGATGTCCTGGCGGAACCCGTTCGCTCCTTCGTCGCGGCCGATCGCCGTGCCGGTCCGACCGTTCAGCGTGGCCTGCTGCTCGGTGATGGTGACGCCGGGGATGAGCGCGGCTGTGTCGTAGAACACTGAGCGCAGCTCGGCTGAGACGGTCCCCGAGCGGAGGCGATCGGCGATCCAGACCAGGGCCTCCCCGTCGCGCGAAGGTCCGGCGGCCCCGTTGTCCTGGTAGATCTTCTCGAGCAGTTGCCGTGGGTCGCGGGGGAGCTCGGCGGCGGTGTCGGCATCGAGGGTGACGATGGAGTAGCCGCTCTCAGTCTCTCCTCCCGTGAACACCTGGCGTGCGTCTTGTTCGAGGCCTCCGGCCTCAGCGGCGAACGTCTCCGAACGGGGACCGAACGTCTGCACGGGCTCGCGCGCGCACCGGACCTCGATCCAGTCGGCTGATCGGTCGGCCGGCACCCAGAGGGCTCGCAGATCGCGCTCGAGGAACGTCGTCAGGTCGCCGTCCCGGAGGTTGCCGTCGTTCTCGCGTCGAGCCGCCTCTGCGTCCGCCTGGGTGGTGCCCATGGCGGCGTACAGCGCGTCGGTGCGCACCTCGAGGTACTGCCCCGGGCCGACGACCGGATCGACGACGTCGCGCGCGGCCGTCGCGGCCGAGCCGAGCACTGCAGCTGCGGCGGGGTCCGCACCGCCCGGAGCGCCGACTGCTCCGCCGAAGACGAAGACGCCGGTGAGGGCGCAGGTCGCCGCCACGGCCGACCCGACCCAGATCCACCGCTGACGCGGGTGTCGGGCGGGAGCGGGAGCGGGCGGCTCGTCGATCGCGCGCAACAGCGCGGCGCGGCCGCGGATCACGTCATCGGGGTGACGCTCGGGAACATCGGCCCGGACGCGGTTCAGCAGCGAGATCTCATCCACGGTGGTGCTCTCTTTCTCGGCTCGGAGCCGGCGTGACGTGCGGGGTGATGGCGGCGCGGACCTTCCGGCGCGCGCGACTCAGACGTGAACGGACCGTTCCCAGAGGGATGCCGAGGGCTTCGGCAATCCCCGCATAGTCGAGGTCGCCGAACGTGTGCAGCAACAGCACGTCGCGGTCGCCGCGCGAGAGGTCGGCGAGAGCGCTCCCGAGGTGAGGGGCGAGCCCGTCGGCATCCATCCGCTCGTCGGCTGTCTCGATGTCGTCGATGTGCACCCGAGCGATGTCGGCCGCGAGCATTCCGCGCCAGGCCCGGGCCTCGAGGCGAGAGTGCTTCTGCATCAGGACGGTAGCGATACCGAGGAGCCACGGGCGCGCGTCGAGGCCGCCGGTGAACGAGGCGCGGCGCGCGAAGGCGACGAGGAAGGTCTCGGACGTCACGTCTTCTGCGAACGCCGCGCCGAGGCGTCGACCGATGTAACGGTGCACCACTCGTTGGTGCCGGTCATAGAGATCGGCGAAGACGGCCCCGTGTGTCAGGGACCGCACGATGATGTCGCCGTCGTGGATGGTCACACTGGGTATTGTCCGAATCGCGGAAAAAGTTCTCGATTCGCCGGTCGGGTTTTCATCGACGCGGGCGACCTTCAGCGAGTGGACCTGCTTCAGGCCGCAGCCGCGGCCAGTACCGCGGACGTCCGCGGACCCACACCCAACGCCACGGCCTCGGATAGCTGCGCGGCGGTGTCGACGTCGCGGTGAAGGGTCGAATCGCGCGCGACGGCGAGGTCGGTGCAGCCGAGCAGGCGGTGGCGGGCGGCCGAGTCGCGGCCGAAGGCCGAGACCCATACGGCTCCCGCGCGAGCGGTGATCAGGGTGGAGCCGGTGGTCTCGGCATCCGGGACCAGACCCCGTTCGACGGATGCCGCGAGCTCGAGCGCGGCGTCGAGATCGGCGGGGCGCAGGGCCGGTACATCGCCGAGCAGGGCGGCGCGGGGCGAACCGACGCCCGCGGCGGCCGCGCCGAGGGCGATGGCGGCGTCGAGCCCGCGGGTGTCTCCCTCGGCCACGACCTCGACGGTGCGCGACCGTCGGAACTCGGCGCGGACGCCCTCGTCGTCGGTGACCACGATGACCCGGGCCACGAGGTCGGCCGCGGCGGCTGCCGCGATGGTGTCGAGCGCGATGGCGCGCGCGAGGGCCTCGCGGTCGGTGCCGACGTCGGTCAGACGCGTCTTGCCGACCGCGGCGGGTTTGACCGGGACGATGATCGTCCAGCCGGAGGTGTCGGGGGTGCTCATCGCCTCCATTGTGCGTCGAACCCCCGACATTTCGCGCCGGGGGTGGCGGGGTGCCGCGAAACGTGCAGCCCCGCGCCCCCTCGGGCCTCAGGCGAACCGCTTGCGCAGGCGCGGCAGGATCTCCTCGCCGTACATGCGCAGGAACTCCTCCTGGTCGTGCCCGGGGTCGTGGAACACGAGGTGGCGGAAGCCGAGGTCGACGTACTTCGCGATGCGCTCGACGTGCTCGTCGGGGTCGGTCGAGACGATGAAGCGCGAGGCCGCGCGCTCGATCGGCAGCTCGTTCGCGAGGCGCTGCATCTCGATGGGGTCGTGGACGCTCATCTTCTCTTCGGCGGTGAGGGCGAGCGGAGCCCAGAAGCGCGTCTTCTCCATCGCGGTGTCGTGGTCGGGGTGGTACGACACCTTGACCTCCATGAGGGTGTCGACGTCGTCGCGCGTGCGGCCCGCCTTCGACAGGCCGTCGTCGAGCGCGGGGAGCAGCTTCTCGGTGTAGAGCTCGGGGTCTTTGCCGCTGGTGGTGATGTATCCCTCGGCGATACGGCCGGCGAGGCGCGTGGCGGCGGGACCCGAGGCGCCGATGTAGATCGGCACCTTCTGTTCCGGGCGGTCGTAGATCGTGGCGTCCTTCACCGAGTAGTACGTGCCCTCGTAGGTGACGCGCTCGCTGGCCCACAGCTCGTTGATGATCGTGATGGCTTCCTTTAACCGCTGGAAGCGCTCCGGCGCCTCGGGCCACTCGAGTCCGAGGGTGACCTCGTTGAGCGCTTCGCCCGTGCCAACACCGAGCACGACGCGGCCGGGGTACATCACGCCGAGGGTCGCGAACACCTGCGCGATCACGCCCGGGTGATAGCGGAAGGTCGGGGTGAGCACGCTCGTGCCGATGATGACGCGCTCGGTGCGCGCGCCCAGGGCGCCCAGCCAGGGGAGGGCGTTGGGGGCGTGGCCGCCGTCGTGCATCCACGGCTGCAGGTGGTCGGAGAGGAAGACGGAGTCGAAGCCCATCTTCTCGGCGAGCACTCCGAACTCGAGGAGTTCGTTCGGACCGAACTGCTCGCTCGACGCCTTGTACCCGAATCTCAGCGGAACGCTCATGACCTGTCTCCTTGGGGATCAGCCGCGCACGGGGCTGTGCACGGGTTCGAACTCTGAGCCGTCGGTGCCGGCGAGTCGTTCGCGGAACGCCTGGACGGTGCCCGGCCACAGCAGGGTCAGCCGCCCCGATCGCTCGTCGACGTACCAATTGCGGCATCCGCCGGTCAGCCAGGGGGTGGATGCCGCGGCCGCGGCGATCTCGTCGGTGTAGGCCGCCTCGGCGTCGGGGCGCACGCGCACCACGCGGTCGGGGCGACGGTCGCGCTCGGCGAGGGTCCGTACGACGTACGCGGCTTGCTCCTCGGCCATGAGCACGGCGGAGTTGTGGCCGAGGCTGGCGTTGGGGCCGTTCAGGACGAACAGGTTGGGGAAGCCCGCGACCACGGTCGAGCCGAACGAGGTCATCCCCTCGGACCAGTGTTCGGCGAGGGTCTCACCGTCGCCGTGGACGAGATCGGCGTAGGGCTGCTGGGCGGCGGCGAACCCGGTCGCGAGCACGAGCACGTCGGCTTCGTACATCCCGCCGCTCGCGGCGGTGAGCGTCGAGCCCTCGACGCGTGCGAGGGCCGTCGGCTCGAGGCTCACGGCCTCCGAGGCGACGGCGGGGTAGAACGCGTCCGAGAGCAGCACCCGCTTGCAGCCGAAGGCGTAGTCGGGGGTGAGCGCGGCACGAAGCGCGGGGTCGGCGACCTGCGCGTGCAGGTGGCCCAGAGCGATCTCGCGGGCGGCGGCGGATGCCGCGGCATCACCCGAGCGCGACGCGAAGCGCTCCTCGCTCTCGGCGTACAGCTTCGCCCGCAGGCGCGCGAGGGCGCCCGGGTCGGCGGCCAGTCGCTCGCGCTCGGCGGGCGTAATGTCGCCGCCCCCACGCGGGACGATCCACCCGGGCGTGCGCTGGAAAAGCGTGACGTGGGCGGCGGTGCGGGCGAGTTCGGGCACGAGCTGCACGGCGCTCGCGCCGGTACCCACCACCGCGACCCGCTTGCCCCTGAGATCGACGTCGTGATCCCATCGGGCCGAGTGGAACAGCGGCCCGGGGAAGGTCTCGAGTCCGGCGATGGCGGGGACGTTTGGCTCGGTCAGGCGACCGCACGCGAGGACGAGGGAGCGGGCGACGAGCGGCTGGGCTCCGGTGTCGATGTGCCACACCGAGCCCCCGGCATCCCACCGCGCTCCGAGCATCGGCGTACGAAGCCGCAGCCGATCACCCAGAGCTTCGCGCTCGGCGACGCCGCGCAGATAGTCCTGGATCTCGCCGCCGGGCGCGAAGGTGCGTGACCACCCCGCGTGGGGGTGTGCGGCGAGGCTGTACAGGTGCGCCGGCACATCGCACGCGACGCCCGGGTACGTGTTGTCGCGCCACGTGCCGCCCACGTCGCTCCCGCGTTCGAGCACGACGACGTCGTCGCGCCCGGCCCGGCGCAGAGCGCCGACCATCGCGAGGCCGGCGAAACCGGCCCCGACCACGACGGTGTCGATCATCCTCATGCGCGGGGCCGCGTGATCGTGAAGCGGGTGCCGCCGCTGGTCTCGACCCACGGCGCCGAGGGATCCGCCGCGGGGACGGCGACCCGGTAATCCGTCGTTCGCAACCGGAAGGGGCGCATGAGGCTGCGCGCAATGCGCTCGGCCGCGGCGACGGGCAGCTCGAGTCCTTGCTCGATGCCGGTGTCGGGGAGGACTCGACCGTCGGAGAGCGTGCCGCCCAGGTCGTCACCGCCGGAGCGCAGCAGCACGGCCGCGGTCTCGCGCCCGACACGGGTCCACGGGATCTGCACGTGCGAGATGCTCCCCGACAGGGCGAGGCGCGACACGGCGACCATCGCGCGGTGCTCGTCGATCGCGCTGCGTCCCTCGACCAGGGCGACGTCGCCGCCGGGCAGCGGGATCGGCACGAACTCGGCGAAGCCGCCGGTCTCGGCCTGGATCTCGCGGAGGCGACGCAGGTGCGCGATGCGCTCCTCGGCGGTCTCGACGTGGCCGTAGAACAGCACCGACGTCGAGCGGAATCCGGCGCGGTGAGCCGCGGTGATCCCCTCAATCCAGCGGTCGATCTCGAGGTCGCCCGGTGCGACGAGAGCGCGCACGCGCTCGCTGAGGATCTTCACGCCCGTGCCGGGGACGGTGTCGACGCCGGCCTCGCGCATCGACGCGAGGGCACCGTCGAGCCCGAGGCCCGCGCGCTCGGCGAGGTCGCGGACATCAGCGGGACGATAGGCGTGGACGTGGATGCCGGGAGCCCCGCGCTTCACCGCCCGCACGAGGTCGAGATAGGCGGAGGGGTCTTCCGTCGGCAGGAGAGAGCCCTGGATGCAGATCTCGGTCGCACCCAGGTCCGCGGCGTCGGCGGCGATCCGCGCCGCGTCGTGGAGGTCGAACTCTCCCGCGCCCGTGCGGCCGCCGCGACGGAAGCCTGTCGAGGTGAGGTTGCGGTTCTGCACCAGCGTGACGGGCTCGCCGACGGTGTACCGGCGAGCGTCGTCGGCGGCCGCGGTGAGCTCGTCGAGTTCGCTACCGGTCGCTCGCAGGAGTCGGACCCAGTCGTCGTCGTTCAGATCGGAGGCTCGGGATGCCGCCCGCTCGGCCAGCCGCTTCACGCCGGGGTCGGGGCCGGGGGCGTTGCCGTCTGCGGGGGAGAAACCGGGAGCGGAGGGCGCTTCGGGGCTCATGGATCCTCCCTTCGCGGAACCTCCTCCCGTCGCGGGAGCACCCGTGTCCACCGCAGGAACGTTCACGCCCCGCGGGAGCACGTCGGCCGCGAGCCCCGTGGCATCCGCCAGAGCCCGAACCGGGGCGTGCAGTGCGGGGTCGATCCAGTGAGCGGCGTCCGTGACGTATTCGTGGTGCGCGGTGAGACGCTCGCGCAGGACGAAACCGCGGGTCGCCGTCTGGGCGGCGAGGTCGTCGATCTGCGGCCACGGACGCTCCGGGTTGACGTGGTCGGCCGTGAGGGGCGAGACCCCGCCCCAGTCGTCGATGCCGGCCTCGATCAGCAGTCCCAGCTCGCGCGGGTCGGAGAGGTTCGGCGGGACCTGGATGCGCATGTCAGCGCCGAACACGAGCCTCGCGACGGCGACCGCGGCCAGGTAGTCGTGCATGTCGGCATCCGGAGCGCCCTGCATCGCGGTGCGGGGCTTCGCGCGGAAGTTCTGCACGATGACCTCTTGCACGTGACCGTGGCGATCGTGCGTCTCGCGCAGGGCGACGAGCGACTCGGCGCGATCGCGCACGGTCTCGCCGATGCCCACGAGAACCCCCGTCGTGAACGGTATGCCGGCAGTCCCGGCGTCGTCGATGACCTTCAGGCGCAGCGCGGGGTCTTTGTCGGGGGAGCCGAAGTGCACCTGCCCGGGCTCCTCGTACAGGCGTCGGGAGGTGGTCTCGAGCATCATGCCCATCGACGGTGAGACCGGGCGGAGGGCGGCGAGTTCGTCAGGGTGCATCACGCCGGGGTTGGCGTGCACGAGCAGGCCGGTCTCGGCCGTGATGAGCCGGGCGATATGGGCGACGTAGTCGATGGTCGAGGCGAACCCGTGCTCGTCGAGCCACGCACGCGCCTCGGGCCAGCGCTCTTCGGGGCGGTCGCCGAGGGTGAGGAGGGCTTCTTTGCAGCCCAGGGCCTGTCCCTGGCGCACGACCGCGAGCACCTGCTCGGGACTCATGTACGCGGGCTTGCGCAGCAGGGCGAGCTGGCCCGGGGTGTCGACGAAGACGCAGTAATGGCATCGGTCGCGGCAGAGCGTCGTGAGCGGCACGAACACCTTGCGCGAGTACGTGATGACGCGGGGCCGCCCGGAGCGCTCGAGACCCTCGTCGCGCAGGCGCGACGCGACGCGGAAGAGCGCGGGGAGCGGGGCCCCGAGCAGCGTCTCGGTCTCGTCGACATCGGGACGATGTCCCGTCGAGATCGCCGCCAGAAGGTCGTCGATCGAGGCGCCTCGGGCCGGTGCGACTCGCGGCGCAACGCTGCCCGTGCTCATTCCCCCAGGCTATCCCGCACCTCCGACATCCGGGCCGCGGCGGCGGGTGCCGGATGATCGTTGCGCTCCTGTGAGGTGAAGGGCGGGTGGCGGCTGCCGGACGCTGGCAGGATGGAAGGCATGGTGACCCTGCTGCTCGATTCGACGCAGCTCGAGGTCGTGCTCTCGCCGACCGAGCGTGCGATGTCCTTCCGCAAGAGCAACATCGTCGTCCCTCGTGAGCACATCGAACGCGTGCAGCTCACCGACGACGCGTGGACCTGGATCCGCGGCGTGCCCAACCCCGGCATCAACCTGCCCGTCGCCGTCGGTGCGGGCACCTGGAAGTCGGCCGGGGGCAACGACTTCGTCATCATCCGGGGCCGCAAGCCCAGCGTCGTCGTCGACCTGTCGGGCCACGACGAGTTCGAGCGCCTGGTGCTGACGACCAAGCACGGGGTCGCCCTGCTCAAGGCGTTGCGTCTCGACGTGGCATCCGAACCCGAGAACGTCGTCGACATCGTCCGCTGAGGCGCGCGCTCCCCGTCGCGTTGCCCGCTCTCGCGGGCTTCGCCCGCACTCTCGTCGCATCGCCCGTGCTGTTGTCGCGTCCCCCGGGCTCCTGCCGCGTCGCCCGCGCCCCGGGCACCCTCTCCGCACGTTGAGTGTCCCAAACACGCGGACAGATTTTTGGAACGTCCGGGTGTTCTGGACACTCAACGGAGACCGCGACGCCCTCATACGCAGCGTGCGCGAGCCGGGACTAAGACGTGAACTGCACCACCGTGTCCCACGCGAGCTTGACGATCAGGATCGACAGCGTCACGAGGAACACGATCCGCACGAAGCCGCTGCCGCGCCGCGTCGCCATGTGAGCCCCGATGAAGCCGCCGGTGATGTTCATGGCGGCCATCGCGAGCCCCAGCACGACGAGGATCTCGCCGTGCACGCCGTACACCGCGAGGGCGGCGAGGTTCGTGGTGAGGTTGGCGATCTTGGCGTTGACGCTCGCCTGCAGGAAGCCGTAGCCCAGCACGCTCACGATGAGGATGACGAAGAACGAGCCGGTTCCCGGACCCAGGATGCCGTCGTAGAACCCGACCGCGAGACCGATCGCCGCTGCACGCCAGGCGATGGCCGTCGCCCTGTCGTGTCGGGGCTCGTGGTGCAGGCCCATCTGCGGTTTGAACAGCGTGTAGAGCGCGACGGCGATCACCGCGACGAGGACGATCGGGGTCAGCACCTCACGAGGGACGAATCGCGAGAGTGCCGCGCCGACCGTGGAGCCCGCGTACGCCCCCGCCACCAGGGGGATCAGCAGCACGAGCCGCACCCGGATCTTGCGCAGGTACACCCAGCTGGCCGACAGGGTTCCGAAGAACGACGACAACTTGTTCGTGCCGAGGATGAACGGGGTCGCGACGTCTTTCGGGACGGCGATGACGAGCGCGGGGAGCTGGATGAGACCGCCCCCGCCGACGACGGCGTCGACCCAGCCGGCGACGCCCGCGGCCAGCAACAGCAGTACGAGGGCCGCCACCGAGACGGGGAGCCACTCGGCGATCACCGGTCCATCGAGCACGGTTGATTCTCACCGACCCCGGCGAACCGACCAAATGGACGGACGCCGCGCGCACCGACCCGCTCAGTCGATGTCGCGACGCCAGGTGGTGAACAGACCGATGACGAGGAAGACGACCGCGTACCCGAGCAGCACGAGACCACCCGCCCACCACTCGAGCGAACTGTTGTTCCCGGTGCCCATGGTGCCGAAGATCGTCTGTCCCACGAGCGCGTCGCTCGCGGCGCTCGGGAACCACTTGACCACGTCGCCGAACCCCTCGACGAGACCGCCGATGGTGCGGACGATCGGTTCGATGAACAGCGTGACGGCCAGCACGATGACGATCGCGGCGACCTGGTTGCGCACGACCGTGCCGACCCCGATGCCGACGAGCGCCCAGAGGGCGAAGGCCAGCAGCATGCGTCCGACCAGGACCCACGTGTCGGACTCCCCGAGGGCCGCATCGATCCCGAAGACGCTCAGCACACCCGCGCCCGCGGCGACGGCGGCGATCGAACCCAGGATGCCGTACAGCAGCCCGACCACGATGCCGACGACGAACTTGCCGACGAGCACGACTCCGCGGCGCGGCGTCGACAGGAACGTCGGTGTCAGTGTCTTGTGGCGGAACTCGGTCGTGACCATGAGCGTGCCGATGAGCAGCGGGAAGACGTATCCGACCGCCGTGGCGGAGCTGTAGACGAGAGCCGGGACGCCCTCGCTCGACATCGCGGGGCCGTTCGTCCCCGTGAGCTCGCCGGAGGCGACACCGCCGAAGACGAACGCGAGAGCGGCGGCGGTGAAGCCGACGTAGGCGACGAGCACGATCGCCAGCACCCACCAGCCCGCCGTGCTGAACTGTTTGGTGTACTCGGAGCGCGTGGCGGCGACGAGGCTCATCGCTGCACCCCCTGATCGGCAGGACGATCGGCGGACTGATCGTCGGGGTCGGCGGGCGAGACGATGTCGATCACACCGGTCGACGCGACGGCGTACGACTGTCGCGGACCCCTCACGGGGGCCTCGGTCGCGGTGTGCAGCGTTCGCGGCGGGGCCATGACGGCGACGAGGGCGGTCGAGGGGCGCGCATCGTCGGGGAACACGGTCGCCTCCCCGGAGAGCGCGTCGTGGCTCACCGCCGGCGCGGGCTCGCCCGTGGGCGCCGGAAACGCGTCGAGGGTCGTCGCGGGCAGGGGGGTCTCGGCATCCGAGACGGGCTCGGCCGTGGCGCCCGCGCTTGCGTGCACGCGCACCCCGCTGACCAGCTCGAGGAAGATGTCCTCGAGGCTCGCGCCCTTGCTCTGCAGATTGGAGAGGGCGATTCCCGCTCCGGCGGCGAGACCGCCGATCTCGACCGGGTCGTGGTGGCGGATGGTGAACCCGTTGCGCAGCAGCTGGTAGTCGATGCCGCGTTCGTCGAGCACGCGCGACAGGGCCGCGCGGTCGGGGGAGTCGACGACGGTGGCGTACTCGTCGGGGTCGGCGAGGTCTTCGATACCGCCCTGGAACACCAGGCGGCCGCGCGAGATGATCAGCAGCGCGTCGACGGTCTGCTGCACCTCGGCCAGCAGGTGCGAGGAGATGAGGACTGTGCGCCCCTCTTCTGCGAGGTGGCGTAGCAGCGAGCGCATCCAGCGGATGCCCTCGGGGTCGAGGCCGTTCGAGGGTTCGTCGAGCACGACGACCCCCGGGTCGCCGAGCAGGGCCGTGGCGAGTCCGAGACGCTGGCGCATACCGAGCGAGAAGCCGCCGACCCGCCGGCCCGCGACGTCGGCGAGCCCGACGAGACCGAGGACCTCATCGATGCGCGACGCCGGCAGACGCGCCGCGCGGGCGTACACCTTGAGGTGGTTCGCGGCGGAGCGACCGGGATGGAAGCTCGACGCCTCGAGGGCGGCGCCCACGGTCTGCAGCGGCGAGGCGAGCTCGCTGAAGTGCGCGCCGCCGATCGTCGCCGTGCCCGAGGTGGGGCGGACCAGACCCAGCAGCATGCGCAACGAGGTGGTCTTGCCGGCGCCGTTGGGGCCGAGGAAGCCGGTGACCTGGCCGGGTTCGATCCGGGCGGAGAGATCGTCGACGGCGGAGATCGAGCCGAAGCGTTTGGTGAGCCCGGCGAGCTCCAGCACCTGTCCGTCGGGCATACGGCACCTTTCGTTCTGCGTGCGTTCTTCCCATCTT
>Ga0308159_1004946_pt1 | contig 11651 bp, 10 predicted proteins | sample PhyCR1_FD_201040 | JGI IMG/M metagenome (GOLD analysis project Ga0308159, IMG submission 201040) | Phyllosphere microbial communities from UC Gill Tract Community Farm, Albany, California, United States - DLSLC.R1 | ecosystem: Host-associated > Plants > Phyllosphere > Unclassified | place: USA...
ATGCGCAGGGCCATCGACAGCAGGTCGGTGAGCATCTGCTCGTCGTCGACGACGAGGACGCGGAGGGCGCTCCCGTCGGGGCGGGTGAAGGTGGGGGCGGCGGCGGTCGCGGTCATGGAACTCATTGTGCTCTCGTATCTATGAGCTTTCTATGGCGAGGCTTATGGGAATCCTGAGAACGTGCCAGCAGCGCGGCGAGACCGACCCCGATCGCTGCGCCCACAGTGTGGACGACGGCGTCGCGCACATCGGCCCGACGGCGCAGACGCACGAAGCGGCGGCGAGCCAGGCCCGCCGCCGCTTCGTCATCGGGGTCGTCAGTGCGTGTCCTCGGCCTCGATCTCGGTGCGGTCGCCCGACCAGAGGGTGTGGAACGTGCCCTCCTTGTCGATGCGACGGTAGGTGTGCGCACCGAAGAAGTCGCGCTGGCCCTGGATGAGGGCGGCGGGCAGGCGCTCGGCGCGCAGCCCGTCGTAGTACGCCAGCGATGAGCTGAAGGCGGGGGCGGGGATGCCGCTCGCCGCCGACAGCGAGACGATGTGGCGCCACGCGTCCTGGGCGCGTCCGAGCGCCTCGACGAAGTACGGTGCGGTCAGCAGCACCGGGAGGGTGGCCTCGGCGTCGTACGCCTCGGCGATGCGGTTGAGGAACTGGGCGCGGATGATGCAGCCGCCGCGCCAGATCTTCGATACCGCTCCGAGGTCGATGCTCCAGTCGTACTGGGCCGCACCCGCGCGGATCTCGTCGAAGCCCTGCGAGTAGGCGACGATCTTCGAGGCGTACAGCGCAAGACGCACCTGTTCGATGAACGCGTCGGCGTCTTCGCCCGAGAGCAGGTCGGTTCCGGAGGGGCCGGGGAGCTCGCGCGAGACCTCGCGCTGCTCGGGGTGGCTCGACAGCGACCGCGCGAAGGTGGCCTCGGCGATGCCCGAGACGGGGACGCCCAGGTCGAGGGCCGTCTGCACGGTCCACGCGCCGGTGCCCTTGGCGCCGGCCTGGTCGAGGATGACGTCGACGAGGGGCTTGCCCGTGTCGGCGTCGGTCTGGCGCAGGACCTCGGCGGTGATCTCGATGAGGTACGACTCCAGCTCACCGCGGTTCCACTCGGCGAACACGTCGGCGATCTCGGCCGGGCTCTTGCCCGTGGCGCGGCGGATGAGGTCGTACGCCTCGGCGATGAGCTGCATGTCGGCGTACTCGATGCCGTTGTGCACCATCTTGACGAAGTGACCGGCGCCGTCGTGTCCGACATGGGTCACGCAGGGCTCGCCCTCGGCGACCGCGGCGATCGACTTCAGGATTGGCCCGAGCGTGGCCCAGGCCTCGTCGGAGCCGCCGGGCATGATCGAGGGCCCGCGCAGGGCTCCTTCTTCGCCACCCGAGACGCCCATGCCGACGAAGTTGATGCCGGTGTCGCGCACGGCCTTCTCGCGGCGGATGGTGTCGGTGAACAGGGCGTTGCCGCCGTCGACGATGATGTCGCCGGGTTCGAAGACCTTCACCAGCTCATCGATGACGAAGTCGGTGGGTCGACCCGCCTTGACCATGATGATCGCGGTGCGCGGCTTCGACAGCGATGCGGCGAAGTCTTCGTACGAGAACGAAGCGACGAAGTTCGCCTCGGGGTGCTGCTCGAGCACGTGCTCGGTCTTGTCCGCGCTGCGGTTGAAGATCGCGACGGTGTTGCCCTCGCGGCTGGCGAGGTTGCGGGCGAGGTTCGAGCCCATGACGGCGAGACCCACGACGCCGATGTTGGCGCGGCCTTCGCCCTCGCCCTCGGGGGCCGAGTCGGCCTCGGCGGTGGGGCGCTCGACCTCTTCGATGCCGGGTGCACCCTCGTGCACCTGGGCTGCCCGGTGAGGCGCCTGGTCCTGGTCGGTCGAAGGTCCGGTCGGGGAGGGGGTGGACGTCATTCGTTGCTCCGTCGTCAGTGCGAAATGGGGGTTGCGGGCGCACGTGGGGTTGCCGATGCCACTGTATCGGCTGAACCCGCGCGTGTTTCAGGACGCGTCGGCGGTGAGCTGCAGGCGGTCGACGACCTCCTGCACCTGCTGTTGCGGCGTCAGGTCGAGGTCGATGCGGATCGCCTGCTCGTCGGCATCCGGAATCTCCAAGGTGTCGAACTGCGAGGTGAGCAGCGACGGCGGCATGTAGTGCCCCTGGCGGCGCAGGAGCCGCTCCAGCACGATGGCCGGGTCGCCCATGAGCAGCACGAAGGTCACCTCGTCGCGACGGAGAACGTCGCGGTAGCTGCGCTTGAGGGCCGAGCACGTGATGACGCCGGGGCGGCCGGCCGCTATCTGACCGTCGATCCAGCCGGCGACGCGGTCCAGCCAGGGCCAGCGGTCGTCGTCGTTGAGGGCGTGGCCGGATGCCATCTTGGCGACGTTCTCAGCGGGGTGCAGGTCGTCGCCCTCCTGGAAGTCCCAGCCGAGGCGGCCGGCGAGCATGCCCGCGACGGTCGACTTGCCGGTGCCGGCGGGTCCCATGAAGACGAGGACGGGAGGAGTGGATGCCATGTCGGTGCTCTTTCCTTCGGTCAGACGAACGCGCTGATGACGAGGACGCCGGCCAGACCCGTGACCGAGATCACGCACTCCAGCACCGACCATGTTTTCAGCGTTTGCGGGATGTTGAGCCCGAAGTACTCCTTGATGAGCCAGAAGCCGGCGTCGTTGACGTGGCTCAGGAACACCGAGCCCGCGCCGATCGCGAGCACGAGCAGCGCCGTCATGGGGGCGTCGAGCGTCTCGGTGAGGGGCTGGAGGATGCCGGCGGCGGTGATCGTGGCGACGGTCGCCGAGCCCGTGGCGACGCGGATGACCACGGCGACGAGCCACGCGAGCAGCAGGACCGAGACGCTGGAACCGGCGACGAAGTCGGCGATGACCTTGCCGATGCCGGTGTCGACGAGCACCTGCTTGAAGCCGCCGCCGGCACCGACGATGAGCAGGATGCCGGCGATAGGGCCGAGCGAGGAGCCGACGACGCTCGTCAGCTTGGCGCGGTCGAAGCCGGCGCCGCGACCGAGCACGACGAAGCCGACGAGGACCGCGAGCAGCAGGGCGATGATCGGCAGGCCGAGGAAGTCGATGACGACCTTCCACGCGTCGGTGGAGCCCGGCGCGACGATGTCGGCCACGGCTTTGAGGAGCATGAGGAACACCGGCAGCAGGATGCTCCCGAGCGTGGCGGCGAACGAGGGGCGCCGCGCGGGCTCCTCGCCCTTCTCCTCGGCCGAGAGGAACAGCTCGGGCACCGGCACGGGAGCCCAGCGGGCGGCGAGGGTCGAGAAGAGGGGACCGGCGACGATCACGGCGGGGATCGCCACGATCACCCCGAAGGCGAGCGTGAGGCCGAGGTTCGCGCCGAGGGCGTCGATCGCCGCGAGGGGGCCGGGGTGCGGCGGGACCAGGCCGTGCATCGCCGACAGACCCGCGAGGGTCGGGATCGCGATCTTCATCAGCGCGACGCCCGAGCGGCGGGCCACGAGGATGATGACCGGGACCAGCAGGACGAGGCCGACCTCGAAGAACATCGGCAGGCCGATGATCGCGCCGATGAGCCCCATCACCCACGGGAGTGATCGTGTTGTGGCGCGGGCGACGAGGGTGTCCACGATGCGGTCGGCGCCGCCGGAGTCGGCGAGGAGCTTGCCGTAGATCGCGCCGAGGGCGATGAGGATGCCGACGCCGCCCATCGTCGAGCCGAAGCCGCCGGTGAAGCTCGTCACCGCGGTGGCGATGGGCATGCCGGCGATGACGCCCGTCGTGAAGCCGCCGATGGTCAGGGCGAGGAAGGGGTGCAGTTTGCCCCACGTGATGAGCACGACGATGAGGGCGATGCCGATCAGGGCGGCGGTGATCAACTGTCCGGCGGGGGCAGTGGATGCGGGCTCCGCGGCGGCGAGCACCGTGGCGGGGTGGGGGGAGAGGGCCATGAGCGTCCTTGTTCCGGCGAACGGCAGCGATGCCGTGGGTTATTTGTCGTACATAAAACCACAGGATGCCGATTTCTGCACGACGAAAGCGTTCGTCTGGCCGCATTGCGTCTGTCATCATCGAGAAATGACGTTGGACCGTCCCACCGTGGCGACGCTGCACGACGCCCTCGTCGACCGCCTGGGGTCGGCGATCGTCGACGGCGAGCTGGCCGCCGGCTCACGCTTGATCACGGCGGAGCTCTCGCCCGGGTCGTCGCGCGGAGCGAGCCGCGAGGCCGTGCGGGTACTGCAGTCGCTCGGGCTCGTGCGGGTGCGTCGCAAGACGGGTGTCGAGGTGCTCCCCTCGACGGAGTGGAACGTCTACGCCCCCGAGATCATCGCGTGGCGCCTCGCCGGTCCCGGCCGTCGCGCGCAGTTGCGCGAGCTCAGCGAGCTCCGCGGTGCGATCGAACCCCTTGCCGCGCGCGCCGCGGCGACTCACGCGACCGATGCGCAGCGTCAGGCGTTGGTGGCGTCGGTGATGGAGATGGCGCGCACCGAGCGCGACGCCGATGGCGCCGAATACCTCGCGGCCGACATCCGGTTCCACCGCACCGTGCTCGCGGCATCCGGCAACACGATGTTCGCGGCCCTGGGCGCCGTCGTCGAGTCGGTGCTGGTGGGGCGCACCCTGCACGAGCTCATGCCGCACGACGCCAACCCGCACGCCGTGCGCTGGCACCAGGACGTGGCGTTCGCGGTCACGGCCGGGCGCGCCGAAGACGCCGGGCAGGCCATGCACCTCATCGTCCGCGAGGCGGGGGACGCGATGGCCTCCACGTTCACCGCTGACTGAGGTCGCGGTGGGTCGGTAGCCCACCGGGGCCCGTCGCTCGCGGTCGATTCGTTACCCGGGGCGGGCGTGCACTCGCCGGGGTCAGTCCGTTTGGGCGGGGGTGTCGCTGCGCTCGGCCGTGAAGCGCCGGGTGACGGCGATGTCGCGGCCTCCGAGGCCCCGCTCGACGATCTCGTCGAAGGCGGCCCGCAAGGCCGGCAGCAGCGCGGGGCGCGTGTCGGTGGATGCCGCGATGTCGGCCACGAAGCGCAGGTCTTTCACCATGTATTCCGCGATGCCGCTGGGGGAGTCGTCGCCCGTGACGAGGCGCTCGCGGCGGCTCTCGAGCAGGCGCGAACCGGCGTACCCGCCGCCCAGGAGGTCCCACAGGGTCGCGGGGTCGACGCCGGAACGGGCCGCGAGCTCGGTCGCCTCCCCGAGCGCGAGGATCGTCGAGGCGACGACGAGCTGATTGCAGGCCTTCGCCACCTGACCGGCGCCGAGGGGGCCGAGTCGTACGGGTGTTCCGCACGGGGTGAGCAGTGCGGCGGCCCGGTCGGTGTCGGCGGGGGAGCCGCCGAGCATGATCGACAGTGTCCCGGCTTTCGCGCCATCTTCGCCGCCGGAGACGGGGCAGTCGACGACCCGGATGCCATCGGGCAAGCGGTCGGCCAGCTCCCGTACGCCGACGGGCGACGAGGTCGAGCCGATCATGATCAGGAACTCGCGGCCGTCGATGCCTGCCAGAAATCCGGTCGGCCCGTCGAGGTGCTCCTCGAGCTGCGGCAGGTCGGGAAGCATCACGAGCACGGCGTCGGTGTGCGCGGCGAGGTCGCGGGCCGTCTCGGCCCAGTGCGCGCCGGCCTCGACGAGCGCCGGGCGTGGCCGACGCGCGTGGACGGTCAGGGAACCGTGCGCGGCGAGCAGACGGTGCGCCATCGGTGCTCCCATGGCCCCGAGGCCCCATACTCCGAGTCGAGCGGGGGCGGGTGCGGTCTCGTCGTCGAGAGGTGTCATGGACGGCATCCTAACGACTGGACAACAGGTTGAACAGGGTTCACTATGGTGAACGTATACCGAGGTGTCGAGCGGTTCGCGGTGCCCGCGATCGCGGCGAGGGGATGGACGAAGATGTCGACGCACAAGAGCCTACGCGCGGTGGTGGCCGTTCCTCTGGCGGAGGAGCACTGCCGCCTCATCGAACGGCTGGAGCCGCGGCTCGAGCTGGTCCGCGACCACGCTCTCACGCGCCCCATGCGCGGCCCCGCCGACTGGTCGGGCGATCCCGCGCACGTGCGCACCGACGCCGAGCAGCGCGCCTTCGAGGAGATGGTCGATTCGGCCGAGGCGCTGTTCGGCATTCCCGATGTCGAGCCGGCCGCGCTCTCGCGCACGGTCGCCGCCAACCCGGGGCTGCGATGGGTCATGACGACGGCCGCCGGCGGCGGCGGGCAGGTGAAGGCGGCCGCGCTCGATGACGGGGCCCTCGAGCGCATCGTGTTCACGACGAGTGCGGGCGTGCACGGCGGGCCGCTCGCGGAGTTCGCGGTCTTCGGAGTGCTCGCGGGAGCCAAGGGCCTGCCGCGCCTCCGGGCGGACCAGGATTCCCGGGTCTGGCCCGATCGCTGGGAGATGCGCCAGATCGACGAGATGACCGTGCTCGTCGTGGGGCTCGGCGGCATCGGCGCCGAATGCGCTCGCCGTTTCCGCGCCCTCGGTGCCGAGGTGTGGGGTACGTCGCGCTCGGGGGCGCCCGTGGAGGGCGTCGACCGCCTCGTGCCGCTCGACGATCTCGTCGCCGCCGTCGGGCAGGTGGACGCCATCGTCGTCACGCTCCCCGGCACCGATCAGACGCACCACCTCATCGGCGCGGACGTGTTCGCCGCGGTGCGACCGGGCGTCGTGCTGGCCAGCGTCGGGCGCGGGAGCGTCATCGACGAGAACGCTCTGCTCTCGGCCCTCGACGATGGCCGGGTCGGCTTCGCGGCGCTCGACGTGTTCGAGGTCGAGCCGCTGCCCGTCGACTCGCCGCTGTGGGGGCACCCGCGTGTGCTCGTGAGCCCGCACACCGCCGCGTTGAGCAGCAAAGAAGAGGAACGGATTGCCCGGCGCTTCGCTGAGAACGCCACGCGCCTGATCGATGGCCAGCCGTTGCGCGCGGTTGTCGATACGGTCGAGTTCTACTGATCTCGACCATCGAGGGGGAGCCGGCATGACCGACGACGACGACGGCCGGCTCGCACGGGATCCCGCCCCGGCGGTGGGGCGCAGCATTCGCCTGCTCGGGCTTCTCGCCGAGGCCGAGCGTGCGCTGACCCTGACCGAGCTGGCATCCGGGCTGGGGCTCGCGAAGTCGTCCACCGCGAACCTGTGCCTCTCGCTCGAGGCGGAGCGCATGATCGAGCGCGTCCCGCTCGGCTATCGCCTCGGCATCCGCACCGCCGAGCTCGGCGGCGCCTTCGCCGCGCAGTTCAACCAGGTGCGCGAGTTCTACGCCGTCTGCGAGTCGTCGCCCGTGCTGGCGCGCGAGCTCGTGCAGGTGGCGGTGCTCGACGACGCCGACTCGCTCTACCTCGCCCGCTACGAGGGTTCCCGCTCGGTGCGATTGGGCACGCCCCTCGGCTCCCGGCTTCCGGCCGCGCTGTCGGCGACGGGCCGCGCACTGCTCATGACGCGCGACGACGCGACCGTGCGAGATCTGCTCGCGCGGCGGGGTCCGCTGCCCGCGCTGACGGCCCACAGCACGGTCGATGTCGAGGCGATCCTCGCGAAGCTGGCGGTCGCTCGAGAGCGGGGATGGGCCGTCGACGAGGAGGAGTCGTTCCGGGGCATCGTCGGGGTGGCCGTGCCCCTCGAAGGGTGGGCGCCGGGCGATCCGCAGCTGGCCCTGGGTGTCGGCATCCCCGTTCTGGATGCCACGTCCGAACGCATCGCGCGCGTCGGAGAAGCGTTGCGCGAGGCCGCATCGGCCTTGACGAATCCGTTCAGCGCGGCACCGCGGTCCTGAGCGCGCTCGTCTCGCCCTCGGCGGAGGGGGTGTTCGTCGCGCCTTCCGCGCGCGTGGCGAAACCGCGTTCATCGAATTGTGTTCAACATATTGAACTCGGTTCAGAGGGTTGATACAGTCCCGGTGTCGGGAGACCCCAGCCGATCAAAGGAGATGGCCGTGACCACTGCACCCACCGCGACGCCCGTGCCGCAGGACGACCCCGAGTACGCCGCCAACCTGCGGAGGGCGACACTCGCCTCCAGCATCGGCAGCGCGCTCGAGTACTTCGACTTCGCGCTCTACGGGCTGTCGACGGCGCTCATCTTCAACGTCCTGTTCTTCTCCCAGGACAACCCGGCCCTCGCCACGGTCGCCGCCTTCGCGACCTACGGCGTCGGCTTCCTGGCGCGTCCCTTCGGTGGACTCTTCTTCGGCGTGCTGGGCGACAAGCTCGGCCGCAAGTGGGTCCTCGTCATCACGATCCTGCTCATGGGCGGCGCCTCCACCGCCATCGGCCTCCTGCCCACCTATGAAACCGTCGGCATCCTCGCTCCGATCCTGCTCGTGGTCATGCGCTTGCTGCAGGGCTTCGGTGCCGGCGCCGAGCAGGCGGGAGCCACGGTCCTCATGGCCGAGTACGCCCCCGTCAAGCGCCGCGGCTTCTTCTCGGCCCTGCCTTTCATCGGCATCCAGGCCGGAACGCTGCTCGCGGCCGTGGTCTTCAGCCTCATCTCGCTGCTGCCCGAAGACCAGCTGCTCAGCTGGGGCTGGCGCGTGCCGTTCCTCGCCTCGTTCGTGCTGATCCTGCTCGCGCTGTTCATCCGCATGCGCCTGCGCGAGACGCCGACCTTCATCGAGCTCGAGAAGAGCGAGCAGATCGCCGAGCGGCCCGTGCGCGACATCTTCACGCGGGGTCTGCCCGGAGTGATCGTCGGCATCGGACTCCGCATGGCTGAGAACGGCGGCTCCTACATGTTCAACACCCTCGCGCTGACCTTCTTCGTCGCGTCGGTGGGCGGGCAGGCCGACCGCAGCCTCCTCACCTGGGGTGTCACCCTCGGCTCCCTTATCGGCATCTTCTCCGTGCCGCTGACCGGGGCCCTGTCCGACCGGATGGGTCGTCGCACGGTGTACCGCGCGGGTGCCGTGTTCATGCTGCTCTTCACCTTCCCCGCGTGGTGGCTGATCTCGCTCGGGAGCTACCCGATCACGATCGCCGTCATCGCGATCGGCATCGGCGTGGCCGTCAACTCCATGCTCGGACCCCAGTGCGCGATGCTCCCCGAGCTGTTCGGCAACCGCCACCGCTACCTCGGCGTCGCGATGGCGCGAGAGATCTCGGCGGTGCTCGCCGGTGGCCTCGCCGGGGTGCTCGGCGCCTACATCATCGCCGTCAGCGGCGCGAACTGGCTGCTGCTGGCGATCTACATGGCCACGCTCGCGCTGATCACCACGGCATCCACCTTCCTCGTCCCCGAGACGCTGCGCCGCGACCTCACGCGCACCGACGACGCGATCAAGGTGTCCCGCGAAGAGGCCGGCGAGGGCGTGGATGCCACGACCGTCACCGTGCGGACGATCCGATGACCGGCGCTTTCGACCTGACCGGGCGGCTGGCGCTGGTCACCGGCTCCAGCCGCGGTATCGGCCGGGCCCTCGCGCAGGGACTCGCCGAGGCGGGGGCCACGGTGCTCGTGCACGGACGGGATGCCGAGACCGCCGGACGCGCGGCGGAGGAGATCTCCTCGTCGACCGGGGTGGCCGCGCACGCGGTGACCTTCGACGTGGGGGAGCCCGGCGCCGTCGACGCGGGCGTCTCTCTGATCGAGCAGCGCTACGGCGTGCCCGACATCGTCGTGAACAACGCCGGGATCCAACGGCGTGCGCCGATCGCGGAGTTCGCCGACGCCGATTGGGACGACCTGGTGCGCACGAACCTCTCGAGCGCGTTCTACGTCTCACGACGCGTGGCCGGCGGCATGATCGCACGCGGGTCGGGCAAGCTCGTCCAGATCGGCAGCGTCCAGTCGCAGTTGGCCCGCCCCTCCATCGCGGCGTACGGCGCGACGAAGGGCGCGATCGCGATGCTCACGAAGGGCTTGTGCGCCGATCTCGCGCCGCACGGCATCCAGGCCAACGCCATTGCACCCGGGTACTTCGCCACCGAGCTGACCCGGGCACTCGTCGACGACGAGCAGTTCTCCGCGTGGGTGCGTTCGCGTACGCCCGCGGGGCGGTGGGGGAACACCGGCGACCTGGTGGGGGCGCTGGTGTTCCTCTCGAGCTCGGCGAGCGACTTCGTCAACGGCCAGACGATCTTCGTCGACGGCGGCATGACGGCGGTGGTCTGATGCGCATCGCACGCCTGGAGACCTCAGACGGGGTCCGCACGGTCCGCCTCGCCGACGACGGGTCGTGGATTCCGATCGCCGATCCGTACGCGGCCTTCGCCGACGATCGTCACCCCGCCGACGACGGCGATCCGGTCGCGGGGCGTCTGCTGGCTCCGTGCGAGCCGGTCGTCATCGTCGGCATCGCTCAGAACGGCCCCGATCACGCCGCCCCCGTGCAGGCATGGCTCAAGAGCCCGCGCACCGTCATCGGGTCGGACGCGTCGGTGCGGCTCCGCCGAGACGCGGGGACCACGGTCGCCGAGGCCGAGATCGCCGTCGTCATCGGTCGCGACACCACCGGGCTGACAGCGGTGAACGCGCACGAATACGTGCTCGGCATCACCGCCGTCAACGACCTGTCGAGCCCCGACCGCTCCGTCGTCGATCCCCGCAATTTCGAGTCGAAGGCCGGTGCGGGCTACACCCCCCTCGGTCCGTGGATCGACACCGAGCTGTCGCTCGACGCCGATCTCGCCCTCGCGCTCATCGTCGACGACGAGCCTGTCCGTCAGACGTCGGCCACGCGTCTCCCGGTCTCGCTGAGGGAGTGCCTGGCCTACGTCGCCGGGTGGAACACCCTCGGCCCGGGCGACGTCGTCATGATGGGGGCACCGTTCTCGGCCGCACCGATCGACCCGGGTGCGCGCGTCGATGTCGTCGTCGCCGACGTGCGCCTTCGCACCCGCACCTCCTGAGGAGAATCGTGACCAATCTCGCCGTGGTGGCCCACGCTGCCGACGACCTCCGTGTCGACGACATCGGTGAGCCGATCCCGGATGCCGATGAGGCCGTCATCGCCGTCGCCTTCGGGGGCGTCTGCGGCTCCGACCTGCACTACTGGAGACACGGTGCCGCGGGGGCCTCGATCCTGCGGGAGCCGCTCGTGCTGGGCCACGAACTGTCGGGGGTGGTGGTGCGCGCCGCGGCCGACGGAAGCGGCCCCGCCGAGGGAACGCCGGTGGCCGTGCACCCCCTGACCCCCCGCGACGACGGGGCGACGCCGTGGCCGCGGGAGCGCCCGAACCTCGCGCCGGCCTCCACCTACCTGGGCTCGGCCATGCACCTCCCGCACACGCAGGGCGGGTTCGCCGAGCGCGTCGCGCTGCCCACGCGCATGCTCTTCCCGCTGCCGGCGGGGCTCGATCTCGACACGGCCGTGCTCGCGGAGCCCGCGGCGGTCGCGTGGCACGCCGTCGAGCGCGCCGGAACGGTCGCGGGCCGACGCGTCGCGGTCATCGGGTCGGGCCCCATCGGCCTGCTCGCGGTTGCCGCGGCTCGCCATCACGGTGCCGCCGAGGTCGTCGCCACCGATCTGCACGAGCGTCCGCGGGGTCTGGCTGCGGCACGGGGGGCGCGCGCCCTCGACGCACGCGACGATTCCGCGATCGAGGCCCTGCACGCCGACGTCGTGATCGAGTCGAGCGGCACCGTCCCCGGACTCGCGGCGGCGGTCGCGGCCGCGCGGCGCGGCGGCACGGTCGTCCTGCTCGGTCTTCAGTCGGCGGGCACGGT
>Ga0308159_1004947_pt1 | contig 11651 bp, 10 predicted proteins | sample PhyCR1_FD_201040 | JGI IMG/M metagenome (GOLD analysis project Ga0308159, IMG submission 201040) | Phyllosphere microbial communities from UC Gill Tract Community Farm, Albany, California, United States - DLSLC.R1 | ecosystem: Host-associated > Plants > Phyllosphere > Unclassified | place: USA...
CATAGACCATTGTGTAGCCGATGGCGATCAGGCCATAGACCGACCCGAGGGTCAGGCCATTGACCAGTTGCTGCAGGAAAATACCATCCATAACGCAATCTCACGCAGTGAGAACCTGCGCGCCAATGGCGCGCGGTTCTTCTAGGAAAAATACAGATGTACGTCGGAGCAATGTCGGAGCGCGACCGATGTGTTCACCACCACCCACTGTGGGAGCGGGCCTGCTCCCACAGGGATTTATGGTGATCAGTTGATCGCTTCAGCCCTTACTTCTGCTTTTCCAGCTGGTGGTATTTGCCGTCCTTGTCCCACTGGTAAACCACGTAGTCGGAGACTTTCAGGTCGCCTTTGGCGTCCCAGGTCTTCTCGCCCATCACGGTTTTCACCGGGTTGGCCTTCAGCCACTTGGCAGCGGCTTCGCCGTCGTTTTTCTTCGCGCCGTTGAACGCTGCCGCCAGGGTCTGAACCGAGGCGTAGGCGTACAGGGTGTAGCCCTCGGGCTCGGTACCGGCCTTGCGGAACGCGTCCACTACGCTCTTGCTTTCCGGCAACAGGCGCGGGTCGGCGCCGAAGGTCATCAGCACGCCATCGGTGAATTGCGGGCCACCTGCGGTGGTCACCAGTTCGTCGGTAACGATGCCGTCATCGGACATGAACTTGACGTCTTTCAGACCTTGTTCACGCAGCTGACGCACCAGCGGACCGGCTTCCGGGTGCAGGCCGCCGAAATAGACGACATCGGCGCCGGCGCCACGGATCTTGGTGACGATGGTGCTGAAATCTTTCTCGCCACGGGTCAGGCCTTCGTACAGCACAGGCTTGACGCCGCGCTTTTCCAGCTGAGCCTTGGTGGCATCTGCCAGGCCCTGGCCGTAGGTGTCCTTGTCGTGCAGCACGACAACCTTCTTGCCCTTGAGCATGTCGACGATGTAGTCGCCAGCAACGATGCCCTGCTGGTCGTCACGTCCGCACATACGGAACATGGCACTCAGGCCGCGTTCGGTAACTTGCGGGTTGGTCGAGCCCGGGGTGATCGCGATGATCCCGGCTTCGTCGTAGATTTCCGAGGCTGGAATGGTCGAAGAGGAGCAGAAGTGGCCAACCACGCCGGCGACTTTCTGGTTGGTGAGGTCCTTGGCGACCGTCACCGCCTGCTTCGGCTCGCACGCGTCATCGCCTTTGACCAGGACGATTTTTTCCCCATTGACACCGCCCGCCGCGTTGATCGCGTCGGCCGCCGCCTGTGCACCCTTCATGTACTGCTCACCAAATGCCGCGTTGGCACCGGTCATCGGACCCGCTACACCGATCTTGATATCAGCTTGAGCAAACGCAGAAACACCCAGCGCAGTAGCCACTGCGAGGGCAAGAAAGCCTTTCTTGTAAAACGTCTGGGACATGAGGTGGTGCTCCAAGGTTTTTTTTAGTTGGCACTGCGACTTCACTTCACTCAAAGCTCAGAGCAAGGCCCGTGCCATCGGTTTTTTATTCTTCAAAAAGTCGCTGCGTTGTTGTTATTTCGACTGTTTCGTTCCCATTTTCATTGGGCGTGCAACCGTCTAAACCGCGGAAGGTGAAACCGTATATTTATTGAGGCGCAACCCGCACGCGCCATCATTGCAACCGCAGCGGCAAACGACGTGCAACCAGCCTGTAACAGCGCGCGTCACCGAACTGCACACTGCTGGTGCGGGACTGCTACAACCCGCACCATTACAGGCTAGTCGCTGGATGCAAAAGCGCTGCTTCCGGCAACAAATTTCAACACTCAAATGACGATGCGCAAGCACTGGCCCGCGTGATACAGCGAGAAACCGGCCTCATACAGGCAACTGCGCAAGCCGACGCCCGCCAGGGGCTGCATCGGTGCGAAAGGAATCGGCAGTGCCTGCGGATCGCCGTTGCACAGGTAATCGGCGAAGGCCTTGCCGACCACAGTGCCAGTGGTCACGCCGCGTCCGTTGTAGCCGGTGACTGCGACCAGACCCGGCGCCGGTTCGAACAGGCGCATCAAGTGATCCGGCGTGAACGCAATGCGCCCGGTCCAGGTGCATTGCCACTCGACCGGCTTCAGATTGGGGAAATAATGCTGCTGCACCCGGTCGGCCCAGGCCTTGAGAAACCAGGTCGGTTTCTGATTGCCATTGCCGAGGCTGCCGAGTAGCAACCGCCCTTCCTTGTCGCGGCGGATGCTGCTCAGCACCTGACGGGTGTCCCACGAGCCCTGCCCGCCGGGAAGAATTTCCTGCGCGGCGTCTTCGCTGAGCGGCACCGAGGCGACCTGATAGTAATAACCGGGAAAGAAATTGCGCTTGAGCTCGGTCCAGTCGCCTTCGGTGTAGGCATTGGAGGCGATGACCACTTGCTCGGCCAGCACCGAACCCTGTGCGGTCTGCACCGACCACTTCGGCCCGACGCGCTCGAGGCGAGTCACCGGCGAATGATCGAACGTCTGCCCACCGAGCCCGCGCACGGCATTGGCCAGCCCGGTGACATAGGCCATCGGATTGAGCGTGCCGGCGCGGCGATCTAGCAACGCGGCGGCGATTTTCTGCGTGCCGGTGGCTTGCTCGCAGGCCTTGCCTGTCAGCAGTTCGACCGGCGCGCCACGGCGCTTCCACTGCTGCTCGCGACTGCGCAGGTCGGCCTCGCCCTTGGCGTTATGCGCCATGTGCAAAGTGCCTTCGCGGCGCAACTGGCAATCGATGTTGTATTTGTCCACAAGACTGAACACCAGCGCTGGCGCTGCGCCGAGCATGCGGTTGAGCTGACTGCCGACCGCCTCACCAAAGCCAGCCTCGATCTCGTCCGGAGGAATCCACAGGCCGGCATTGACCAGCCCGACGTTGCGCCCGGAACCTCCGTGCCCTGCGCGATGAGCCTCCAGCACGCAGACGTTTTTGCCTTTTTCCAGCAAATGCAGCGCCGCCGACAACCCGGTGAACCCGGCGCCGATCACGCAGACATCGACCTTGACCTCACCCTTGAGCGCCGAATTCTCCGGCCGTTGTGGCGTGAGCTTTTCCCACAGACATTCTTCGCGTAACGGCATTGCCAGACTCCAACAGAAACCCAACAAACACTGGCTACCCTGTGGGAGCGGTCTTGCTCGCGAAAGCGGTATATCAGCCAATATCCATACCGGCTGACACACCGCATTCGCGAGCAAGCTCGCTCCCACAAAGGCGATCTCGACCTGTCAGTCGAATGTGATGCCCTGCGCCAACGGCAATTCCAGCGAGTAGTTGACGGTATTGGTCTGCCGGCGCATGTAAGCTCGCCACGCGTCGGAGCCGGACTCACGGCCGCCGCCGGTCTCTTTTTCGCCACCGAAGGCGCCGCCGATTTCCGCACCGCTCGGGCCGATGTTGACGTTGGCGATGCCGCAGTCGCTGCCGACAGCCGACATGAACCGCTCAGCCTCACGCACATCGGTGGTGAAGATGCACGACGACAGTCCTTGCGGCACGGCGTTGTTCAAGCGCAGCGCTTGCTCGAAATCGCTGTAGCCAACCACGTAAAGAATCGGCGCGAAGGTTTCGCTGCAAACCACGTCGCTCTGTTCGGGCATTTCGACGATGGCCGGCGACACGTAGTAGGCGTTGGGGAACTGATCTTCAAGTTGGCGCTGACCGCCGAACACCCGACCGCCTTCGCTGAGCGCCTGCTCCAGCGCGTCCTGCATGTTTTCGAAGCTGTGCTTGTCGATCAGCGGCCCGACCAGATTGCCTTGCAGCGGATGGCCGATGCGTACTTTCGAATAGGCAGCCTTCAGGCGGGTGACGATTTCTTCCTTGACCGATTCATGGGCAATCAAACGACGCAAGGTCGTGCAGCGTTGCCCGGCGGTGCCAACGGCGCTGAACAGAATCGCGCGCACCGCCATGTCCAGATCGGCGCTCGGGCCAAGGATCATCGCGTTGTTACCGCCCAGTTCAAGGATGCTGCGGGCAAAACGCGCGGCGACTTTTGGCGCCACTTCGCGGCCCATGCGCGTGCTGCCGGTGGCGCTGATCAGCGCAACACGCGGATCATCGACCAGCGCTTCGCCGGCATCGCGACCGCCGATCACCACTTGGCACAGGCTCGCCGGGGCATCACTGAAATTCTTCACTACGCGATCAAACAGCGCCTGACAGGCCAGCGCGGTCAGCGGGGTTTTCTCCGAAGGTTTCCACACCACCGGGTTGCCGCAGACCAGCGCCAGCGTGGTGTTCCACGCCCACACCGCGACCGGGAAGTTGAACGCGCTGATCACCCCGACCACGCCAAGCGGATGCCAGGTTTCGCGCATGTGGTGGCCCGGGCGCTCGGAGGCGATGGTCAAACCGTACAACTGGCGCGACAGGCCCACGGCGAAGTCGCAGATGTCGATCATCTCCTGCACTTCACCCAGACCTTCCTGAGTGATCTTGCCGGCCTCCCACGACACCAGTTCGCCGAGATCAGCCTTGTATTCGCGCAACACTTCGCCGAACTGGCGCACCAGTTCGCCGCGACGCGGTGCGGGCACCTTGCGCCAGTGCTCGAATGCATGATCTGCGCGACTGATGTGCTGCTCGACTTCGGCAGCGCCTTCCCAGTTCACCGAGGCAATTTCGCTGCCATCGATGGGCGAATGCACCGGCACTTTGCCGTTCTGGTACAGGGCCGGGTTGACTCCCAGACGATCAAGCAATGCGGCAACCATCGGTCTCTCCTCAAGCAAAAACAGAATGTGTGCGGCCATGCTTGGCAGGGCCGGGCAGGCCTTTAGTTGTAGCGTCACCAGAGCGATGCAACAAACGACCTTTACGCCAGATATCATTCCGTTTATTCATGCTGCGTACAGAAAGACAAGAAAAAGGACTGGCCATGCTGAACAAACGCCACTTGCCCTCGATCACCGCGTTGCAATGCTTCGAGGCGGTGACCCGGCACTTGAGTTTTACCCGCGCCGCCGAAGAGCTGAACCTGACCCAGAGTGCGGTAAGCAAACAGGTCGCGCAGCTTGAAGAACTGTTGCAGCACTTGTTGTTCCGCCGCGTGCGCCGCCGCTTGCAGATGACACCGGCCGGCGATTTGTATCTGGTCGAGGTCAGAAAAATCCTCAGCCAAGTGGAGATGTCGACGCATTACCTGCGTTCCTACGGTGGCGAAACCGAAGTCCTGCGCGTTTCCACCCCTTCGACCTTCGGCGCCCGTTGGCTGGTGCCGCGCCTGAAAGGCTGGCGCCTGCGCCATCCGTCGATTCATCTGGATCTATGCAACGAGCAGGAGGCAGACGATCTGTTGCAGGGGCGCAGCGATCTGGCTTTCTATTTCGGCCAGGCTTCGCGGCCGGGTACCGAATGCCTGAAATTGTTCGGCGAACAACTGGTGCCGGTCTGCGCCCCGGCCAGCCTGCCGGACACGCCATTGACTGACCCGACGCAACTGACCGATCTGGTGCTGCTGCAGAATGCCTCGCGACCGCAGGCCTGGCACGACTGGTTCGACAGTCAGGGCTACCACACCGAACACAGCTACCACGGGCCGCGTTTCGAAACCTTTTACATGTGCATCCGCGCCGCCCAGGTCGGTTGTGGCGTGGCGCTGCTGCCGCGGTTTCTGGTGGAAGAGGAATTGGCCGAAGGCAAACTGGTCATACCCTGGCAGCATGCGATGCCCAGCAGCGATGCCTATTACCTGGCCTACCCGGAGCACGCGGCGGAAGTGCCAAAGGTGCGCGATTTTGTTAAGTGGATGCTCGAACAAATCGACAATCCCCTGTAGGGGCTGTCGAGTGCAACGAGGCTGCGATCTGTTGATCTTCAAAATCAACAGCCTCGCTCCATTCGGATTTTTAACAGCGGTTATCCGGCGATAACAAACAGGCCCTCGACAATCCGGGATTGGGCCAGGCGCGCGCGCAAATCATCATCAATGGCGCGATCATCAGGCTTATACAAACGAACACGGCGATACGCGTCGACGTGATTGATTTCCTGCCCCAGATATTCCCATACGACCCTTGAGCACGCGGGAGCGCGATGATCCGCAGCAGAAACACCCATCTTCAACCCATTGAGCCGCGTGATGCAGCTTTTGAAGCTTGGAATAAGAATGGTCTGGCATATTTCGTTGGAGGTCAGCGATTCGTAATCGATAAAAAACAAGCGATCCCGAAGGTGATAGGCGATACCCAGATATTGATACCGTTCAAAGTCCTCTGCAGCGCCAGACATCTGTAAGCGCTCGTTTCGCTCATATACGATGTCATCGCCCTCCGCTCGCACATGCACCAGCGAGCACAGAATGGAGCCAGGTTCAGTCATTGCGTGATAGTACTCGTAGTAATAACCAATATGCGCTCTTAATTCCGGTGACGATTGCTGACGCAGATGTTCATGCATCAATTGCGGGGCGCCCCTTTCACTTGGCGTGTGAGGCCGACCTGCTTTGAGGCCTGTCAGGGCGATGAACTGCTCTGTCGGTTGAATAATTTCAGACTCTTCGACGCCAAAAAATTCGCAGATGCGCTTTAGGTTAAAAGGCGTTGGAATGCTTTTTCCACACAGGTATTTATTGAATTGCCCACGATTGATGCGAACTTTCCTACAAACCTCCGCGACAGATCTGTAATGGCTACATAGCAACCTCAAGTTCGCCGAAAGAAAATCAGACATTCAATAACCCAGCAAAGACCAGAAAGGCGCAACCATAGCAGCAACTCGCATCACATTTAAGCAACTTGCGAAATTGCATCGAATCAAATATGGCGGGATATTACGCCGCCTGAAGGAATTCAGGACTGACGACACCATTGATTTGCCAGCACTCTATATAGCAAGGAGCTTTGAATGCTTGATGTCATCAACGATTTTCTTTCGAGCAGGGTGTTAATACCTTTTGTTCTCGGATTAGGAGCGTATTTCACGATCCGATCAGGATTTGTTCAACTACGATACTTTCCTCATATGTTCGGCGTCTTACGGGGTAGCTGGCGCGCAAACGGTCAGCATTTGAGTTCACTCCAGGCGCTGACACTCAGCCTTGCCGGGCGCGTGGGTACCGGAAACATCGTCGGGGTCGGAATTGCAGTAGGTTTGGGTGGGCCAGGCGCTGTGTTCTGGATGTGGATGACTGCGCTTTTGGGCATGTCGAGCAGCTTCTTCGAATGCACGCTAGGCCAGCTCTACAAACGCAGCGATGGCAACGGCCTCTATCGAGGGGGCCCGTCCTGGTACATTCAGTATGGTCTGAACAAGCGCTGGCTCGGGTTGATCGTAGCCATGCTGATGCTGGTGACATTCGGATTTGCCATCAATGGTCTCGAATCCCATGCAGTATCGCACTCCCTGAAAGACGCATTCGGCTTGCCGCCCTTGTGGTCGGGCCTCGCGCTTTCCCTGATGCTGGGCATCGTTTTCATCGGTGGTATCACGCGTATTGCAGCAGTCGCCGACCTGTTGGTTCCTCTGAAGGTTCTCGCCTATATCGGCGTGACGGCGTACGTACTGGTGCTGCAGTTTGAACAAGTACCGACAATGCTGATGACCATTATCAGAAGCGCATTCGGTCTGGATCAAGCGTTCGGCGGCTTGATCGGCAGCGCGATTATCATGGGCGTCCGACGAGGAGTCTTTTCCAACGAAGCCGGACTGGGCAGCGCCCCAAATGTCGCGTCGGTAGCGAAGGTGAGTCATCCGATTGCACAAGGTGCGGTCCAGGCATTGAGCGTTTTCATCGACACGTTTGTAGTCTGCACCTGCACCGCACTGATGATCTTGTTGTCCGGCATCTACAGTCCGGGATTTGAAGGCGACGCAATTGCCCTGGCCCAGAACTCGTTGGCCGCCGTGGTCGGGGACTGGGGACGGTCGTTTATAAGTATCGTGCTGGCATTGTTCGTATTCACCGCGATGCTCTACAACTACTACCTCGGAGAAAACAGCTTACGGTTCATGTTTGGTGAGCCGAAGAAAATGCTGATCATCTATCGGCTCGTGGTATTAGTCATGGTGTTCTGGGGGGCCAATGAGGATTTATCCACAGTTCTGGCTTTTGCCGATATCACCATGACTTTACTGGCGCTCGTAAATTTGATTGCGATGGCGCTTCTTTTCAAAATATGCCTGCGTCTCTTGAATGATTATGAAGCTCAACGTCGCAGTGGAATCAAGACACCCGTTTTTGATTCGAAACTGTTTCTCGAGCTAGACCTTGACCCAATTGCATGGCCACCGGTGCCAGCGCCCAAAACATAACGAAACGTAGCAACCCGGCTCTCTACCGAGAGCCGGTGGGCAACCCGTCCACGTTTACAAGTTAGAGCCTCAGTTATAAGAGAACAGTAATAACTGCGCGACACACCAGCACACTCGAGCAATAAAATCAGAAAAAATGAACTTATTAATTTCCTTCATTAGCAACACTCGTGGAACTTATGACATGACTCGCTTCTACCCACTGAAAGCAAACGCAACCAACATCCCAACCTTTTTCATAGACTCATATGCCGCACGTGATCGGTTATTCGAAGACGCCTGTTTCAGAATCCGCGCTGCGACGAGCCTTCTTGAAGCGTTCACGTCCATCACTATCAAAGGCACCAACGACTCCGACTTTTATCAACTCATACTTCCTGCCTATTTGTTGCTCCAGGACGGTGTGGATACGTTGGAACAGATTTCGTTCAAGGGAGACGGCCTGCATGCCTAAGATAACAACCGATGAAATGATCAGAGCAGCGATGTTCAAGTCAGTGGAAACAGACCTGATACCGAGGCATTCGTTACTCGCCGAGTATTTGAAAAGCTGGAAGTGCATCGAGCAAGTACTTCATGCCGCGCTTGAGGTGCAACCGAAAATGAGCAATTTCTGCGGTTTGAGGTGTATCGCCTCAGAGGATCTGTCACCTGAAAGCAAAAAAGCGCTGGCAATCCCCACCGCTGATATGCGCCACTAGCGCCATCGATATGGACCGCGCCAGGCGCGGCGCAACTGGAGACCCGTTTATGAGCGAGAGTGTGTTTGCCGATCGCATCGTGCAGAACCTGCTCGACACCGACTTCTACAAGCTGACAATGATGCAGGCGGTGCTGCACAACTACCCCAACGTCGAAGTCGAATGGGAGTTCCGCTGCCGCAACGCCGAGGATCTGCGCCCGTATCTGGCCGAAATCCGTCATCAGATCGAGCGCCTTGCCGAGCTGAGTCTGAGCCCTGATCAATTGAGTTTTCTCGAGCGCATCACGTTCCTCAAACCGGATTTCCTCCGTTTCCTCGGCCTGTTTCGCTTCAACCTGCGCTACCTGCACACCGGTATCGAGAACGGCGAATTGTTCATCCGCCTGCGCGGGCCATGGCTGCACGTGATCCTTTACGAAGTGCCGCTGCTGGCGATCGTCAGCGAAGTGCGCAATCGCTATCACTACCGGGAGACCTCGCTGGAGCAGGCGCGCGAACAGCTCTATCGCAAGTTCGACTGGCTGACCGCCAATGCTTCGGCCGATGAACTGGCGCAACTGCAGGTCGCCGATTTCGGCACGCGCCGGCGCTTTTCCTTTGGCGTGCAGGCGGAAGTGGTCAACGTGCTCAAGCATGATTTCCCAGGGCGCTTCGTCGGCACCAGCAACGTGCATCTGTCCCGCGAGCTGGACATGAAACCGCTGGGCACCATGGCCCACGAATGGATCATGGCTCACCAGCAACTCGGCCCACGACTGATCGACAGCCAGATCGCCGCGCTCGATTGCTGGGTGCGCGAGTATCGCGGTCTGCTCGGCATCGCCCTCACCGACTGCATCACTACCGATGCGTTTCTTGGCGATTTCGATCTGTTCTTCGCCAAGCTCTTCGACGGTCTGCGCCACGATTCCGGGGACCCGGTGGCTTGGGGTGAGAAGTGCATCGCGCACTACCACAAGCTCGGCATCGACCCGATGAGCAAGACCCTGGTGTTCTCCGACAGTCTGACCCTGCCGAAATCGTTGGAGATTTTCCGCGCGCTGCACGGTCGCATCAATGTGAGCTTCGGCATCGGTACCAACCTCACCTGCGATATCCCGGGTGTCGAGCCGATGAGCATCGTGCTTAAAATGACCGCCTGCAACGGCCAGCCGGTGGCGAAGATCTCCGACGAGCCCGGCAAGACCCACTGCAAAGATCCGAATTTCGTCGCCTATTTGCGACATGTGTTTCAGGTTCCTGCCGAATCCAGTCTATCTAGCAAGGAGTGAATTCATGCAAGCCGTACAGCGTGAGATTGCTGAGCAGCTCAAGGTGCAACCACCGTTCGCCGACGATCAGGCCCTGCAGGCGGAAATCGCCCGGCGCCTGCGTTTCATCCAGGATTGTCTGGTCAATTCCGGGCTCAAGGCACTGGTGCTGGGCATCAGCGGCGGCGTCGACTCACTGACCGCAGGCCTCTTGGCCCAGCGCGCAGTACGTGAACTGCGCGAAACAACCGGCGACGACCGCTACAAATTCATCGCCGTGCGCCTGCCGTACGAAACCCAGTTTGACGAGCACGACGCCAAGGCCTCGCTCGACTGCATTGCCCCTGACGAAATCCACACCGTGAACATCGGCCCGGCGGTCAAGGCGCTGGCTGCTCAGGTCTCGGCGTTCGAAGGCAAACCGGCAGCGTCGGTGGACTTCGTGCTGGGCAATACCAAGGCGCGCATGCGCATGGTTGCGCAGTACACGATTGCCGGGGTGGCTGGCGGTCTGGTGATCGGCACCGACCACGCGGCAGAAGCGGTGATGGGCTTCTTCACCAAATTCGGTGACGGCGCCTGCGACCTCGCCCCGCTCAGCGGCCTGGTGAAAAATCAGGTGCGCGCCATTGCCCGCAGCTTTGGCGCGCCGGAGTCTTTGGTCGAGAAAGTGCCGACAGCCGACCTCGAAGACCTGTCGCCGGGCAAGCCGGACGAAGCTGCGCATGGCGTGACCTATGCCGAGATCGATGCGTTTCTGCACGGTGAAACCGTGCGGGACGAGGCGGCGAAGATCATCGTCGATACGTACAACAAGACCCATCACAAGCGGGTCATGCCTTTCGCACCGTGAAGTATTGAGGAGCCTGTAGAGGCCTGTAAGAGCCTGTAGGAGCCGACGAGTGCAACGAGGCTGCGATCTTCTGATCTTGATCTTGCTTTGAAGATCAAGATCAGAAGATCGCAGCCTTCGGCAGCTCCAACACAAAAAAAGCGTCCCGGAGGACGCTTTTTTTATGCCTGAATCACTTGACGACGATAGTGCCTTTCATCATCGAGATGTGGCCAGGGAACGAGCAGAAGAAGCCGTAGCCACCGTCAGCCACCTTGGCCACGTCGAAGGTCACCGAATCGGTTTCCTTGGCGCCGATGATCTTGGTGTGCGCCACAATGCGCGCGTCGCCATCCTTCAGGTAGTTCTTGTCGATACCAGCTGCCAGACCGTCGGTAGCGATCGGCTGCATGTCAGCTTCTTTGCTGATCACCAGGTTATGGCCCATGACGTTTTTCGGCAGGTTGCCGGAGTGGGTCAGTTCGACGGTGAAGGTTTTGCAGCTTTTGTCGATCACGATTTCCTTGGTGTTGAAGGACATCTGATCGGTGGAATCTACGGTGGTTTTGCACTCGGCAGCCATCAATTGGCTGCTGGCCAGCGCCAGCAGGGATACCGCAACAACTTTGGAAAACATG
>Ga0308159_1004948_pt1 | contig 11647 bp, 9 predicted proteins | sample PhyCR1_FD_201040 | JGI IMG/M metagenome (GOLD analysis project Ga0308159, IMG submission 201040) | Phyllosphere microbial communities from UC Gill Tract Community Farm, Albany, California, United States - DLSLC.R1 | ecosystem: Host-associated > Plants > Phyllosphere > Unclassified | place: USA...
CATATTCATCCCCCTGTATATTGTTATGAAAATAGGTAATGTAATAATCGTAGGGATCTGCTTCTCCGCCGCAGGCAATATTTACGGCAATTTCTCCAAAATAAAAAAGGAAGAAAACGCTAGAAATTAGCGATAACTTTTTGAAAGTCGTCATGGGTATAATGTTTTAATAGGTCGATATCCAGATGATAAAAAACCAGGTTTCGATCATCTGGCTTTAAATATCGGGATAAAAATTTGGATGAAGCAAGCAAATCGTCTGGAGTAATCTCTTCCCAGCGCACTGCGTCCCCTTTTTTAAGTCCGGCTTGAGGAAGATTAACCAACAGATCAAATAAGATTGATGATCCCCTTCGCTTAAAAATTTTTGGATCTAAAATCTGCTTTTTGTTCAGGCGTTTAGAGATCCCGGCATACGTTTTATTTCTAAAAATAACGGCCCATTTAAATATCGGTAAGGCCACGTCTAGCTTCAGTGGATAATTTTCCAGATCTTTTTTAAGGTAGGTATTCATTTCTTTTAAATCTAGAATAGAATTCTGTTCGCCGTATTTACGCAGGTTCCCCATATTATAGCACATTAAAATAGCCTTCTTTACAGGAGGGATGCCGCTGGAAATGATATTTTTTACCTGATGTAGTCGTAAAGTGACCGATATTGATTTATTTTTTAGCAAAGGCTGATCCTGAAGTTGGCGCAGAAAAGTAAAGTAGCGATCTCTCGTGGTTTTGGTCCAATCGCAATCAATCTGTAATTCATTGTAATTTGTTTTTCCCGCCTGTTTAACCTTTGCATCAACAAATCGGGCAATATGGTTGGCAAGAACATTGCTTTTATTTGAATCGATCGTGTTAAATAGGTTATTTACCAGGTAAACTACAGGTATGATTGTAGTTTTAACAGGTATGGGGTCTCGAAAAGTAATGGGTGAAACTGGTGCAGGTTCTAAAGTATTAGGATCGATGTCTACGTCCATTATGCGAACATAAAGCGCGGGCGATTTGAATCTATTGAGGTAATCGGTTTCTACTTTTTTATCCTGATAAATGGTTTTCCAGTAATAGAATGTGGGGTGTATAATGGATTTCTCTTTGCAACCTGTTACCAATAAAAAGGTAGAAATTATTAAAATACCTATCTTGCGCATATCAATTTTATTCCTCCAAAAATAGTATAAAATGCGGGCAGTTTTACAAAGGGTTACACAAGCAAGTTGCGTAGTTGATGGAAATACCACAGGCGAAATTAAAACAGGATTTTTAGTTTTATTGGGGATTGAAGAAGCCGACACAGCTGAAGATTTAGACTGGCTGGCTCAAAAAATCGTCGGTATGCGGGTATTTAGTGATGAAAATGATCTGATGAATAAAGCGCTGGCAGATGTAGATGGTGATATTTTGCTCATCAGTCAGTTTACCTTGTTTGCCTCAACAAAAAAGGGGAACAGACCAGGCTTTACCAGAGCGGCAAAACCTGGCGTAGCCATTCCGTTATATGAACAAATGATTCAAAAACTTGCTGCGCTAACCAATAAGAAGATACAGACAGGTATTTTCGGTGCGGATATGAAAATCACATTGGTAAATGATGGTCCGGTTACCATTATGATCGATACCAAGAACAAAGAATAAGTAAAATTTAATCGTGAGATTATGCTAGAGACAATCAGAAAAGACAGCCATCTATATAAAGATCAGTTGATATTGTCTTTTTTCCTGTTCCTCAAAATAGTTTTGTCTTTCCTGTTGGTTAATAATATTTATGAACTTCATCGAGATGAATTCCTGCACCTCGATCAGGCTAATCACCTGGCAGCAGGTTATACCTCTGTTCCGCCCTTAACAGCTATTTTCTCCTGGTTGATTAAGGTTATGGGTAATGGCTATTTTTGGATAAGGCTTTTTCCTGCCCTGTTTGGCGCATGGACCATCTACTTTTGCTGGAAAACTATCGGGTTGTTAAAAGGCAATCTTTTGGCCAGGTGCCTTGTTGCCATTGCTTGTTTGTGCTCTGCTTTTTTAAGGTTGAATACGCTTTATCAGCCTAATTCATTCGATGTGCTGGCCTGGACAGCTGTGTTTTATTTCCTTTTGGTTTATTTTGGACAAAAAGATCACCGGGCAATATATTGGGCGGTAATTTGGCTGGCTTTGGGCTTTCTGAATAAATACAATATTCTCTTTCTGCTGATTGGATTGTTACCGGCCCTATTGTTGACTTCAAATCGTAAAATTTTTGCACGCAAACACTTTTATTTTGCAGCATTGCTCGGGTTGCTGATCATCTCCCCAAATGTAATCTGGCAGATTGTTCACCACTTTCCGGTTATTTCCCACATGAAGGAGTTGCAAAGGAGCCAGCTGGTAAATGTAAGTCGGGTAGATTTTTTATTGCATCAGGTACTCTTTTTTGCGAACACCATTTTTGTATTATTAGCGGGGGTACTCAGCTTAATATTTTACAAGCCGTTTAAAGCTTATCGATGGGTAATATTGACTTATATTTTTACCCTTTCGGTGTTCTGTTATTTCAGGGCAAAAGATTACTATGCGCTTGGTTTATACCCCATCATACTGGTTTTTGGAGCGAGCTACTTAGGAGAAAAGTTGGCTCGGCTTAAAATACTGGCAGGCTTATTAATTTTGTTTATGATAGGTTCGTTTATCTATATTTTGCCACTCATTATGCCCATATATTCACCAAAACAAATCATTGCACATCAACAGCGATTTGAAAGGGTAGGCGCGTTGCGTTGGGAAGATGGTAAAAACCATCAGCTTCCGCAGGACTATGCAGATATGCAGGGTTGGAAAGAATTGGCACAACTTGCTGATATGGCATATACACGGGTGAAAGATAAATCGGCAGTTTTGGTGAGATCAGATAATTATGGTGAAGCCGGAGCGGTTAATTACTATTCAAAATTTAAAAATATCAATGTGGTTTCTTACAATGCCGATTATTTGTATTGGTTTAAGCTGGAGAAGCCTATAAAACACGTAATCTTAATTAGAGCGCCCAATGAAGAGGATCCGGAAAGGAAAAAGGAACAACCCTTTTTTGAAAGGATCATCCGGATTGGGGAAGTAAGAAACCCCTATGCCCGGGAAAAGGGGGCAAGTGTTTTTTTACTTGAAAATGCGAAGATTGATATTAACAGCAGAATTAAAAAAGAAATAGAAGAGGAACAACATGACCATTAAAGAAGCACAAGAAACCGTAGATCAATGGATTAACACAACTGGCATCCGTTATTTTAACGAATTAACCAATACGGCAATTCTAATGGAAGAAGTAGGTGAGGTAGCCCGGATTATGGCCCGAAAATATGGCGAGCAATCTTTCAAAAAAAGCGACGAAGAGGTGAATTTAGCAGATGAGATGGCTGATGTTATGTTTGTGCTCATTTGCCTTGCCAACCAAACCGGTATAGACTTAACCGCAGCATTGGAGCAGAATCTGGAAAAGAAAAGTATCCGCGATGCAGACAGACACAAGAATAATCAGAAACTACGCTAATTTCTGGGGACTTAAGTTAGCCTACAAATTCCATTAATGTACGATAAGCAACGAAACGATTTTTATATCTTTCGTTTAGTTCTGCCTGTAGTTCAGGAGCGTATTTATCTTGATATTCATTATAAAGGGAAAGATTGTCTACTACATATTGTGCGCAATAGGTAACACCCTCATTGGGCGAATCGACTACTTTTAGCAATCGGTGAGAGACAAACATACCAGTGCCCATTACTTGTGGAATGTGTACTTCCTGCATCCATTGAAGCCATTCTTCGGCTACAGAATCTTCTAAAATTAAAGTTACGTTGTATAAAAGCATGTGCAAAGATAAGAAAGAGAATGAAGATTGAATTATTGAATGAGTGGATGAATGAATGAGAGAATGATTGAATGAGTGGATGATTGAATGAAAGAATGGATAAATGAGGGAATAAACTAACGGCCATTGACGAATAAACTAATGCCTGATGAACTAATGCGTAATAATCCATATCAAACTCCATCACCCCTGAGGGTTCTAAATCTTTTCCTGGCCTCGGCACTAAACATGCTTCCCGGGTAATCGGTAATTAATTTTTGAAAGTATAGCTTTGCCTGTACAATATCGTTCAGCTTTTTTTCATACAAATCAGCCAAAGTAAACAGGGCATCATCCGTCCAGATACCATCTTTGAACGTTTCTGTAAGTTTCTTTAGGATATCTGCTGCCTTTTGAAACTCATTGGTTTTGATGAAAATCCTTGCTTTGCTCATCATAATCGCATCTGATAAACTATTTTGTGGGTAGGCGATGGCAATACTATCTAATTTTTTGACAGATTGTGCAGGAAGATTTCTAAAGTTGAGCATTTCAGCATCTGCGTACATTTTTAATGCGCTGCTATCGGTAGGGGTTTGAATGTTATCAGAAATTAAAAGACTTAAATTCAATGCATCATTAGCAATCAACTGTGAGGTGGCTGATTTCAAAACCAGACATTGCCCGTTACTATACTCGAAATTTCCCTGATAAAAAGAGAGTTTCGCGCTGCGGAAACGCGCTTCATTGCCAATGGGTTGTCCTTCAAATTGCTTACTCACCTGCTCGTACACTAAAAAAGCTTCCCAGGGTTGGTTAGTTAGGATATATACATCACCAAGATCGAGTTTAATTTGTCCAATATCCTGAAGCGTAAGGCCTGGTAATTGAAGGGCCGCTTCAAGTTCAATTTCTGCTTTTGACGGCTGATTAAGATAATACGCCTGAAGATTGGCCAGTCGCTTGATTGCAAATAGTGTTCCCTTATTTTTTCCATTTTCCTCCATTAAAACCTGATAGTCTTTAGCTAAAAGATCCAGATCAGCCATATTGTATTTGCCAGAAAGCTGCAAATTGTACTTGGTATTGAGGAGTTCTATTTTTGAAGGGAGGTAATACTGATTTTCTATCCCTTTGGTTAAAAGGTATTCATAGGCCTTAATTGCTGTTTCATAAGCGCTGTTGTCTACAAATGTATAAACGGCATTAAAAAGCATTGTGCCATCAGATTTGGTTCTTTTGTCATAAGCTATCAGCTGGCGGAGGGCCATGTCAAATTCACGTTGCTGAATATAATTCCAGGTTAAAAGCTGCACGTAAATCTCTGCATCCGGCTCTTTTTGGATTTTTTTTAGAATAGCCGCCTGGAAGTTCTCATAGTCGCTTTTATCATCAAAAACCAAAGGAAGTACCGATTGTGCCTGAGCCAGTAACTGCGGCATAGCGCCCATAGCATCAAGGTATTCCTGCATCAGCATGGATTTATCTTTCTTAAAACGATAGATGTTTAAAAGTTCAAAAACGAAAATCTGTTCATTGTTTAATAATTTTCGACCCTGTTTAAAGGTTTGTACAGCAAAATCATAATTCTCAAAACGATAAAAGTTATTGGCCAGCATCCTTATTTTATATTCATCTTTAGGGAGCTTGCTTATAATATCATTAAAAACTTTACTGGCATTTTGTATGTCTCCCCTTTCCTGGTAAAGTTTTCCTAAGGCTATGGGGTAAAGATCTGAACCGGGGTTTTGTTTAATTGCTTTTTTTACCGCTTTTTCTGCTACCTCATATCTCTTTAATTTGATTAAAGCTGTAAAATAAAGATCGAAGTAGGCCTCGTTGTTAGGAGAAGAAAATAGTTTTTCTAAAAGTACAACTGCTTTTTCATAATCGCCATCCTGATAGTATTGAACTGCTAAAGCACTTTCATCCGGCGCCACCTGCTGCCCTGGCCGAAAAATCTGGGCAGACGCATTTACAGTGAAAATGAGCAAAACAAACAAAAGCAAGCGATTCATAAATCAAATTTATATGGTTTAAATGTAACATTTTAATACATCTTTCAATAAAGCTCACATAACAATAAAACGTATTTTAAATGTTACCTGTATTCTGTTTTGTGTATATTTTATAAATACTAAATTGAACCCGACCGTAATTTGCCAAACGCAAGGTAACATTGTTGGTGTATATCGTTTTTAAGCAGTAGGGATAGTTATTTTTGTTATCCCGTAAAGATTTTTTTATGTTGAAGAGAATAATTGTGTTGGTATTAATCGTTATGGTTTGGGCTTGTAAAGGTTTCAAAGAAGAGAAGATTATACCCGTTGATGATTTCTTCAAAACACAGGACAAAGCCTATTATCGAATATCTCCTGATGGAAAATCTTTATCGTACCTCAAATTACAGGATAAAAAACTTGATCTTTTTGTAGAAAATCTTTCTTCAGGAAAAATTGTTCAGCTTACCCACCTAACCGATAAGAGCATCAGTTTTTATTTCTGGACCAGCAACAATGAATTGGTTTATTACACGGAAGATGATGCTAAAGAAAGAAGATCGGATCTTTTCGTAATTAATAAAGATGGCACTAAACAGGTTCAGTTAGGATCAAATGAAAAAAACAGGCTTCAGGTAATCGAAGATCAGCTCATTGATGATAAATATATTATTGTGGCATCGAACCGTCGCGATTCGACCGTTTTTGATGTATACCGGTTAAATGTGCGTAACGGAAAAATGGATATTGCAGCAAAAAATCCCGGTAATGTTACAGAGTGGATGACGGATAATAAAGGTGTTCTAAAAATTGCTGTTGCAAGCGATGGGGTTAACGAAACATTGATGTACAGAGAAAATGAAAGTCAGCCATTTAGCCCGGTAATTACCAATAACTTTAAAACTACATTGCAGCCAATTGCCTTCTCTGAGGATGAACCGAATGTGTTATTTGCGATTTCAAATGTGAATAGAGATAAGAATGCATTGGTTGCCCTTGATTTGAAAAAAGGTCAGGAAAAACGTGTGCTGTTTGCCAATGATACTTTGAATGTTGTAGATGCAAAATATTCCCGTACCAAACGAAAAATGATTTTCGTAACCTGTGAAACCTGGAAAAAGAATAAGTTTTACCTGGATGAAAGCACTAAACAAGCTTATACCAAAATAGAGCAGCTGCTGCCGGGTACAGAATGGCGCATCATGGACAAGGATAAACTGGATAGTGTTTTTGTTGTGAGAACATTTACGGATAGAAACCCGGGCTCTTATTACCTGTATACAGCGAGCCAGAATAAGCTGAAAAAACTAACAGATATCAACTCTTCTATCAAAGAAGAGGATATGAGCGAAATGAAACCTATTTGTTATAAGAGCAAAGATGGTTTAACTATTAACGGTTATTTAACTTTACCCAAAGCGAAAAAGGCTGCCAATTTACCTTTAGTAGTAGTGCCGCACAATGGTCCCGGCCAGCGGAATTCATGGGGATATAATGCTGATGTACAATTTTTGGCCAACCGCGGATATGCTGTGCTTCAAGTTAATTATCGCGGATCATCCGGCTATGGAAAAGCTTTTTATGCTGCGGGGCTTAAGCAGTGGAGCGATAAAATTCAGGAAGACGTAAATGACGGGGTAAAGTGGCTGATTGCAAAAAAGACAGTCAATCCGAAAAAGGTAGCCATTTACGGAAATGGATTCGGTGGTTATATTGCATTAAACTGTTTGTATAAAAATCCCGATATTTATGCTTGTGGAGGATCAAATTCAGGCGTAATCAATTTATTCAGTTACCTGAAAACCATTCCACCATTCCTAAAGTCGAATTTACAGATGTACTACGAAATTGTGGGTAACCCCGTTACAGATACTGAATACATGCGTTTTGCATCACCTGTATTCCATGCAGATAGATTTAAATCTCCTGTTTTTATAGCTCAAAACCCTAAAGATCCCCGCGTTAACGTTGCTGAAGGGGTCCAGTTTATCAAAGAACTAAAAAAACGCAATGTTCCGGTAACTTATATAGAGAAAGAAGAAGGACCGAATTGGGTGATGCGCCAACAAAGCAGAACAGCATTATACAAAGCTTTAGAAGAATTTTTACACGAAAACCTAAATAAAAAATAGGTTATGGCCTTGGATAAAAAAGCAGGTTATCGTAAGAATTTCTCCCTTGGAATAATCTTTATCGGTTTAATATCGATCCTTTTTATTCTTTCTCTGTTTTTAGCATTTAATTACAGTAAAAAGTCAATCGAAAATGATTTTGTTGCTGAAAAAGTAAATGTTCTGGAACAGAGTATTAAGCCTTACAACGATTTTTTTCAGAATAAAATGCCCGAGATATCCTATTATAATGGCTACCTCGATTCTGCTACCGCTTCGAGATTTGTTGACACGGTGATTCTAAAATATCCTTTTGTCTCCAAGGTTACTTTTTACGATACTGAAGTAAAGAACGTTCCTGTAAGGGATGGTGTAAACGCCAATCATCTGGGAATAGGTCCAAAGGCGATTTTTCAATTTGGAAAAAGCGTTGCCCCTGATTCTGTAAAAATCTATTCAGAAGATAATACACGATCTTTCAATGTGGGTGATGATTTTAATGCCATGGCCATTAAGCTGGCCACATTTGTAGAAGATCTGGATACTGCAGCAGTGCCTACCCAGGAGGAATTGTTCACCAATTTTTCTATTGTTAATTCTAACGACAATAAAATTACTTATCTCAATATTCCGCGGAGGGAAGATTTAAAAACTTATAAAGATATGGTTAGGCGAAAGCTTGATCCAGCCCCAGTTTATCAGCAGGATGTGCTGGTATTTAAACTCGACGCCAATAAGATTAAAATTGTAAATACCCGGCCACTGTTATATCAAACCATTCGCATTGAGCCGCTTACATATGACCCTATTGATACCTCAGAAGAAAGCATCACAACAGAAATCGCACTTCCAGGCGCCTTTTCCGACTTTAAATTGTACCTGATCTCCTCTAAGTCATACATCAAGAAAGAGATTTTTATATACTTTATGCCAATTGCGCTGGTGCTCCTGCTGGTTTATGGCGTTTTATTATTAGTGGCTTTCCTCATATATAGAAATCTTAATATTAATAGTAAGATGTTTAAACTGCAGTATGACTTTGTGAACAACCTTACGCACGAATTTAAGACACCGGTTAGTGTAATTAAAATAGCAGGAAACAACATTAAAAGTGCCACAAACTTGTCTGAAAGAGAGCTTAATTTATATGGGAAAATTTTAGACGAGGAGGCAGACAAGCTCAATGGCTTGATGAATAAGTTACTGGCATTTACCCAGATTGAGAATAAAGCCATAAAATTAAATCAGGAGGAGGTAAATATTGAAGATTTTATCGAAAGCACCATAGAATCTCATACACTAAAGCATCCTGATTTTAAGATCACCTACGAGGTATTAGGCTTTAAAACCTTTATTACAGATCCGGTGTTATTGGGTAGTTTATTCGATAACTTAGCAGAGAATGCGTATAAATATTCGAAGCCTGACCAGAAAAAACTTCATATTTCAGCTAAATTGATCAAGGGAGTATTGGTATTCAGGTTTGCAGATAAAGGGATTGGAATCCCTGCATCAGAATTAAATAATATCTTCAAGAAGTTTTTCAGGATTCAGAATGAATATAACCAAATGGGTAGCGTTGGACTTGGTTTGGCTTTCTGCAAAGAACTGGTTAACTTTATGGAGGGCGAAATTACAGTAAAAAGTAAAGTCGGGACAGGTACAGAATTTAAAATCGTACTCCCATATAATAATTAAATTAATATGTTATTGCTGTTTCTACTTGTAATAAATGTTCGAATAGCGGTAAATTAAATACACAAAAATGTCTAAAGAAGTAAAAATATTAATTGTTGAAGATGATGAGAATCTTCGTTTTTTAGTTGCCCATCGCTTAAAGGCCGAAGGCTACACTATTCTGGAAGCTAATGATGGTGAATCTGGAGAAAGAATGATCCTGGCAGATCAACCAGACATCGTTTTGTTAGATTGGATGATGCCAGGCAAACAAGGCGCTGAGGTTTGTGAAAATGTACGCAAGCAAGGCTTTGAGAACCTGATTATCATGATGACAGCGAAAGCACAAGATGTAGATAAAATCGATGCTTATAATTTTGGAGCATCCGATTACATTACCAAGCCCTTTAACATGGATGTACTCGTAGCCATGCTAGAAAGCAAAGTGAAATTCATTGTGAATAAAGATTCTGCAGAAATCCATCGTTTTGGTAACATGGAGCATCACCCTAATATTCATACCTTATTTAGAGAGGGCAGAAAGATTGAATTAACGATACTGGAAAACCGTATCTTATTGTATTTCTTGAGGAATCCAGGAAAAGTAATCAATCGTGATGAATTGATGTTAGTGGTTTGGGGTTATAACTCTGATGTGAACACCCGAACTTTAGACATGCACATTGTACGTTTACGTAAGAAGATAGAACTTAATCCAGATAATCCTCAATTATTACAAACAGTTAGGGGTGTTGGATATCGCTTTAACGCGGGATAGGGGATATTGAATGATTGAATGAGAGAATTATAGAATGAGTGAATGGGGGCTTGAACATTCACTCATTCAAAATTCAATCCTTCATTATGCTTTTTTGAGCGTAAAAACAGTAATTTCTGGTAAGATTCCAACTCGGCCCGGATAACCTAAAAATCCATAACCTACGTTTACATAAAGCTGTTGGTGTTGCTCTTGGTATAAACCTGCCCATTCTTTGTAAATGTATTGAACAGGGCTCCATTGTGCTTCTTTAAAACGTACACCAAACTGCATACCGTGGGTATGGCCACTAAACATTGCATCTATTTGAGGATATTTTTGAAGTACTTCCCCTCGCCAGTGTGAAGGATCGTGACTTAGCAAAAGTTTTACGGGCAAATCATCAGTGTGCTGTACCGCTAATTCCATTTTTCCGTATTTCGGAAAACGGCCCATCCCCCAATTTTCTATACCGATAATGCCAATTTCTTCACCATCAACCTTTAGCCTGCGGTTTTGGTTCATAAGCAAATCGTAACCCATTATTTTGTGAACATCTACCATGTCTTTCAGGTTTTTCGTTCTTGCAGGGGATGGATTTTTTCCGAAAGTATAATCCCCATAATCATGATTGCCCAAAGTAGAGTATACGCCCAGTGGAGCTTTTACCTTAGCAAAAATATCCTGATAATCCCTCACTTCATTGGTTAAGTTGTTTACCAAATCACCTGTAAAGAATACAAAATCTGGTTTTTCTGCCAACAGCATTTCTACACCTCCCTTAACGGCGGTTTTATTATAAAAACTACCTGAATGGATATCCGAAATTTGGGCCATGGTAATCCCGTCAAAAGCTTTTGGTAAATTAGGGAGGATCAGGTTTACCTTTCTGATCTGATAATCGTATGCTCCAGAAATAATACCCCAGCTCAGCGAGGTGAGTGGAACAGCTGCGGCAACCAGTCCGGCTTTCACTAAAAATTCTGAACGGGTAATGGGCTCAGCCTCACTGATGGCTTGTGTTGCTGTGGGTTTGTTTTTCTCTTTAGTTATCCTTAATAGCTTGATTATACCCCTTCTCAAATCATCAATCAGCAGGAATGGGAGCATAACCAACTTACAGGCAACAGTTAGAAAGAAGGCTACCAGTATTACCGCACGCAGGGTGAGAAAAAGATTGAGATAGATTCCACCAAATACGCCGATAATCAGCAGGAGGCTGTATCCCCAATAAGTTATAGCGAAAAATTTCTTGGTATTGGGCTTCCATTTCTTAAAAACAGC
>Ga0308159_1004950_pt1 | contig 11645 bp, 13 predicted proteins | sample PhyCR1_FD_201040 | JGI IMG/M metagenome (GOLD analysis project Ga0308159, IMG submission 201040) | Phyllosphere microbial communities from UC Gill Tract Community Farm, Albany, California, United States - DLSLC.R1 | ecosystem: Host-associated > Plants > Phyllosphere > Unclassified | place: USA...
CTGGCCGACGACCTCGGCGACGCCGTCGCGCAGGTCGACGACGGTGCCGTTCTCACCGAGAATCGTGTTCTCCTCGGGGATGCCGGTCTCATGCGCGAGCTTGGCGTTCGCCATGAGGTGGCGGTACTCGCCGTGCACGGGGAGCACGTTCTTGGGCTTGAGGATGTTGTAGCAGTACAGCAGCTCGCCGGCGGCGGCGTGACCCGAGACGTGCACCTTCGCGTTGCCCTTGTGCACGACGGTCGCGCCGAGCTTGGTCAGCCCGTCGATCACGCGGTAGATCGCGTTCTCGTTCCCGGGGATCTGGCTGGATGCCAGGATGATCGTGTCACCCTCGCCCGGCTCGATCGCGTGGTCGAGGTTGGCCATGCGGCTGAGCACCGCCATCGGCTCGCCCTGCGACCCGGTCGACATGTAGACGATCTGGTTGTCCGGCAGATCGCGCGCCTTCTTGTAGTCGATGAGCACGCCGTCGGGCACGTTCAGGTAGCCGAGGTCGGCGGCGATACCCATGTTGCGCACCATGCTGCGCCCGAGGAGCGCGACGCGGCGGCCGTTGGCGTGGGCGGCGTCGAGCACCTGCTGCACACGGTGCACGTGGCTCGAGAAGCTCGCGACCACCACGCGACGCGGTGCCTTGGCGATGACCTGGTCGAGCACGGGGCCGATGCCCCGCTCCGTGGGGGTGAAGCCGGGAACGTCGGCGTTGGTGGAGTCGACGAGGAACAGGTCGACCCCCTCCTCGCCCAGGCGGGCGAAGGCGCGCAGGTCGGTGATGCGCCCGTCGAGCGGCAGCTGGTCCATCTTGAAGTCGCCGGTAGCGAGCACGAGACCCGCGGGCGTGCGGATCGCCACGGCGAGCGCGTCGGGGATGGAGTGGTTGACAGCGATGAACTCGAGGTCGAAGGGCCCGACCTTCTCGTGCTGTCCCTCTGTGACCGTCAGCGTGTACGGACGGATGCGGTGCTCTTTCAGCTTCGCCTCGATGAGCGCGAGCGTCAGGCCCGACCCGATGAGGGGGATGTCCCCCTTGAGCTTGAGCAGGTACGGAACCGCGCCGATGTGATCTTCGTGACCGTGCGTGAGCACGACGCCGACGATGTCGTCGAGGCGGTGCTTGATGGGCTCGAAGTCGGGCAGGATCAGGTCGACGCCGGGCTGGTGCTCCTCGGGGAACAGCACACCGCAGTCGACGACGAGCAGCTTGCCGTCGTACTCGAACACGGTCATGTTGCGACCGACCTCGCCGAGACCGCCGAGCGGGATGACGCGGAGGGTGCCTGCGGCGAGCGCGGGCGGGTCGAACGGGGTAGTGGGCATATGAGCCTCCTCGGATGCCGCCTCGCGGCATCCCTTCGTGTGGCGTCCCTGGCCGCGGTTCGGCGGACGCCGATGCTTATCTCGTGGTGCCGTGCACCTTCGGCAGCGCGCCGCCCGCGGCCGCGTTGCGGTCGGGGCGGAAGTTGGAGAAGTCGGCGCCGGCCACGTTCTTCACGAGGGCCAGCTCGTCTTCGATGACAGCGGCCTCCCACTCCTCCGGCCCCACGAGGGGCAGGCGGACGCGGGGGCTGCCGATGCGGCCGAGGCCGTGCAGGATGTACTTCGCCGCGACCGTGCCGGGCACGTGCGTCATGACGGCGCGCACCAGCGGTTCAAGGCTCTTGTGCGCGGCGGTGGCCGAGGCCAGGTCGCCCGCGTTCACGGCATCCACGATCGTCCGATAGGGCGTCGCAGTGATGTTGGCCGTGACGCCGATGAGGCCGGAAGCCCCGATCGACAGGTGCGGCAGCACGTTGGCGTCGTCGCCGGAGAAGTACATGAGGTCGGTCTGGTTCAGCACGCGACTCACCTCGCTGAAGTCGCCCTTGGCGTCTTTGATGGCGAGGATGTTGGGGTGCTTGGCCAGACGCAGGATCGTCTCGTACTTGATGGGCACACCGGTGCGGCCGGGGATGTCGTAGAGGATGACCGGCAGATCGGTCGCGTCGGCGACCAGACGGAAGTGCGTCAGGATGCCGGCCTGCGTGGGCTTGTTGTAGTACGGCGTGACGATCATGATGCCGTCGGCGCCGGCCTTCTCGCTCGCCTTGTACAGCTCGATGGCATGGGCGGTCTCGTTGGACCCACCGCCCGTGATGATCTTGGCGCGACCGGCGGACACGCTCTTGCCGACCTCGACCAGACGCAGCTTCTCGGGGTCGGTGAGGGTCGAGGTCTCGCCCGTGGTGCCCGTGACCACGATGCCGTCGGCTCCGGCGGTGATGACGTCGTCGATGTGCTTCTCGGTGGCGGGCCAATCGACTTCGCCGTCGGCGGTCATCGGGGTGATGAGCGCGACGAGCACCTGACCGAAGGGATTGCCGGAGTGCGTCATGGTCCCAGGTTATCGGTTCGGCGGCCCCCCTCCCCGGCGTCGCCCACGGCCGGGTGAACAATCCGTGTCGGAGACGGCCGCGCCGTAGGGTGACGTCATGCCCTGGACCACCCGATCATCGCGTACCGTCTACGAGAACCGCTGGATCCACGTCCGCGAAGACGAGGTGACCGGTCCTCACGGCGACGGCGTCTACGGCGTCGTTCGGATGCAGCACCCCGCGGTGTTCGTGGTGGCCCTCGACGACGAGGAGCGCGTGTGCTTCATCGAGCTCGAGCGCTATACGACGGGACGCTCGCTCGAGGTTCCCGCGGGCGGTTCCGACGGCGAGGAGCCCGTGATCGCCGCGCAGCGCGAGTTGCTCGAGGAGACCGGGGTCACGGCATCCGAATGGGTCTCTCTCGGCCGGATGAACGCCTTGAACGGCATCGCCGACGCCCCGGAGTTCGTGTTCCTCGCGCGCGGTCTGACGGTGACGGATGCCGCGGCCTCACAGCGGGAGGAGGGCATCGACGCCGTGCGGTGGATTCCGTTCGCCGAGGCACTGGAACTGGTCGCGAACGGGGCGGTATCGGACGGTGAGACGATCGGCGCGTTGGCGCTGGCGGGGATCCGCCTGGGGCGCTTCCGCTGACGTCTCGCCGACCGGCCCGGCTCAGCGGCCGCGCGTGGCGGCGCGCACCACGGTGGCGTCGGGTAGGAGCCGTGAGACGGCCACGAGCACCTTGTATCTGCGCGACGGCACCGAGACCGAGCGCCCGCGGGCCGCGGCGCGCAGTCCCTCTCGGACCACGCGGTCGGCGTCGAGCCACATCCCCGGCGGAACGCCTTCCTGTCCCGGGGGCAGGCCGAGGCGCTCGTGGAAGTTCGTGTGGACGAAACCGGGGCACACGGCGGTCACCGTGACGCCGCGCGGACCGTAGACGACGTTGGCCCACCGACTGAACGAGATGAGCCATCCCTTCACCGCGCCGTAGGTGCCCCGCGGGACGAAGCCCGCTACCGAGGCGACGTTCACGATGCGTCCACTCCCCCGCTGGAGCATCGCGGGCAGGGCGGCGTGGGTCAGCCTCATCGCGGCCTCGACGTGAAGGCGCAGGTGTCGTACTTCGACATCGATGGGATTGTTCTCGAAGGCGAGGTCGAGGCCGAACCCGGCGTTGTTGACGAGCACGTCGACGCCCTCGGCGAGACGCTCCTCGACCGCGGCGAGCTCGTCGTCGTCGAGCAGGTCGGCGGCGAGCACCTCGACGGCGACCCCGAATCGCTCCCGGACGTCGGCCGCGGCCTCGTCCAGCGCCGCCCGGTCGCGGGCGACGAGCACGAGGTCGGCGCCGCGGGCGGCGAGCTGTCTGGCGAACTCCGCCCCCAGGCCGGAGCTGGCCCCCGTGATCAACGCGACGGCCACGTCAGCGCCCCGGTCGTCGGTAGGTCTCGAAGCGATACCGGATTCCGCTGCGCGAGGTGTGCCAGCCCTCGACGGGGTCGGCGGTCTCGAGCATCCACCCGTCGAGGGGCGGAGCGAAGGTGTCGCCGTCGACCTCGACGTCGAGGCGGGTGAGCTCGATGACGTCGGCGCGGTGGATCGCCTCGGCGTAGAGCCGTCCGCCCCCGATCACCCAGACGTCGCCCTCGGCTCGGGCGAGGGCGTCGTCGAGGGAGGAGGCCCGCTCGGCACCGTCGTCGCCCCACCCGTCGGAGCCGGTCACGACGAGGTTGCGGCGGCCGGGCAGCGGCCGGAAGCGCGGCGGAAGAGACTCCCAGGTGCGTCGTCCCATGATCACATCGAACGCCCCGGTCACCGCGCGGAAGTGCGCGAGGTCCTCGGGCACGTGCCACGGCATCCCCCCGTCGGCGCCGATGACGCCGCCGTGCGCCTGCGCCCACACGAGCCCGACCGAACTCATACCGCGACGGCCCCGCGGATGGCCGGGTGGTGCTGGTAGTCGTTTACCACGATGTCGTCGAAGGTGTAATCGAAGATCGAGTCCGGCTTTCGCGCGAAACGGAGCGTCGGGTACGGGTACGGCTCGCGAGTGAGTTGCTCCTGCACCTGCGCACGGTGGTTGTCGTAGATGTGGCAGTCGCCGCCGGTCCAGACGAACTCGCCGGGCTCGAGACCCGTCTGCTGCGCGACCATGAGCGTCAACAGCGCGTAGGAGGCGATGTTGAACGGCACGCCGAGGAACATGTCGGCGCTGCGTTGATAGAGCTGGCACGACAGCTTGCCGTCCGCGACGTAGAACTGGAAGAGGGCGTGGCAGGGCGCGAGCGCCATGTCGGGGATGTCGGCGGGGTTCCACGCCGAGACGATGAGCCGACGAGAATCGGGGTCGCGACGGATCTGCTCGATGACCTGGGTGATCTGGTCGATCGTCCCGCCGTCGGCGGTGGGCCAGGAGCGCCACTGCACGCCGTAGACCGGCCCGAGCTCGCCGTCGGCGTCGGCCCACTCGTCCCAGATGGTCACCCCGTTGTCCTTCAACCACGCGACGTTGGACTCCCCGCGCAGGAACCAGAGCAGTTCGTACACGATCGACTTGAGGTGGACGCGCTTGGTCGTGACGAGCGGGAAGCCCTGGGCCAGGTCGAAACGGATCTGGCGCCCGAACACGCTCGTGGTGCCCGTTCCGGTGCGGTCGGACTTGTGCGAGCCCGTCTCGAGCACGTCGCGGAGCAGGTCTTCGTAGGGCGTCGGGATGTCGGCGGTCACGGCCCTCACGATACCCGCGAAGAGCTCCCGTCCGGGTGTCGAAGGGGAGCTCGGTGGAGACCCTGCCGCGGGTGCGCTCTGGGGAGTGGGGTGCGCGTTCGATGTCACGCGACGACTCATCGCCCCTCGCGACGCCACCGCGCATTAGCGTTGACGGTCGTGGACGTGACCCTCGCTCTTCTCGCGGTCGTCGCGCTCGTCGTGTTGACGACGAGCGCCGGTCTCGTGTTCCGCCATCGACAGGGCCGCGCGCGATCCGTCGACTCCGGCGAGGTGGTCGATCCCGCCGTGCTGGGCGCGGACCGTCTGGGAGCCGAGGCGACCCTCGTGCAGTTCAGCACCGAGATCTGCTCGCGCTGCCCCGGGGTGCGCCGCGTGCTGTCGGAGATCACGGCCTCGCGCGACGGCGTGCACTACATCGACGTCGACCTCACTCATCGCCCCGACCTCGCCCAGCACTTCCGCGTGCTGCAGACCCCGACCACCCTCGTCCTCGATCGGCGTGGAACGATCCGCACGCGATTCGGCGGAGCGATCGAGCGCACCGTGGTCGAGAGCGAGCTGACCCGCCTGCAGAAGGAGCCCACCCGTGCCTGACCCCTCACGCATCGACGCTCGCGGCCCGCGCTTCGCGGCATCCCTCACCGCCCTCCTGCTGCTCGTGGCGACAGTGCTCGGGCTGGTCGGCATCTCGACGCAGCGCAGGGCGCTCGGGTGGTTCGCCTCCCAGCCGCTGGCCGATGCCACGTTCCGGCCCGACGGCTGGGCCGTGCAGCAGCTGCCGCTCCTCGACCGCGCGGCGGACCCGGGCTTCCTCTTGCTGCTCGTGATCGCGCTGCTGTTCGTCTGGGGGGTCGCCTGGCCCCGCACCGCGCCGTGGGGAGTCCTGTACCGCCGCGTCGTACAGCCCCGACTCGCGCCGCCGACCGAGTTCGAGGACCCGCGTCCCCCGCGCTTCGCGCAGGGGGTGGGACTCTTCGTCACCGTCGTGGGACTGCTCCTGCATCTCGCCGGTGTGCCGTGGGCGCTCCCGATCGCGGCGGCCATGGCGTTCGTGGCGGCGTTCCTCAACGCCGCCTTCGGGCTGTGCCTGGGATGCCAGCTCTACCTCGTCTTGCAACGCGCGGGTCTCGTGGGGCGACACGGTCCCGCCGCCGTCTGAGCGTCGTCGAGCAAGGGCCTGTCAAGACCGGGAGAGCCTCGTCCGCGCTCACTAGGCTGGCCGCGTCGCGGTCGCCCTGACCGCGCCGAGACAACGGAGGTTCCCATGGCCGTCACGAGCGAAGCCACCACCGCCTGGAAGGGCAGCCTGTTCGAGGGATCGGGTGAGGTCACGTTCACCTCGTCGGGCATCGGCACGTTCGACGTGAACTGGAAGGCGCGCAGCGAGGGGTCGGGCTCGGTCACCACGCCCGAGGAGCTGCTCGCCGGCGCCCACTCGTCGTGCTTCAGCATGGCGCTGTCGAACGCCCTGGCCGAGAACGGCACCCCGCCCGAGTCCGTCGACGCCACCGCGTCGATCACCTTCAAGCCCGGCACCGGCATCACCGGCAGCCACCTGAACGTGAACGCCGTCGTCCCCGGGCTCGACGACGAGACGTTCCAGAAGATCGCCGCCGACGCGAAGGCGAACTGCCCCGTGTCACAGGCGTTGACGGGTATCGACATCACCCTCGAGGCGACGCTTGCCTGAGACTCCGGCCCGACGCGTCGTCCTCGCGGGCGCGTCGGGCCTCATCGGCTCGGCCCTCCTCGACTCCCTGCGCGGCGACGGCGTCGAGGTCACCTCTCTCGTGCGCCACGAGCCCGCCGCGCCGCACGAGGTGCAGTGGCTTCAGGATGCCGCTGCGCTCGACCCCGACGTGATCGCCGGCGCCGACGCGGTGGTGTGTCTGAACGGCGCGTCGATCGGCCACTTCCCCTGGACCCCGTCGTACAAGAGCGCACTGCTGTGGTCGCGCATCACGCCGACCCGCACGTTGGCAGCGGCCGTGCGCGCCCTCGGTGACGACGCTCCGGCCCTCGTCAACGCCAGCGCCACCGGCTTCTACGGCTCGCAGCCCGGGGTCGTGTTGACCGAGTCGTCGAAGCGGGGCTCCGGCCTCCTCGCCGACATCTGCGTCGACTGGGAGGACGCGGCTCGCGCGGTAGGCGACGCGGCCCGTGTGGCGATGCTGCGCACCGCCCCGGTGGTGCACGAACAGGGCGTGCTCAAGCCCCTCCTGCTGCTGACCAAGCTGGGCGTCTCGGGCCCCATCGGGCGCGGAACGCAGGTGTGGCCGTGGATCTCGCTCGCTGACGAGGTGCGAGCCATCCGCCACGTCATCGACTCCGACATCTCGGGACCCGTCAACCTCACCGGGCCGACGCGCGCCACGGCGAACGACCTCGGTTTCGCCCTCGCCCGCCGGATGAACCGCCCCTACCTCGTGCGCGCGCCGATCTGGGGCGTGAAGCTCGCCCTCGGGTCTGACGCGACCGAGGCCCTCCTCACCTCGGACGCCGACGTACGACCGACCGTCCTCGAGGAGAGCGGGTTCGCGTTCACCTACGGCACGGTCGAAGAGGCCGTCGCCTCGGCGGTGCCTGTTCGCGACGCAGACTGACGATCGGGAGGGCGGCCGACGTGTGAGCTGCCCTCCCCTCCCGCCGCGGGATCGGAGCCGGCGTCGGCGGGTCGCGGCGTCGGCGGGTCGCGGAGTCGGCGAGTCGCGGCGTCGGCGAGTCGCGGGATCGGCGGGTCGCGGCGTCGGCGAGTCGCGGGATCCGCGGGTCGCGGCGCCGGCGGGTCGCGGGATCGGCGACATCGCGCGAAGATTCGCCCGGCAGTCGCAAAGCGCCGAGGCTTCGGCGGCACGCGTCGGAGTGGACCCCGGCCTGTCGCCGTCAGGCCGCGCGGCGGTCGGCCGTCTCGAGGCGGATCGCGGTACGGATCGCGTCCCGCGCACGACGGCGATCGCCCGCCGCGTCATACGCCAGCCCAAGCCGATAGCGAGCGCGCCAGTCAGCGGGATTGTCTTCGACGTCGGCGCGGTAGCGCGGGAACAGGGCGTCGCCATCCTCACGCTCGATACGACCGCTCGGACGCACGGGGAGGTCTTCATCGGGGAGTCCCCCCTCGGCATCCAATCGCTCTCCCAGCTGCTGAGCGCGTACGCCGAACCACAGTTCGCGGCCGATCGCCCAGATGGCCAGGGCCGGGAGCACGAGCAGGGCGACACCCATCACGATGCCGACGGTCTCTCCGCTCGAGAGCAGCACGACCGCCCGCTGACCCGCCAGCACGACGTACATCAGCAGCAGCACCGTCATGACGGCGACGGCAACCCGCACTCTCATGCGCGGGTGACGCCCGCCACCTGGCCCGACACGTCGCCGTCGGCGAGGGGGGTCTCCGGCGGGAGGGGGCGCGTCCGTACCCCGATATTGATGAAGCTGTCGAGGCCGACATGCACCCCGCGGGCCTCGCGAGCGGCGGCCAGAGCGATACGGATGCCGGGAGCGTAGGCCTGGGAAGGATCGATCGTGTCGTGGACGATGGTGAGAGACTCCCCCGCGCCGGACAACACCGTTTCTTGCCGGGCGACGACGCCCGGGCGGCGCAGGGAGTGGATCGGCACCGATGCGACACGCTGGCCCCGAGCGCGCTGGTCGACGTGGGGCGATTCGACGGGTCCGACGTCGGCCCTCGCGGCCGCGATGAGCTCGGCTGTGCGGACGGCCGTGCCGCTCGGTGAGTCGATCTTCGTCTCGTGGTGGGCCTCGACGATCTCGATCGAAGGGAAGAACGGGGCGGCCGCGGAAGCGAGGGCACTGCCGATGACCGAACCGAGCGAGAAGTTGGGGATGAACACGGCCCCCGTGCCGCTGGCCTCGACGAGGGATCGGACGAGGGCGATGCGTTCGTTCGACCATCCCGACGTGCCGACGAGCACGTTGATGCCGCGCTCGACGGCCGCACGGACCACGTCGATCGAGACGGCCGGCGTGGTCGCGTCGATGACGAGATCGACGCCGTCGATGTCGCTGAGGGGGGAGGCGGAGGTGAGCACTGCGGCCACGTCGTAGCCCTCTTCGGCCTCGACGACCTCGCGGATCACCCCGCCGAGCTTTCCGGTTCCGCCCACGATGGCCACACGCGTCGTCATAGGTCCAGCCTAGGTGCGAGCGCACGGCCTCGCGGCGTTATCCACAGCCGCGCCGCGCGAGAACCTCAGACGGGGAGCGGGTCGACCAGGCCGGTACGCAGCTCGACCGGCAGATGTGCGAGGTCGTTGTGCGACAGGAGCGTCCAGGGCCGACCCTTCTTCTGCGCGATCACGGTCAGACCGCAATACGCCTGGTTGATCGTCATCCAGCGCCACTCGGGCGCCTGCAGCACCTCGCGGACGAACCACGAGATGACGAAGTTGTGCGTGATGACCAGCTCGTGCACCTCTCCGGCCTTGCGGGCGAGGAACTCGGCGGTCGCGTCGGCCATCTGCGCGCGGCCGGCGTCGATCTCGGCCTCGGTCACCGAGCCGAAGAAGGGCTCGAACACCGCGGGCGTCTCGGGTGTCATACCGGTGGGGATGCAGTCGAACAGCAGCGCCGAGGACTCGGGCGTGACCGCGGGCAGACGATCGGCGACCGCGCGGGCGGTCTGCGCGGCGCGCTCGAGCGGGGAGTGCCAGACCGCGTCGAGAGGGAGTCCGGAGAGGCGGTCGGCCAGCAGAGCGGCCTGACGCTGCCCGCGCGGCGACAGGGGTCCATCGGAGAGGCCGTGCTCGGCATCTTGGTGCTCGCCGTGGCGCACCAGGTAGATGTAGTGCGTCACGTCAGCTCACTTCGTCGTCGATCTGCCGTCCCCCGGCCCTCACCGACAAGCCTACGTCACACCCCCGACAGCGGGTCGATCACTCCGCGGCGCGCGCGATATCCGAGAGGTGCGAGCGACTGAGACGCACGCCCACGGCGCGCATGCACTCCACGACGTGCCGGGGAGCGAAGGCGTTCACGATGGGCGCCGTCACGATCTTCTGTGCGAGCAGCCAGGCCACCGCCACCGCGGCATCCGGGAGTCCGAGCTCCGCCCCCACGGCGTCGAGTGCCCGCAGCACGCGTGACCCGCGGCGATTGAGGTGCGCGGCGACCTGCGAGCCGCGCACCGATTGCGACGACTGACCGCGGGTGCGGGTCTCGCCGGCGAGGAAGCCGTGGGCGAGCGGATGCGAGGGAGTCACGGCCATGTTCTGCGCCGAAGCGATGAGACGAACGTCGCCCTCGAACTCGGAACGCCGCAAGACGTTGTACGGAACGTCGAGCACCGTGATGCGCGGGTATCCGGCCGACGACAGGATGCGGGCCTCGACGAGCTGGGCGGCGGTGTAGCCGTGGGCGCCGATCGCGCGCACCTTGCCCGAGTCGACGAGCCACTCGCTGGTGGCAAGGGTGTCTTCGAGGAGGGCCCTGTCGCCCCGGGCCGCGTCGAGGGAGAGGACGTCGATGCGATCGGTTCCCAGGCGCGTGAGGGAGGCCTCGACGGCACGGACGAGATTGACGGAGTCGAGCCCCGGGTTGTCGGGGTGACCGCCGATGCGCACGGTGAGCACGACGTCGTCGCGCACTCGACGGGTGCGCAGCCACTCGCCGATGATGAACTCGCTGCGCCCCGCGGCATAGCTGTCGGCCGTGTGCAGCGCATTCCCGCCGAGTTCGGCGTAGGCGTCGAGGATCTCGTGACTCGAACGCGCGTCGACGTTCCAGCCGAACTCTCCCCCACCGAGGAAGAGGGGGAAGACGTCGAACCCCGTCTCCCCGAGGGGCACGCGCACGTGCGAGCCGAGACCGGGGCCCTGCAGGGTGATTGGTGACGAGGGGTGCGGTGCACGATCTCGACGCAGGCGCGGCGAGGCCGTCTCATCGACGCCCGAGCCGCTCATGGCGAGGTCCTCTCCCACAGTGCCGGGTGACGGTACGGAACACCCGTATCACCACGCCCCCCGACGTACTTCGAGGCTAGAGCTTCCCCGTGACCCGTCCGCCGATTGCCCCGCCGCGCCGATAAACATTGCGTAACGCTTGCGCGTCGTTCGCCACTTCCGTCACACCTGTCACACGACGGATGCCCGCCCCGCGCGAAGCGGGACGGGCATCCGGTGACGAGAGCGATCAGCCTTCGGCGGGAGCCTCGGGGCCCTCGCTCGCGGCGGCCGAGCTCTGCGTGTCGGCAGGCTCGGGCGTGGTGGCATCCTCGTCGAGCACGGGCTCGAGCGACAGCTTGCCGCGGTCGTCGATCTTGGTGATGCGCACGAGGATCTTGCGACCGACCGACAGCACGTCTTCGACGTTCTCGACGCGCTTGCCACCGGCGAGCTTGCGAACCTCGCTGACGTGCAGCAGGCCGTCCTTGCCGGGAAGCAGCGAGACGAACGCGCCGAAGGTCGCGATCTTGACGACGGTTCCGAGGAACTGCTCGCCCACCTCGGGGTTGGTCGGGTTGGCGATCGCGTTCACCTGGGCACGGGCAGCCTCGGCCGAGGGGCCGTCGGTCGCACCGATGTAGACGGTGCCGTCGTC
>Ga0308159_1004954_pt1 | contig 11632 bp, 6 predicted proteins | sample PhyCR1_FD_201040 | JGI IMG/M metagenome (GOLD analysis project Ga0308159, IMG submission 201040) | Phyllosphere microbial communities from UC Gill Tract Community Farm, Albany, California, United States - DLSLC.R1 | ecosystem: Host-associated > Plants > Phyllosphere > Unclassified | place: USA...
AATGGCTCCTTGCAGCGGATCATCCGTAAGCACACAAGCGACACCGCTAATCATGCGTTGCAGTTCGGACACATCACCATCGGTATCCCCCATAGGCCACAGCGCAGAATTAGCAAGCTTGCGCTTCCGCGCCATTAGGCTCTGCAGCAAACAATCAAACGATTGCTCCCGATAAAGCGAATGAATAGCCATTGGCACATGAATTGCCACCGGCTTCGTCTGTCCTAGCCGATGCACCCGATCGTTGCATTGCTCCTCAACCGCCGGGTTCCACCAACGCGACAAATGAATCACGTTAGTCGCCGCAGTCAACGTAAGCCCTGTCCCGGCAGCTTTCGGCCCAAGCACTAACATGTCGAACCCACTGTCATCAATCAGGTGGCGTTGGAAGCGATTGACGATCGCTTGTCTTTTCGGGATTGGCGTTTGACCATTGATCAAGTCAATGCGAGACAAACCAAGTTGGGCTTTGACCAGTTCAATAAATCGATACTGCATCTTCACATGCTCAATAAAGACGAGTACCCGTTCGCCTCTGGCCTGGATAGCGCGCAGTAGATCCATCGTGGCCTGCAATCGTGACGACGCTAATACGAACTCCTCGTCCCCTACAACCGCATCAGCACCGGGATGCACCGACACGGTACGGATGTGATGCAGTGCCTTAAGCGCCGCGGCTGGCCCACCTTCGGCCAACTTCAAGCGTGCACCTTCATATGCGGTCGCTTGGACATCGGGCATCAACCGCGGATGCAGATAGCGCAGTTTGGCAGGGAGGTCTCGGGCGACGGTCTCTTTAAGCCTGCGTAGCGCAAATGCCGGTCGGTTGGGGCCGGGTTCAAAAACGCGAGCGTGCAGCTCGGCCATATTCTCCGTGTTCGGGTTGGTGTAGCGTGTGCGGAACTCCTTCAAAGTGCCAAGCGCGCCAGGGTTCAATTGTTCGTTGATTGCCCAAAGATCTACCGTACTGTTTTCGATAGGGGTGCCAGTCAGACCGATCCGGAAGTCCGCGTTCATCGCGCGAGCAGCAACAGCTCGCAAGCAGAACGGATTCTTCAATGCCTGAATCTCGTCGAACACTACTGCCGAGAATGGGATCCGCCCCAATGAATGCTGATAGTTTGTCAGCGTCGTGTAGGTGGTGAGCACCCAAAAGCGATGCGCCCGTCCTTCTTCTATCGCTTCGTGGATGGAGTCGAAGTTGAGTTTTGCCTCTCCATCATCGGTATCTCTGCCTGCTACACCAGTGATCTTCCTCGCACTCACCGCACTGCCATACAGCCGAATCAAATGCCCCAGACCAGGTCGGGCAACGTGCTGATCGACCTCTTGCTCCCAGTTCTGAAGCAAGGACGTAGGCGCAACAACAAGAATCGGCCCCCGATGCGATGCAGACGCGCCAGCCATGTGCGACTTCAGCCATACTAAAAAAGCAATGGTCTGCAGCGTCTTACCTAGCCCCTGCTCATCCGCGTTCAGCACGCCGGCAATACCGGATCCCCAGGCCTTTTGCTGCCAATCCAAACTTTCTAGCTGGTGCGCTTTCATCTTCGTTTTGATAGCTTCAGGAAGCGCGAATGGGATCGAAGCCGGCCGAGGCGTCAGAGGGGGTTCCCAGACCAGCGTGTCAAAGTTCTCTTTGACGTCAAGAACCATTGGTTCACGCTTTTGAAGCGGTTCGCCATCAGCTTGCAGCGCATCTTCCCGGCTGGCAATCTGCTTATCGATTACATCCAGCGCGCCACTTCCAGCAGGAACCGAAACGTCCGCGATCGAAACCATCGGTTCGCCAGCCGCTATGGCCTCATCGACATCCTGCCTCGCGGCAATCAACGCTTCGTCAGACAGTAATTCCAGTTTTTCAGCAAGGAGCTTTTCAAAGCCCTCTGGCATCCACGTGGTTCCACTTTCGCCTCGGTCGGCCTGTTGTTTCTCGAAACGCCTGATGCCAACCACTCGTTCTGAGAATTCACTCGTCTCAATGAACACCGGCCCCGCCGCGGCCTCAATGACAGCCTCTTCCGCTTCAGGTGAAAGTCCTTCCAACGCACCTGATCGGCGCAGTGCGCGCTCCATCGCCTCAGTAATCTTGGCACGAGGATTCCGAATGAAGTCCTCCCGCTCCGCAGCCGAGCCACGCTGGACCTCCACCATGGTCTCAAGCACTGGTGCTACTGACTTATCAACGACAACGTAGCTGCCTGCTCCGAGGCGATATGCTGGCAGCGCACCCCGATCGCGGATGCGACTCTGGAAGGTCCGCAAACTAGTGCCGGTTAACTCGCCAGCGGCCTCAGTGACCTCACCCGCATCCGCATCTAGGCCTAAGGATTGGATTCGGCTTTCAGAGAAAGGAAGCACGTCGAAATCTGTACCGCTTTCGTTCGCAGAGATTGAGAAGCGATCAACAAGCCTCACCTCCAGGCCACTGAGAAAATCAGTCATGGAAACTCTCGCGGCGGATTCATTCGCAGAAAAATGAACGCCAGGCTCGAGAGCCTGCCGGAAACGTGCTAGCGCCTCCCACTGTGTATTGTCTGCCGTTCCTGGCTTGAACCCATCGGCGACCTCAATCGCATTCAGCAACCAAAGCGGCAATCGACGAAGGCCTGAAGCCGTTGTCATCAATGCACCTTCACGAGAAGGCAACTGTCGCTGACCATCTTTAAACCATTCGTACTTCAGGCGAAAGGAGCTTGATCCAATCAGACCTTCCGCATCAGTTCGGAGGGTGAGATCGATAACAGGCGGCAATCCGAGCGCGTCCGCAGTCGCCGCATCAACGGAAGCAACGAGCTTATGTGACATCCATATTCCATCGGAGTCTATTCTGAGAGACTCTGGATCGTCCGAGGCCAGTGCACGGAGGTCGGCAAGGGCAAAGGCAAAGGCTCGGTCTTGCTGCGAGAGTGACTCGAAGTTGCGCGCCGGCTGGCTGGACATGAGTCGACGGAGGAAACCCACTTTTTTGGGAGCCAATACCAGCGATACGCCTCTTTCTTCTATCGTTAAAGCTAGTGCCACTTGAGTTCCTTAGACGTATTCCATCACCCAGTTTTGCCAACCGCTTGTATGCGAACGAGCGTAGGCGAGGGGGTTAACTCTGATAACTTCGCAGTCATACTTTGGTCGGTAGAGCTCGGGCACACCGGCATAGCCATCGTCAAAGATATGAACTTTGTAGCTATGCGAACCCTCGACGACTATTTTCGAACCTATCTTTAGTATCAGTAGAGAGGTTGTCGAGCGACTCCCCCCCGCGACCTGGAGACCAAAAGCGAGCGACTGGCGATCGTCACCGTGCTGTGCGCTTGCCCTTGCCACTCGCGCTCCTGCGGGACTGAACGCTACCCATGCGGCATCAATGCGCCCATCTTGATGAAGTCCAAGCCAAAATTCTCGTCTAGGTTCCCACATGTGGCTATCTTCAACTTGCGACACCACATCCAAGAAAAATTTGATGTTCTCCCCGGTTAACCATCGCATGATGACGGCCATTTTTTCGGCCTCTACACCCGCCCATACGCCCCCACGTTGCACACGGGGGTCGTCGTACATATCCACAAGCGAGGAAACCAAGTAACGATCTAAATTCAATGGCGGTTTACGATTCACCCATGGTGACAACATCGCAGAGATCGCCTCTGCCGCGCCCGACCTTCGAGCATCCCCCTCGTCTGGTTTCAACCAGCCGATCAGTCGCTTGAGAATGAGTCTTTGATCAAGCTGTGGCCGCAATTTGGACACAAAGGCAAGGTGAGCATGGTCCATGACGCCTGCTGCATGCGGGCTTCTTATCCCCAGGGCTTTCAACTCCTCCCAAGGATCATCCATCGTAAGCATGGTTTCTGACAAAGCTGTGTGAGCCGTGCGAGGGTTCAAACAGTCCGGCACATTTTCGAGCAGCAAACGCCATCGCGAACTCAGACGACTGGACGATGATTTCAACGCCTTGGCCAGCGCGACCGTGTGCTTTGCTCCGGGTAAATAACTTGCCAGATACACCGTGAACATGGCGCTGAGAAAGCCTGCTCGCGTTGATGCTCGAATCTCGTCGAAATAGAATTTTCTGAGTTCTGCTAGATCCTCGCGCTCACGGCGTTCCTCATCAAATAGCGCTCTTCCTGCCGCAGTCACGCGCGATAACTTCACGTCTACCCAAGAATCATTTTTTAGACGAAAGAGAATCTCTTGAACGAGTGCCTCTCGATCGGTCACCGCTGGCTCGGCAACCACGTCAGGCCACCGCGACAGCACCCGCTCAGCCGCTGAGGTGATCCGCTTTAATGCAGGCAGGGACCGCTCGACACGTGCAGGGGAACGCGCAAGGCGAGATGAGAGGCTCATTTCCTTTCACCGCCCCCCACAGAGTCATTCAACGCCTCTCGAATCTTTGCGATTTCCTCAGAGCGACTTGGCGTATACATGATGATCCGTAAGTCTATGCGGCGATTGGTCGCTTTCCCCTCAGCCGTCTCGTTATCCGCTGCGGGCCTCATTTTTCCGTAACCTGCGACAGATAAGACGGGTTGCTCACGAAAGTTGAGGTGTTCAACAAGTCGCGGCTCTTTTGTTGTCATGACGATGAAGGTGCTGTTTGCTCTCGCGGTTGAAAGCATCAAATTGCTCACATCACCACCCACCGCATCAGTATGACCCTCAATCTGCACCGCTTCGATTATGGCGCCACCCGAGTTATTGCAGGGCGCACCCGAGCCGGCCGCTTGCCCCAAGGTGTAGCAAGGCAGTATTTGATGAAGGCGCGTCGCAATCGTCTCGACAATTGGACGGCGCTCAGACCTCAAATCACTCGCACCACTTCGAAAAAGTCCATCCCCTTGAAAACGTAGCGCATCGGTTTCTTGACTAATCACAACTTGCAGATCAGGAAAGTCGACACGCAGCTGATTGCGCAGGTTTTCGAGTATCTGCAGTCGTTGGCTTGCACTCATAACAAGATAGCTTTCAAGCGGATCGACCTTAGATAGTTTTTTCAACAGATCATTGAGCCGGCGAATCTCAGCGATCGCGTCATCCCGTTCACTTATTACGACATCGTGGATAGGCTTCGGAACAGCGTCACCGCTATATTGACTCGCGAAAAAGGCCAGCAGGATCATTACGATGAAAAGAAAGCTGACTGTCATGTCCGTCATGGACACGAAGGCGCTCTCCTCCTCTTCCTCCTCCAGTCGTCGGCGGTAACCTCCGCGCATTATCGACCTCGCGATTCGGGCACAAACACCTGTGCCTGATCAACAATTTCGCGCATCGTGTCCAATGCAGGGCCGAGCTTGTTCTGCAGATCACGAACATGGCCAAACATGGTGTCAACCGCAGCGGACACCTGGTCGTTATAGATATCGAATGCTCGACCCAGCTTCCCGTCGATATCGTCGAGTCGTTCTCCCTGTCCCTTCATCTGGTCAAGCATGCTAGTAATACTAGCCATAGTGCTTTCCATAGCACGTGCCTCAGCGCTCATCACCTGCTGGGCTGCAGCAAGCGCATCGGAAGCTGAGCGAGCCGTTGACTCTGCGGATCGGGCAACAGTGTTTGCGACGTTGTGCGTGCTTTCCGTCAGCGTGCGCAGCGAAGCCTCAATGCGCTCAGCTGTGGTCCGTATTGGCGCCGTAGCATTCACCAAGTCTGTCGAACTCGTACGGAAGGCTCCTGCCGCCGCTGCAGACGCTTCGCCCCCTTCCCGAACGCCCTCCGCCATACGGCGCATTTCTGTGCTGCCGTCCGCAAGTGTGCCGACCAGTACGCGAAGCTTCTCGCCAATCTCGTCCAGGGGCGCAAGCAACTGAGCACCCGCCCTCTGAGTCATTGCATCCACAACACGGTTGATTTCATTGCTCGTACGTCCGAAGGCGTCGAGCACCTGACTTCCGGCGGATCCTATCGCACTGCTTGCTTCAGTGCTTGCAGTGAGCATGCGAGCTTGCGCTGCTTCTGCACCAGTCTGTGCCGCCGACTCTAATTCTTTCCGGAAGCCTTCAGCCGCGCCGCGCATCTCACCCGCCGCCGCACTCATCGCACGAGCTCCTTCGCCGGTGTTGTCGCGAATCCCTTCAAGGGTGCGATTCATTGCATCAAGTAGCTGTTCGGCACCTCGAGAGAATGCGCCCTCGGTCTTTTCAGCAGTTTGTGAAACCGATTCGCGTAGATCATCGACCGCCTTGGCCATCAGGCCGATGGAAGACTCCATTTCCGCCCCCATTCGTCCTGAGCTCTGATCCATCCGATCTGCGAGATTTTTGATCTGAGCACCGGCCTCAGCCAGCCGCTCGCTCGCGGCGGTGAGGGAACGACCCACATCATCTGCCAACTGGGATGAAAGATTTTTGACCATACCTTCCATCCCGTCGGAACCCATTTTGCCGACCTGCTCCATCAGTGGGGCCATAGCGCCACGTATCGAACTGGAGATCGCTGCTGGCAGCTCCTCGCGTAGCGGACGACCAAGCTCGGCTACGAGTTCCATGCCCACCAGACGGAAATGTTCCTTTTGCTCCCGGATAGCGGAAAGCTGCTCTACGGCGAGTGCTTCGAGGCTGATAAAAGCAAGACGCTTTTCTAGCGACGCGCACAGACGATGAATGGACTTTTCTAAACGTCCAAAAAGCACCCTGAATACGATGGTGAATACAATTGAGCAGAAAAGCCCGGTCAGCGACATGATGAACTTGGCGGAGGCGATCTTTAGCAGATCCGTCATCGCCTTGCTGTCGATACTTGTGTTCCCCGTCATCGAGCTCAGCGCTGACACCAAGCCCAAGAACGTTAGAAAGAGACCTACCGTGACGAAAAGTCCGGCACCGATGCGCCATGCGCCTGCGTTGAACCCGAGATCCTCCAAGTTCAGAAACGCTGAAGGGCGGATGGAGTTACGCAACATCGTAATGCCGTCCTCGTCGTGAGGCACCAGCGTTTCTCGGTACTTCTCCCATGCTGTCGCCAACTCGCGTCGCGCATTCTTGGTTGCTTGGGTGTTGATTGTCAAAGTTAGGCTGTCGATCTCGCGGCTGAAGTCAGCCTGCCTTTCTGTTTTGACTACCAGGGAATTAAGCCACTCAATTGCGGCACGCCTGCTCTGAACCTTGCTGTACAAGATCAAGCTTGTGGCAATGAGCGCAAAGAAAAGCGCTAGGCTAACCCAGCCGGGGACCGCTTCATTCTTGAGAAGACCGGCGACGTTAAGAATGAACGCTTGAAATGCGCCACCAACTGCGAGAAATCCATCCAACGGTTGCTCCACACTTATATTTGTTTTCCGTGCGTCTGGACATGCAAGCCGCAGTAAGCTCAAGCGTAACAAAAATGTGGACCATCACCGATTTTTTGAAGTATTTTCAGTGAATTTGTCACAATCATGTGTGCTTAACGCTACGTCGCGATAGGACGACGCCATGAGCAACTGAGGCGGCAGTCGACCCCGTTGACGAAATGCACCGTCCAACTACAGACGCATGCGAACTGTCTCAATGTCCGTCTCGTCAAGGTCAAACCACTCCCCGTTAATGCGCTTACCAGCGAATCGGTCGTGATAGCGCTTCTCTGCAAGATGGCAATCTTCGAACCAAAAACATAGAAGAATTGTATAGACGATAGGAAGATGGACCCCGAATGCCCTCCTTCTCGCCGGCACGTTGCGCGCCCGACTTTAAAGCCGTATGCCGATCTAAGTATGTAAACGACACCCGCTCGAGGACCACCCAGCGGCTCACCGACAACTTCAATTGGATTTAACCGTTCTGATGGGATGTTATTTCGAGGCTTCTTTATCGCTTTAGGCCGTCGGTCGCAGGGTGCTGAATCGTGCAACTCGAAACCGTCGAAATGTTCCTGCCACAACTCATGCAGGCCGTATCCTGCTATTTTTGCCTTAGCAAATCCAAACGCGCCGTTGTTTCAGTAAGTTAGTCGCATGGCAGTATCAACCCATATTTGGGCCGATGCAGCTCGCCACTCGACTGTTCTGGTTTCTCCTTTACCACCGGTGATGATTCCGAGCCAGCGAAGTAGGCCCGTCTGTTCCGCACCGTCGTAAGGCGCGATCGTAATGAGTCTGTCTATTCGACATTCAACGGTCTGCAAGAACAGGAAATGCACCACTTTTCAGCAAAGATGCTAGTGCATTAACTGACGTTAATGATCGACAGACTTTATTAACGATAAACAGACTTTATTTCCACTTATCAAGGCTCGGGGCGCCAGCTCCCCCCCTCACTCCACCGTCACGCTCTTCGCCAGGTTCCGCGGTTTATCCACATCAGTCCCTCTCGCACACGCCGTGTGATACGCCAGCAACTGCAACGGAATCGTATGCAGAATCGGTGACAGCATCCCATAGTGCTCGGGCATGCGAATCACATGCATGCCTTCCCCACTGCCGATCTTGCCATCCGCATCCGCAAACACATACAACTCACCACCCCGCGCGCGCACTTCCTGCATGTTGGACTTCAACTTCTCCAACAACGCATCACGCGGTGCAATGGTCACAACCGGCATTTCCTTGGTGACCAGCGCCAGCGGCCCGTGCTTCAACTCACCCGCTGGATACGCTTCAGCGTGGATGTAGCTGATCTCCTTCAGCTTCAACGCCCCTTCCAACGCGATCGGATAATGCATGCCGCGCCCCAGGAACAACGCGTTTTCCTTGGTCGCAAACCGCTCGGCCCACGCCATGATCTGAGGCTCCAGCGCCAGCACGCCAGTGATGGCTGCTGGCAGGTGACGCAATGCCTTGATGTGGTCGGCTTCCTGCGCTTCAGTCAGGTGTCCACGCACTTGCGCCAGGCTCAGGGTCAGCAGGAACAGGGCTGTCAATTGTGTGGTGAACGCCTTGGTCGATGCCACGCCGATTTCAACACCCGCACGGGTGATGTATGAGAGTTCGCATTCGCGCACCATGGCACTGGTGGCAGAGTTGCAGACGGTGAGCGTGTGGTTCATGCCCAGACTGCGCGCATGCTTCAGTGCCGCCAGGGTGTCGGCGGTTTCACCCGACTGCGAAATCGTGACGACCAGGGTCTTGGGATTGGGCACGCTGTCGCGGTAACGGTACTCGCTGGCAATTTCCACACTGACGGGGATCTTGGCCATGGATTCGAGCCAGTATTTCGCTGTCGAGCCCGCGTAGTAGCTGGTGCCACATGCCAGGATCAGGACAGAATCGATCTCCTTGAAAACCCTGTAGGCGCTGTCGCCAAACAATTCTGGCGTGACGGATTCAATATCTTGAATGGTGTCGCCCACGGCACGAGGCTGCTCGAAGATTTCCTTCTGCATGTAGTGACGATAGGGGCCAAGCTCGGCGCCGCCACTGTGCACGTTCACGGTGTGCACTTTTCGATCCGCTTCACGGCCGTCGGCGTCGACCACCCACACGCGCGAGACTTGCAGGTCGACCACGTCACCATCTTCCAGGTAGATGATGGTGTTGGTGGTGCCTGCCAGCGCCAGCGCATCGGAGGCCACGAAATTCTCATTGGTGCCGGTGCCCACGACGAGCGGCGAGCCCTGACGTGCGCCCACGACGCGATGGGGTTCGTCGCGGCAGAACACGGCGATGGCGTAGGCGCCGGTCAGTCGCTTGACGGCCTGCTGCACGGCAGCGAACAGATCGCCTGCATACATATGATGGACCAGGTGCGCGATGACTTCGGTGTCGGTCTGGCTCTCGAACACGTACCCGTAACCGGCGAGTTCTTCACGCAGTTCGTCGTGGTTTTCGATGATGCCGTTGTGCACAAGCGCGATGCGCGGTTTTTCGTCACCCAGATGGGAGAAGTGAGGATGCGCGTTATGCGTGGCGGGCACACCGTGCGTGGCCCAGCGCGTGTGGGCGATGCCGGTGTAGCCGGTGATCTTGTCTTCTTTGATCTGGTCGCTGAGCTCAGAGACCCGCTGCGTGCTGCGGGTGCGCTTGAGTTCGCCATCGGCGAATACCGCCACGCCGCAAGAGTCGTAGCCGCGATATTCCAGGCGTCGAAGGCCTTCGACGAGGATGGGGGTGATGTCACGCGATGCGACTGCGCCTACGATTCCGCACATGAGGGAGTTCCCGAGAGATGTTTGACCGAAAAACATTGTGCAGGAGCGGACAAGAAATAAGAGTCCGATTTTTCACTCTTTTCGACGGATAATTTCATCCTGTGCTACAAGTGAAATTATCAGTCGAAACAGCATCATTTACGGATACTTATGTCACCATCGCTCATTCCGTCTGGTGCATCTGAGCCCCTGGACGATCTGGACCGGCGAATTCTGGCGCAATTGCAGCACGACGCATCGCCCAACAATCTTGAACTGGCCGCGAGCGTGCATGCATCTGCGCCCACGACCTTGCGGCGGGTGCGCAAGCTGCGCGAGGGGGGCTATATCCAGAAGCAGGTGGCCATTCTGGCCCCGGAGAAACTGGGTGCAACGCTCACCGCGATCGTTGAGATCACGCTGGACAATCAATCGGCAGAAGTGATGCAAGCGTTCGAAACTGCCATGGTGAACGAACGCGCCGTGCTGCAGTGCTATCGCGTATCCACCGGCGCGGACTTCATTCTGGTCGTGCAGGTGCGCGATATGACGGCCTATCACGCACTGGTGCATCGCGCTTTCACCGCCCAGGCGCGGGTGCGCAATGTGCGCACGTTCTTTTCCACGCATCGCGCCAAATTCGACACTCGGATCGAGCTTTGAGCCATTCGTTTTTGGATACGCTTCGCCACGCCCGGCCACTGCGCCACGTTCAATAACAAAAGGAGCCCACCGCATGCGCACGACTGATGAATTTCTGGAATTGCCCACGACGCAATTCGATGTATCGCCAGACTGGATCGACTCGTATGGGCACATGAATTCGGCCAAGTACATCGTCGCGTTCGATCATCATGGCTACAACCTGTTCGAGCACTTCGGCATTGGTGCGTCCTACACCCAGCAGCAGCGATTGGGGCTGTACATGATCGAGATCCACACAGCGTTTCGCAAGGAGCTGCTGGCAGGCACACCACTGGAATTACGCGTGCGCTTTCTGGCGTCGGACAACAAACGCGTACACTGCCTGATGGAATTGTTCAATGCGCGAGAAGGCTATCTCGCCGCGACGATGGAGCAGTTGTCGATCAATGTGGATCTGAACACGCGCAAGGTCACGCCGTTCGCAGACGACGTGGAAGCGAGAATGAAGCAGGTGGTGCAAGCGCATGCTCGACATGCGTTGCCTGCGGGCTTTTATCCGCGGCTGACGCTGACGCGACGCACAGGCCCCTTGCGTTGATCAGGCTTTTGAAGCTGCTCGACAGGCACCCCGTCTGCAGGGTGAGATCAGAACGGCGTCATGTTGCTGTGGCGAGGCAACGTACCACCAGATGAGGCTAGCACCGCCCTTGCTGCACCAGAAAATCCACCAGGGTCTCCAACGCCTCGTCCGGCAATGAGTCCGGTCGCAGGCGCATGACGTATCCCCACGAGCCACGCATGCGTTTGCCTGGAAAGAGTTCAACCAGTCGCCCGCTGCTCAACTCGTCGTCAATCAACGGCGCACGGCCCAGCGCGATACCCACCCCTGCCGCAACAGCGCCAACCACGGTCGTCAATCCAGCAAGCAACAGTACCTGCTCGGTAG
>Ga0308159_1004955_pt1 | contig 11628 bp, 10 predicted proteins | sample PhyCR1_FD_201040 | JGI IMG/M metagenome (GOLD analysis project Ga0308159, IMG submission 201040) | Phyllosphere microbial communities from UC Gill Tract Community Farm, Albany, California, United States - DLSLC.R1 | ecosystem: Host-associated > Plants > Phyllosphere > Unclassified | place: USA...
GCCCGGAGAAAGGCGGCACGCCGTACTCGACTGGGAGGTTGTCATGGACATCGACATCACAGGACGCAACTTGGGCATCACCGATCGCTTCCGCGCGTACGCGACGGAGAAGTCGGAGAAGGTGGCCCACCTCGCCGACCGGGCGCTCGCGCTCGAGATCAGGGCGAGCCGCCACAGCGAGTCGAAGGGGGCGAGCGGTGGCGACCGCGTCGAGCTCACCTTGATCGGCAAGGGGCCCGTCGTGCGGGCCGAGGCCGACGGAGCGGACAAGTACGCGGCGTTCGACGTGGCCCTCGGGCGACTCCTCGAACGCGTGAGACGAGCCAAGGATCGCAAGAAGGTCCATCGGGGCCAGCACCGGCCCACGTCGCTGCGCGACGCGGCGGCAGCGGACTTCAGCGGAGTCGGCATCCAGCCGGCCGACGCCGCCGTCCTCCAGGCCGTCAGCACCGGGGTGATCCCGGTGCAGACCGCCCCCGCCGAGGCGGTGGACGACGTCGAGGAGGAGCCGTACTGCCCCGTCGTCATCCGCAAGAAGGTCTTCGCCTCCGTCTCGATGAGCGTCGACGACGCCGTCGACTACATGGAGCTCGTCGGACACGACTTCTACCTGTTCATCGACGCCGACTCCGGACGCCCGAGCGTGGTCTACCGCCGGAAGGGCTGGGACTACGGAGTGATCTCCCTGGGCGACGAGGCCGACGAGCTCGCGGAGCAGACCGCGGTCTAGGTCCTCGCGGTCGTCTGACGGGCCCCGGTGCGCACAGCGCCGGGGTCCGTCCTCGTGTGCGGACCCGTGCGTCCGCCGAGGGCGGACGCGTCCGACGGTCCGCGCCCGGCGGTCCGCGACTAGGCTGGTCGCGGTCCGCGCTCTGGCGCCGGGCGCCTGCCTTCTACGTTTTGGAGTACCCCGTGGCCTCAGTTCTCGAAAAGGTCCTTCGCGTCGGGGAGGGGCGGATCCTCCGCCGCCTCGAGAACTACGCGAAAGCCGTCAACGCCCTCGAAGAGGACTTCACGCACCTCAGCGACGAGGAGCTGAAGAACGAGACCGTCGAGCTGCGCGAGCGCTACTCGAACGGCGAATCACTCGACGACCTGCTCCCGGAGGCGTTCGCCGCCGTCCGCGAGGCGTCCCGCCGCACCCTCGGCCTCCGCCACTTCGACGTGCAGCTGATGGGCGGCGCGGGTCTGCACCTCGGCAACATCGCCGAGATGAAGACCGGTGAGGGCAAGACCCTCGTGGCCACGCTCCCGGCCTACCTCAACGCCATCGCCAGCCGCGGCGTCCACATCGTCACGGTCAACGACTTCCTCGCGTCCTACCAGTCGGAGCTCATGGGCCGCGTGTTCCGCGCGCTCGGCATGACGACCGGCGTGATCCTCTCGGGCCAGACCCCGGAGCAGCGCCGCGAGCAGTACGCGGCCGACATCACCTACGGCACGAACAACGAGTTCGGCTTCGACTACCTGCGCGACAACATGGCGTGGCAGGCCCAGGACATGGTGCAGCGCGGCCACTTCTTCGCGATCGTCGACGAGGTCGACTCGATCCTCATCGACGAGGCGCGCACGCCGCTGATCATCTCCGGCCCGGCATCGGGCGAGGCGAACCGCTGGTTCTCGGAGTTCGCGGGGCTGGCCAAGCGCCTCGTCGAGGGCGAGGACTACGAGGTCGACGAGAAGAAGCGCACCGTCGGCGTCCTCGAGCCCGGCATCGAGAAGGTCGAGGACTACCTCGGCATCGACAACCTGTACGAGTCGGCCAACACCCCGCTGATCTCGTTCCTGAACAACTCGATCAAGGCCCGCGCCCTGTTCAAGAAGGACAAGGACTACGTCGTGCTGAACGGCGAGGTCATGATCGTCGACGAGCACACCGGCCGCATCCTCGCCGGGCGCCGCTACAACGAGGGCATCCACCAGGCGATCGAGGCGAAGGAGGGCGTGCAGGTCAAGGCCGAGAACCAGACCCTCGCGACCGTCACGCTGCAGAACTACTTCCGCCTCTACTCCAAGCTCTCCGGCATGACCGGAACCGCCGAGACCGAGGCGTCGGAGTTCATGGCGACCTACAAGCTCGGCGTCGTCCCGATCCCCACCAACCGCAAGATGCAGCGCATCGACAACCCCGACCTCGTCTACAAGAACGAGCAGGTGAAGTTCGCGCAGGTCGTCGAGGACATCGCCGAGCGCCACGAGAAGGGCCAGCCCGTCCTCGTCGGCACGACGAGCGTCGAGAAGAGCGAGTACCTCTCGCGCCTGCTCGCCAAGAAGGGCGTGCGGCACGAGGTGCTGAACGCGAAGAACCACGCGCGGGAGGCGGCCATCGTCGCCCAGGCCGGCCGCCTCGGCGCCGTCACCGTCGCGACGAACATGGCCGGTCGAGGCACCGACGTGATGCTCGGCGGCAACGCCGAGTTCCTCGCCGTCGCCGAGATGACCGCCAAGGGCCTCAGCCCCGTCGACACCCCGGACGAGTACGAGGCCGCGTGGGACGACGTCTTCAAGGGCGTCAAGGCGAAGGTCGCCGAGGAGGCCGAGAAGGTCCAGGCCGCCGGCGGTCTCTACGTGCTCGGCACCGAGCGCCACGAGTCCCGCCGAATCGACAACCAGCTCCGCGGCCGCTCGGGACGTCAGGGCGACCCCGGCGAGAGCCGCTTCTACCTGTCGCTGACCGACGACCTGATGCGCCTGTTCAACTCGGGCGCCGCCGAGGCCCTCATGGGTCGCGGCAACGTGCCGGACGACATCGCGATCGAGTCGAAGGTGGTCTCGCGGGCGATCCGCAGCGCGCAGTCGCAGGTCGAGGCGCGCAACGCCGAGATCCGCAAGAACGTCCTGAAGTACGACGACGTCCTGAACCGCCAGCGCGAGGCGATCTACTCCGACCGCCGCCACATCCTCGAGGGCGACGATCTGCACGAGCGCACGCAGAAGTTCCTCGTCGACGTGATCGACGAGATCCTCGATGTGCACACCGGCCAGGGCAACGGCGACGACTGGGACTTCGACGCCCTCTGGACCGAGCTCAAGACGCTCTACCCGATCAGCCTCACGATCGACGAGGTCGTGCAGGAGGCGGGCAGCCGCGGCCGCATCAACAAGGAGTTCATGCGCCGCGAGATCCTCTCGGACGCGAAGCTCGCCTACCAGCGCCGCGAGGATCAGCTCGGCTCGCCTGCGATGCGCGAGCTCGAGCGCCGCGTCGTTCTGTCCGTCATCGACCGCCGCTGGCGCGACCACCTCTACGAGATGGACTACCTGAAGGACGGCATCGGCCTGCGCGCGATGGCGCAGCGCGATCCTCTGGTCGAGTACCAGCGCGAGGGCTTCGCCCTGTTCCAGCAGATGATGGGGCAGATCCGCGAGGAGACCGTCGGCTTCCTGTTCAACCTCGAGGTCGAGGTCACCCAGAAGCAGGGCGAGGTCGCCGGAGTCGCCGCCAAGGGTCTCGCGCAGCCCGTCGCCCCGGTCGAGAAGCTCAGCTACTCGGCTCCGAGCGACTCGGGCGGAGTCGAGGTCCGGAACCAGCGCGGCCAGGTGCAGCAGGCGGCCACCGCCAAGGCCCGCGCCGCCGAGGCCCGCGCGGCGCTGCCCGAGGGCGAGGAGGAGGACGCTTCCACCACCGGCGCCTTCGGCCGGCAGACGCCGAGCGAGGACGACACCCCCGCCAACCGCCAGGAGCGCCGCGCGCAGTCCAAGCGCCGCTGACGCCCGTTCCGCAGGCCCCGTCTCCCGCTCCGGCGGGGGCGGGGCCTGCGGCGTTCTCGGCCGCAACTCCGCGGTGCGTGTGTCCCGCCCGCGCCGAGGCGCCCGCTACAGCACGTTCACGGCGGTGGCGCGCCACCGCGCATCCATGCCCTCGAGGCGGATCGCCACGGCACGGGTGCGCACGCGGTTGTGCACGAGGACGACCGCTTCGACGACTCCGTCGCGCGGCTCCGACATCACGACCCGGCCGACGGTGAACGGGATCCGGTGCGCCGGCCGCTTCTGCAGGCTCCTCGCGCGGGACGCCAGCACGACGCGCTTCTGCAGATGCCGGTAGACGTCGTCGGTCAGCCAGCGGGCGATCTGGTCGATCTCACGGGAGCCCGCGAGGATCTCGACGACCAGCAGCGTGAGCCGCGAGAGGATCGGCTCCGGGTCCGGCAGCTCCGCTCGCGTCGCGGGCTGAGCGGCGAAGAACGCGACTGCCGGCCGTCCCGCGGCGCCGGCCTCGAGAGGAAGGGAGCGGTAGTCGAAGGAGTGCGAGGGGCGGCTCATGCGGAGTGCTCCAGTGGCTGAACGAGCGATCCATGGGTCGGGTCACCTTTCTGCTCGGGCGGGTTCGGGTCGCGCTCAGGGTCAGACGCGGGGGACGACCCATCGAAGCAGTCGAGACATGCTCACCATCGTCCCGGTCGCGCCACTGTGGATAAGCAGGCGCGCAACGCGGCTTGTGAGGTGATCCCGAGGCCCCGGCTCACCCGTTCGGGGTGGCCCTGAACGACCGCCTAGGCTGGTCGTCGTGTCGACCCTCAGTGATCTCGTCCTCGCCCACGGCCGCTCCACGGACGCGGACGTCGAATGGCTGCACCTGCTGGTCGGCGACCTGCAGCTGCTCGCGGATCTGGCGTTCGCCGACATCGTCCTGTGGGTGCCGACCGCCGACGACAGCTTCGTCGCGGTCGCCCACGCGCGGCCCTCCAGCGCGGCGACCCTCTTCTACCGCGACTTCGTCGGTCAGCGCATCAAGTCGGAGTGGCGGGCGCAGGTCGTCGAGGCGTTCGAGACCGCCCGCATCGTCGATACGTCCGCCCCGGACTGGTTCGAGGAGACCCCGACGCGCGTGCGCGCCGTGCCGGTCATCCGCCGCCTGGGCGCCTCGAATCCCGAGACCACCGAACGCCCGATCGCGGTGCTCACCCGGCACACCAACCTCAGCGAGACGCGCACGCCCAGTCGCCAGGAGCTGACCTTCAACGACTGCGCGAACGACCTGTTCTCGATGATCGCGTCGGGCGACTTCCCCGACCTCGGCGCCCCCACCGGACCGCGGCGCGGCGCCCCGCGCGCCTCCGACGGCCTCATCCGGCTCGACGTCGACGGCGTGACGACCTTCGCTAGCCCCAACGCGCTCTCGGCGTTCAACCGCATCGGCTTCGCCGACGAGCTCGAGGGGGAGTCGCTGGCGGAGGTCACGACGAGCCTCATCCAGGGCAAGCTCGTCATCGACGAGTCCCTGCCGCTCGTCGTCACAGGGCGGGCTCCCTGGCGCACCGACATCGAGGCGCGCGGAGTGACCGTGTCGCTGCGCGCGATCCCGATCCGCGATCGGGGCGAGCGGGTCGGCGCGGTCGTCCTCTGCCGCGACGTCACGGAGCTGCGCCACCAGGAGCGCGAGCTCATCACCAAGGACGCGACCATCCGCGAGATCCACCACCGGGTGAAGAACAACCTGCAGACCGTCGCGTCCCTGCTGCGGATCCAGGCCCGCCGAACGCACTCGGATCTCGCCCGCGAGGCGCTCACCCAGGCGATGCGCCGAGTGGCGGCGATCGCGGTCGTGCACGACACCCTCTCGGAGGGCCTCAACCAGGACGTCGACTTCGACGCCGTCTTCGACCGCGTGCTGATGCTGATCGCCGAGGTGGCGTCGACGCACAACACCACGGTGCACCCCAAGCTCAGCGGAAGCTTCGGGAACCTGCCCAGCGAGTACGCGACTCCGCTCGCCCTGGCGCTGACCGAGCTCGTCACGAACGCGGTCGAGCACGGTCTGGCCGGCCGCGAGGGCGATGTCGAGATCGTCGCCACGCGCAGCGAGGACGTGCTGACGGTCAAGGTGCGCGACACCGGCGTGGGCCTGCCCGAGGGCAAGGTCGGCTCGGGGCTCGGCACCCAGATCGTGCGCACGCTCATCCAGGGCGAGCTCGGCGGCACCATCGACTGGCACACGCTCGTCGGGCGCGGCACCGAGGTGACCATCGAGATGCCGCTGCGCTGGCTCGCCCGCCCGCGCGACTGACTCCGGGAACAGGACGACCCCCGTCGCCGGGAGGCGAGCGGGGGTCGTGAGCTGCGGGCCGCGGTGCGGCCTGTGCGTCTAGGAGGCGCGGCGGGCGCGGGCGGCGCGGCGCTTGAGCGCGCGGCGCTCGTCCTCGCTGAGGCCGCCCCACACGCCCGAGTCCTGGCCGGTCTCGAGGGCGTACTGGAGGCAGACCTCGGTGACGGTGCAGCGGGCGCACACCGACTTGGCCTTCTCGATCTGGTCGACGGCGGGCCCGGTGTTCCCGACGGGGAAGAAAAGCTCGGGGTCAGCGGTGAGGCAAGCGGCCTTGTCGCGCCAGTCCATGCAGGTGCTCCTTGTGTGAAGGCGTGCGTGGAGGAACCACGCAGTGTTCGGGTGAGATGATCGAGTCACGCCGATGATCGAGTTCGGAGGCGGAGGATCAGGGCGCACTCACCGGCGCACGCCACGAGGCCTCACGCGGCTGCGCAAGGCGGTTCGGGGTGGTGGACGGGGTGACGCCCGTTTCATCCGGACGAGCTCACCCGTGTCGCGATCGGGCCTCGCGGCTCGACAGGATCGGGTTGTTCACATCTGCGGAAACCCACGACCCTGTGAGCGGTGAAACGAACTCAAGTAGCCTCTCATGGTGGCTCACCCGAATCAAGAGTCCAGGATGGGATGTGGCTGTGATGATCGACGCGAACACGCCTCCGACCGGCCCGAAGAGCGCGCGGCACCCCCTCGGTCTGCTCGTCCTCATCGCGATCCTCGCCCTCGAGACTCTGGCTCTGGCCGTGCTCGCGGGGTGGCTGCTGGTCGAGCTGCTGACCACCCGCTCCGACACTCCGGGCGGCGGCATCGCGATCGTGGTGCTGGGGCTCATCGCCCTCGGCTGGGCCGCCGCGACCACGCTGGGGGCGATCCGCCGTCGGAGCTGGATGCGCGGTTCGGCGCTGACCCTGCAGCTCGTGCAGATGGCCGTCGCACTCGGCGCGTTCCAGGGCCAGTACGCCGTCCCGGACATCGGCTGGGCGCTCCTGGGCCCGGCGCTCGTCGCCGCGGTCACGATCTTCCTCCCGAGCGTGGTGGCGGCGACCCGGCGCGAGGTCGTCTAGCGTCCTCCCGGGCGCGGCTGCCAGGCTGGGGAGTCCCTGCTCTCGACGCGAAGGCTCCACCATGCATTACATCCGTCTCGGCTCCAGCGGCCTCCAGGTCTCGGCCGTCGTCCTCGGCTGCATGAGCTACGGCGTCTCCGAGCGGGGCGCTCACGCGTGGAGCATGGGGGAGGAGGAGTCCCGGCCGTTCCTGCGCCGCGCGCTCGAGCTGGGCATCACCACGTTCGACACCGCCGATGTCTACTCCGACGGCACGAGCGAGGAGATCGTGGGTCGCGCGCTGGCCGACTTCGCGGTCCGCGAGGAGGTCGTCATCGCGACCAAGGTGCACGGCCGCATGCGCCCCGGCGCCAACGGCGGCGGGCTCTCTCGCCGCCACATCCTCAGCGCCATCGACGACAGTCTCCGCCGACTCGGAACGGACTACGTCGACCTCTACCAGATCCACCGCTGGGACCCCGAGACGCCGATCGAGGAGACGATGGAGACGCTCCACGACGTCGTGCGCTCGGGCAAGGCCCGCTACATCGGAGCGTCGAGCATGTGGGCGTGGCAGTTCGCGAAGGCGCAGTACACGGCCGATCTCGGCGGCTGGACGCGCTTCGTGTCGATGCAGGACCAGTACAACCTGATCCAGCGCGAGGACGAGCGCGAGCTGCACCCCTTCTGCCTCGATCAGGGCGTCGGAGTGATCCCGTGGTCGCCGCTCGCGCGCGGCCGCCTCACCCGCGACTGGGACGAGACGACGGGACGCACCGAGACCGACCTCTACGGCAAGACGCTCTACCACCAGCAGGAGGACTCCGACCGGCGGACCGCGGCGACGGTCGCGCGCCTCGCCGAGGAGCGCGGAGTGTCCCGCGCGCAGATCGCCCTCGCCTGGGTGCGGCAGCAGCAGGCCGTGACCGCTCCGATCGTCGGAGCGACGAAGATGCACCACCTCGACGACGCAGTGGCCTCGGTCGACCTCGAGCTGAGCGCCGAGGAGCTGAGCGCCCTCGGCGCCGACTACGCCCCGCGCTCCAACGAGGGCTTCTGAGCCCCGCTCAGGCGAGCTTGAGCTTCTTGCGCAGCGCCTGCACGTGGCCGGAGGCGCGGACGTTGTACTGCGCGAACTCCAGCTCGCCCTCGGCGCCCACGACGAACGTCGAGCGCAGCACGCCGACGATCGTCTTCCCGTAGGAGTTCTTCTCGCCCCAGACGCCGTAGGCGCGGTGCACGGCCATGTCGGGATCGCTCAGCAGCGGGTAGTCGAGGTGCTGCTCGTCCGCCCAGCGGCGCAGCGCCTCCGGGGTGTCGCGCGAGACTCCGAGGATCTCGTAGCCCTGCGAGCGGAGCGACGACACGCTGTCGCGGAAGTCGCAGGCCTCGGTCGTGCAGCCGGGGGTGTCGGCCTGCGGGTAGAAGAAGACGATCACGCGCGTGCCGCGGTACGAGGCCAGGGCGACGGGCGTCCCGTCCTGGTCCGGCAGGGTGAAGTCCGGAGCGGTGTCGCCCGCGGCGAGCCTCTCGTCGGCGGGGATCGGGGGGAGGGCGGTGCTCGTCATCGTCTGCTTCCGTCTGTCGGGGCGAAGGTGGTCAGGAGTCGCTGCAGCGAGTCGAGGCGCTCGGGGCCGCTCGCGCCGAGCAGGCCCTTCTCGACGGCTTCGACGATCGCGCAGTCGGGGGAGTCGGGGAGGTGGGTGCAGCCGCGCGGGCAGTCCTCCGCGAGGACGGCGAGGGTGGTGAACGCTCCGAGGATGTTGTCGGTGTTCACATGGCCCAGGCCGAACGAGCGGACTCCAGGGGTGTCGATGACCCAGCCGTGCCGGTCGTCGCGCTCGACGCGCAGCGAGACGGTGGAGGAGGAGGTGTGGCGCCCCCGGCCGGTGACCGTGTTCACGTGCCCGGTGGCGCGGTGCGCGTCCGGCACCAGCTTGTTCACGAGGGTCGACTTGCCGACTCCGGAGTGGCCCACGACGACGGTCTCGTGCCCGAGCAGCGCTTCGGCGATCTCGTCGACCGGGGGCTCGTCCTGGCTCGAGAGGAACACGCGCAGGTCCAGGCCCTCGAAGTTCTTCAGGAACGGCCCGGGATCGGCGAGGTCGGTCTTGGTGATGCAGAGCATCGGCGTGATGCCCGCGTCGAACGCGGCCACGAGGTAGCGGTCGACGAGACGCGTGCGCGGCTCGGGGTCGGCGGCGGCCACGACGCAGAGCATCTGGTCGGCGTTCGCGACGATCACGCGCTCGATGGCGTCGGTGTCGTCGGCGCTGCGACGCAGCAGCGTCGAGCGGTCGCGGATCCGGACGATGCGGGCGAGCGTGCCCTCGTCGCCCGTCGTGTCGCCGACGACGTCGACCCGATCGCCGGCGACGATCGCCTGACGACGCAGCTCGCGGGCGCGGGCGGCGGTGAACTCGTGCTCCTCGGGAGTGCCGTCGCCGATCATCACGGTGTAGCGGCCGCGGTCGACCCCGAGGACCATCGCGATCTCGGCGTCCTCGTAGCTGGGTCGGTTCTTGGTGCGCGGCTTGGTGCCCTTGGGGTTCGGCCGGACCCGGGCGTCCGACTCGTCGTAGCCGTCGAAGTCGTCGAGGACGCCGTCGGCGTCCAGGCCGCTGTCGGTCCACCAGGACACGGCTAGACCGACCCCGCCAGCGTGCGCCACAGCTCGGGGAACTGCGGGAGGGTCTTGGACGTCGTCGCGATGTCCTCGATGACCACTCCGGGGACGGCGAGGGCGATGATGGCCCCGGCGTGCGCCATGCGGTGGTCGGAGTAGGTGCGCCAGCGACCACCGTGCAGCGTCGCGGGCTCGATCCGCAGGCCGTCCTCGAGCTCGGTGACGGAGCCGCCGAGACCTGTGATCTCGGTCGCGAGGGCGGCGAGGCGATCGGTCTCGTGGTGGCGGATGTGGCCGATCCCGGTGAGCGTGCTCGGAGTCGACGCGAGCGCGGCCAGGGCGGCCAGCGCCGGAGCGAGCTCGCCCCCCTCCGACAGGTCGAGGTCGACGCCGAGGACGTCGTCGCCGCCGGTGACGACGAGGTCGCCGCCGTCGCGCTCGACGCTCGCGCCGAAGAGGGGGAGGAAGTGCTCGAGGTGGGCGCCGACCTGCGTCGTGGTCTCGGGCCAGTTGCGCAGGCGCACGCGGCCGCCGGTGACGAGAGCGGCGGCGAGGAACGGCGCGGCGTTCGAGAGGTCGGGCTCGAGCAGGACGTCGGCGCCGGAGATCTCCTGGTGCTCGACTGTCCACTCACCGGGAGCGGGGGTGCCGACGACGACGCCGCGGGCCGCGAGGGAGGCGATCGTCATGTCGATGTGCGGCTGGCTGGGGAGCCGCTCTCCGACGTGGCGCAGGTGCAGGCCCTCGTCGAAGCGGGCGCCGGCGAGCAGGAGCGCCGACACGAACTGGCTCGAGCGGGAGGCGTCGACGGTGACATCGCCACCGCGGACGGATCCCGAGCCGTGCACCGTGAAGGGGAGGGAGCCGCGTCCGTCGTCGGCCACGTCGACGCCGAGCGAGCGGAGCGACGCGATCGTCGCACCCATCGGGCGCTTGTAGGCGTAGGCGTCGCCGTCGAAGGTGGTCGGGCCCAGGGCGAGACCGGCGAGCGGCGGCACGAAGCGCATGACCGTGCCCGCGAGACCGCAGTCGACCGTCGTGGAGCCGAGCAGCTCCTCCGCGGGCTCGACCACGAGGTCGGCGCCGAACGCGCCGGTGGCGCCCGACTCGCGGACGCCGGTGCCGAGCGACCGGAGCGCCTCGATCATGAGAGCGCTGTCGCGCGAGTGCAGCGGAGCGCGCAGGGTCGACGGGGACGACGCCAGCGCCGAGAGCACGAGCTCGCGGTTCGTCAGCGACTTCGAGCCGGGGAGCTCGACGACCGCGTCGAGCGGCCCGGCCGCCGTGGGCGCGGACCAGTCGTCCTCTCCGGGGAGCGCGCGGGCGTCGCCGTACGGATCGAACTCGGGAGCGGAATAACGCGAGAAGACCATCGGTTATCAGGATAGTCGGCAGCGGAGGAACGGAGGCGGAGCATGGCGTCAGCATCAGCGGAAGCGGTCCTCGAGCGTCCCGTGCGCTTCCCGGGCGCGGCGTCCACCCCGGTGCCTGCGGGCCTGCGCGGCTTAGGATCGCTTGTGATGACACGCGACGACACCACACGCCCCCGCACCGCCGCCGAGGCGCCGGCGCCCGACGAGGCGGAGCAGACGATCGAGGAGACCGTCGAGGAGTCCCTCGACGACGCCGCGACCGTCGAGCCCGACGCCCCCGTCGACCTCCGCGCGCTCTTCGAGCAGCAGGCGCTCCCCTTCATCGACCAGCTCTACGCGGCCGGTCTGCGGATGACGAAGAACCCCTCCGACGCCCAGGACCTCGTCCAGGAGACGTTCGCCAAGGCCTTCGGAGCGTTCCGCCAGTTCGAGCAGGGCACGAACCTCAAGGCGTGGCTCTACCGGATCCTCACCAACACGTTCATCAACTCGTACCGCAAGAAGCAGCGCGAGCCCTATCAGAGCGCCATCGACGAGCTC
>Ga0308159_1004956_pt1 | contig 11627 bp, 11 predicted proteins | sample PhyCR1_FD_201040 | JGI IMG/M metagenome (GOLD analysis project Ga0308159, IMG submission 201040) | Phyllosphere microbial communities from UC Gill Tract Community Farm, Albany, California, United States - DLSLC.R1 | ecosystem: Host-associated > Plants > Phyllosphere > Unclassified | place: USA...
AGGACGGCTTCTTCGATGCGCTCGCCAATGGCCCGGTCTCCTCGACCGATCCGCGCGTGATCGACGGCGATCTTATCGATGTGCGGGAGCCGCGGCCATGACTTGCTTGCGGAGTGTGCGTCTTGGACACGCCCTGCTGATCACCGCAGGATTTTGCGCGGCGAACCAAGCTCCCGCGCAGCAGGCGAACAGGGACATCGCCAGGCGAGCTGCCATTCACCCGGTGTCTACCGCCGCCGACATGCGGCTGTGGCTATCGCGCGTTCCGGTCACACGCGCCTTTCCCCCCGACTTCGAGACCATGCTGCGTGGCCAGGCCTCGCTCTATGTGATCGAGATGAGCACCGCGCCCGGCTGCCTGCCCTGCGCCGATCTGTGGTCGAAGCTACTCGCATTCCGCGGCCGCTATGGCTGGCAGGTTCGCACCATCGGCGCCGAGGAGGCGATGCTGCGCTCGGGGCGGCTGGGGATCCCCGGGGTCGGCAGCCCGGTCGCGTGGGTTCGCGCGGCCACGGATTCGAACCGCATGGTGCCCATTGCCATCGGCACGGACCATGCACCGAATATCGCGCGCAATGCCTGGCTCGCGGCGCGGATGCTGACCGGGGCCCGAGCTGCCGTCGGCGTGCGCGCCATGTCCAGGTTCACAGGGATCGTCGGCGTGAGGGCGCCGGCCTCCTCCAACCCGAAAGGACGCTGATCATGGCGGGGCTGCGTCACCTTTCCACTTCACCGGGATGCCCGCCATGGAATGTAATCCACGCCGCCTGAATCGTCGTGCTCCGGCCTTCCTGCTCTTCCTGGTGGTCGCATCGTGCGGCCACGCGGTTCCCGCCCATGCGCAGAGCTGGGCAGAAAGCTGGTTCGACAATGTCACCTACACTTCGCCAGGAAGCTTCGAGGACCAGACCCGCGGCTATGTGACCGCGGGCGGGATGTCAGGCCGGGTCGACGTCCATGACGACTATCTCATGAGCCTGACGCTGCCCAAGGTGAAGGCGGGCTGCGGCGGCATCGACATGTTCCTCGGCGGCATGTCATTCCTCGATCCGGAATACCTCGTCGAGAAGCTGGAGACCATCCTTCAGGCCGCGCCGGCTGTCGCCTTCCAGTATCTTCTGGAAACCCTCGACGAGAAGATGGGGAATATAATTTCAAAAATGGAGGCGGCGACAAATTACCTGAATTCGATCCAGGTGAACGACTGCCGCCTCGCCAACCGCATGGTCCAGATCGCCAAGGGCGACGACAACATGTCGGGGATCCTCGAGGAGATGACCGGCTACAAGTCGATCCGCGAGGGCTATGCCAACAGCTGGCAGCAGAGCCGCGAGAAGATCCAGGCGAACAAGGGCAATCCGACCGAAGACCTGAAGGACGCGCTCGAGAATTGCCCGGCGGAAGTGACCGAGATCTTCAGGACCGGCTCGCTCCTTGCCCATGCCGCTGCCAGGGTCGGTGCCTCGGACTGGGCGGGCGTCATGCGGGCCCGGGTCGGCGACGTCTACATGCGCTGGGATGCGAACGACAAGGCGCCGATCTTCTCGGCCATTCCCGCCTGCCCGCACCAGGACACCGAAAGCGCGGACGATTTCCTGACCGGCCGCGTGCCGACCCGTGCGCTCAACATTCCCGCCACCGCCTCGGATTGCTCGGTGAACGGCGCGGGGCGCGGCGCGCTGGTGCTGGCGCGCGAGAAGATGGAATCGGTCGCCGCCAAGATCCGCACCCGCTCGGCGCTGACGAGCGAGGAGAAGCAATTCGTTGCCAATGTGCGGACCCTGCCGGTCTATCGCCTGCTCGAATGGGGCGTGCGTCAGGGCCTTACCGACAGCGTCATTGCCGACACCGACGAACTGGTGGCGCTCACCCTCGCCTACCAGATGCTCAATGACCTCACCCGCTCGATCGACTTCGCCCTTCAGAACGCCGAGCGCGGCGTCACCACGGCGGGTGCGGCCGCTGCCGAGAACACGAACGTGTGTCAGACGCGGATTCTCACCAAGGGTATCGAGCAGCTTCGCGAACTGCGCGACGAAGTCCTGCGCCAGCGCGCGCAGATGCGTCAGTCCTACATGGCCGCCATGAACCAGGCGAACCTCTCGGCAAGCTACGCCGGGGTCGTGCGCCAGCGTGACCGCGACGCCCGCGATGCCGCGGGCGCCAATGCCAATCGTAACCGGTGAAGCCCGCCATGCGCTCCTTCCTTCGCCTGCTGATCGTCCTCGCGGGCTCGCTTTTCGCGACGCCCGCGCTGGCGATCGATTCCAGTTACTACACCTGGGACGGCTTTTCCGAGACCGTCGATGCCTTTCACCTGATCGCGATGATCTTCGGCGATCCGCGCTACGAGACGCTGGTGGTGATCATCGCGGTGGCGGGCATCGCCTTCGGCGCGGTGATCGCCAGCATCCGGGGCTCGGGCATGGGTCTTGTCGCCTTCGGCTTCCAGATGCTGGTCGGCATCGGCCTGTTCGCCGGGATGATCGCCACGACCGGCACGGTCCATGTCTACGACCGGGTTCGCAACGCCTACCAGCCGGTGGGCGATGTCCCCAATCTCATCGTGCTGGTCGCGGGCGTGACCAACCTGATGGAGCGGGCGCTTGCCGAGACGATCGACGATAATACCACCGATCCCAATGCCAAGCTGGAGTTCGGAGCGGGTGGTCACGCATTCGACCTGTTCCTGAACGCGGTGTCTCCGCGCAGCCCGATGGTCGACACCTTCCTCGATGCGACGGTGAAGGACTATGTGCGCCAGTGCTATCCGGTGGCGCGCGTCTCCCCGGCCTACGGCGTCGACGACGACCAGCTCTTCCGGACCTCGACCGACCTTCCCGCCTCTTTCGCAGCGATGGCCGGGCCGGCAACATTCTCGACCGTGTTCACGGCGAGCGACAAGGCGGGAACGACGGTGAGCTGCGAGGCGGCGTGGAGCCACATCTCCGAGCGTCTGTCGGATTCCACGCTGTTCGATGCCTACAGCGACCAGGTCTGCGCGCGCACCGGCTTCGACGTGACCCAGACAGCCCAGCGCGATCGCTGCCGCCAGCAGATCGACGGCCTGGGCGAAATGATGCTGGGGCAAGCGATGAACCGGCAGAAGTTCCTAACCAACATCCTGCTCGGCCAGACCGTGGGCGACGTCCTGTTCGAGGATTCGCCGGCGGCGACCGCGCGGGTGATGGCGAACCGCGCGATCGAGTCCAACGGGCTCGCCACGCTCTCGACCGCCAACGAGTGGATGCCGACCATCCGCGCCTCGGTCTTCGCGATCATGCTGATGATGATGCCGATTGCGCTGCTCTTCATCCTGACGCCGATCAACCTTCGGATCGCGAGCTTTGCGCTTGGCCTCTTCGTCTTCGTCGCGCTGTGGGGCGTGATCGATGCCGGCATCTACCAGCTGACCCTGGGACGGGCGATGGACGTTCTGGCCGAACTGCGCGCGACCAGTGTCGCCGCCGACAGCTGGATACTCGCGCCCTCGGCGGCGATGAAAGCACTCGCGATCTTTGGCTCGTTCCGTACTGCTGCCGCTGGCCTGGCGGGCGCGTTCGTGTTCACGGTGTTCCGCTTCTCGGGCAACATGTTCACCGCCTTCACCTCAGGCATGCTCGGGGTCCAGGGCCAGGGTAGCATGGCAGCGGCCACTGTCGGGACCAGCGAGGGCTACGCCTCGGCGCTTGAAGCGCAGGCGTCGGCGAGTGGCACGGCTGCCCGGCGATCGGCGTCCTCCGGGTTCGGGGACTTCGGCGAGCGCAGCAGTTTCGGTCTCGACCGGGCGTTCGCCTCTTCCGGCACCGTGCTCGGCGAACAGGGCGGCAGCGCGAGCGGCGCAGCCGCGTTCGGGCTTGGCCGGACCGACGCCGCGCGCGAACTGGGTGGCCTCGCCCCTGCCCTCGCCGGGCGGGACCTCAGCGATCCGGCGACGGCCCGTGCGGTTCGCGCCAATGCGGCGACATCGGCCATCCATAACTTCGCCCAGGGCGATGCCTTGCGAAAGCTGGGCACGACGTATTTCGGGGAAGGACAGCCGGGCGAGCGGGCCTTTGCCGCCTTCGCGCAGAACATGGTGCAGTGGAAGGCGTTCGGCGACAGCCAAGCCTACGAGATGATGCAGTCGGGCGCACAGCGGCATTTCGAGCGCAGCGGCTATGACCCAAAGGATGCCGCGCTCAAGGCTTCCACCGTCATTGCCCAGGCAGGGGCCGATCCAACCTTCGCCAAGCTGACCGCCAACGCCTTCGACCAGGAGCAGATGCTGCGCAACGACCTGACCGCGGCCGAGACGCAGGTGGGCGCGATGGAGGGCCGGCGCGACTATGCAGGCGACAGGGTTGCCACCGTTGAGCGCAGCAATGTCGCGACCGAGCAGGCGCATCGCACCGGCGGCAATCAGGGCCAGCGCCAGGCAGCAGCCATGCTCGGGCTGTCCGTCACCGAAACCAGCCGCCGCATCGGCTTCATCAACGCCCTATCGGGAGAAGCGCGATCGACGGCGATCAGCCAGCTTTCCCGCGCGACCGGGCGGAGCGAAGCGCAGGTGCTGCGCGCGCTGGAAAACTACAATGCGGCCGTCCAGGTCGGCACGGCCGATGGTGCGAGCGCCGAGGCGGCGCGCGAGGGCACGAGTGTCTATGGGCGCACGCGCGAAGCCGCAGGCTACGACTTCGCCGAGCGGTCGGGCAAGCTCGACGCCCAGCGCGAGATCGGGCCCGACGGGGTGCGCAGCAATGCGCAGATCGGAGAGCAGCGGCGGCAGGCGGATAATGCCGGCTTTGCCGAGGGGGCTGCGGCGGCCGGTGTATCGGTCCGGGAAGCTGCGCGCCTCGATTCCTTCATCCGCGCGCTTGCCGGGACTGCTGGCGACCAAGTCGATATGGCCGAGGGCGGCGCGGAAGGCATCGCCGATCGCGCACGCAACGAGCGCCTGACCGGGATCGTCGAGCGGGAGCGCCTCACCCGCACCCAGGCGCTGCTGCGCGCGCACGGTGTCGCAATGTCGAAGCGTCAGATTGCCATGGACCAGAATGGCGATGTCAGTCTGAACCTGACGCCGGAACTGGCCGCGCAGATGTGGCGCGGTGGTCTCATCAACGAGAGCCAGCTCGGCGCCATCGCCAATGGCGGGCATGCGCGCTTCAGTTTTGCGCACAACGACCTGCTCGTTTCCAGCAGCACCGGGTTCAGCCAGTCCGCGCGCAATGACACCAGCTCCCGCTTCGAGGCCGGCAAACAGGCGGGCCCCGACACGATCGAGCATTTTCTGGGCAGCGGCAAGGAAGGGCAGGCCGCCATGGCCAACTGGCTGCGTGGCGGGTTCGAGATGGATCGGCGCGGCAACTGGCGGCTGAAGCCCCAGGTGGCCGATACGCTCGAACGCGACGTCACCGCGATCATCGCGCAGACCGGGTGGCAAAGGTCGCTGTCACGTTCGGCGGAGCATCAGACCACGGACAATCAGATCATATCTGCAGATCTTACCGCTTCGGCTTCGCGGGGCGTTGCGGCCGGAAAGGAAAAGAGTGACGACAAAAGCGATGGCGGAGGAAGCGCCACGGGTTCGCTGACCGGCAAAATCGGAATGGATATCGTAGATCGTGGCAGTGCTGGAGTATCTGCGCAATCATCGATCGATATCGTAAATTACGACGTTCGGGAAGCAATCGCCTCAGCCGAAAAGACCGCTTCTCGCAGCGGCCGCCCAGAAGAGGCTTTTGCCAAACATCTGAGTGAGCAAGTGCTTGGCAATGATGGTTTGCGCAACCGTTACCTGAGGCAAGCCGACGCGGGCCGCGGCATATTTGATGTCACAGGGCCTATCGCTTCGATGGAGCAATCATCGATCCTTAGCTCCGGTCGACTGCTATTTGATCGTGACAATGGCTTGGCGGATGGTGATCCCAACTTCAAAGAACGGCGGGATCCGTGATCTCAGTCTCAGTCTTTGATCACGCCAATGTGTCGAAGGTGCCGAAGGCCGGATCGAGCATCGAATGGGTCTGTATAGGGATCGATCGTCGGCCTTTGGGAAGGAGGCCCCGGCGTAATCACCCATTCCCCACAACCAACCTTGGCCTTAAGGAAGCCATATCCCAGGATCGCAGCCACTGCGACCGGATTGAACACGAAGATCAGCAGGACCATCGTGTTAGCAAGGTAGATGTTCAACCGGTCGAAGGGGATGGCCATCATCAGCTCGAGGCCGATCCAGTAGAGCAGCGCCAGTGCCAAATAGAGCTTGGCATACCAGGGGCGCCAGAACCAGTCGGCCGCGCGCGGCGACGGTGGGGGCGCCTCTTCTGCCGGTTCGACGTGATCAACATCCTGCATGTGCAGAGCCTTTCCGACGAGGAGAATAGCACAGGTTTCAATGACAGTGAAATCTGGCGCAGTGGGTCGAGGGAAAAGGCGAGGCGAACCATCACCGCCCTCGCCTTCCTTTCTCTCTCCTCCCTCCCCGCCGATGGTCACCAATCGGTTCTCGGGCGAGACGGCATCTGCCATCCGGGAGGCCGTCATGACGAAGCGCAAGCGGCTTGATCCCGAGCCCTGCCCTGCTCTGTCGCCGCGGGCCGAGGCTGCCATCATGCGCCTGGCGGAGCTTCTTGGCCGCCAGATCGCGCGGGAACTGCATGAAGAGCAGAACCGGCAGAGGGAACAGAAGGATGATCCGGCGAGACAGCCGTAGTGATGGCACGCTATCAGCATGGGGAGTTTATCGGGTCTTCGGCAATTTGGTCGGAAGACGCGAATTGGATTTGGCAAGCAGTGCAGCTGTGTTGAGCGCTGGTTTCACCCGCTTCAGCGACCAATGGCTCCGCGGCGTACTGACTCCCGACGCTATAAACAGTATGGGCGCGCTTCGGGTATGATCCTCGCAGATGAGTGCCGTTTGGCATGGATGCCTGATGGCGCGGCATATTGCCGGGGCGGATATGGTACGGATCTTTTTGAGTAGCTGAAGTGAAGGCAGTTCACGGCAACATCGATGGCCCTCTCGCGCTCGACGAGGATATCGCGCTTTACGGCAGGATTTCCGGGGGAGCGACAGTTCGCAGCGGTAAGCGATTCATCCTCCATGGCACGATCGCCGGCGATCTTCGGGTGGAGAAAGATGCCCGCGCCGTCGTTCGCGGAACCGTCGCCGGGCGCATCTACAATGACGGCGGGCGGGTGGAACTGTTCGGCATCGCGGACGCCGTCGCGAGCAGTTCGCACGAAGCAGTTACCATCATCGATCCTGCAGCACACGTCCTGGGTGGCGGGAACCATCGTTCGGCTGAGCCTCGGCGATCCGGAGCGAAGCGCTCGCCGCTGTTGCGGCGGCGCTTCGGCAAGCGGTTTTTCGACTGATCCATACCTATCGATTCCGGGTTGGCGTGTCCGCGGCAGGATCTCCCGATGAAGCAGCACTTCCCGACTTCAGTTCCTCTCTTGACGAGCCCGGGCGGATGAAGCGAACATGCGGATACAGGCCTCGCTCCGGCGGCGTTTCTGCACCGATCGGTGTCAACGATCCGGATATCATTTGGGGCACGGTATCAGCAGGGGTTGGGCTATATGGACGATGTCGCCGGACGGGTTACCAGGATAGTGATCGAACATATGGGCGTCTACTTCGATCAGGTCACGCCGGAAGCGAGGTTCATCGAGGATCTTGGCGGCGACAGCCTCGACGTGGTGGAACTGGTAATGGCGCTCGAGGATGAGTTCGGCGTGACGATCGACGACGCCGATATCGAAAACATAATCACGGTGCAGGACGCGATCACCTACATCGAGACGGCCCAACAAGCGCGTCCGGCTCGCGCATAAGTCGAAAGCATTGGAGAATGAATGCGTCGCCGATCGCGTTCGAAGCCTATGGCGTCCTCATTTTTCGAACGGCCCCATGCAAAATCTGATGTTGTAGGAAGTTCTGAACGAGCGCACCAAGTTCTTTGCCTTTTCGGGCATCCTCTCCCTGACTTTCAAAAGCTGGCCCTAGGGCCAGCTTTTTTTCGCATAGTGCGTCGGGACGTCGCGCTGAGAAAGGCGGATCCGGCGCTTGCGGTTGGTGGAGCGTCGGAAGCATGTAGGGACGAGGCGAGAGTCCGCATTTCTGCGCTCAACATACCACGGTCCCGATCCTGACATATTGTAACGCAATTTGCACTCCATCTGTGGGTTATCGAGAAAATGCTGCAGCGCATGTTCGTCGGTGCGCCTGCCGGTTGCTACGCCCGCCTGCTGGATTTCTCTTTCGCCCATACCGGCACCACATTTTTCGCCCGCTCGCAGGCCACGATGGCGAAGTTGTCGGTGGAGCCAAGTTGATGCCGTGTAAGCTGCGCCGCTGAGGTGAAGGTCGAGAAGGGCACCGCCATTTTTTTGATACAGTGGTCGACTGCACTGAAAACCGGGCAGCGAAGTCGAACGCTACGGGATTTTCAGTTCGGACGGCAACAGTTCGCAAGACCCGATCACGGTCATCGATCCCGGCGCGCATCTCATGAGCCAAATGCTGAACGGCAACCGAAGATGCGAACCGCCGAATCAAATATGTGAGCACGCAGACGGTCTTTAGTGCTCCTTGGGTCTCGTTTCGCCCCGTTCAGAACACCGCAGGTCCATGAAGGGGTTGGAATGGTAAGCGCTCGTCGCAATCCTTTTCGCATCCTCTAACCGGAGAGACGATGGTGTTCATGAGATCGATCAAACCCCGCGTGGCCCTCTACGGCCTATCACTATGCCTCGCTACCGTAGCTCAGGCACAGGACGCGGCTCCCCCTACTTCTCCCGCAGCGACGTCGCCGACGCCGAATCCAACAAGTACGTTCAGTGACGCTGAGCTGGAGCAATATGTCAAGGCGGCGCTCGCGGTACAGCAGATCCAGCAGGATACGGCGACGCCCGACACCGACAAACAGACCAAGATGGCTGCCGCAGTCCAGTCCGCAGGATTGACCCCGGAGAAGTTCAACCAGATAGCTACTGCTTCTTAATCCGACGCCGCTCTTCAGCAGCGGGTCCAGGCAGCCGCTGGAAAGCTCCAGCAAAGTCCATCGCCGCAGTGAAGCCTTCACTCACATGGCCGAGGTACTCCGGTCTGTGATACGATGTCTCGCGATAGAGCGCTTGAGCCAGCATGGGAGTTGGTCTGACGGGCAACGATGACCACAATGCGGATTTATTCCATGCGAAATATCTTTTCACTCTGCTGGCTTAACCGCCACTCTCCCCATCGCCCCGCGGTGAACTGGGACGGCATCACTTATGTGGGAACATGCCGCCATTGTGGCGCCCGAATCCGCCGCCTATCGCATCGTTCATGGCGTCTGGATTGGCTGCGCGATAGCGGCTGATATCCTTTGGGGCTCGGGATGCCTGGCCTTGGTATGTGACTATGTATCGCGGGCGATTTTTTCTTTTCGCTCATGCCCTTCCTGGGCTTCCAAGGTCATCGTCGCAATCGAACGGGCTTCGAGCCGCCTCAGCGAGATCGGCTCGCCGGTCATCTGGCAATACCATAGACGCCATCATCGATCCTGCGCAGCGCCGCATCGATTTTTGCGATGAGCTTGCGCGGACGATCGCGCGCTCGCAACTCGATCGACCAGTCCGTCTCGCTGGCGGCCCGGTCGGCCGCGTGGGGCTCGCCGAGCGTTTCCGTCTGCAGTATCTTTAAGGTCGTTTCCGCCTCGCTGAGAACCTCCCGCTTCCACGCCGCAAGACGCTGCTGAAAGTACTCCAGTTGCCGCGGGTATCGGTTTCAAAGTGAGTGAGAATACACCGGTATTGCAGCGCATGTCAGACCGTTGAGAGTTTATACGCCAGTTCACAGCATCTCGCCGATGAAGTAACAGTGCCGACAGAAACCGCCTGACTCAACGTGCAGCGAAATTTAGCGCCTGCAGACCGGCGGCGCTATTTAAATTTCGGCGCTTGCCGATCGGCGCTGGAACCGCGCGCTCGCATGGCCGTCGATCGTTTGATACCCTGCAGCCGAAACCTATGGAATAGTTTATCGCTAGCAGGCAATTCAAACCATGTCGCCAATCGACGCCTTGATCCTCTCGCTCGAAGCCTGGCACGTCATTTCGTCGCGCACCCGCAACTGCCTTGGATATCTGCATGACCCGAAGGACGTCGGCTCTACCGTAGCGAAGGTTCCCATCGAACAGATGAGCCTCAGCGACCTGTCACACGTCAGCCGACTGGATTTGGTGAGGCTGCCCAATCTTGGCCAAGCCTGTTATTGTGAGATCGCAGCCGTGATGGATCGCTACGGTTGGCGCTTCCACGACCGATGGACCGGTCAGCCCGAGCCGCCGGCGCTCGACCTGCTGGGTACTCCATTGCCGCGCGTCTTGCGCAAGACGGCGCAGGCGATGGAAGTGCGCAAGGCAAGGTTTGCGCTCGGACAAGAGATGCTGGAACTATATGATAGCGGGCTCAGTCTGACGGAGATTGGCAATCGCTTTGGCCTGACCGGCTCGGCAGTGCACGTCACAATCCGTAAAACCCGCCAAGTTCTGGAAGCCCGTACCCAACTGCCGATAAGCGTACCACCGCTGCCCTGCTGAAGCGCGACGCGCGGCCGGAAAGATGTGGAGCGTTTCAAGCGATTTAGCTGGAGGGCTCCGACATCGCATGGTTGATCGCATCATCGACTGACGCCATGATAGCGTGATCCTGCATCGTCTTCCGAAACGGAGAAATTGCATGAGCAAGCTTTGCACGCTGCTTGGTCATCGGGCCAACTGGAAAGTCACCTTCGCCCAGGACGGACATTGGGTCGGGGTCTGCAAACGATGCGGCATTCCGCTCACACGTGCTGTTAACGAGACCCACTGGACTCCCGCCACGGAATTCAGACGACTGGAAAGCGGACACTCCTCGAGCATTTCAGGTTTGTAATTTGGTTACGCCACAGCCGGGGCTTAAAATCAGGTCGCAGCGACAGATGAGGGGAAAGCGAATATGCCACGACTGGCAATTGCTGAAGAGATCACCGAGGAGGATATAGCTCGCGCCATACTGTCTTCACTGGGCGGCAGATGGCCGCAGGATGAAAAAGAATTGCTCATCTTATTGAATCACCTGGATGAAGCAGGACGAGCTAATGCTCCAGGCAAATGAGATGGCAGTGGGTACGCTAGCAGGGCGGACGTGCCGCGAGCCCAAAGCTGGGAAACGAGCGGGAATTAACCAGATTTTTACTTAATCGCAGTTCATTCACGGCATTGGCCCGTTGTCAGGCACGGGCGTCCTTAGGAGTGAACAGCCTATGATCGAATTGCGTCGTGGTTTGCGCCACGATGTCGTGTTTGCCGTCACCGCCGAGCATCGCCGCTTGGGCGAGGTTCCCTTGAATATTGTCAATATCTCGGACCAGGGTTTCATGTCCCTCGGCGAAGTGGACATCGACCGCGGCGAACGCATTGAAGTCCGCCTTCCTGTGATCGGACGTATTGAAGCGCATCTTGTGTGGCGCCACGGTGGACGTTCCGGATTTCAGCTCGAACGGATAGTGCGGCCCGATGATTTCCAGGCTTTGCTCGCAATTCTGAAGGGCAAGGAAGTCAGACCCCGATCCTAGCGGCGGGTACTCCCGCCCTTGAACCCATTCAGTTGCT
>Ga0308159_1004958_pt1 | contig 11623 bp, 10 predicted proteins | sample PhyCR1_FD_201040 | JGI IMG/M metagenome (GOLD analysis project Ga0308159, IMG submission 201040) | Phyllosphere microbial communities from UC Gill Tract Community Farm, Albany, California, United States - DLSLC.R1 | ecosystem: Host-associated > Plants > Phyllosphere > Unclassified | place: USA...
CGACGGCGATCGTGTTGAAGGGGGCTTCGTTGGCCTGGATGATACGTGCGGGCATGTCAGTGCTCCTTTCAGGCCAGGTTGATGAGGATGTTGCCGACATGGTCGACGGTGCCGAAGCAGTCGGCCTCGATCAGCGTGGTCGAATCCATCTCGGTGACGACGGCGGGGCCGGGGATGACGTCGCCGGCGCGCAGGCGGGCGCGGTCGTAGATGACGGCGGGCTTCATCTCGCCGTCGCCCCACAGTTCGTGGTCGCGCAGTTTCGCGCGGATCGGGTCGCCGTCGCCCTGCTCCAGCGGCGGGGAGGGCAGTTCCAGCGCCGGGCCCATCGCCACCGCGCGCAGGTTCACCAGTTCGTGCGCGCTGTCCATGTTGAAGGTGAACAGGCGCAAATGCTCCGCATCGAAGCGGGCGGTGACGCCGGCAAGGCCATCGGCCCGAAGCGTGGCCGGATCGATCGAGAGCGGCACTTCGAAGGCCTGGCCTTCATAGCGCACGTCGAGTTCGAACTGGCTGGTGATGTCGGCCTCGGCGATGCCCTCGGCAGCCAGCTCGGCGCGGGTCTGCGCGGCCATCTCGTCGAGCAGGGCGAGGACGTCGGCCTCGTCGGTGTCGGCGATCGCCTGCGAGAACGAGCGCGCGGTCTCGGTGCGCATGCGGGTGGTGGCGTCTCCCAGCGCGCACAGCACGCCCGGCGATACCGGCGAGACGGCGGGCCACGATCCCATCAGCTTCGCCACCGCGTTGACGTGGAGCGGCCCGGCGCCGCCGAAGCCCATCACCGCGAAGTCGCGCGGGTCGTAGCCCTGCTGCACCGAGATCATCCGCAGCGCGCCGAACATGTTCTCGTTGACGATGTCGATGATCCCGCGCGCGGCTTCCATCAGGCCGATGCCGAGCGCGTCGGCGATCGTCTGGACGGACTTCTTGGCGCCCTCGCGGTCGAGCTTGAAGGTGCCGCCGAGCAGGTTCTCGGGCAGGTACCCCAGCACCACGTTGGCGTCGGTCACGGTGGGCAGCGTGCCGCCCTTGCCGTAGGCTACCGGCCCCGGCACCGCGCCCGCCGACTGCGGACCCACGCGCAGGGCCCTGGTCAGTTCGGGCACATAGGCGATCGAGCCGCCGCCCGCGCCCACCGTCTTCACGTCCAGCGCCGAGGCGCGGACCGACAGGTGGCCGACTTCGGTGGTGCGCTGGCGCCGCGCTTCCAGGTTCTCGATCAGCGCCACGTCGGTGGAGGTGCCGCCCACGTCCAGCGTCAGGATGTTGCGGATGCCGGCGTTGCGGCCCACCCAGATGGCGCCGGTGACGCCGCCCGCCGGGCCCGACATCAGCAGCGAGACGGGATGCTCCTCCGACTTCTCGGAACTCATCAGCCCGCCGTCCGAGCGCAGCAGCGAGAGCGAGCCGGCCATGCCGGCGCCGCGCAGCGACGCGCGCAGGTTGCGCACGTACTTGCCCACCACGGGGCGCACCGCCGCATTGGCGACGGTGGTGAGGGTGCGCTCGTATTCCTGCATCTCGGGCAGGACGACGTGGCTGAGCGACATCGGCACGTCGGGCATGATCTCGGCGGCGATCTGCGCGATCCGCGCCTCGTGCGCGCCGTTGAGGTAGGCGTTGACGAGGCTGACGGTCAGCGCCTCGACGCCCGAGGCCTTGAGCGTCTCGAGCACCGAGCGGATCTGCGCCTCGTCGATGGGGGCGGTTTCCTGGCCGCGCGCGTCCATCCGGCCCCTGACCTCGAAAGTGTCCTCCAGCGCCGCGAGCGGCTCGGGCTTGGGCCAGACGATCCAGCCGGCGAGGCCGCCGGGCACGAACGAGCGGGCGATCTGCATGACCTGGCGGTAGCCGTCGGTGGTGATCAGGCCGACGCGCGCGCCCTTGCCCTCGAGCACGGCGTTGGTGGCGACGGTGGTGCCATGGAGGAAGAACTCGACCTCGGACGGGGCGATGCCCGCCTTGTTGCAGACGGCGGTGACGCCGCTGAGGATGCCTTCCGAACTGTCATGCGGGGTCGACGGCGTCTTGTGGCGCCAGAACGAGCCGTTGTCCTGGTCGAACAGCAGCAGATCGGTGAACGTCCCGCCGACGTCCACGCCCAAACGATAGGTCATGTGATCCCCATCCTGAAATGTGCCTTGTTGGCAACCTTGTTCCCGCGCGGCGGCGCCCGGGCGGCACCGTCGCTATAGCGCGAAAGTGAATATGGTATAAGGATATGTCAATACAGCACCGCCGCGTGGCACTTGCGTAACGTGCATCAATGCCCCCGCTGCGGTTTCGGACAGAGTTATCCGACAAGCGAATTTTTGGGGTGGCGAGGGGCGGCGTGGCCGTCCACGACATTACACAGGGCCGCAACCAAGGAGACCAGCCAGCATGCCATTCGACCTGACGACGCTTCGTGACGGGACCAAGCAGTTTCTGGCCAGGCGCGCGGCCGGGCGCGGCCTGCTGATCGGCGGGGAATGGACGCAGGCCGCCGGTGGCCGCACTTTCGCCACGCTCGACCCGGCGACCGGCACGCAGCTGGGCGAGATCGCCGCTGCCGGTGCCGCCGACGTCGAGGCCGCCGTCACCGCCGCCCGCGCCGCGCTGCCGGGCTGGACCGCCACGGTGCCGGGCGAACGCGCCCGCATCCTGTGGGCCGTGGCCGACCTCATCGAGAAGCACATCGACGAACTGGCCGAACTGGAGACGCTGGACCAGGGCAAGCCGCTGTTCGTCGGCCGCTGGGCCGAGATCCCCGGCGCCGTCGCCCAGTTCCGCTTCTTCGCCGGGCAGGCCATGGCGATCGAGGGCAGCACCCTCGAAAGCTCGATCAACTACCAGCCGGCGGGCAAGCAGGTCCGTTCGTGGACGGTGCGCGAGCCGGTCGGCGTGGTCGCCGCGATCGTGCCGTGGAATTCGCCGCTGGTGCTGACCGCGATGAAGCTGGCCCCGGCGCTGGCGGCGGGCTGCGTGGTGGTCCTCAAGCCGGCGGAAGACACCTCGCTCACCGCGCTGCGGCTGGCCGAGCTGATGGTCGAGGCGGGGGTTCCCGCCGGCGTCATCAACGTCGTCACCGGCCTTGGCGGCGAGACCGGGGCGGCGCTGGCCGCGCATCCCGGCGTCGACAAGATCGCCTTCACCGGCTCCACCGCGACGGGGCGCGCGGTGCTCGACGCCGCCAAGACCAACTTCAAGCGCGTGACGCTGGAACTGGGCGGCAAGTCGCCCACCATCGTCATGCCCGACGCCGACCTGTCGCTGGCGATCCCGGGGGTCGCCAACGCGATCTACTTCAACGGCGGGCAGGTCTGCATCGCGGGATCGCGCCTCTACGTCCACCGTTCGATCCACGACCAGGTGGTCGAGGGCGTGGCCGCCTACGCCAAGGGCCTCAAGCTGGGCCACGGCCTGGCGCCCGACACGCAGATGGGCCCGGTCGTCTCGCTGCGCCACGCCGAGCGGGTGGAAGGCTTCATCCAGCGCGCCCGCGCGGAAGGCGCCAGCGTCCTGACCGGCGGCGAGCGCACCGGCGAGGCGGGGACCTTCATCACCCCCACCGTCGTCGTCGACGTGAAGCCGGGCATGGAGATCGTGCGCGAGGAAGTGTTCGGCCCGGTGCTGGTGGCGCAGGCCTTCGACGAGGTCGAGGAAGTGATCGCCGCCGCCAACGACAGCGAATACGGCCTCGCCGCCAGCGTCTGGACCGAGGGCCTGTCGAACGCCCACCGCATGTCGAGCGCGATCAAGGCGGGCACGGTGTGGATCAACTGCCACGCGATGTACGATCCCTCGCTGGCGATCGGCGGCGTCAAGCAGTCCGGCTGGGGGCGCGACAGCGGCCGCCAGGCGCTGGAGAACTACCTCGAATGGAAGACCGTCTGCGCCGTGGTGTGACGGGCTGAGGAGTGGGAAAACGAGGGGCGCGTCGGGGGACGCGCCCTTTTTTGTGTCGCGCGGGCGGGTCCGTCGTCATCCCGGACTCGACCCGGGACCTTGGGCAAAGGGCCGCGCCCACCTTCGGGCTGGGCGCAGCGGCGCGGTGGCCCGGCGTGAGGTATCGCCTCAAGGAACGCCCCCGGTCCCGGATCAAGTCCGGGATGACGTGAAGATCGTCCGACCCTGCCCTCCCTCGTCATCCCGGGCTCGACCCGGGACCTTGGGCAAGGGCCGCGCCCACCTTCGGGCTGGGCGCGGCGGCGCGGTGGCCCGGCGTGAGCTGCCGCCTCAAGGGTACACCACGGTCCCGGATCAGGTCCGGGATGACGAAGGCCGCGCGTACACCGCCACCCCATCCTGATCACCGCAAGGCGGATAGTTCCGCAACTTGGGCCGCCGCCGCGAGAACGCCGGTCCATAGCCTTGAGCATATTAAGAATATTTGGAGTCTGCTCATATGTCAGCAGTTGAACGGTGCCAGGTGGTGATTGCGGGCGCCGGGCCGGTGGGAACGGTTCTTGCGACGCTTCTGGCGCAGGCGGGCATCGAAGTGGTGGTCCTGGAATCCGGGGCCGACTGCGCGCAGGACCTGCGTGCCTCGACGTTCCATCCGCCGACGCTCGAGATGCTCGACCAGATCGGCATCACCTCGATGCTGCTGGAAAAGGGCCTGAAGGCGCCCGTCTATCACTGGCGCGACCGCGAGACCGGCGACGTGATCGATTTCGATCTCGCCGAGATCGACGACGTCACCCGCTACCCGTTCCGCATCCAGTGCGAGCAGTACCACCTCTCGCGCGCGCTGGTCTCGGGGCTGGAGCAGCAGGGCAATGCCGACGTCCGCTTCGGCAACCGCCTGCTGACCTTCGAGGAAGATGCGGACGGCGTGAACCTCGCGGTCGAGACGATGACCGGGATCGACCGCCTGCGCTGCGACTACCTGATCGGCGCGGACGGCGCGAATTCGATCGTGCGCAAGTGGCTGGGCGTGGAATTCGACGGCTTCACCTATTCCGAACGCTTCCTGTGCCTGTCCACCGAGTTCGAACTGGCCGACCACCTGCCCAACCTGGCGCTGGTCAACTATGTGTCCGACCCGCAGGAATGGCTGGTGCTGCTGCGCGTGCCTTCGCTGTGGCGCGTGCTGGTGCCGACCGACGGCACGCTGAGCGACGAGGAACTGCGTTCGGACGCGATGAAGAACGCGATTTTCGGGCGGCTGGTCGGTGACGGCGAGGCGGTGAAGACCGAGCACCGCACGCTCTACCGCGTCCACCAGCGCGTCGCCAAGTCGTTCCGCGAGGGCCGGGTGATGCTGGTGGGCGACGCCGCGCACCTCAACAACCCGCTCGGCGGGTTCGGGATGAATTCGGGCGTCCACGATGCCTTCAACCTGTTCGAGAAGCTGCTGCCGGTGCTCAAGGGCCAGGTGACGGGCGGGCAGGCCGACGAGAGCCTGGCGCTCTACGACCGCCAGCGCCGCGAGGTGACGCACAGCTTCACCCAGACCCAGACCAAGGAAAACATGGCGATGATCCGTGGCGGGCAGGACGATGCCCACCAGCGCCGCCGCGAGGCGATGCTGGCGATCAAGCAGGACGACGAACGCCGCCGCGCCTACATGCTGCGCCAGGCGATGTACGAAAGCCTCGCCCAGGCCGCCGCGATCGGCTGAGGCCAACCCTTCACAGCCCCCCATACCCTCAACCCGCGCGGCCCCGGCATCGGAAACGGGGCCCGCAACAGGAGTACTGCAATGGGAGACGTTCTCGGTTGGCGCAAGCTGCTGGGGGTCATCGCCCCGTCCACCAACACCGTGGTTCAGCCCGACATGGAGCGGATGCGCCCGGCGGGCGTGACCAACCATTTCTCGCGGATCTACGTCGAGGACCCGCTGGCGCTCTCGAACGAGGATTTCATCGCTGGGACCACGGCGATCGCCGCCAACACGCTCGACGCGGTGCGTTCGGTGATGACCTGCCGGCCCGACTACCTGGTGCTGGGCATGTCGGCGATCACCTTCTACGGCGGCGTCGAGGGTAGCCGGGTGTGGAAGAAGCAGGTCGAGGACCTTGCCGGGGTCGGCGCTTCGACCGGCGCCGAATCGGTCGCCGCCGCGCTCCATGCCTACGGGGCCAAGACGGTCAGCTTCGTGTCGCCGTACTACCCGGTGGCCAATGCCGAAGTGCGCAATTTCCTGGAGGAATCGGGCTTCACCGTGAAGCGCGACATTCCGCTGGAGTGCAGGCGCTGGACCGACATCGCCAAAGTCACGCCCGAGACCCTGCACGGCGTCATCGCCGAGCTGGACGGCGACGACGTGGATGCGATCGTCCAGGTCGGCACCAACCTGTCGATGGTCGATCTCGCCGCCGAGTACGAGGCGAAGCTGGCCAAGCCGGTGATCGCGATCAACACCGCGACCTACTGGCACGCCCTGCGCGCGGTGGGCATCGAGGACAGGATCGAGGGCATGGGCCGCCTGCTCGCCGAGTTCTGAGGGGGGAGCGGGGTTCTTTTCCGGTGCGCGGTGAAGCGGGATCCCCGCCTGCGCGGGGATGACGGATTGGGGCAGGGGGGCTTTCCCGCCCGGTCCGGCGCTGCCCGCCCGGTCCGGCGCTGCCTGCCCAATCCGGCGCTGCCCGCGCAAGCCGCTCATGCCGAGCTTGTCGCGATATGCGCCGTCACCCCCGCGAAGGCGGGGGCCCCGCTTGTATCCCGGCCCGCCGCGCCGGCCACGGTCCAGACTCATAACCAAAAAAACAAAGGGAAGAAGCGGAAACGCCGGTCACACTCTTACGCAAATGCGGAGAAATCACGTGATCGAGGAAGTTCTAGTACTGCGCTGGGTCCACATCTGCGCCATGGTCTACTGGCTGGGCGGCGAATGGGGCGTGTTCCAGACCAGTTTCAACGTCATCAACCGCAGGCTCTCGATGGAGGAGCGGCGGCGGCACATGGAGACCGCCTACCGCATCGACATCCTGGCGCGCACCGGGATCATCCTGCTGTTGCCGCTGGGGCTGCACATGGGCCACATCTACGGCCTGCAGCCTTACGGCGGCGGGTATCTGACCGCGATGTGGGTCTTCGTCGCCGCCTGGCTGGCGCTGTGCTGGGCCGCGTTCGTCAAGCGCGAGACCGATATCGGTACGCGGCTGACCAGGCTGGACGAGAAGGTCCGCTGGGTGCTGATCCCGGCGATCTTCGCCATCGGCATATCCTCGCTGCTGGGCCACGGCCCGCTGGAGGCGGGCGAGGGGTCGCGCTGGTATGCGGCCAAGCTGACGCTCTATGGCTTCACGCTGTGCATCGGGCTGGGGCTGCGCTGGATCATGCGGCTGTGGACGCTGCGTTTCCGCCGCCTCGCCGCCGGGCCGAACCCGGCGGAGGAGGCCGCGCTGGAGCGCGAGTTCCGCTACGGGCGCCTCATGGCCTACGTCTACTGGGTGACGATCGCGGGCATCTGCTTCCTGGGAACGGTCAAGCCGTTCTGAGCGGGCCGCGTCAGCCTTCCATCTCGTCGTCGGCGGTCCATTCGTGGAGGTCCGCCTCCTGCCCGATCAGGGCGAGGCCGTGGGCGATCGAGGTGAGTTCGCCGCCGCTGTCGATGCGCTCCTCGCCGAAGCGTCTGACGAACAGGTCGCGCACCGCCGGGATCAGCGAGGAACCGCCGGTGAGGAACACGTGGTCGATCGCCTCGGCGCCGAGGCCGGCGCGGGCGAGCGCGGTGTCCACGGTCTCGGCGATGCGGGCGAGGTCGGGGGCGATCCAGTCCTCGAAATCGCCGCGCGCCACTTCGGCCTCGATCGAGAGGTCCTCGCTCACGAAGCTGAAGTGGGCGTGGCCGTCCTGCGAGAGCGCGCGCTTGAGCTTGCCGACCGCGTCGTAGAGCGGATAGCCCAGTTCGTTCTCGACCACCGCGATCATCCGGCCGATGGCCTCCTTGTCGACGGCGCTGCGCTGGAGCCTCGCCAGTTCCTCCATGGTGCGGCGGTTGCGCATCAGGGCGAGGCGCGACCAGTCGCCGAAGTCGGTGAAGTGGCCGTCGGGGATTTCCAGCACCTTGTCGAACGAGCGATAGGTGCCGCCCTTGCCCAGCATGGGGAGGACCAGCCGGTCCATGATGCGAAAGTCGAAGCGGTCGCCGGCGATGCCGATGCCCGCCGAGCCCAGCGGCACGCAGCGCCGCGCGGCGCCGGGCGCCTCCACCTTGACGACGGAAAAGTCGCTGGTGCCGCCGCCGAAGTCCGCGACCAGCAGCGTCGCCGGCTCGGTCAGCCGCGAGGCGAAGCTGTAGGCGGCGCCGATCGGTTCGTAGACGTAGTGGACCTCGCGCCCCAGCATGGCGAACATCGCGTCGTAGCGGGTCCGCGCGAGCGCCGCGTCGGGGCGGGCGCCGACGTAGCGGACCGGGCGGCCCACCACCACGCGCGGGGGCAGGTCGCGCAGGTCGGCGTCGCTGTGCCGGATCAGGTGCCTGAGGAAGACCTGCCCCAGCTCCTCGAAGCGCATCTTCTTTTCGAACAGGTTGGCGCTGTCGAACAGCGAATTGGCCGCCACCGACTTGAACGACTGCAGGAACCGGCTGCCCTGCGGAAAGTCGAGGAACTCGGCGATGGCCCAGGGGCCGGCCTCGTGCGCGAGCTTGCCGGGGACGCCGTCGTCCTGCCAGAAGCACAGCGCCGAGCGGAACACCGAGCCGGTGCCGTCGGGCGCGGCGAAGTCGACCATGCGCGCGGGTTCCGCGCCGCCGTCTCCGGACAGCGCGACGACCGAGTTGGTCGTGCCGAAATCGATGCCGGCGCTGCGGACGCCGGCGGGCATTCCTGAGGTCATGGGGTGGGTGTCCTTGGGGCAGGGATGCGGCCGGGGCCTATGGCAGCGCCTTGGGGATCGCGCAACCGCACAGAGGCCGGATCAACCGTCCTTGCCCAGCTTCAGTCCCTTGAGCGCGGCGAACGGCCCGTGGTCGTCGGGCACGCCGATCCCGGCGATCTTGCGCGCGGCCTCGGCATCGGGGCCGGTCAGGAACGGATCGATCGCCAGGCCGAGGCTCTGCGTCACCGCCTCGCCCAGGTCGAAATGGGTGCCGGAATATTCGATCTCGTCGCATTCCTCGGCCGAAAGTTCGACTTCCTGGTCAGGGGCGTAAGTCGTGGCCTGGGGGACGAAGCGGAAGAACAGCGGCTCGTCGATCGAGACGGGGATGTCCTCGGCCGAGACCGCGCAGGGCTGGACGAAGTCCGCCTGCAGCCGCCCGCGCGCCTCGATCACGCGGTCCTTGCGGTGCAGTTCGATGTCGGCGACGAGCCGGTCGATCCGCACCAGCGAGAAACGCGCGGCGATGGCCGCCCGCTCGGCCTCGCCCGCCTCGATGTGCGGGGCCTTGCCCTCGGCCTGGCGCACGTCGAGCGAGAGGGAGAATTCGGGGCGGGGCAGGCCGCCTGCGGCCGGGTTGCCATCGGTCATCGTGCGATCCTCGCGGCCATCAGTTGTTCGCCGGAGAGGAGTTCCTCGCCGGAAAGCGCGTCGATCTGCGCGTGCAGCCGGCGCACTTCGGCGGCCAGGCGCAGCTTGTCCGCGCCGTCGACCAGGGTGACGTTGCGCTCCAGGACCTCGACCAGCAGCATGTCGTCGCCTTGCGCCAGCGCCTCGCGCAGCGCGCCGATGCGCCCGCCCAGCACGCTCATCAGCCGGCCCATGCGCTTGCCGACGACGAGGTCGCCCACGCCCGACTGGCGCAGCTGGCCGTCCATGTCCTCGACGAACAGCTCGGTCAGCCGCACCGAAGGCTCGATCAGGGTGTCGTCGCTGGCCTTGTCACGCTCCATCCTGAGCATCACCAGGACCATGACCATGGTGACGGCGTCGAACCGGCCGGGCACGGTATCGGCCACGCCGCACTGCGCATACCACGGCTTTTCGCGCGCGATCTCGACCACCCGGTGCCACAGCGGGCGCACCGCTTCGCGGGTGTCGGAGCTTTTGCCCGGAAGGCGGGAGATCAGGCGGGAGATCAGGGACACGGCGGATGGCGGCCTTTCTTTGGGGCGTTTACGGGGCTGGTTCGAGAGCGAGATGGCTTGACATCGATGAACCTCGTCATCGCGAGCATGGCGAAGCGGCCCGGGGCAGCACTTAGGCCGCGCCGGGTCGCTTCGCTATGCCCGCAATGACGATTCAAGGTAAAGTCTCCCACTCCGGCAGGCCCGCCTTACAGCGGCATTCGTTCAGCGGCAATTCAAGCGACGAACCCCAACGCCCATTGCGCGGGCGCATCAGGGGCCTTAAGGCCAGTTGGCGATATATGGGTCTGGTGGCCGCTGGCAATGGCCGGCGCCGCCATCGCCTTACGTTTTGGAGTGTTGAAATGCGCAAGGTGGGTCTCAAGGCCGGGACAGTCAGGGTGGCCGCGGCCGGCATCGGGCTGGCATTGGCCGTGCTGGTCGGCGGCTGTACGTCGATCCGCGACCATCGCGGTTACATGATCGACCAGGCGCTGATCGATTCGGTCCAGCCCGGGATCGACAACCGCCTGTCGGTGGAAAAGACGCTGGGCCGTCCGACCTTCGAAAGCCAGTTCGGCGAGAAGGACTGGTACTACGTCTCGCAGACCGTGAAGACCCCGCCGTTCCGCCACGCCCGCACCGCCGAGCAGACGATCATGCGCGTGCGCTTCGATCCCACCGGGAACGTCGTCTCGGTCGACAAGCGCGGCACCGAGCAGGTGGCCACCATCAGCCCCGACGGCCACACCACGCCGACGCTGGGCCGCCATCGCAGCCTGCTGGAAGACCTGTTCGGCAACATCGGCGCGGTCGGCGCCGGCGGCACCGGAGCGGCCAGCGCGCCCGAAGGCTCGGGTCCGAACGGCAGCTGATCTGCGATCATCGGGTGGCCGCTTCTTGAACCTGGCGGCCACCGGCATATATCCGCGCCCATGAACAACAATGGGGCGAGCCACGGCCTGATCGAGTGGCACGGAACGACCATCATCGGTGTCCGCAAGGGCGGCAGGACCGTCATCGCCGGTGACGGACAGGTCTCCATGGGCAACACGGTGATGAAGCCCAACGCGCGCAAGGTGCGCCGCATCGGCGCCGGCGGCGATCACGGCGCGGGCAAGGTCATCGCCGGTTTCGCCGGCGCCACCGCCGACGCCTTCACCCTTTTCGAACGTCTCGAACGCAAGCTGGAGCAGCACCGCGGCCAGCTGATGCGCGCGGCCGTCGAGCTTGCCAAGGACTGGCGCACCGACAAGTACCTGCGCAATCTCGAGGCGCTGATGATCGTCGCGGACGCCGAAACGCTGCTGGTGCTGACCGGCAACGGCGACGTGCTCGAGCCCGAGACGGTGGGCGACAGCCAGATCACCGCGATCGGTTCGGGCGGCAACTACGCGCTGGCCGCCGCCCGCGCGATCGACGCCTACGAACAGGACCCCGAGACCATCGCCCGCAAGGCCATGCAGGTCGCTGCCGACATCTGCGTCTTCACCAACGACCGCGTGACGGTCGAGAGCGTCTGATCCGCTGCTCTCTCCCCTTCAGGGGAGAGATACGCAGGCTCGGGAGCGTAGCGACCTAGCCGGAGTTGAGAGGGGCAGGCGCACTGCATTTTCCCCTCTCCCAACCCTCTCCCCTGAAGGGGAGAGGGCTTAGGAAAAAGAGAAACGATGAACGACAATCTC
>Ga0308159_1004959_pt1 | contig 11623 bp, 24 predicted proteins | sample PhyCR1_FD_201040 | JGI IMG/M metagenome (GOLD analysis project Ga0308159, IMG submission 201040) | Phyllosphere microbial communities from UC Gill Tract Community Farm, Albany, California, United States - DLSLC.R1 | ecosystem: Host-associated > Plants > Phyllosphere > Unclassified | place: USA...
ATGACCATCCCGCCCGAATAGCTGATGAAATCACACCATTTGCGCTCGGAGATCATCATCGCGGCCTGGACCTGGATCACGTATTCGTCGGGGATCGTGTCAGTGGCGACGTTCTCGATAAGCGTCTTCATCTGCCATTTCTGGATCCGAGACTTGCACTCGATCAGGCCATCGTTCCCGACCAGGCCATCGGGTGAATAGCCCAGCGTGAAACCCCAACGGTCGTTGGTTATGAAGCCGCATTCTGTGACTGGCGCATACATCTCGCTGTATTTGGCGCGGGCGTGTTCCTCGTCGAAGTTGCCGCGCTCCATGTCGGGACCCTGGAAATGCGGCTCGACGTACTTGTTTACGCGCTGGGCAAGCAGTTCGTAGAGGTGGGTCCGCGTATCCTTGTTGTCGGAAATCTTAAGCGATGGCGTTATGACCATCTTGAGTTCCGAAGCGGTCATCAACCCCAGGCGGCATGCGTGCCATTCCTCGGTGCCCTGCTGGATGTCGTTGTGGAATTTGGGGCCAGGGTGCGGTTGCGTGGTCGGCGCCGAAGTCGGGATATAATTCTCGACATCAACCTGTTCCGGCTCGACGTAATCCAGATCGAAAGGATTGAAGCTATCCATGATCAGAACCTCAGCGTTACGTTAGGGACATTGCCGCTGGTGATGGCTAGAACGATGGTCTTGGCAGTCGCCTCGTCGATCGAGCCGGCCTCCATGATTGCTTCCTTGGCGGCCTTGAGCACGGCGCTGCGGTGCGCACGGTCTTCGTCGCGAGCCTGCTGTTCGGCGGCAATGCGCTTTTCCTCGGCCACGCGCTCGGCCTCAACCTTCGCTACCCGGTCGCGCTCAGCTTGCATGGCGGCCTCGGCTTCCTCGGCACGGCGGCGTTCGGCTGCAATGGCTTCGTCGTGTTCGCGCTGGATACGGTCGCGCTCGACCTGGGCGGCGCGTTCGGCGTCCCGTTGAGCGGCTTCGGCGGATTCGCGCTGGATGCGTGCGACCTGCTCTGCCTTTTCCCTTTCGAGGGCTTCCTGTCTCTCGGCCTCAGCAAGCGCGTCCTCAATCCGCTGGCGCTCCGCTTCCTCGGCGGCGATGCGCTCAGCCTCTACGCGTTCGGCCTCAGCCTTTTCGGCCCTAAGCTTCTCCAGCTCGGCGCGCTCGGCTTCCTCGCGCGTCAGCCTGGCCAGCGCTGCCTTGAGCGAAACGACAGCCGTGTCCTTCGCCGCGACAGCCTCGTCTAGCATGTCACCGAACTGCGCGGGGTCGATCTCGGTATCCCAGGCATCCTTGCCGCGCTGACGAACGGTGGCGGCGGTGTCCTCGATGGTGACGACTGCCGCGCCCTTGAGCCCGTCGATGATGGTGCGGCAGATGTTGACGCGCTCTTTCTCAGCATCCTCCCACTCGGTCAGCGGGCGGCGCACTTCATCGGCCAGCGCATCGAGCTTGGTTTCGATCTCCTTGCGCGCCGCATTGACCTGCGTGGTCTGGTCGCGCCACCCCTTGGTCAGCGCCAAGCCTGCCTTGTCGATCATGGTTTTGGAGCGCGTTACCTTGGCGGCCATAGCCCGAACCTCGTCGCGGCCCCTCTTGGTCGAGAGGTCAACAACGATGCCAGCAGTCTCGGCGCGCACCCGATCATAGAACAGGTCGAACTTCTCGGCATCGAGCAACACAATCTGCGGGGTGGCTTCTACGGCAACGATGATGTCCGTGCCGGGTTCAATTTTCGTCTGCGCGTTCAACGGACATCTCCGGTATCCCCGGCGGCGGCCTCGACGCTCGCGGGGGAGGTTGTGCTATCCGCGTGGGGGCGCGGCGAGGCAGCGGGGGAGTTGAACGAAGCCACAGCCCCAGCCCCCAGCACGACGAGCGCGAGGATCACCATGCCGAGGGAGAGGCGGAAGTTGGGGTGGGTGGTCATGCGGCGCCTCGGGCTTTGGCGAGGGCTGGCCCGCAAATGTCGGCGGCGATCTTAGCCATGCCGCAACCAGCCAGGGTGTTGTGCGCCTTTTCGAGTGCCACCAGCAACTCCGGGGCGGCCGCAAAAACCCACGGGCTATGCTCCCCGGTATAGCCTCCCAAATTGACGTAATAGCGGTCGAACTCACCGTTAAGGTTGCCGTCACCATTCTCTATTGTGAATTGTCCGTGCTGGCCTTGAACGGCGCGAAGCTTGAGAGCGCTGGCATCCGGCGGCGTCGGTTTGAATTTCGTGGTCACTGAAACGCTCCAGTCATGATAGCAAAGGCCCCAACCGCGATGATCAGGATGCCGAAAAGGCCGGACGCGATGATCGCGCCGAATGCGGGGGTGGGGGTGTCCATCACAGCGCCACCATCAGGAAAATCGCAGCAGCCACGCCCCAAACGATGACGTTCGCCCACACCAGCCCGCGATAGATCGGCTGCCAAGTGGCGTTGTCGGTGAGCCAGTTGGATAAAGGCGTCGAGCGCTGGAGCGGAGGGGCGACGTTGCGCATGGATTCGGAGTGGTTCACTGTTCTGGCCTCCGAAGGTCAGCCAAAGCGCGCGTCAGATCCATGGATGCGCGGCGGATAGCGCCCTGTTCCTTCGGGAAGAAATCGCGGGTGAATGTGTAGGGGCCATTTTGATAAGGCTCGCTTTTTGGCAGCGATTTGGCGCGCTTGATGAAGCGTTCGGCTTCGGCGATTGCGATCTTGAGTTTGTCGCGGTTCATTCCCCACCTCCCTCGCCAGCGGTGATGGTCGGGGCGGTGGGGAGAGGCATCCAGTGTGTGAACATGTCGCCTGTCAAATCTTCACCGCCAGTGGTGAACCAGTAGCAATCGCCCTCTGGTGGGTTGATCATGCTCGAAATGTGGGCGTCCGCTTCGACGTAGTGCGCCGTGAAGACTCCAGCATCATCGCGATAAGCTAGGATCGCCGTCCCATCCCTCGGCGCCGTAGCAATGTCCTGCCACCCCGCCTGATCCGAGGGCGTGGGGGTGGGGCGGGTGTTCCATGCGGTGATGGCATCAACTTCGTGCTGCCGCGTTGGCCCGGCCATGGTGCAACTCGTGCAGGCGACGTAGACCATTCCGAAGTTGCTATACTGAACCTGCGGCTTGAAATCGCCGTCACGCTCATCAGCCTCACACCACGGGTTAGGGCATGGAAGAAGCGCGGCGCTGCTCTGTGCGTCGGTCATGCCCGGCCTCCCTTGGCGAGAGTGAGGGCGGCGCGCAGGCTGGCTTCGAGTTCGCCACACTTGCGGAGTTGCGCAAAGATGTTGCCTTGGTCGTCAGCGTCGTGAAAAACGATGAACGCTTCTACGGCCTCCACCAGCGCCGTCACATTCGCAGCCGCCACGACGAACACTTCGCCATTGTGGTTGCTGTTCTCGGCAGCGTTGATCGCCTTGCGCAGAGCCTCGCAGGCGGTTTCTACGGTGGCGTCAGACAGGTACATTTGCGTCCTCCAAATCCATGATGGCGCAGTCGATCTCGACGGTGAGCGCCTCGAAGGTGGCCGCCGAAACGATCCTCTCGTCCTCGGGGCCGTCGTAATCGGGGTGGGTCGCCGTCCAGTCGAAGGCGCGGCTCGGGATCGGCTTGGGGTCGAAGTCGATCGACCAGTTGCGGTAGGTGTCGGTCATGCTGCGGCACTCCGGGCAAAGCAGCGGTTGCGCTCGGCAACCAGCACGTCGATTCGCGCCATCCGGACCCTGATATACTCGTCGCGAGCAGGGTAATCGGCGGGCAGTCGGAGGGCTTCGACGAGGGTTTCAGCGTTACCAGCGATCTGGGCGTCGATCTCCTCACGGGCGGTTAGGATGTGGTTCATGCCTGCGCACTCCACTGGCCGAACTCCATCGGCTCGGCCCGAAAGTGCGTCTCGTAGGCGTATTCGTGATACGCCTCCTGCGCGTCGAAATCGGCGAGCATGTCTTCGATCTCGCTGTAATCGGTGGTGTCGATCGCGTACTGTGCCGCGTCGATCCACAGCTTCTCCTCGTCGGCGCTCATCTGGCCACCGAGGGTCGCAGCAGCGCCGTTGAACAGGATCGCGTGAGCTGTCGCTACCGGGGAGAGGTTCGCGACGTCAGCAGCCTTCGCCGCAAGCGCCTGGTTGATTTCGTGTTGCAGGAACATCAGGCGTGCTCCTCGCGGGCTTTGGCGAGGGCGGCGCGGAAATCGGCGACTATTTCAGCGGCCTCATCCCACCCATCTCCATTGAGGAAATCCGCCGCATCGTCGGTTGCGGGCATTGCCCGTTCAGCCCAAGCCAGCAGCTTTCGCGCTGCTGCGTCGTAATCAGGAGCGGCGGCGATCAGGGCGGCGTTGGCGTTCGCCGCGCCGAAACCGAGGTCGTCCCAATTGCAAACTTGCGCGACAACGTACGCATTAGTCGATTGGTCGACGGCGTAAATTTGATCAAACGATACCGCCCAAGGTCCCGGCGTAAATTTCGTGGTGGTGGACATAGTGGCCTCCAACGCAGCGGGTTCGCTGCTGTTAGGAGGTATAAATCACAGTCTGTGATGTTTGGTCAAGCGATCATTTTCACAGTTTGTGATTTTTATTTCCAGGCGCACGAATCGCCTCACGCATGATGGCGAGAGCTCGTCTTGTAGGAAAACGCAAAATCTGTGATGCTGGCAAAGCGAACGCCCCGCCTAAGCAGGGCCTATATAGGGTTTGCCAATGGACGCCTTGGAGATAACCAGCGACATGCTCGATCGAGCCGCTGGGGTTCTATACCATTCTGGCTACGCTAGCCTGCAAGCAGATCAGCCCTCGCGTATGCTGCTAAGTCAGATTCTAAAGGCAGCCCTCGGACCCGCGATACATATCCCGCGTGGCGTCGAACTCTCGATGAGAGATCAAAGAACCCCCTTGCCCGATCCGCTATCTGACGAGCGCTAAGTTCACCTCGCCCCTCATTGTTCATGAAGTTGTGACGGGTAAAAAACGGCTTGATCCCAGAGAAGTCGTTATTATCCGTGCGGCGGCCAACCCCTAAGAAATGGGCGACTTCATGCCTTTGGCGGGCAGACCTTGAAATTTTGTTTTTCAGCGTCACCCAGGCTGACGGAAAATCCTCCAGTTGTTCGGCGAAGCAATCAACAGCCTTGCTGACCATTGCCAAACGAACTTCGAACGACTGGACGACTTCAAATATTTGGCGAAGTGGATGCGACGGCTCATTCATGGACACGCCATTGAGCGCGACGAACAAGGCTGACAGTTCGTTCTCTACGCAAGTCCAAGCATGAAGGCACTCGCCAACTTCGCGATAAACCAAATCGTGCGGACGCGACATGCGCCTCTGTTCATCGTCGGATAGCATTACCCTTCAGTGCCGGTGCGTACGATTGCCTGCGCTAGGCTCACAAGCTGCTTCCGCTCCTTGTCGTTCGCATTGATCCATATCTCGACGATATCGGTCGGCAGATCGAACGGGTTATGCTCAAGGATGAAGCCAGGCTGCGTGTTGAGAGCCGGCGCCAGCTTTCGCAGCCACTTTGCTGACAGACCTCGCTCGCCGCTTTCGAGGTAGCCAATCATGTTCTGATTGGTGCCGACCTCAGCCGCCAGCTCGGCTTGCGTGAGCTTGCGAAACTCACGCCACGCCTGGAGGTAGTTGGGCCCACCATTCTTGTCTGCGCCATCAGCCATGCTGTGATTATCGCAGATTGTGAAATCAGATGCGCCGCACAGATTGTGATGTTTTACACTTGCCTTTGTAATCACAATCTGTGATTTATCCGTCATGGATAAGCCAACGCCCCGTGAACTGCGCGATGCTACCGGCATCAGTCAGTCGTACGCCAGCATGATCGCGAGCGGTGTGCGCCCGCCGTCGCGCCCGCTCGCCATCCACATCTTCCGGCGCACTGGCTGGAAGCCTGAAATCATCGCTGAGCTGACCGACGAACAGATTTCCATGCTCGAACAGGTCGAGCCGTGGGCCCGCCAGACCGGGGCAGCGGCGTGATGGGACAGCCTCGTCTTCTCGATCTGTTCTGCTGCGCTGGCGGTGCTGGCATGGGCTATCACCAGGCCGGGTTCGATGTCGTCGGTGTCGATATTAAGCCTCAGCCGCGGTATCCGTTCGAGTTCATCCAGGCTGACGCCCTTCAATGGTTGAGCGCTGCGATCAGCAATGGAAGCATTCGCGGTTTCGACGCTATCCACGCCAGCCCGCCGTGTCAGGCGCACACCGCCATGAAGACGATGCACAACGCTCGCGAGCATGTCGACCTCGTGCCGGCAACTCGCGACTTGCTCATCGCCTCCGGCCTGCCTTGGGCAATGGAGAATGTAGTGGGCGCACCTATGATTGCGCCGATTACGCTTTGCGGCACGATGTTCGGGCTTGGCGTCGAGGATGCCGATCTGTTGCGGCACCGGCTTTTCGAGATGAGCAATCCCCCCATATTTGTGCCGGCCTGCCAACACGGCCAGCGTGACACGATAGGCATCTATGGCGGCCACGCTCGTAACCGCAAGCGCGCCAGGACGATCGGCATTTACGGAGAAGGTGCGCGGGATAGCCGGCGCAAATTCGACAAAGGCGTGCCCGATTTCACCGCCGTACAGGCGCGCGAGGCGATGGGCATCGACTGGATGACGCTGGCCGAACTCTGCCAAGCCATCCCGCCAGCCTACACTCGCTGGATAGGTGAGCGCCTCATGACTGTGGTGCAAGCACGCAAGGTGGAGGCCGCGGAGATGACCCTCCGCACCTCCCTCACCCCCAAGCAACAAGCCCTGCTGACGTTCATCAAGGCTTACCAAGCCGAGAACGCTGGGATTGCGCCGAGTTTCGAACAGATGGCTGCTGCGGTCGGGATCGTTTCGAAGTCGGGCGTTTATCGCCTGCTCGCGGGGCTTGAGGAGCGCGGGCACATCAGGCGCGTCCCGAACCGGGCGCGGGCGATTGAGGTGGTCGAGGCGGCGTCCTCGGCCGATATCGCTCATGCCCTTGCACTCGCATCTGATGAACAAATCCGCGCCGAACTCGACCGCAGGCTTGTGCTGAGGATCGCGGCGTGAGCGCTTGGGAAGCCACTGGCCAGTCCGACGAATGGTACACGCCAAGGTACATTTTTGACGCTTTGGAGTGCGAGTTCGACCTTGATGTCGCCAGCCCGTCCGAGCGCCTGCATGTTCCGGCGCGCTGCTGGCTGACCGAGTTGGACGACGGACTCCGCTATGCGCCGTTCTGGCATGGCTTCGTCTGGATGAACGCCCCGTTCGGTGGTCGCAATGCGCTGGAGCCTTGGCTTAGCGCGTTCTTCAACCACGGCGACGGCATCGCCCTGACACCTGATCGTACCAGCGCGCCTTGGTTCCGCAATGCTTGGGCTAGCGCCGATTTGGTCCTGTTCATGCCCAAGGTTCGCTTCATCCGCCCTGATGGCTCGACCGGAAATAGCCCTTCGACCGGGACCGCGCTGTGGGCGGCCGGAGAGCGGGCGATCGACGCGCTGTACTGCGCCGCCCGCAATGGCCTCGGCATTCTCGCTGCGCCGACCCACCCGGCTTTTCCGATTTCCCCCGCCGACGCACTGCCCAACGCGGGCGTCGGCCACACCATCCATGATCATCGCAAAATTCATGACGCTGGAGTAGTCCAAGCATGACCCGCAAATCCACGCCGCAGCGCAGCATATTTTCCGCTTCGAAGGTTCTTGAAGCCATCGCGGAGGAACTGACCACCATCAAGAACGAGGACGGTCTGACCGACGCCGACATTGGGCGTGTCCTTGGGAGGAGTGAGGATCAGGCCGCAAAGTACCGCACCGCCACCGCAGAAATGGGCGTCGTCGCCTATGCATCGGCCAAGCGGGAATGGAACGGGAGGTTCACCGGCGCTCTGGATCACCTCTGCGTCAATAGCAGGCCAGGCGGCGCGCTGATGCACGATCGCAAGGCGCAGTCGGCGGTGCTGGAGGCGGCCTTGGCGCTGTCTCAGGCCCTGGAAGATGACGACGCCATCACGCCGGAAGAAGTGCGCGATAGCCGCGCCACGCTGGAGCGGGCGCGTGCCGCCATCGACGCTCAGCTTGGCAAGCTGGTGAGGGTAGCATGATGCTCCAGTCCCACCGCACCCCCACGTCGATGGCGCGCGTCCTCGTCCAGTACATCGACAACCCTGAGCGTGTTCGCCAGGCCATCCTCGGTGAGTTCAATTCGGCGCCGACGGTAACGACGATCCGCCTGATGCGGGCCGACTACCTGCGCCCGGGCCCTGCGCCGATCTGCTTCAAGCGCGAGCGCGACGCTTACGCCGACAGCATGGAGCGAAGCAACCGCGCCTTCCTCACCGCCGTCGCGTCGGCGCACCCTTCCCTCATTCGAAAGGTCGCCTGATCATGGCCGGCTCAGTCAATAAATGCATCATCGTCGGCAATCTCGGCGCCGACCCTGAAGTCAAATCCTTCCAGAACGGCGGGCGCATCTGCAATTTGCGCATCGCCACGTCCGAAAGCTGGAAAGACAAGGCCACGGGCGAGCGCAAGGAGCGTACCGAGTGGCACTCGGTCGTCATCAACAGCGATGGCCTGGTAGGTATCGCTGAGCGTTTCCTGCGCAAGGGCTCCAAGGTCTATGTCGAAGGCCAGCTGCGCACCCGCAAGTGGCAGGACCAGAGCGGCAACGACCGTTACACCACCGAAGTCTCGGTGGGTGGCATCGGCGGCGTGCTGACCATGCTCGACGGTGCGAAAGGCAATGAGGGCGGGCAGCGCCGGGAGCCTGACGGTTCGCGCGGGTCGGCACACAGCACAGGCGGCCCGAAAAACTCTTTCCCGACTGACGGCGGCCGGTTCGGTGACGACCTGGATGACGACATACCCTTCATTTCGTGCCGGAGCCTTTGGTGATGGCGGAAATGTGGAAAACGGTGCCGAGCCTTCCGGGCGTTCTGGCAAGTGATCTCGGGCGAATCCTTTTGCCCCCGCGCCACGCGCCGCTGCCAAATGGTGGCTTTCGCCTTTACGAACCGGCGCCAACGCATGGTGTGGTCATGAAGGCCCGCAAGGATGCGGCTCATTCATACCGGAATATCGGCACCAAAGAGTTCGGCAATATCAAGGTTCACCAGGCGGTATGCGAGGCATTTCATGGCCCGAAGCCGTTCTCCTCTGCTGTCGTGATCCACATCGACGAGAACGCCCACAACAACGAGCCGGGCAATCTTAAGTGGGGGACGCAGAAGCAGAACATGAACGCACCCGGCTTTCTGGCGTACTGCAAATCGCGCGTTGGCGAGCTACACCCCAAGCGCCGGAGAGTTGCGTAATGCGCTCGTTCGGAAACAAACCCCGCACTCAGCGAGATAAGGCAATTGCAATCTGCAACAGGCTTATCCTGGCGCGCGGCGATCGCGTCGATGCACTCATCGAAGGCCACACAGCCGAGACGTTCGCGAAGGCCCACGGGGTTTCGTACCTCGCTGTGCGCTCGACGTTCGATGAGGCTGTTCGTCGGAGGCGCGAAGATGGCTGAGATCGACATCCAGCAGGCTTTCCGCAAGCGCCTTTACTACACCGCGCCACGCGTCCGGGTCGTCGCTGTTCCAAACGCTGGCAAGCGTTCGCAATGGGCGGCCGGTCAGGCAAAAAAGGAAGGCCTAGCCAAAGGCTTCCCCGATGTCGTGTGTCTGTGGCCCGGCGCCGGCATCGCCTTCGTGGAATTCAAGGACACCAAGGGCCGGGTCTCTGTCGACCAGACCGAGTGGCACGAATGGCTCGACGAGAGCGGCCACCGTGTCGCTGTCGCCCGCACGCCTGAGGACGCCATCGCGTTCCTGCGCAGCTGCGGCGCCCCCATCATGGAACAAGCGGCATGACAGGTTGGCGCTCATTCACCCGTATCATCGTGCTCGGCGGCATCGACGCAGCCGCAGGCGATCCGGCTGAAATGAAGCGCCGCATCATGCTCGCGGTTCAGTGCGGCTTTCTCGAAAATTGGGAAGCCGAAGACTGGATCATGGCAGCAAGGTTGATTCACGCATGAGCACATCGCCTCTCGCAGCGGTAGGCCCGCAATGGAATCGCCGGCCGGTCATGGTGTTTGCCGGCCAGGCTGACACGAACATCAATACGGGCGAGGACTACAGCACAATCTCGCTGGCCGAGGTCTTTCACATGAAGCCGGCCGACCGCCCCAAGGACAAGTGCCTGGGCTTCCTGCCATCGTCCTACCGCGACTTCGACGGGCGCTCGCATGCGGTGCAGCGCGCCAAGGGCGAATTCGTGGCCCTATGCGGCGACGTGGATAAGGGTGAGCACCCGCTCGAGCACATTGAAACGCTGGTGCGCGGGTTCGCCCGTGACGCCGCGTGGCTGATCTACTCGACGGCCAACTCTCGCCCCGGCAACAAGCGCTGGCGCATTGTTCTGCCGCTTGAGCAGTCTGTCAGCTTCGACGACTGGCACGATGCGCAGAACGCTTTCTTCAACTTCATGGAAGTCAGCGGCGTGCCGATGGACCGGGCGATGGACCGCGCCGGCCAGCCCGTGTTCCTGCCAAACGTTCCACTCGAGCACACCTCGGGCGAGCCCCTGCGCGATGGCAACGGCGATCCACTCTACTATGAGCGCAAGCACAGCGGCACGAACGCGCCTGGCCTGTCGCTCGAGCGTGGCGCTGTCGGCGCCGGCATGGCTGCGCTTCGCCATAAGCGCGCGGAAGATGATAAGGCGCGCGAGATGATGCGCCGCGATGCCGAGGCCCGCAAAGCCCAGCGGCCGCGCGCAGACAATGACGGCGTGTCCGTCATGGAGGAATTCAACCGCTCCAACTCGATCGCGAACCTCCTCGAGCTGTATGGCTATACGCAGAGCCCGCGCCACGGTGAGGACTGGCGCTCCCCGCATCAGGAAGGCGACAGCTACGCCACGCGCATCATGGGTGATGCCTGGGTCAGCCTGTCCATGTCGGATGCTGCTGCTGGCGTTGGCGCTCGCTGCAAGTCGGGTTGTTTTGGCGATGCCTACGACTTGTTCGTGCACTACGACCACAAGGGCGATCACAAGGCCGCGCACCGACAGCTGTATGCCGAGCGCAAGGCTAGCGGACCGCAGCCCGAACGCTACAGCTACGCCGCCGACGTCGAGCCCGAGTACGACCCTGAGACGGGCGAGGCGGTCTATGACATGCCCGATTACTATACCGATGATGAGGGTGCGCAGACAGAGCCCGGTGAGCCTGAGCGTCAGCCAACCGAAGTGCTTGACGCCGTTGACGCGTTCGATTTCGTCGAGGCCGACATCCCAACTCGGCCATGGGTTATCCCTGGCGTCATGCTGTCGGGTTACACCCATATGCTCGCCGCGCCGGGTGGTTCGGGTAAATCGCTTTTCACGCTGCAGATCGCAATTGCACTAGCGATGGGAGAGCCGTGGGGCAGTTTTGTTCCGCGGCGCAAAGCCAAGACCCTTGTTATCAACGTCGAGGATGACCTGAACGAGCAGCGCCGCCGCCTTGCTGCGGCCCAGCGTGTCATGGGGCCGGAGAAAGACGCGTTGCGCGGCATGGTTCACCTCGTGCGCGATACAGACAATATCATTGTTGCAGGTTTCGACGAGAACCGCCGCACGATGGTCGCAAAGCCGATCGTCCCGGTGCTGGTCGATTATATCCGGCGCCAC